>CEAB01010770.1_pt1 | contig 12158 bp, 7 predicted proteins | sample 557651 | NCBI WGS metagenome assembly CEAB01 (sample SAMEA3182046, study PRJEB8094) | gut metagenome | biome: human; feature: gut; material: Stool; isolation source: human stools | place: Canada | collected 2011-11-15
GCTAAATCGACCTGTGAGGCTTCATCCACGATCAAGTAATCATAGATATGTTCAATGCTCAGCGTCCCCTTAATGGAATAGGTCGTACTGAGCACCACCGGGTACTCATGGGTAAACTCCGCGGAATTCCGGCGGAAATCGTTCTTTTCAAAGCATCGTCTATTATTCCGCCAATGATACCGTGTTGTCAGCTCCGCCCGGAACAGCCGCAGGGACTTCTGTGTGAGCTCGTCCATCTTCGCGTCGAAAGCATAGTGCTCCAGCTTTCGGTTCAATTCCTGCTTTTCGGCCTCCAGTTCCCGCCTCTTTACGAAATAGAATTGGTTTTGCAAATAGGGAATGACCTGTTCCGGGGAACAGGCAAACAATTTGAGTGCATTACGGTTGAATCGGAACATGATGGAGATTTTTTGCAACAGGCTCAAGCGAGTCTCACGCTCTGCGTGCTGTTCAAATTCCATCCAAAGCGCAAGAAGCTTCTGCGAGGACAGCTTGTCCAAGCTCTCCATTGGCACGTCACTGTAACTTGCGTAATATTCCTCAAAATAATGCTGCTCCGGGTTTAGCTGCAAGAACTCCTGCTCGATTTCCGCAATGCGGTTTTTGGCATTAAGCATTTCGTTCAGTTCTTTGGAGAGTGCAGTCGTTTCCTGATCTAATTGCTGTCGTTCCTCCGGGGGCATTTCCCAATCGCTCATATTCGGATAGGCGCCGGTCTGTGCATCCAGAAACTTCTCTTTGTTGGCAAGACTGCCGAGAAACGCAGTCAGAAAAGCAGCATTTTTCTTCTCCAGCTTTTCCACAACATTATGCGTTGCGGAATTGTTGTTGGAGACAACCGCCACGGTTTTTCCGCTGCGAACAACATTGGCGATGATATTCAGGATCGTTTGTGTCTTTCCAGTACCCGGTGGCCCCTGAATGATACTGATTTTGGAGGAAAGCGCCCGTTCTACCGCCAGCTTTTGACTCTGGTTCAGGCCAAACGGATAGATCACTGCCTCCGGCATCTGGGGCATTTTGACGTCTTTCTGCGGTGCAAGATAGCTTGCCAACACGGTATCCTCGCTGACCTGCTGGATCTTGTCATACTGCATGCTTAGAATGTTGATACCGTTTTCCGCCACCAGACTGATTGCAGCGGCAGTCTCCTTGAAATATTGGAATGCTTCTTGATTTTTACCGTCCGCCAGACAATTCTGCTGGAACTGCACTTCGCTCCTGTAGAACGATAAATCTCTCTTTCCGTTGCGGACAATACGATAATACCCGCCGAAATCGAGAATCTCATCAATTCCGCTGATGGCTTGCCCATTTGCGATGACAATCACCTGCGCAGGGTCAATTTTCTTTTTCAGAGGCAGGATCTCCACATTGCTACTCTGAAAGCTGTATGTCTTATTGGGCGCACTGGTATAGACGACCTCGCACTTTCCGTCATGGAACTGAAAGCTCGCGACCGAGTCCGTCTGGTCTTTTCCTTTTATGATAATCAAGTGCTTTCGTGCGTCCATAGGCATCTCTCCCATTCAATCAAACATGCAAGCACAACAGTATACCGAATGTTCTTTAAAAGCTACCGAGATCTCTATGGCATTAATTGTTTTCTTCGAAATTCTCAACCTGTTCCATAACTTTTTTAAAAACTTCAGGACTGTACTGCGGAGGATATCCATTCTTAACCAAACATACCTTAATATCAAATTTGAGCTGGTCACGGACAATTTGATTGTTAAGCCAATCCGCAAAGGATGATTTTGTATCAATGATCTCCTTTATCTTCCTTGCGAGAGCTTTGCACTTACTGTTTACAATGACTCCGCCAAAGTTCTTATCCTCGCCGTATTCAAAGTTGTATTGATCCCTCAATGACATCAAAATATCATAGAACGCCTTTTCTTCGAAGGTTAAACCAACTTTTCGGAAACTTTCACGGCTCTCGTTCATTTCCTGCAAAATTCTTAATGCCTGTTCCGTAGCATTGCGAATAATATCTTCCGATGCCTGTTCCTGCGTTTCTCCAGCCTCTTCCGAGGAAAGGCGTTTGCGACGCTCATGGTATTCCGCAATTGTTTTTTCAAGCATCTCTTGAAATTTCTTCGCAGCGACTTGATTTGTTTTGCTGTATTCTATTATTTGCCTACGCAGTGTTTTGATCAGTAGTTCAAGTTTTGAAGCCGGCATTTTTACATCAGACAGTTTTTCTAAGAATTCCGGGCCGAAAATATCTTCTTGTTCACCTTCGTTGAGAACGTTTTCCACCCTGTTGTATCGAAGGGCCTCTTCGACCATTTGGGCAACATGGCGGTTCATTACCTCGGTGTCGACCTCACTTGTTCCGCTCATTTTGCGGACAAATCCTGCAATTGCCATGAAACACTGGGCCAAGGCAGATTCTTCTTCGCCAAGTTCTCCTGACGGTTGGCAAATATCAAATGCCATGCGCATCCGCTTTACAGTTTTCAGAAAATAGGTTTTGAAAGAAACTGTTTTGACGCTTTTACCGCTGTTGCTCATACTTTGCATTTCTTGCGTGGAAACGAAAACAAACTCAGCCGCTTTAGAAAGATGGCGATATCGCTCAAACGGGTCTCCATCAGGATTCAAGAAAGGTCTCAAATCAAGACCGGCGAATAAATCCTTCAGCACGGACAATTCCTCTCTGAACACAGAAGTGGCCTGTTCGACATCGTCAGTCGTGGGCGCAACGGATGTATTGCCGCCATATATTTTCATCGCCGTCCGCATATTGTCGCGAATGCCAATGTAATCAATAATCATGCCGCACTCTTTGCCTGGGTATTTTCTGTTCACTCGGCTGATCGTTTGAATAAGCATGTGCTTTTTTAAGGGTTTGTCGTTGTACATATATGTAAGCGCCGGAACATCAAAGCCAGTAATCCACATATCCACAACGATGGCAATATGAAAATTAGATTTTTCCTGTTTAAATGCTACATCCAGTGCGTCGGAGCGCTTATCATTTTTAACGCCGCCGAGATAGTTATACATTTCTGCCTTATCATTGCTGCCGACACTTGCAACCATAGCCATAAATGGCATGGTCTTCAATTCTTTCAGTTCCTCTTCCGTTGCGGAAACTCCGTCAGCCGTTTTCTTCTCAATAAACCATTCTGGGTATTTATCTTGAAATATCTTGAGGAGCTCATAGGCAATGGGTCTTGAGGAACAAACAATCATCGCTTTCTGCACTCTGTCGGGGTCCGTCGCACAAGCCGCAACATAGTGGTCGTGGATATCTACTGCCAGCCGCTTCAGGCGGGAAGGCTCACCGAGGATAACTTCCATGGAGCTCATTGCCTTCTTGCTGGCTTCAATATCTTCTTCCGTTGCACCATCATCGGCACAGGCCTTGTAGTATACTTCGATTTGCTTGACCTTCTCATCATCCAAAAGCACTTTCGCGATTCTCGGATGGTACTTGATGGACACAGTAAGGCCATCAGCTACGGCTTGATCCATGGTATATCGGTCGATTTCATTGCCGAAGGTCTGATATGTTTCCGCTATAGGCGTACCTGTGAAACCCACAAAGGTCGCCTGTGGGAACGCTTCCTTCAGGACCTTTGCATAGGGCTTGGACACCATCGCTTTCATATTCTCATCGGCATCTTTGCTGAACTGAATCTTCTTGGAATGTTCAAGCTGGGTTCTGTGCGCCTCGTCGGAGAAGCAAATAATATTTGCCCGGTCATTGATCAGCCCGATTTTGTCATCTTCTCTGTCACAGAATTTTTGTATGGTACAGATATAAAAACCGCCGCTTTCTCGGACACCTAATTCTTCACGAAGCTTCTTTCGACTGGGAACAACGCTAACTTCTCCGAGATTCAGAAATTCTTTACTCTTCGTAAATAACTTCGCACCCTGCTTTTGTAGTTCCTCTCTATCTACGATCATGATGATGGTTGGAGATCCAATCTCAGGGCAGCGAAGGGATAGCTGGCGGGCAAGAAACGCCATGGTGTAGGTTTTGCCGCAGCCGGTGGCTCCAAAATATGTACCGCCTTTACCGCTTTTTTCTTCTACCGATTTTACAATACTTTGCTTCAATCGCCTTGCGGCGAAAAACTGCGGATACCGGCAAACGATTTCACGCTCGTCGCTGTCATAAATGCTATCTTGGAAATAAATGTAATCGCGAAAGATTTCAAGGAATCTCTCAGGTGCGTAAACACCCTTTACCATATTTTCAGTTTCCTCAAAAGGCAGCGTTGATACCTCGTCACCGTCGTTTACTCTGCGCCACGCGTAAAAATGCTCATAGGGTGTACGAACGGTACCAAGCCGGGTCTTCACACCATCCGAAATGCAGGCCAACGGACAATAATGCAGCAGATGCGGAATATCCCGCCAGTAGCGAATATTGATCTGCTCCCACGCATCATAGATGGTGGCATTGGCATCCGCCGGGTTTTTAAGTTCTATCACACAGACCGGAAGCCCATTGACAAACAGAAGCACGTCCGGCCTACGGGTTTGTTTTTGTCCGTTATTGACATACTCCACAGTAAACTGGTTGACACAGCGGAAAATGTTGTTTCCGGGATTTTCATAATCAATCAGAGCCACCATTCGCGGTGTCCCGCTCTGCGGTGTAAATTGAACACCATCTATCATCCAGCCATAGACCTTGTGCAGCGTTGCAAAATCGTTCTCCGCGCCAACAAGGCGCACAGAATCTATGATGCTGCGAATTTCGTCCGGCAGTAAGTCTGGGTTGGTTTCGGTCAAAAACCTCTCCAAATCATTGGAATACAGCACATCCTTCCGGGTCTGCCGGTTGATTTTGTTTCCCTGCAAATACTGCCATCCCTCTCTTTCCAAGAAGGTAATAAAGGCATATTCATATTCAGATTCGCAAAAATGTCCGTTGTATCCCTTTAATTTAGACATGATTTGTCCTCCAATGTTCCTATGTCCGTCAAGACAATTTTCTCTTTATCTCTTCAAGATTTTTAATAAAACAATCGTATTGCAACTGTTGTATTCTGTCACCAACATCGTCAGACCTATCTGCCTTGATGAATTCAAGCAGTTGTACTATGCTCTCCCTATCATTAGCCAAAAAGCTCTTTATATTGCCGATCCTGTACATTCCTACAAACGCTCCGCGAATCTGCTGCTTTTGCTCTGCGGTACTGTTTCTAAACATTTCTGATACCTGTTTCATGTCAAATTGCGCAGCAAAAGATTCTTGTGTATGGAATTTTCCTTCATTAGTGATTGCATAGTCGTAGAAATCTTTGCTTTGTCCAGGTTGATAGTCAAAGTTTGGGATTATCTTATCCCCCTTCTTTAACGATCTTGCCATTTCTTTGCGCAACGATTCATATTCCTCTTTTTGTTCTGTGGTACAATCCGTACCTATAATCGTTCTAAATATTTGCTCAAGTTCAAGTTTGTTTCCTTGTCCCTCCAAATTAGAAACAAGGCGTCTTTTAATTGTATCGATATTGCAGCCAAGGATACCCTTGATTATAATCGCATAAACCGCAATGGTTCCGTACTGGTAGAACGATATGTCTTCAGGGACTTCTAATCGCCGTTCAATACTATTTATCGCATCTAATACATCACTATCCGTTCGAACATAATAAGTCTGCAATGTGATAATGTCGTTATCGTTATTTGAACGGTTTTTGTCGTACAAAACAAGCTCTGAATATGCTTGATAAGCACCTTCGATATCCTCAAACTCCGTGATCTGCTTCATTATATAGTCATAACAGAATTTGAACAGTGGAGCTTTTTCATGCCCGAGCACAGCAGAAAAATACTTTTCGTTTCCCCATGCGTGGGAGTTTCCATTTTTCTGCTTGAGTACAAAGGATAATATGCCGATGAATACAGCTTGAACAAAATTCTCATCAGAAAGATACTTTTCATCAAGCCTTTCAAAAATATCGTTTGTCTTTTGGCAGGCAAAAATGAAAGAACGAAGATTATAGCTCTGGCAGTGCGACATGATGTCTAAAATATCTTTAACCTTTTCGGCGGTCGAGAATTTGTTTAATGTTTCATTATCAAATATTTGAACAATTTCTCGAATCGCAGTTTTATAGTCTTCTTCAAACTCTATTGTATCGCTTATAGTTTTTTCCTTAACCTTAAGATATGCAAGCGTACCATCAGTAAATAGTCTGTCCTTATGACCGTTTAGCCTGTCAAGCATCTCGGTTCTTTCTAAATCTGCCTTGGTACTTGCCTTAAGCGGTGTGTACTGTATTAGTTCTTCCTCATTTGCAACAAGAAGAACCTTGACCCCATCTTGCTCAACAAGATTATTCACATATCCGAGTACCTCAAGGATATCAATACCAGAACGCTCCAAATCTTCAAGGACAACCAGTTTCCCTGTTAAATTCACAGACGCATATAATCGTTTCAAAGATCTTTCGCTAACTGACAAATCAACTCCAAGAGCCCCGGCAATTCCTTTAATAATTGTTTCACCTGCGAACGTTACGGTAGTTGACTTTTCCGATGCGGCGGTTAAGAATTTCATCCGTGTTCCGAGATATATGCTTTTGCTGATCTCGGCTGTATCCTTTAATCCATACAGCGACACAATAACGCATGAATGTCCCCCGTTTTCTTTTTTCTCAAGAAACGGTTTGAGTTCATTTTGTATATAATAACTTTTGCCTGTACCCCAAGGGCCGGTAAGCATAATGGCACTTTTGGTTTTATCCTCCGTCAGATAGTGTAGGATGTATTGGTTTAATTCCTGATAGGTCAATATGCAAACCCTCCTTTTTATTCCTCCAGCGAGCCTCGAATCAGTATCGGGCAAATGTTTTTGATCTGTGTCTTTAGCTGCTCATTGATTTTTTTGCGGGTGATATAAACCTCATAAAAAGTTACCGCCGCTTCTTGTAACTTTTTATCTGGAATCGGGATTTGGATTTCATAAAATCTTTCAAGATCGAGATTGGAGCGAATACTTGAATCGCTCACAAACCACCCGCGTCTATCACTCTCATTGCGAGAAAACCAAATCATAACATACTCTGGTATAACTGTTTTCTCTTTCACCTCAAAAACTGTATAGGCTGGTGAAATAATTATAGGCTGCTCAGTGTCGTGGAGAGCAATTCTGATGCACTCGTCTCTACCCGTCTGCATTCCCGAGAACGCAAGTTGGCCTTTTTGGACAACCTTATACTTTCTCAAGTCAACACCATTGATGTCCGCAACAGAGGGCATAAACTGCTTGGAGATATTTATCCCTTGAACGTTCTTGATTACACCCTCGCTGTTTCTGTTATCTACTTCGTCAAGGATATTGCCAACTCGCATGCGAGGCGCAGAATGCTTGATCTTGTCAATTTGGGCATCCAGCGCAACCTTCAAGTCCTCCAAGCCACGCTCGTATGCCTGCTGGTTGGCGACCATGGCATTGTAGATATCAACATATTTCTGCTGTGTCTGCAAGTCGGGAAGTGGAATTACGATATCGCTCATTTCTTCAAAGTTGAATTCTGGTCGCTGGCTACCAAAGTTTCTGAATGTCACTTCCCGTAAGAACTCATTTCTCCGAAAATAGATATAGAGCCATGTTGGGTCAATAATCCTCTTCCCCTCTTCAGTCAGATAAAATACCATATATAGGTGTGATACAATGCACAGCCCATCAGTTCGATATGCGATTGAACCCAAGTTCAGCCGAGTCGGATTATAAACAAACGCTCCGTTGTTCACAATTTTATACGGCTTTAAGTTTACATCAATTGGCTCGCCCTTAGGGATTGCAAAAATACCTTGACTTGTAACACCAGAAATCAACTCTACTCCATACTTCAAGTCACGATTATTTTGGGTAGATCGAATAATGTAATCTCCGAGTCTAATTTTATTCAATCCCATAGCCGATCCCCCTGAAAGCATCCTCCAGCATTTTCTGGGACTGCTTTTCCTGCGCCAGCACCTCGCGCATTTCCTGCTGGATGCGAGCCATTTCCGCAGGGAAGTCGATCTCCAGATCGTGGTCGATAAACTCGATATACTTGCTGGGAATAAGGCTCCAGCCCTGCTTTTCGATTTCATCCATCCCCACGCTGCGGTAAAGCTCCGGCACGGCATAATCTGTGCCGTCCGTCCCCTCATTCTGCCATGTGTGATAAATGTCGGCAGCGCGCTGGATCTGCGCTTCATTCAAAAGTACTTTCTTCTTACCCTCACCTTTCACGGGGTTTTCCGTCCATGTGCGCAGATCCATAAACAGGATTTCACGCTCCCGATTGCGAAGCATCCGTTCGTGATACTTCCCGCCCTTCTTGTTCTGGTTCAGTATCCAGAGCGTGACACTGATATCGGTGGTGATAAACAGTTCCCGAGGAAGAATGACAATGGCTTCCACCTTATCATTCTGAATTAGTTTTTTGCGAATCTCTAAGGTGTCACTGTCGCCCAACGCGCCGTTCGCCAGCAGGAAGCCCGCAACGCCGTCCGCGGCCTTCAAATGTGAAAGCATATGCAGAATCCAAGCGTAGTTGGCGTTGCTCTCCGGCGGTGTGGCATAGTCTGCCCAGCGGGAGTCGTTTTTCAGATTTTCATCGTACCAGCCCTTGAGGTTAAAAGGCGGATTGGCCATGATGTAATTGAAATACAGGCCCTTATGCAGGTCATGGGTAAAGGAAGAGTCTGCTTCACCGCCAAGATGATGGCTGATGCCGCGCAGGGCAAGGTTCATCTTTGCAAGGCGATAGGTGGCGGGCTCTTTTTCCTGACCGTATACATTGATGCCGCTGATATCGCCCTTTTTCGCCTTGACAAGGTCAGCACTCTGAATAAACATACCACCGGAGCCGCAGCAGGGGTCGTACAAGGTGCCGTCAAAGGGCTCGATCATGGCAGCGATCAGTTGAACGGCATCGTGGGGTGTATAGAACTCCCCCTCCTCCTTTGTGGCATTGACGGCAAACTCCTTGAGGAAATATTCGTACACACGACCAATCAGGTCTTTCTCTTCGCCAAACGCCTTATGACTGATTTTGTTGACCTCATCAACCACCTTCTTGATGTCATTCGGTGCAAGGTTTCGGGTGGTAAATGTCCCCTCCACGAAGCAGCCACGAAGCTGCTTGCTGCTGGTGGCAATGCTGTGCAGTGCCGTATCAAGCGCAACATTGAGCTTCGGCGCAGGCGTGTTGATGATGGTAGACCAACGTGCCTCCGGCGGGAGATTATAGGTGCCGTCCGTGAAAGTGGCATCATCAAAGAATGCCGCGAAGATTTCAGGATCATCCGGGTCAAGCCCCTGTGCAATCAAATCCTCGCGGAGCTTTGCTACGCCATCCTCAAATTTTTCTCCGATAAAACGCAGAAATACGAGGGTCAGCATCATGTCACGCTTTTCAAAGAAAGAGCCGGAATTGCGTGCCGCACGCAAAATATCTCTGCATTTGAACAGGATTGAGTCCAAATTAATTGTTTCTTCAATCTTTTTCTTAGCCATGTAATAATCCCCTTCTATTCTTCAGTCATCAGATGCTCTCTTGGCAATCGCATTTATTCCCAGCAGCGTTTTCAGCACATTTATAATCTGCTTGTATTCAATACCCGCTGCATAGGTGAATTGTTTGCGGTACCTTTCCCACATTGTCTTGAGCTCTGGGCTTTCTTCGATATTTCGAAGAATGCCGGGAACATCCTCGATCTGTCGAGCCGTATCACGGTGATTGGCTGTTGCCTGTAGTGCATTTTCAAATACTGCTTGATCAAAATTCTGCGTTGTAGCCAATATATAGGCATCATAAAAATCTCTGGGACGGGTGTTGAACACGCTGCGCCGCAAGATGGTCTCCACTTTTTCCGCCATGACAGTTTCGATGTTATATGCCCACAGCTCGTAGGTTTTTTCGTCATCGAAAATCTCAGAGAAGTTGTACTGTACTGCATGAGGCGTGATGGCATCGCCAGTGGACACATCGATACTCAGCGGAGTAACAATTGTGTCAAACCATGCGTTCAACATAACCCGGTATCCGCCGTATATGTCATCTTCGCGGATGGGTGAAATGGTTCCGATCTCAAAAGAGACACCATCGTCAAAGCGAATTGCGCAGATCTGCTCCAGTGCGCTGTGGATGGCATCCGGTGTGAGAGGCAGGTCTTTCAGAGTGGTATCCAGATCCATTGTAGCGCGATTATCCAGCCCGACGATGGCTGCCACCAGCATACCGCCCTTCAACACGAACTTTTCCCTGTAATCAGAGACAGACAGGCGCACCAACAGGCGCTCGAACATATAGTTCTGCAAAATGACCTGTGCAGGAATATTCTTCTTTTTTGCAATGTTTCGGATTTTCGCTTTCAAGCTCATTGCATTACTCATAGAAGCACCTCCAAATACTGGCGCAGGACATTGGCCACCCGCATCTGTTTTGCATAAAAGTTCAGTTTGTTTAGATCCTTTTGGGGATCTGCCGCATATAACTTCAAGGCAGCGTGAAACGTTTCTGTTCCGAGTTTGTTGCGACTGCGAATTACGTCGCAGATCGTGCGCTCTAAGTCGTATGTGGGGACTTCGTTTCCGGCAGGTGTTTTCAGCATTGTTTTACCGAGTTCAAACAATTCAGGCTTGATATAATACACCTTACATTCCGACTTGATTGCCGCAGACGGAATACAGTCAGACGGTGCAGTGACCGTATGTTCAAATGGTGTGCGGTCGGAAATACCGTGAAGGTACAGGGCCGTTTCGTGCGAAAAAATAACTTTGTTGGAACGGTTGCTGATGGCCAGCAGCTCGTCCTGTATGTCATCGGGCAGAGTGTATTGGCCCTTCACGATACGATGAATTCTATTTTCCTTGCACAGTTTGTAAAGCACTGCTTTTGAGATACCTCTCTGTGCAGCTATTTTCGTCTCGATAATTCCACCATGTGTTTTGGCAATAGCGGAGAGCTCAGTCATGTAATCCACACAATCACCTCGGCTGCGATAATCCCTTAATATTATACTTATTATTATGATGAAAGTCAACTCACTTTGAGCGCTAATCGAAAAATATTCATGATAAAATTACGATGAAAGTCAACAGCGTTTTCCTCGCAGGGCGCAGATACTTTCCTTTACTTCGGTACGATTTTCCTTAAAACACCACCAGAATTAAGGGAATGTAATAACTGTTAGGGTGTGATGGTATTCTTTGTCTATAGCGATGCAAATTTTGCGCCGCCTATCCCTGCATAAAGGACTTGCACAACCTCCACATCCGAGGTACAATGCGGCAAACTGGAGCGGCTAATTGGAAGAGAATCCAAAAATGCGCTGTCAGAGAGCCATTATTTATACAGAGGTGTACGGAGTTCCCGGAGTTGGTGGATGCGGATGGGGTCGGCTGGTTCCTCCGTCATGTTCTCCGCGCTGCGGACTTCATGCTGGCGCACCCGGAAAAGGTGCGCAGCACCTCACTCAAGTATACGGAGGTTATTCAGTCCAAGTTTGCCGCCGCATGGCGAAGCAAGGTGATGCAGTACCAAATCCCGATTTTTGCGTCCCAAACCAAGGGCGCATGGACGCTGCGCTTTGACGATGTCCTTGCCGATGCGCTGGAGCTGGGGCCGCTGCGCAGAGAGGGGCCGGAGCTGCCGCCTGAACTGACCGAAAAAGTAACAACAGCGCTTCCGAAGGAAATTCCATCCGAGGTTGTCTGTACGCTGATCCGCTATTATCTCGCCAACAGGCAAGATGATTGCGAGTGGGTGGTCCTGCCGGTGGCAAGCTTTGACGCCTACTTCGAGGACACCAGCTTCAGCAAAAAGTACCTGTCCAAGATCCCGCCGGAAATCATGGAGCGAAGCAACGCCTTCGGCATCAGCCGGTATCGGATCACGGAAGAATATCTGCCCTAACACGCAGGCAGCGGGACAAGCCGTAAAGGCTTGTCCCGCTGCTTTCTCTGCCCGGATTGAGAGTGTTTTCCTTGTCTATGGCGGCTCAACCGTTGAGCTGCTGCCTATGCTCTACTCCTCGTCATCATCAGACCACGAGGAGATCATGTGAATATCGCCGGTGTCCATATCCATTGCCATGTGATCGCCCATGCGTATCATGAGATCCCCGTCGGAGTCCATCGCCATATTATCCGAAATGCTCATGGCGAAGTCGCCGTCATCGTAGTCAAAAAA
>CEAB01037296.1_pt1 | contig 12146 bp, 7 predicted proteins | sample 557651 | NCBI WGS metagenome assembly CEAB01 (sample SAMEA3182046, study PRJEB8094) | gut metagenome | biome: human; feature: gut; material: Stool; isolation source: human stools | place: Canada | collected 2011-11-15
AAAATCCCGAAGTGAAATTTCGTTACAAATCGAAAACAAAAAATAGTTTACATAACTCCCATTTTCGTAAGTGAACGGTAGTCTTTGCCGCCGACGATGATATGGTCGAGCAGCTTAATATCGACAAGATCGAGCGCCTTGCGGATGATCTCGGTGCTGTGCTCGTCCTCCTTGGACGGAAACGGCTGCGCACCGGGGTGATTATGCGCGATTATGACACCTGCGGCGTTATTTTTAAGCGCGATCTCGACCAGCATTCTTATGCTTATCTCGGTCGCATTTACTATGCCGCTGCTTATCTGCTTACAGGCGATAACGCCGTTTGAGGAGTTTAAAAGCAGCGCGTATGCCATCTCGTTTACCTCGTACATGAAGCGCGCAACGAAGTATTTGCCCGCGTCGGAGCTGGATCTCACCGTCTTTTCCGGCAGGTATTTCGTCATGAGATACCTCTGGCTGACAGCGGGCACGAGCTTTAAAAGCGTTGCGGTGTTTTCACCGACACCGTCAACGCAAAGGAGCTCCTCATAGCTTGCCTCGAACACTCCCCCAAGCGAGCCGAAATGCTTTAAAAGCCTGTGGGCAAGCTCGTTTGTGTCCTTCCGCGGCACCGCATAAAACAGCAGCATCTCAAGCGCGTTATGGTCGTTAAAGCCCTCAAGCCCCGCCTCGACGAAACGGCTTTTCATGCGTTCTCTGTGTCCGTCATGTACGCCCATTTTACAGCTCCATATTCGCAAACGCGTTGAGATCCCAGCCCGCGGTATTGCCGGCAAGATACTCATAGTAGCCCTGACAGCCTATCATCGCCGCATTGTCGCCGCACAGCTTGAGAGGCGGCACGAAAAGCTCGCAGCCGGCCTTCTCGGCAGCCGCCTTGAAGTCGGCGCGGATGCGCGAATTTGCCGCAACGCCGCCTGCTATGGCGATTTTTTTATAGCCGAGTTCCTTTGCCGCCATCATGGTGCGCGGTACAAGAGCATCGCTCACAGCCGCGGTAAAGGACGCCGCAAGTGAGGCTCTGTCAAGCTCCTCGCCCTTTTGCTCGGCGTTATGGACGATGTTTATGACCGCCGTTTTAAGGCCGGAAAAGCTCATCTCATACGGCTGACCGTCGATATGTGTGCGGGGCAGATGATACTTCTTATCGTCTCCGCCCTGAGACAGCAGGTCGATGGGTCTTCCGCCGGGGTACGGCAGACCAAGCACGCGCGCGGTTTTGTCAAAGCACTCACCCGCCGCATCGTCTCGCGTTGCGCCGACGACCTTGAGGTCCGTGTAGCTGCGCACGTCGATTATCATGGTGTTGCCGCCTGATATGGCAAGGCAGAGAAACGGAGGCTCCAGCTCGGGATAGGCAATGTAGTTTGCCGCGACGTGACCCTTGATGTGGTGCACGGGGATAAGCGGCACACCGAGGCTCATGGCTGCCGCCTTTGCAAAATTGAGCCCGACGAGCACGGTGCCGATAAGTCCGGGGGCATAGGTCACCGCGACCGCGTCAATGTCGCTTTTCTCGATGCCGGCAGTCTGTATCGCACGCTCGGCAAGGCGGGATATTACCTCGACATGGCTGCGCGAGGCTATCTCGGGCACTACGCCGCCGTATATCGCGTGCAGATCCGCCTGAGAGAATATCTGGTCGGTCAGCACGTTTCTGCCGTCCTCAACGACGGCAACTGCGGTCTCGTCGCAGGACGATTCAAATGCAAGAATTTTCATTTCTCTTCCTCACTTAGAAACAAAGTCATCAAAATGGCGTCCTCGGTCGGCTTGGCATAATAGCCCTTCCTGAGCCCGACCTCGACATAGCCGTGTTTTTTATATAAGCTCTTTGCAGGCTCATTAGTTTGGCGCACCTCAAGCGTCAAAAAAGCGAGTCCTTTTTCCTCGGCACGCTCACGAAGCGTGTCAAGCAGCATACCGCCTATCCCCTCGCGGCGGTGCGCGGGAGCTACGGCGACGTTGGAAATATAGCCCTCGTCAAGGACGTACATGAGCCCGACATAGCCCACCGTCCTGCCCTCTCCGTCCACTGCGGCAAGGCAAATGTGCATATTGTCCGTGAGCTGCGAAGCAAGCTGCTCGCTCGTCCACGGTATGGAAAAGCACTGCTTTTCAAGCTCCGCAATGTCGTCAATGTGCTCAAGGTGAGTATCAACTATTTCTATCATCACATAAGCTCCTCACGAAGCTCGTCAATAACGGCGAGCACCTCATCCTCAACGCGCAGAATACATTTTTTCCAGCCTGTCGGCAGCATCGGCGGGCATATATCGTCCTCGGCAAGGCACATTATACGCTCGTCAAGATCCTGATAGTCGTCCGAGAGCTTCTGCGCCTGAAGAGCCGTCATGCACAGCGCCACAGAGCAGTCTTCGAGCAGCTGCCTCGTCACGACCTGCGGAGCGCGCTGCGGCAGCGGTATATCGAGGCTTTCGCAGCATTTTCTAACCCTCGGATTTATATCGTCCTTTTGGGCTATTCCGGCGGAATAGGCGCTGACCTCGGGGCAGTAATCGCCCTTTGACGAGTTAAAGACCGCCTCCGCGGCAAGCGATAGGCTGTTATCATCGCACACGAAAAGAATGCTCTTGACATCTATGCCGTTAAAGCCGCACAGCTCGGACTGGCGCTCATCCCATCTTTCGAGGCTACGGTCGCCAGCCTGATTTTCAATGTGGTGCGTCAGCTCATGGTGGAGCGTGCTTTTGAGCCGCTGTCTGAATTTTTCGTCGTCCATCTCGCCGTAGAGCTCGACAAACGAGCCGTAATAAAGCTCAATATGCCTACCCATACCGTCGGCAAAATACATTCCCAGCGTGAAGCGGCCGTCCTCGTCGCACTGCGAATCTTCAAGGAAGCTGATACCGCCGTTTAAGTTTTTGAATATTTCCTCGGGGAGCTCGTCGGTAAGCTCGTCGAGCACATCCCCTGCCTGTTCGTATGTCAGCATCAGTGCGCCTCCGCCCAACTATGGCCCGTTTTCGCGTCTACCGTGAGCGGCACGCTGAGCTTAGCGGCTCCGCCCATCTCCTCACGCAGTATCTGCGCGACCTTTTCCGCTTCATCATCGGGGCACTCGCAGATAAGCTCGTCATGCACCTGCAAAATGAGCTTTGACTTAAGCCCCTCCGATCTGAGTCTGTTATAAACGTTCACCATGGCGATCTTTATGATGTCCGCCGCCGTGCCCTGAATGGGCATATTCAGAGCGACACGCTCTCCGAAGGAGCGGGTGTTGAAGTTAGACGATTTAAGCTCCGGCAGCTCGCGGCGGCGATTGTATATCGTCGTTACGCAGCCGTCCCTTTTCGCCTGCTCGACTATCCTTTTCATATACTCGCGCACACCGTCGTACTTTTCAAGATACGCGTCCATATACGCCTTCGCTTCATTCGGAAAAACGCCTATGTCCTGCGCGAGCGACCACGAGGATATGCCGTAGACTATGCCGAAATTGACCGCCTTGGCGCGGCTGCGCTGGAGCGGAGTTACCTTGTCAAGCGGCGTATTGAAAACCTGCGACGCCGTGACAGCGTGGATATCCTCGCCCGACAGGAACGCCTGGCGCATATGCTCGTCGCCCGAAATATGTGCAAGAAGCCTGAGCTCTATTTGGCTGTAGTCGGCATCGACAAGCACGTGTCCCTTGGATGCTATAAACATCTCGCGGATATGGCTGCCGAGCTCCTTGCGGATGGGGATATTCTGAAGATTGGGATCGGTGCTCGAAAGCCGTCCCGTCGCGGTGACGGTCATCTGGAAATTCGTCCTTATCCGTCCGTCGGGGTCAATGAGCTTCAAAAGCCCGTCGGCATAGGTGGATTTTAGCTTCGTGAGCATCCTGTAATCGAGTATCATTTCAATTATGGGGTGCTTCCCGCGCAGCTTTTCGAGGACGTCCGCGTTAGTGCTCCAGCCGGTTTTGGTCTTTTTCCCCGCAGGCAGCATGAGCCTGTCAAAGAGCACCTCGCCGAGCTGCTTGGGCGAATTGATGTTAAACTCTCCACCGGCAAGGGAGCATATCTGCTGCCGCAGCTCCTCGATCGTGCCGGTCAGGCTCTCGCCGAAGCTCACCAGAGCCGTGCGGTCAATGAGAAAGCCCTCGTGCTGCATATCGGCAAGCACGCGGCACAGCGGCATCTCGACATCGTAAAAGAGCTTTGTCATATTAAGCTCTTTGAGCTTGGGAGCCGTTGCTTCACGCAGCCGCCAAATCCCCTGTGCGCCCTCAAGCTCCGAGGCACAGTAGCGCATCGTCACCCTGCCGAGACTGTAATCATTCGCCGTGGCATCAAGAAGATAGCAGGCTATCTCGGTGTCGTACACGAAGCCGTCAAGCGGCAGTGACTCGGCTATGAGCTTTGTCATGAGGTTTTTGACGCCGTGGGATATTTTCTTGGTTTTATCCGAGAAAACGAGCCTTAAAAGCGCGTTATAATCATCGCCGAGGCTGCTCCAGTGAACCGGATACACCGCTTTGCCGTCGCAAAGCTCAATGCTGTCAAAATCATCGGCGGTCGTGACCGCAATGCACTCGGCATCGGCTATCACCGCCTCCATCTCGCTGAACGAGGCGTTTTCGATAACGGGCATAAGCTGTGCATCACTTTGCGCGGCATCCGCCTCGGTTTCGGGAATGCCCCACTTCTCGATGAATTTATTAAAGCCGAGCTGCTTGAAAACTCCGTACAGCTCCGGACGGTAATCCTCGTGCCAAACAGCGTCCTCGGGCTTAAACTCAATGGGCGCTGACGTGCAGATCGTCGCAAGCTCAAAGGAAAGGCGAGCGCTCTCCTCGCCTTCGCGCAGCTTTTTGCGAACGCCCTCTTTAATGTCAAGCGTATCGAGCTCGCGGTAAATGCTGTCAAGATCCGTGTATTTCTGTATGAGGCTCATCGCCGTTTTTTCGCCGACTCCGGGTACGCCGGGGATATTATCCGACGCATCGCCCATGAGAGCTTTCAGGTCGACTATGTGCTTCGGTGCAAAGCCGTACTCCTGCGAAAACAGCTCGGGAGTATACTCGGTCGTGCTCGTCTGACCCATGCGGCTTTTAACGTGGCATATGTGAGTGCTTTGCGTAATGAGCTGGAAGCTGTCCTTATCACCGGTTACGATGCGGCAGTCCCAACCTTCGCTCTCGCACTTTTTTGCCACCGTTCCGAGCAGGTCGTCCGCCTCATAGCCCTCAAGCTCAAGGCGCAGTATACCCATCGCGTCGAGAACGCGCTTGAGTATCGGCATCTGCGCCGCAAGCTCCTCCGGCATGGGCTTGCGCTGTGCCTTGTAGCCGTCATAGCGCAGATGTCTGAAGGTCGGGGCTTTAAGGTCAAAGGCAACGCACACACTTTCGGGCTTTTCCTCATCGAGCAGCTTTCTGAGTATGGCAAGAAAGCCGTACACGCCGTTTGTGGGCGTCCCGTCGGGGGCGTTGAGCTGTCGAACGCCGTAAAAGGCGCGGTTTACTATGCTGTTGCCGTCAAGTATCAGTAATTTCATTTCTTCTCCTCACCTCTCAGGCGGACTATCTCATCACGAAGCTGCGCGGCAAGCTCGAATTCGAGCATTTTTGCGGCAGCCTTCATTTCCTTTTCGAGCTTGTCGATAAGCTCCATGCGCTCCGAGCGTGTGAGCTTCACGCCGTCGGCGCGTTTGAGTGCCTTTTCGCTCTCGCTCGATATTTCTATGAGCTCGCGCACGCTCTTGACTATGGTCTTGGGAACGATGCCGTGCTCTGCGTTATACGCCGACTGCTTTGCGCGGCGGCGCTCCGTTTCGTCAATGGCAAGGCGCATTGAGCGCGTTATCGTGTCGGCATACATGATGACCGTGCCGTCCGCGTTTCGGGCGGCTCTGCCTATCGTTTGGATAAGGCTCGTTTCGCTGCGAAGGAAACCCTCCTTGTCCGCGTCGAGTATCGCAACAAGGCTCACCTCCGGCAAGTCAAGTCCCTCACGCAGCAGGTTTATGCCGACAAGCACGTCAAAATCGCCCAAGCGCAGGCTTCGTATTATCTCCATTCGCTCGATTGCGCCGATGTCATGGTGCATATAGCGGCACTTTATTCCGGCGGCACCGAGGTATTCCGTCAGATCCTCCGCCATTTTCTTTGTGAGCGTCGTGACCAAAGTCCTCTGCCCTTTTCCTATGCGAATATTTATCTCGCTTATAAGATCGTCAATTTGCCCCTCGATCGGGCGGACGGATATTTCGGGGTCAAGCAGTCCCGTCGGCCGGATTATCTGCTCCGCTATCTGTCCTGCGCGAGAGCGCTCGTAATCACCGGGCGTTGCCGAAACGTAGACCGCCTGATTTATGCGCTCCTGAAATTCCTCGAACTTGAGCGGACGGTTATCGTATGCCGAGGGAAGCCTGAAGCCGTACTCGACAAGCGTTTCCTTGCGCGCACGGTCGCCGCGGTACATCGCTCTGACCTGCGGGAGCGTGACGTGGCTCTCATCGACAAACAGCAGAAAATCCTTCGGGAAATAGTCGAGCAGGGTCATGGGTGCAGAGCCTGCGGGACGGTTTGAAATAACGCGGGAGTAGTTTTCTATGCCCGAGCAGTAGCCGAGCTCCTGCATCATCTCAATATCGTAATTCGTTCTCTGTGCAATGCGCTGCGCTTCAAGCAGCTTACCGTTATCCTCGAAATACTTGACGCGCTCGGCGCACTCGCTGCGGATATCGCCGATGGCGCGCGCCATTTTTTCCTTGCCGACGACGTAGTGGCTAGCAGGATATATTGCGGCGTGGTTGAGATAGCGCAGGGTCGCGCCCGTCACGACGTTCACCTCGCTTATCCTGTCAACCTCGTCGCCGAAGAACTCGACCCGTATCGCCTTATCGTTGGAATATGCGGGAAATATCTCGACCGTATCGCCTCTGACGCGGAACATATTGCGCTCAAAGGCAATGTCGTTGCGCTCATAGCGGATCTCAATGAGCTTATGAAGCAGCTCGTCCAAGTCTCGCGTCTGACCCGGGCGGAGGGATATGACCATGCTCTTATAGTCGATGGGGTCGCCCAAGCCGTATATGCACGACACGGACGCGACCACGATAACGTCGCGCCGCTCAAAAAGACTCGAAGTAGCACTGTGGCGCAGGCGCTCTATCTCATCGTTGATGGAGCTGTCCTTTTCGATGAAAGTATCGGTATGCGGAATATACGCCTCGGGCTGGTAATAGTCATAGTATGATACGAAATACTCAACGGCGTTTTCGGGGAAAAACTCACGGAACTCCGAGCAAAGCTGCGCCGCAAGAGTTTTGTTATGCGCAAGCACGAGCGTCGGGCGGTTTATCCTTTCGATCACGCTCGCCATCGTAAACGTCTTGCCCGAACCCGTCACGCCGAGGAGCACCTGCTCGTCAAGTCCGTTTTCTATGCCGGATACAAGCGTGTTTATTGCCTCGGGCTGGTCGCCCATAGGGGCATATGAAGATACGAGCTTAAACTTGTCCATTTCCGGCACCTCCGCAGATTTTTACATTATATTATACCACGATAACAAAAAAATCACAAGGCAGATAGTTCTGCCTTGTGATAGGTTTTAGTGCTCGGAAATCAGAACTGGTGAGTTACCCAATCGATATCGGGTATCTTCGCCGTCCACTTCTCGTAAATGCTCTGGTCGATGCGCTCGCACTTATGGTAGTTGGTCGCTTCCTGAACGTCCTTGTAGTACCATGCGCCCTCGTCCATGTTGTCAATCCACATATTCATCTCGGACTGCGGGAGCAGATCCTTAACGGTCTCGACCTGACGCTCAAGCACGCGGTTTATCATTGCAAAGGTCTCGTCGCGCTTGATGTTGTCGTTGGGTCTGAAGTTGCCGTCGCCGTCGCCGCTGAGCCAGCCCTTGGTGGCAGCAAGCTCAATGTACTTCTGAGCCCAGTGGCCTTCAATGTCGTTGAAGGTCTTGCCGGTCTCGGTGAGCTTATCGAATCTTGCGATTATCGACGCCATCTCGGCACGGGTGATAGGCGCGTTGGGCTTGAAGGTGCCGTCAAGGTAGCCGGAGAGTATGCCCGCCTTTGCGAGGGTGGATATCGATCTGTTGTACCATGCGCCGTCTTCAACGTCGGTGAAGTCGTTGTCTCTGCAATCAAACTCTGCGCGTGCATCGTCTGTCAGCAGTCTGAAGAAGATCGCCGCGACCTCTGCACGGGTGATCTTGCCCTCGGGGCGAATGGTGCCGTCGGGGTAGCCGACAACGTAGTTGAAGTGCTCTTCCTTCTCAAGGAGCTGCTTTACTACGAGCTTACCGAAGGCGACCTCGATCTTGTAGTTATCTGCCTTGGTGTTATCATTGAGCTTGTACCTGAAGGTGTTGTCGCTCTCGCCGGTCTTGGTCTGGGTGCCGGTCACGTCGTAGCTTGCGCCCTCGCCCTTGGCAAAGCCGTCGCCTGTTACGGTGACAGTGTCGTTCGTGAGAGGCTCGCCGTCGAAGAACTTCTCGTCGCTTGCGCTGGTCATGATCACACTGCGCGGCGTGACGGTAAGAGTGCCGTTTTCGAGTGTTGCCTCGCCGTAGCCTGCGGTGACATCGACATCGCCGTGCATAATCTTGTACGACTTAACGACGTTCGCTGCCTCGCCTGCATCTGTTATCGTGCCTTCAACGACCGCTTCGATCGTGTCGCCCTCGTTGAGATTTCCGATATAGGTGAAGCCGGACTCGGTAAGAGGTTTGCCGTCGTAGGGCTTAGTTGCATCATTTGCGGTTATGACCAAGGCGTCGAGCGGGGTGATCCTGAGCCAGCCGTCGGTGACCACAAACTCAACGTTTGTGAAGTTCGTGGTGTCCTTGTTGCTGAAATGCTCGGGCTTGAGATTCATGTCATACTTTCCGGCGGTAATACCTGCTGCGGTTGCATTGCCGGTGAAATCGACCTTGCTTTCGGTGTAGAGCTTGTTATCGCTTGCGAAGGTGTAACCCGTAACGGTCTGAGTTGTGCCGTTATAGGGCTTCGTGCCGGTGTTACCCGTAATCGTCACGGTGACCTTAGCGGTTATGGGATTAATGGTGAGCTTGCCGGGAGTCTTCGTGACTGCGTAGTTTTCGGTCACATCGGTACCGTTTGCATCCTTAATGACGACCGTGCCTGTGAATGCGCCGTCATACGCGCCTGCATCGGTGCCCTTTGCAAGGTAGGTAAGACCCTCGTAGGTGTGACCGTCAAGGAGGCCAGTCGGGGTGATGCCGTTGATGGACTGCTCGCTACCGGTGTAAGTAACGGTCTTGCTCTCGCCGGTGAAGGTGACAGCAATCTCAGCCTTGTTGATTGTGAGCTTGCCGATCTCGGTCTTTACATTGTAGTTCTTGGTGACGTCATTGCCGTTTGCGTCCTTAATAACTGCCGTGCCGCTGAATTCGCCCTTATACTCGCCGACATTGGTGCCCTTTGCGGCATAGGTCAGTCCCTCATAGGTGTGACCGTCAATGAGACCCTTAGCGGTGATGCCGGTGATGGACTGCTCGCTGCCGGTGTAAGTAACGGTCTTGCTCTCGCCGGTGAAGCTCGCGTCTATCTTATCGATGGTAAGGCTGCCGTCGATAACTACGAACTTAACGTTCTTGAAGTTCGTGCTCGTGTTCGTAAACCGCTCTGCCTTGAGACCCATTTCGTAGGTACCTGCATCGGTGCCATGGGCTATGGCATCACCATTATAGCTGAAGCAATTTTCGGTGTAGAGCGGATTGTTGGACTTAAACTCATAGCCTGTAACGGACTGCTCACTGCCATTATACGGCTTGGTGTCGGAGTTGCCCGTAATCGTGACAACAACTGCGTCTATCGGAGTGATTTCGAGCACGCCGTCAGTTGCGGTAGCGACTATGTACTTTTCGGTCATGTCGACCGTACCCGTGGTGCCCTCGGGGAAGGCTGCATTATATTCGCCGACCTCCGTGCCCTTAGCGCCGACGCTTATGTTGCTGAAGTCGGCATCCTCGGGCGCTCCGGTAAATCCGGAAACGCTGTGCTCCTTACCGTCGTAGTGGACGGTATCGCCGTTTGCAACCAGGTCAACATTCTTATAGTAGTAGAAGTTGATCACATTCTCGCTCACGTCGGTGCCGATAGTAAGGTTGCAGGTCTGATTGGGAACTGCGGTGCAGCCTTCTACCGCGATGGGCGTCTCGTCGGTATCGGTAATGTTAGTGCCGAATGTGACATTATTTACGGTCTTGGAAGGAGCAACAGGCGTTGTCGTTCCGTTCCAGTAGTAATTGACCGTGTAGCTCAGGTCGCCGCGCGGCTGCCATGAGCCGGTGAGCTTAACGTCCTTGCCGGGCATGGTGAATGTGCCGTTATTGACCTCGGCGTCGGCGGTCGCCCAGCCGCTGAATACATAGCCGTCAAGCGTAGGTGCAGCTGCGACAGTCACGGTGGAGTTCTGTTTTGCTGTTGCTGCGGCGGGAGCTGCGGAAGCGCCCGCGGGAACTGTTCCGGTGTATTCATAGCTTACGTTAAAGCTGGGGATAGTGCCCTTAACGGCGGGAACGGGGAATTTATACTCATGCTCGCCGCTCGTAAAGGTGGTGACGCCGTTTGTGGGATAGTATTTATTTTCGTCAAATCCCGCACCCGTCGTATCTAGCTTTACATAGTAGGAAAGCTCATAGGTGTAAACGATCTTATCACCCTGAGGCACTCCGGTCGCGCCGGAGAGCGTCCATGTGTAGCCGTTTTCGCCTTCAATGAAGTTATCCGGCTTCTGATGAGTTACGCTTATGTTCGCACCCATGGGGTCGTTCACGACACCGGCGGCAATACCGGTCGTTATGGAAGTCGTGATGGCCGCAAATGCGTTCATGAGCTCTGCCGTGTTGTTTGCATTGTAGGCATAGGTCTTGTCCGCGGTGGCGGGGGTTGCGACATAGTCCTTAAGGAAATTACTGCAATTTCCCGTTCCGCCGTTAGGCAGATAAACTTCGTCATTAGCCGCGCCAAAGCAAACAGTGTAAAGCTCCGCATTCTTCTTGAGCGCGGTAGCGGCCTCCTGCGTATGCTGGCTGATTTTCTTAGTGTTTTCAGTACCATTGCCAGTGCCATCACCATATGTCGGTACGCCGTCGGTCAAAAGGACAGCATTCTTAGAGCTGACAGACGATACTGTATTTTTAGCAAGCTGCGAAGCTGCCGTCTTAAGTCCAGCCTGCGTATTCGTTCCGCCGCCTTTTTTAAGCTTGTTGAGTTCGGAAACTATCTTGCTGTATCCGTCAGCTGTCGAAACATCGACCCAATCAGCATTAAGATAGCTTCCATCTGCGAATTCAACAAGAGAAACATAGCGCCCTACGCCGCTCGTATCGCCCTTATAGCTGTCAAGGAAGCTGATAGCAGCGTTCTTAGCAGCCTTGAGGCGGGTCTGCTCAGCTTTTACATAGCTTACTATGCCTCCTGTATGGTATTTACAATTACTTGCGTGATAAGTTTCGCCTCCGCACTCGGCGCAATTGCCCATTGAGCCGGAGGAGTCAATAACCAGAACGGTCGCCGCCGCGCCGGGAGGCGTCGTCGTGGTAGACTGAGAGGACTCCACCTTAAGAGTTATCTTATAGGTATTGTCCCCATCGGCTTTTGCGGCGGTCTTACTCAGCTTAAGAGTATTATCGCCCTCGGTATTATACGTTAGCGAGCCGCCATTGTCGGACTGCACCCATTCGCCATTCGCATTATACTCACCGTAGACGACGTCGGGCGCCGGCGCTTCGTCGGCAAGCACGGACATCGGCATCAGTGTCAGCAGCAGGCAAATGCACATCACGAGAGCAAGTCCACGTTTTCGTACATTCATTTCGTTTCCTCCTTTTAGTTTTAAAACTCCACCTTGCCCATGATCGTAAAAATCACGAGCGTATATGCTGTGTGATTTCATTTTACCATAAAAAACATTAAAATCAAGTCAATTCACCAATCTTGACAACGATAAATTGTGAACTTATCCGACTTGTTCCGCAAGATATACACAATATATGGCAAGCTGCACAAAGGAAACCACGATTTTTTGACATATTGCCGAGCGTGTAATATTTCTATATACTGTTAAAAAAGCCGCCCTGCAAAAGCAGAGCGGCTAAAAGGCCGGCTGAGATAAGAAAACATACGGTTTTGAGCGGCTCTTTTCC
>CEAB01004125.1_pt1 | contig 12133 bp, 8 predicted proteins | sample 557651 | NCBI WGS metagenome assembly CEAB01 (sample SAMEA3182046, study PRJEB8094) | gut metagenome | biome: human; feature: gut; material: Stool; isolation source: human stools | place: Canada | collected 2011-11-15
GGCTACCTCAATAACCTCGAACTGCGCTGCAACAACGAACTAGCGCGCCACAAGCTGCTCGACCTGCTGGGCGACTTCGCACTGCTGGGCGTCCGCATCAAGGGCCGCGTCTGGGCCACCCGCCCCGGGCATTTCGCCAACACCGAGTTCATGAAGCAACTCAAGCACACCATCCGCAAAGCCGGCGAGAAACCCCGTTTCCAGTACGACTGCCGCAAGCCGCCGCTCCACGACATCAACGACATCCGCCACATGCTGCCCCACCGCCCGCCGTTCCTGCTGGTAGACCGCATCTTCCACCGCGACGCGACGGACGTAGCCGGTATCAAGAACGTCACGATGAACGAACCCTTCTTCGTGGGGCATTTCCCCGAAGAGCCCGTCATGCCGGGCGTGCTGATCGTCGAAGCGATGGCGCAGTGCAGCGGCATCCTGGTGCTGGGCGACGTGCCCGACCCGGAAAACTACTCGACCTATTTCATGAAGATCGACGGCGTGAAATTCAAGCGCAAGGTCGTCCCCGGCGACACGCTCCAGTTCGAAATCCACCTCATGGAGCCTATCCGCCGCGGCGTGGCCGTCGTGGAGGCGAAGGCCTTCGTAGGCGAAACCCTCGCATGCGAAGCCGTCCTGATGGCCCAGGTTGTTAAAAACAAAAACAACAAGTAAGCGATGATCAGCAATCTGGCATACATCCATCCCGACGCCAAAATCGGGAACAATGTTACGGTGGAACCGTTCGCCTATATCGCCGGCGACGTGGTGATCGGCGACGACTGCTGGATCGGGCCCGGCGCCGTGATCCACGACGGGGCGCGCATCGGCAAAGGATGCAGGATACATACCGCAGCCTCCGTCTCCTGCCTGCCGCAGGATCTGAAATTCGCAGGCGAGGTCACGACGGCCGAGATCGGCGACTACAACGACATCCGCGAGTATGTGACCATCAGCCGCGGCACGGCATCGCGCGGCAAGACGGTCGTGGGCGACCACAACCTGCTCATGGCCTACGTCCACATCGCCCACGACGACGTGGTGGGCAGCAACTGCGTCATCGCCAACCGCGTGTCGCTGGCCGGCGAGGTCGAGATCGGCGACTGGGTGGTGATCGGCGGCCATGCCGCCATACACCAGTGGACGCGCATCGGCGACCACGCCATGATCCAGGGCGGGGCGCTGCTGGGGCAGGACGCCCCTCCGTTCGTCATCGTACGCAACGACACGATGCGCTTCGCGGGCATCAACAAGATCGGACTCTCGCGCCGCGGCTTCACCCCCGAGCGCATCGGCGAGATCCACGACGCCTGCCGCATCCTCTTCCAGAGCGGCCTGAACTACATGTCGGGTTGCGAGGAGGTCGAGAAGCAGGTCCCCCAAAGCAAGGAGCGCGACGAGCTGGTGAGGTTCATCCGCGAATCGAAGCGCGGCATCATCAAGCCCTACGAAAGCGTATCGAAAGAGGAGTAAAATTTCCGTATAAATATTGGTATATTAGAAATTTTCACTATATTTGCAATGTCGAAAGACAAAGCAAGTGGTAAGGGGACGGGGAGTCCCCTTATTTTATACATATTCACGACCGGTATTCAGCTATGATCGACACAAAAAAGATAATCGAGGCGGCGGAGCGCAATCTGCAGGGGACGGACATGTTCGTCGTGGGATGCACCTGCACGCCCGGCAACGACATCGAGCTGCTCATCGACAGCGACACCTCAGTGGCCATCGACGCCTGCGTCAGGCTCAGCCGCTCGATCGAGGAGGAATTGGATCGCGACGAGGAGGATTTCTCGCTGACGGTGGCTTCGGCCGGCATCGGGTCGGAGCTCAAAAGCCTGCGCCAGTACCACAAGCTGGTCGGCAACACGGTCGAGGTGCTGCTCACCTCGGGCATCAAGGTGCTGGCGAAACTCGACGCGGCCGACGACCAGGGCATCACCCTCTCCTACGAGGAGAAGCAGGCCGTCGAAGGCAAGAAACGCAAGCAACTGGTGACGGTGACGCGCCGCTACGGGTTCGGCGAAATCAAGTCCGCGCGGGAGTGGCTGGATTTCAAATAGGCACTCGCGCCGGACAACCCCGGACAAACTGCGGGGAACCGCAGGCAAAAACAAGCATAAACTGAAAACAAGATAAACGACACAATGGACAATCTCAATCTTATCAGCAACTTTGCCGAGTTCAAAGAGCTGAAGAACATCGACAAGAGCACGATGATCGGTGTGCTGGAGGACGTTTTCCGCCACGCACTGCAGAAACAGTACGAGACGGACGAGAATTTCGACGTCATCATCAACCCCGAGAAGGGCGACCTGGAAATCTGGCGTAACCGCACCGTCGTCGAGGACGGCGCCGTCGAGAATCCCAATACGCAGATCGCCGTGTCGGAGGTCAAGGCCATCGACCCGACCTACGAGATCGGCGACGAATATGCCGACGAGATCAAACTCGCCTCGTTCGGCCGCCGCGCCGTGTTGTCGCTGCGCCAGAACCTGGCATCGCGCATCCTCGACCTGGAGAAGGCCAGCCTCTACGAGAAATATTCGGAGAAGGTCGGCGAGATTGTCACCGGCGAAGTTTATCAGGTGTGGAAAAAGGAGGTGCTGATCCTCGACGACGAGGAGAACGAGCTGATCCTGCCCAAGGCGGAGCAGATTCCCAACGACTTCTACCGCAAGGGGGACACCATTAAGGCGATCGTCAAGTCGGTCGAGATGAACAACAACCAGCCGCGTATCATCCTTTCGCGCACGGCCAACCAGTTCCTCGAACGCCTCTTCGAACAGGAGGTTCCCGAGATCTTCGACGGGCTGATCACCATCAAGAAGATCGTCCGCATCCCGGGCGAACGCGCCAAGGTCGCCGTGGAGTCCTACGACGAGCGCATCGACCCGGTAGGCGCATGCGTCGGCATGAAGGGTTCGCGCATCTACTCGATCGTCAAGGAGCTGCGCAACGAGAACATCGACGTGGTGAACTACACGGCCAACCCGTCGCTGATGATCCAGCGCGCGCTGAACCCCGCCAAGATTTCGAGCATCACCATCGACGAGGAGAAGATGACCGCTTCGGTCTACCTCAAGCCCGACCAGGTGTCGCTGGCCATCGGCAAGGGCGGCCTGAACATCCGCCTCTCGAAGATGCTCACGGGGTATGACATCGACGTATACCGCGAGGTCGAAGAAGAGGACGTGGCCCTCACCGAATTCGCCGACGAGATCGACGGATGGATCATCGACGCCCTGAAGAACGTCGGCTGCGACACGGCCAAGAGCGTGCTGGAGCTGCCCGTAGAGGAGATCGCCGCGCGTGCCGACCTGGAGCTGGAACAGGCACAGAAGGTCGTCGAAATCCTGAAGGCCGAATTTGAAGAGTAACATAAGCAAGAAAGGAAAACACAAGATATGGGTAACGAAAGAAAATTAAGGCTCATTCAGGTTGCAAAGGAGTTCAAGGTGGGACTGAATACCATCACGGACTTCCTGCAGAAGAAGGGCATCAAGAGCGACGGGTCGCCCAATACGCTGGTCGACGCGGAGACCTATGCCGTTCTGGAGAAGGAGTTCGGGGCGAACCGCGCCGCAGGCAATGCACGCGAGTCGATCCGCGAGCGCATCTCCCTGAAGCAGACGACCATCACCCTCGAAGAGGCTAAGAAGCAGGAGCGCGAGGAGGAAAAAGAGGTGGTCATCAAAAGCAACGTAATCAGCGTCAAGGACGAAATCCAGCAGCCGAAGTTCCTCGGAAAGATCGACCTGTCGCCCAAACCCAAGGCTGCGCCGGCACCCGCCCCGAAGGCGGAAGCGGAAAAACCCGCCGCACAGCATCCTGCGGCCCCCGCAGCACCGGCACCTGCCCAGGCGCCCAAGGCTGCCGCACAACCCGCACCGGCCATGCCTGCAACCCCGGCTGCCCGGCCGTCGCAGGCAGCCCCTGCCACACCGGCAAGCCCTGCCGCACCCGCAACGCCGGTGCATGCGGCGCCTGCTGCTCAGGCTGCCCAGGCTGCACCCGCTGAACCTGCGAAACCCGCCGCACCGGCCACGCCGGCACCCGCAGCGCAGGCTCCCGGGCAACCGGACGCCAAGCCCGCAGAAGCCCCGGCACCCGCGCCGGAACCGGCCGCTCCCAAAGACAACATCTTCCGTCCGGAGACCGTGACCCTTACCGGGCCGCAGGTACTCGGCACGATGGACGTGTCGGGATTCGTGGCCGGCGGCAAGCACAAGCGCAAGCGCCTGCAAAAGGAAAAGGTCGACGTCAGCAAAGCCCCGAAGGGCAATGCGCAGGGCGGCGGCAACAAGCAGGGCGGACAAGGGGGCCAGGGAGGCCAGAACCGCCCCGGGCAGGGCGGACAAAACCGTCCCGGCGCCCAGGGTCAGAACCAGCCCAAACCGGGCGAAGGCCGCCGCAACAAGAACAAAGGCAAGGCCGCCCCCAAGCCGATCGTACGCCCCGAAGTGAGCGACGAGGAGGTTTCGAAGCAGGTAAAGGACACCCTGGCACGCCTGACGGCCAAGGGTGCCAAAAGCAAGAGTTCCAAATACCGCAAGGATAAACGCGACGCCGTGGCCGAGCGTATGAACGAAGAGTTCGAACGCGAGGAACAGGAACGCTCGACCCTCAAAGTCACGGAGTTCGTGACCGTGAGCGAACTGGCGACGATGATGAACGTGTCGCCCACGCAGGTCATCACGGCCTGCATGAACCTGGGACTGATGGTGTCCATCAACCAGCGCCTCGACGCCGAAGCGCTCGTCGTGGTCGCCGAGGAGTTCGGCTACAAGGTCGAATTCGTTTCGGTCGAGATTCAGGAGGCCATCAACGACGAGGGCGAAGACAAGGAGGAAGACCTCGTGCCGCGCCCCCCGATCGTCACGGTCATGGGACACGTCGACCACGGTAAGACCTCCCTGCTGGACAACATCCGCAAAACCAACGTCATCGAAGGCGAGGCCGGAGGTATCACGCAGCATATCGGTGCGTACAGCGTCGAGCTCAACGGCCAGAAGATCACGTTCCTCGATACGCCGGGCCACGAAGCCTTCACGGCCATGCGTGCCCGCGGTGCCGCCGTAACGGACGTTGCGATCATCATCGTGGCGGCCGACGACAGCGTCATGCCGCAGACGATCGAGGCCATCAACCATGCGCAGGCCGCAGGCGTGCCGATGGTCTTCGCCATCAACAAGATCGACAAGCCCAACGCCAACCCCGACCACATCAAGGAGCAGCTCTCGCAGATGAACTACCTCGTGGAGTCGTGGGGCGGTAAATACCAGGATCAGGAGGTTTCGGCCAAGAAGGGCCTTAACCTCGACAAACTGCTCGAAAAGGTGCTGCTCGAAGCCGAGATGCTCGACCTGAAGGCCAACCCCAACAAGAAGGCGCAGGGCACGGTCATCGAATCGACGCTCGACAAGGGCCGCGGGTACGTCTCGACGATCCTCGTGCAGAGCGGTACGCTCCACGTGGGCGACGTGATCCTGTCGGGCACCTACACGGGGCGCGTGAAGGCCATGTTCAACGAGAACGGCAAGAAGGTCGATTCCGCCGGCCCCTCGACGCCGGTACAGGTGCTGGGACTGAACGGCGCACCGCAGGCCGGCGATACGTTCAACGTGATGGAGGACGACCGCTCGGCACGCGAAATCGCCAACAAACGCGAGCAGTTGCAGCGCATGCAGGGCATCATGACCCAGAAGCACGTGACGCTCGACGAAATCGGCCGCCGTATCGCCATCGGATCGTTCAAGGAGCTCAACATCATCGTCAAGGGCGACGTGGACGGCTCGATCGAGGCCATGTCGGGCTCGCTCATCAAGCTCTCGAAGGAGACCGTGCAGGTCAACGTCATCCACGCCGCCGTGGGACAGATCTCGGAGTCGGACGTGCTGCTGGCCGCCGCTTCGAACGCCATCATCGTCGGCTTCCAGGTACGCCCGTCGGCCTCGGCGCGCAAGCTGGCCGAGAAGGAGGAGATCGAAATCCGCCTCTACTCGATCATCTACGACGCGATCAACGACATCAAAGATGCCATCGAGGGCATGCTCGAACCCGTGATGAAGGAGGAGATCGTCGCTTCGGTCGAGGTACTGGAGATCTTCAAGATATCGAAGGTCGGCACCGTGGCCGGCTGTATCGTCCGCGAAGGCAAGCTCCAGCGCAACACCCCGATCCGCGTCATCCGCGACGGTATCGTGATCTACACCGGCAAGCTGGGTTCGCTCAAGCGCTTCAAGGACGACGTCAAGGAGGTTACGGCCGGCCAGGACTGCGGCCTGAACATCGAATCGTTCAACGATATCCGTGTCGGCGACATCGTCGAGGGATACGAACAGGTCGAGGTGAAACGCAAATAGCAACGCCATGCTGAAACGTCTGACCGTTTTGCTGTTGTCGCTCTGCACGCTGTGTGGAGCGGCATCGGCCATGCAACCCGGGGAGGGTAGCACCGCAAAGGAACAGAAGGCGCTGCAAAAGGCCCAGAAGAAAAAACTCCGCCGGGAAGCGCGGCATTTCGAATCCCTGCGCAATGAAGCCGTCGAGAAATTCGCCCGCGGGCACCAGCCCTCGGAGATCAGCACCCCCTCGTTCGTAAACGACTTCCGCATTTCGAACGTCATCTGCGCCGGGGACAACATCACGGGCACCGTGATGCTGCATTTCGACATCACGCCCCTGTACGGCGGCTTCCGCCTCTATATGGGCGGCGAGCGCAACGGCACGTCCGCCTTTGCCAAAGGCGTGGCCTACCCTTCGTCCGACCACTACGGCCGGGTCTACACGATGCGCGGGGGACAACCCGAACATGTCGTCGTCATGTTCTACAACATCGCCCCGGGCGTCGACGCCCTCGACCGCGTGGACATCAGCATGGGCCTTGCTCTGAATACGCTGAACATCATCACGATGCGCAACGTACCGATTTTCTGGACTTACACGGACAAGGCCATCAGGAACTTTGTCCGTGAAAAATCGGCGAAAGAAACCGCAAACCAAAACCAAAATACAAACTTAAAGTAAAAATGACTACCCAGATCAAATTTACGACCGCCGAAGAGGCCGTCAAGGTTATCAAATCGGGCGACCACATCCACCTGAGCTCCGTGGCTTCGGCACCCCAGTGCCTGATCAACGCCATGTGCGCACGCGGCGAGGCCGGCGAACTGAAGGATGTCCACATCCACCACCTGCACACCGAAGGGCCGGCACCCTATGCCGACGAGAAATTCGAAGGCGTATTCCAGCTCGATTCGTTCTTCGTGGGCGGCAATGTCCGCAAAGTCACCCAGAGCGGCTATGCCGACTACATTCCGATTTTCCTGAGCGAGACGCAGCGCCTCTACCGCTGCGGCGCAGTACCCTGCAATGTGGCGATGATCCAGGTGTCGACGCCCGACAAGCACGGCTTCGTATCGCTCGGCACGTCGGTCGACGCAACGCTGGCCGCCGTGGAGACCGCCGAGCACGTGATCGCCGTCGTAAATAAATATGTCCCCCGCGCATTCGGGCAGGCCATGATCCACTCGTCGAAGATCGACATCTTCGTACAGGATGACAAACCGCTGATGGAGGCGCACTTCACGCAGCCGAACGCCACCGAAGAAGCCATAGGCAAACACTGCGCCGCCCTGATCGAGGACGGTGCGACGCTCCAGATGGGCATCGGCGCCATCCCGAACGCCGTACTGGCGCAGCTGGGCAACCACAAGAACCTGGGTATCCACACCGAAATGTTCGCCGACGGCGTACTCCCGCTCGTGGAGAGCGGCGTCATCAACGGCGAAGCCAAGAACATCGACAAGGGTAAGATGGTATCGACGTTCCTGATGGGTTCGCAGCGCGTCTACGACTTCATCGACGACAACCCCGCCGTGCTGATGATGGACGTGGGCTACACGAACGACCCCTATATCATTTCGAAGAACGACCGCGTGACGGCCATCAATTCGGCGCTGCAGGTCGACATTACCGGCCAGGTATGCGCCGACTCGCTGGGCACGAAGTTCTATTCGGGTGTCGGCGGCCAGATCGACTTCGTATACGGCGCATCGCTGTCGAAGGGTGGCAAGGCCATCATCGCCATGCCTTCGGTGACCAACAAGGGCATCTCGAAGATCGCCCCCGTACTGTCGCCCGGTGCAGGCGTCGTCACGACGCGCAATCACATCCACTGGTTCGTAACCGAGCACGGGGCCGTAGACCTCTACGGCAAGACGCTGCAGGAGCGCGCCCGCCTGATCATCTCCGTAGCCGACCCGTCGGCACAGGAGGAACTCGACCGTGCCGCCTTCGAGCGTTTCGGCCCGCACCACCACTATGTGAAAGGTTACATGAAAAAGTAATTTTTTTCACATCCGCGAGGCGCCCACTGCAATAGTGGGCGCTTTTTTTGTATCTTTACTCAAACAAAAACGCCCGCACATGAAAAAATATACGTTTTTCCTGCTGCTCATCCTCCTGACAGGCTGCGCCGCGTCCCGCAAGGCCCATGTCAGCGCAACACCCGACGGAAAACAATACGTCGTAATCCTTTCGATGGATGCCTTCCGCTGGGATCTGGCCGGCCGCAGCCATACGCCGACACTCGACTCGCTCGCCCGAGCGGGAACCTATGCCGAAATTTATCCGGTCTACCCCTCCAATACCTTCCCGAGCCACTACGCCATGGCGACGGGGCTGCATCCCGACCACCACGGAGTCGTGAACAATAACTTCTACGACCGGAAGGCCGGGCGCAAGCTCTCCGTGTTCGACGCGGAGGATGTCCGGCTGCCGGGGTTCTGGCGCGGCGAACCGATTTGGAACACGGCGGAAAGACAGGGCCTCACGGCCAACATCTTCATGTGGCCGGGCAGCGAAGTGCCGATCGACGGGCGCCAGGCGACCGTCTGGACTCCCTATTCGTCGAAACCGACCTACTACGAACGCGCCGACTGGGTGATCGAGGCCATGACGCGCCCCGAAGCCGAGATCCCGGAGCTGGTGATGTGGTATTTCGAGGAACCCGACGCCACGATGCACACCTACGGCCCCGAGTCACCCCAGGCAGTCGCCCAGGCCGAACACATCGACTCCGTCCTCCGTTATTTTTTCCGTGAGATCCGGCGTTCGCCCGTCTTCGAGCGTATCAATTTCATCGTCACGGCCGACCATGGCATGGCCGCGCTTTCGCCGGAGCGCTACATCAACCTCATGCCGCTGCTCGACACTACGCAGGTCATACGTACCGTGCCGGGCACCCCGTTCGGGCTGGAGGTGAAAGAGGAGTACGCCGACACGGCGCTCAGGATACTCCGCAGGACGGGGCACATGAAGGCATGGCGGCGCGAGCAGATGCCCCGGCGTTTTCATTACGGCACCCACCCCACCCGCCTGACGAACATCATCGTCATCCCCGAGACCGGATGGACGCTCGACTACGCGGCCGAAGCACGCCCCGTACGCAAACGCGGCACGCACGGCTTCGACAACCGGGATCGCGACATGCACATGGTCTTCTACGCCTCGGGGCCCGCGTTCCGCAAGGGCTACCGGCAGGGCTCGTTCCAGAACCAGAACATGTACCTCATCCTGTGCAGGCTGCTGGGCATCGAACCTGCGCCCAACGACGGGGAGTGGAAAGATGTAAAACGCATGTTCAGGGACAAATAAAAATAATTTCCTATATTTGCGACAATACGCGTCCGCCCATGAAAGTCAGCACCCCCAAAAGCAGGCAGGATCTGCACATCAAAAGACGAGACCGGGTACTCGAAGTTGGGCCCGGCAATCGTCCTACGTTCCGAGCGGACGTACTCGTGGAGAAATTCCTCGGCGACGACACCCACCGCTGCGGCGGCCTGCGTATATTCCCCCACCAGCAGCTGGTCAACGCAGCGGCCGAAGCCCTGCCTTTTGCGGACAAGGAATTCGACTACGTAATTTGCAACCAGGTGCTCGAACACAGCGACGACCCGGCACAGTTCCTGCGCGAAGTAACGCGGGTCGGCAAAGCCGGCTATATCGAAACCCCGAGCCTGCTCGGAGAATGGCTTTTCCCAAAAAAATCGCACCGGTGGGTCGTGCTCAACATCGGCGACAAACTGGTTCTCTACGACAAACGGCGCGTACCCGGCAACTATGCCAACGATTACGGAGAGTTGTTCCTGAATTACCTGCCCTACCAGTCGCTCCCCTACAAACTGCTGCCCTTCTCCGAAGGGGAACTGATGCACGTGCGCTACGAGTGGAAAGACGGCATAGACTTCCTGATAAATCCCACGGACGAATATTACAGCAAGTTCTTCCTCAGGAAATGGGATCGTGAAATGGTCTGCACACTCTTCCCTCCCCGCGGATTCGTGACGGAACTGGGACGCACGCTCCGCGCCGCCGCCCACGTCATAGGCGACAAACTGCGCCGGTCACAGGGACGCCGGCCCCTTTCGCTGGAAGAATACAAAGCCCTCCATCCCGGGGATTTCAAATAACCCGTGCGTGCAAAAACCGCCCGCCCGGGGATTTCCGGGGCATATGCCGATATTAACTGCAAAAACACCCGCTAATCCCGGATGTTTTTCCTATATTTGTATGTGCAATCCCAAATTCCAAAGCCTATGAGAAATTAACGCGCGTATTTTAACCCTTCCACAAGAACTGTTCATGCCGTCCACGCACTAAAAGCGCCGGCAAATACATATAAAAAGCGTTAGCTTTGTACCTTGCTTTCTGAAAATCTGGAAAATTTTAAGAGCAACCGAGGAATGAAGTTTGACGCTCACGTTTCCAACGTGGGCTTCATTCTGTATTTGGTTGCACAGGTTATTCCAGAGCCTCAGAGAGCAAATCAGAGTTTTGTCCCACGTTTTTTATATCTCCACACCCCACAACTCCCACTTAAATATGCCGAGGGACAGGCATCCTGATAATTGTTATGAACAACTATCTCCTGCTGATCGGCATCAGTTGCGTACCTGCCGTAGCGGGCATGTGCATCACGCTGCCGCTCTGGCGTCTGAGGCACCTGCGCAACCAAACGATCCATACGCTCGGGCTGACCGTTCTTTTCCTGACCCTGGCAAGTTGCCTGCTGCCGGTAATCACGGGTGAAAATTCGGGTACCGGATTTGCGGCAATCGCCCTGAGCTGCATAAACTTTTTTCTTTTCCGGCACTACGAACGTCTGCTCTACACCTTACGCTGCCCGGGTTGCCGCCACGCGACCCTTCGCGGCCGCGCGGTAAACCGCCGGACTTACCGGCTTCACTGCAAACGGTGCGGACTTTATACCGACTGGCATGAATAACCAAATGCATGAATAATTTTCATATCATATACATCCAAAGCATGCTTATACCAAAGTATCCGCCAGGGGAGTTAGCGGAATACCGGGGCTTATAATTCGATATAGTCGTCCAATCCGGTAAGACTGGTTGGACACAAGGGGAAATGCAAATTGAAAAGGTGGCAAAAGGAGAGCCCCGCGATTGACAATACCCCGAATTAAAACGCCTCGAACAACAAAGGGCAAAAGGCAGCATCCGCAGGTACAACGCGCCTCGTACCCGGATCGGCCGTGTCGCCCTTTCGGGAAGGTCTTCGGATCTTCCCGATTTTTTTTGCGGACGCAGTTGCCGCCCCGTTAAGCGTAGTTTGTTTTTCCTGCAGCAGCAATGCGGGGACAGGATACAAGAAGCCCCGCATCGAGTCCGCTCCCTGACAAGAAGCAACTATGACCACCTGCATATTGTGCCCGGATTCGAGGGTTCGAGGATTCAAAGGTTCCCGGGTACTGAAGCCCCCGTTTTTTCCGTCAGCCGGTTCCGTTGCCGGCCAGCCATACCAGGAAGGGCGGGCAGCAGAGCCCAAGCGCCCGGAAGATCCGAAAAAGACACCACGGTCAAACGGGGGCTCCTTCGCAATGGGAGGGCTGTGCCAGGCATCCCAACAGAACACCCCGCGCCACACGGAAGAATAAGGCACAGGAAGGCATAGGGAAAGGACAAGCCTGGGGCGCAAGGCTGTGTTACCTCACGCGGAAAAGGGCATAAAAAAAGGTCAGACCTTACGATCTGACCTTGAAGAGGCGGCTACCTACTCTCCCACGGGAAAACCGCAGTACCATCGGCGTTAGTGAGCTTAACTTCTC
>CEAB01003087.1_pt1 | contig 12119 bp, 11 predicted proteins | sample 557651 | NCBI WGS metagenome assembly CEAB01 (sample SAMEA3182046, study PRJEB8094) | gut metagenome | biome: human; feature: gut; material: Stool; isolation source: human stools | place: Canada | collected 2011-11-15
TACGCCGCGGAGCAGTATGCCGGGACAACGGCGCTCGACTCCGTCACGGCGGAGGTCGATCCCGAACTCGACGAATCTCCCGCGCACTACGAGGTGGAGCTGCACGCGGCGTGGGGTGAGTTTGAGTATCTGGTGGATGCCTACACAGGGAAGGTGCTCAGCGGGCAGAAAGATTTATTGGCTGCCGTTTCCGCATCGAATGAAACGACGAAGCCCTCTGGTCAAAAGCCCGCGCCGTCCGGAACGGTGCAGGATATCGGCTACGCCAAGGCAAAGTCCATCGCCCTGAACCATGCGGGCGTGAGCGAGAGCAAGGCGTATGACATGGACATCGAGCTGGATGACGAGGACGGAACGCTCGTCTACGAAGTCGAGTTCAAGTCCGGCAATATGGAATATGACTACGAGATCGATGCGGCCTCCGGTGCGATCCTCAAGCACGAGGCGGAGCTGGATGACTAACATCATAGTAGCCGAGAAAACAGGTAATAAGCAATAAGAAAAAGCCTTTACAAAACTCATAAAATCTGATATGTAATACCATCAAGAATTAAAAGAGAAGAGGGGCGCAAGTAGTCTGAGAAATATCCAGATTGTCGCACCCTTCCAAAGGACCGCAACCGAAAGGTTGCGGTCCTTTTTTTATCCTGCTGTCTAATCGCTTTTTGTACAAAAAAGTCGCATTTGTGCTTTTATAGAACACGTTTCACCCCTAAGTTTACCCCAATGAAAGGGTTTACCCCTTTTGCAGGAAAAGCGGACCGCGCAGTTCTTAAAATAAAGCCGCAAAGGAAAACGGTACGTTCGCCGTTTTCCTTTGCGGCCTTTTGTTAATAAATGCCTTGCTTACAGAACAAGAGAGGGTGCGGTGTAGACTCTTGCGGCCAACTCCTGATTGAGCATATACAGGCTCTTGGGGTCAGAGCCGAACAGCTCCATCTTGGAGATGAGATCGTTCGCGTTGGTTTCCTCCTCGCCCTGCTCTTTCACGAACCAGTCAAGGAACTGCATGGTGCGGAAATCCTTCACATCGTAGGCGGCGCTGTAAATGCCGTTGATGAGGCTGGTCACATATTCCTCGTGCGCCAGGCCTGCCTTCAGGACATCCATGTGGCAGGTGATCGAGGGCTCGGGTTTGTCGATCGCTTCCAGCGTCACCGTCTGGTTCTGGTTTTGCAGATAGGTGTAGAACAGCATGGCGTGGTCACGCTCCTCCTGCGCCTGGATCATGTACCAGTTGGCAAAGCCATCGAGTCCCTTGGCCTTGAAATAGTTAGAGAACTCGAGATAAAGGTATGCAGAGTAAAATTCCTTGTTGACCTGCTGGTTCAGCAGCTCGTGTACCGTCTTGTCCATAACGGATGACCTCCTGTGTTTTGAAATATCGTCCTCCGCTGAAGACTGGGCAATTACTAAAGACCTTATACCACAAATCAGGGCATAAGTAAATGCATTCAGCAACCGACTTGTTGTTATCTCTAAATTTTAAAGAAAAAATGAGAGCTGCAGCAGTCAAAGCTGCGGGTCGCCCCTTTTATCCGCACATCTATTTGTTTGGGATGCAGACAGCCTTTTGGGGACTTTTACCTTTACAGAGGAGGCCTCCGTGAATATAATAGTTTCAGATAAAACTTGACAGCGCTGTGCGAAAAGAGAGGGCGCTGCGGTAAAAATCGACAGGAAACGGAGATGTAATTATGCCCTGCACCACTGTACTGGCCGGTAAGCTGGCGACGAATGACCGCTCGACGATGATCGCCCGTACGGACGACGGTCATTTTGATGAGAAAAAGCTGATCGTGGTCGAGCCCGACCAGCAGCCGAAGATTTATAAAAGCGTAGAGTCCCACGTGGAGATCACACTGCCGGAGAACCCCATGCGCTACACGTCCTGCCCGAGCGTGGACCCGAAGCACGGCATTTGGGCCGCGACCGGCATCAACGCTGCGAACGTCGGCATGACGGCGACGGAAACCACGACCTCGAACCCGCGCGTGCTCGCGGCCGACCCGATGGTCGAGCTGCGCGAGGCGAAGGATGGGGAAGAGGAGCGCTGCGGCGGCATCGGCGAGGAGGACATCGTTGTCCTCGTCCTGCCCTACATCCGCTCCGCGCGCGAGGGCGTGCTGCGCCTCGGTGCGCTTCTGGAGCAATACGGCACCTATGAGTCGAACGGCATCGCCTTCAACGACGAAAACGAGGTCTGGTGGCTCGAGACCATCGGCGGGCACCACTGGATCGCGAAGAAAATTCCCGAGGATCGCGTCATCATCAACCCGAACCAGTTCGGTATGGACTCGTTCGACCTTGAGGACGCCTTCGGTGCCCGGGAATCGCATCTCTGCTCGGCAGACCTCAGAGAATTCATCTCGGAAAATCATCTGGATCTGAATCAGGATGGCAAGTTCAACCCGCGGGATATCTTCGGCTCGCACCGCGACATGGACCACATCTACAACACGCCGCGCGCGTGGTTCATGGGCCGCTGCCTTGCACCGCACACCTACCGCTGGGACGGCGAAAACGCGGACTTCACGCCCGAAAGCGATGACATTCCGTGGTCCTACGTTCCCGAGCGCAAGGTTGCCGCGGAGGATATCCAATACCTGCTCTCGTCCCACTATCAGGGTACACCCTACGATCCCTATGCGGGCCATGCGGAAAAAGGCGGCATTTACCGTCCTATCGGCATCAACCGCACGGGCGTGACGACGATCTGTCAAATTAGAAGCGACGTCCCCGATGCCATTAAGGGTATCGAGTGGGTGTGCTTCGGCTCCACGACATTTTCCGCGTGGCTGCCGGTGTACACAAATGTCCCGCAGATGCCGGACTATTTGAGCAATGTGACGCTCGACGCCGAGACCGACAATCTCTACTGGGTCAGCCGCTTTGTCGGCGCGCTGGCCGACAAGTGCTACGGCTCGTGCATCCAGAATGTCTGGGGCTATCAGGACACGGTGAATATCCGCGGCAGACAGATCGTCCTTAAATACGACAGGCTGATGCGCGAGAGCGGCGACTTCACGCTCGCCGCGCAGGCGAACGACGAGCTCTGCGCGATGGCGAAAGAGGAAAGCACGCAGATCCTCAACAAGGTCCTGCGCACTGCCAGTGAGCAAATGAAAAACGGTTTCAGCTTTGCTGATACCTGCGTCAACAAGTGAATAAAAAGCGGCTCTCTCCCAAGCGGGAGAGAGCCGCTTTTTTGTTATCCTTTTTCAATTTGACCCAGCCAAAACGAGAAAGGACGACAATCATGGAAGAAAAAAGAATCGTAAAGCCCTGGCAGGCAGGGCTGATGCGTGCTCGTCGGCACGTGGATGGCGAGCGGCACGGTGCCGGTCATGATCTACTACGGCATGAAGGTGCTGACGCCGGGCTTATTCCTGCCAGTCGTCTGCATCCTCTGCACGCTGATGTCGACCATGGCGGGCACGTCGTGGGGCACGCTCGCGACGGTCGGCGTCGCCTGCATGGGCGTTGCACAGGGCCTCGGTGTGCCGCTGCCCGCGGCCGCGGGCGCGGTCTGCACCGGCGCGTTCTTCGGTGACAAGGTCTCGCCGCTGTCTGACTCGCCCGTCATCACCGCGACGGTGTGCGAGGTGCCGCTGATGGACGGCATTCGCCACGCGCTCATTTCCACGGGGGCCTGCGTATCTCATTTCGCTCGTTTTCTACTTTGTTTACGGCCTGCGCTATTCCGGCGGCAGCGTCGGCGGGGAAGTGTATGAGGATATCCTTTCCACCGTTTCCGCCGAGTTCTGGCTCAGCCCCGTGCTGCTTCTGCCCGTGCTGGTCGTGGTCGTGCTGATTTTGATGAAAAAGCCGACGATCCCGACTTTTATCGCCGGCATCGCCGCAGGCGCGGTGATGGCGATGCTCTGCCAGGGTGTCAGCCTGCACGATATTCTGACGGTCATGTACTCCGGTTTTTCTGCCGATACCGGCTCGGACGTCGTGAATTCGATGCTCAACCGCGGCGGCTTTACCTCGATGCTCTCGACCATCGGTCTTCTGATCGCGGCGGGCATTTTCGGTGCACCGCTCCGCACAGCGGGCGTTGTGGACGTGCTGCTCGCCTTTGTGGAGCGTATCGCGAAGACCTCTCGTTCGATGTCGCTCGGTGTGCTGATCCTGCACGCGGTGTTTTTCACGATTACGGGCGCTTATTATGTGTCCTATCCTGTCGTCGGCGGTATGGTGAAGGACCTGTATCCGGAATATCATCTTGACCGCAAGAATCTGATGCGCACGATGCTCGACACCGGCACGGGCCTTGCCTCCATGGTGTCGTGGTCGACCACGGGTTCTTACACCGCCACGACGCTTGGCGTTTCCAATCTGGCATTCGCGCCGTTTGCGCCGATGCTGTGGCTGTCGATCGTGTTTTCTGTCATTTGCGCCGTGACCGGCATCGGCACGGCCAAGGCGAAGGAGGACTAAGGTATGGAACGGATTTTACAGCGCTGGTACGATATGATCTCCGTCCGTTCGGTCAACGGACACGAGGCACAGATGGCGGATTACGTGGCGAATGTCCTGCGTGAGCTTGGCATGGACCCGCATTACAGCTATTTTGAAGAGGACACCGCGCGCGAGCGCCCGTCGGTCTGGTCGGTGCTCGACAGCGGCCGGCCCGGCAAGACCGTGCTGCTCATCGGACACATCGACACGGTCGGGGTATCTGACCGCTGGAAGACCGATCCGTTTACTCCCACGGAGATCGACGGCAAGGTCTACGGCCGCGGCGCGATGGACATGAAGGGCGGCCTCGCCGCGATTCTGGAGACGCTGACCTATTACGCCGCCCATCTCGACGAGATCAACGGCAAAATATTGGCCTGCTTCGTCGCCGACGAGGAGGGCCTGAGCAAGGGCACCTATCAGCTCGTGGCGGAGGACGTCATCCACGCCGACTACGCCATCATGGGCGAGTGCCGCTACGACAATGTGGCTGTCGGCTTCCGCGGCCGCTACAGCTTTGAGGTGACCGTCCACGGACAGACCGCGCACGCCAGCCACTATCCCGAGGTCGGTGAAAACGCTCTTATCTCCGGCGGACGCCTGGCCGCGGCCATCGAGGCGCTGCCGACGCTCCAGCACCCGCACCTCAAGCACGGCACGTGGTGCGTGCGCTATATGGAGGGCGGCAATCCCGGCACGCTCGTTGTGCCGGAGAAGTGCTACCTCTTCGTTGACCGCTACGTCGTTCCGGGCGAGACGGACGAGACCTGCATCGCGCAGATCATGGAGGTGGCGGAGCAGCTCGGCCTTGCAGGCAAGGTCGACGTGCGCCTCAAGCCGAGAAAATCGCCCTACATGCAGTCGTTCGCGGTGGAGGAGAATCATCCGCTCGTCAAAATTTTGCAGGAGGAGTTTTACTCCGTCACGGGCAAGGATCTTCCGTGCGCATACGACGCCTCGGTCTGCGATTCGAATATTTTAGCCGTTTCGCTCGGCATTCCGGTCGTGACATTCGGCCCCTCGGGCGGCAACATGCACGGTGACAACGAGTACGGCTATGCATGGCAGGTGAAAAACTGCGGCGAGGTCTACCGCCGCACCGTCGCGCGCCTTTTAAGCGGCGAAGTATAAAGAGAAAAAAGAGGCAGCCTCGGCTGTCTCTTTTCCTTTTGCATTTCACGCAGATTTTACATTTCTTTGCTGGTTTTTGACAAATCCCTCTGCTATACTGTATTCGATGAAATTTGGAGAGAAGAGAGGAGAAGGGATACGAATGGATACTTACAATATGATCGATTTTAACGAAAAGAAGGGCTTCATCTGCGATATGGACGGCGTCATCTACCATGGCAACCGCGTGCTGCCGGGCGTGGCCGAGTTCATCCAGTGGCTGCACGATGAAAACAAGGAATACTTGTTTCTGACAAACAACAGCGGCTACACGCCGCGCGAGCTGAGCCAGAAGCTTGCGCGCATGGGCCTCGACGTGACGGAGGAGCACTTTTATACGAGCGCGCTCGCGACGGCGGCGTTCCTGCGCGATCAGGCGCCCGGCTGCTCGGTCTTTGCCATCGGCGAGGCAGGCCTTTTGAACGCGCTCTACGACGCAGGCATCACGATGAACGATGTGAACCCCGACTATGTCGTCGTGGGCGAGGGACGCTCCTATTCGCTCGATACGCTGACGAAGGCGACGAACCTCGTCTGGAAGGGCGCAAAGCTCATCGGCGCGAATTCCGACGTTTCCGGCCCCATCGAAAACGGAATTGTGCCCGCCTGCCGCGCGCTCGTCGCGCCCATCGAGATGGCGACCGGCACGCAGGCGTACTTCTGCGGCAAGCCGAACCCGCTGATGATGCGCACGGGCCTCAGAATGCTGCACTGCCACTCAGCCGAGGCCGTCATGGTCGGCGACCGGATGGACACCGATGTGATCTCCGGCATGGAGAGCGGTATGTCGACGGTGCTGGTGCTCTCGGGCGTCTCGACGCGCGAGACCATCAAGACCTACGCGTATCGCCCGAGCATGGTGTTGAACGGTGTGGGCGACATCGTGAGCCTCGCCCGCGGGGAAAAGACGGAAGATTGAAAATTAAAAAGGGAAGCGCCGCTGCGTGAGCAGCGGCGCTTTGTTGTATTACGGGGACGCTTAGTTTTCCTCTCTTGCGCGAAGGCCTGCGACGGACGAGATCGGCAGCGAGAAGCAGATCGCGCCCGCTTTGGTGCCGGGACCGGCCTGCTCGTTGATCGAGCGCATGATGGCGGCCTTTTCGTCCTTGTGGGCGATGATGTAGATCATATCCTTTTCGTCGGCAAGGCTGACGCTGAAGAATTTTTCTCCGCGCGTGCCGCCCGTGCCCTTGGCGTGCAGCACCGTGCCGCCGCCCGCGCCCGCGGCGCGCGCCGCGTCCATGACAAAGTCGGAATAGCCTTCGTTTAAGATGACGGTGATGAGTTCATGTTCAAAGTTCATGTTCGGCGCTCCTCCTGCTTTGAGATCGTCGGTGAGATAGGACAGTGTCTTGCCGCCGGCCACGCTCTTGAGAGGCACGGTCAGCATGACGCCGTTGCCCGGAATGTCGATAAAGAGCTTGCGCTTGGCGGAACGGATAAGCGAATCCGCCTCCTGCGCGCTGCCGACGGCGGCGATAACGCACTTTTCCGTCGCGTCCAGCCCATAGATGGCGAGGTGCTCGCTCGTGGCTGTGCCGCGCGCGGGCATGCTCAAAATGAGGTGCAGCCCCGCCGCGTGGTAGAGCGAGCCCATCGCTTCTCCGCGGTCGTGATCCGTGATGGCAATGATGTAATAGAGTTCCATGTCAGCAGGCCTCCCACAGTTCGATGATCTCGTTGTCGCCAAAGTCGGGGAGCTGGGGCTCCTGCGAAGCATGACGGGATTTGACGACGTAGATGGCTCCCATCACCTGCACGGTGATGAGCGGCATCATCGCAACGAGCGCGACAAGGCCGAACGCGTCTGTCATCACATTGCCGCCGAGCGCTTCGCACGCGCCTGTGGCGAACGGCAGCATGAATGTCGCCGTCAAAGGACCTGACGCGACGCCGCCGGAGTCGAACGCGATGGCCGTGAACGTGCGCGGCACAAAAAAGCTCAAAGCCAGCGCGATAAGATAGCCGGGCACGAGGAAATACATGATCGAAATGCCTGTGATGACACGCAGCATCGCAAGCCCGCCCGCGGCGGAGACCGCGATGGATAAGCTCATGCCCATCGCCTTGGCAGAGATCGCGCCCGCGCTCAACTCTTCGACCTGTTTGTTGAGCGTATGGACGGCGGGCTCGGCGTTGATGATGAACCAGCCCATCAGCATCGCAAGGGGGGCAAGGAGATAGACCTTCCACCCCTCGGCCAGCGCGGCACCGAGCGCGTAGCCCAGCGGCGAAAAGCCGACGTTCACGCCCGTGAGGAACAGCACGAGACCTAAGTATGTATAGAGGATACCAATCACGATGCGCATGAAAGGCAGCTTGCGGAGCTTGAGCGAAATGACCTGAAAAATCAGGAAGAAGACAACGATCGGCAGCAGCGCCATTGTCACTTCCCATAAATACTCCGGCAGGGCATGCAGATAGTCCTTGCCGAGCTCTACCGTGGTGGCGACGCCAGAGACGGCGCTGCTCTCGCCCTGCGCGGGCTGCGTTTTGTAGATCGCACCGAGCAGCAGCACCGATAAGATCGGCCCGATCGAGCACAGACCGACGAGGCCGAAGCTGTCCGCCTTGGCATTTTCGTCGCTTCGAATGGACGCAACGCCGACGCCGAGTGCCATGATGAACGGCACGGTCATCGGCCCCGTTGTCACGCCGCCGGAGTCGAACGCGACGGAGAGGATGCTCTCATCCGACAAAAACGCCGCGGCAAAGACGATGGCGTAAAATACGATCAGCATCGTGCGCAGCGAGATCGAAAAGAGAATGCGCACCATGCACAGCATCAGAAAGAAGCCGACGCCGACCGAAACGGTCAAGATCAACACCGTTGTGTCGATCTCCGGCACGTTGCCTGCGAGCACCTGCAAATCGGGCTCCGCCACTGTGATGGCGACGCCGAGGGCGAAGCTCACGGTCAGGATGAGCGGCAGCTTGCGCGATTTCGTCAGCTTGGAGCCCATGTAGTTGCCGATGCGGCTCATCGACATGTCCGCGCCCAGCGTGAAGAGCCCCATGCCGAGAATCAGCATGGCCGTGGCGATCACGAACGAGAGCATCAGTCCCGCGTCTACCGGCACGAGCACAAAGCTGATCGCCATAACGATCAGGCTGATGGGCAGGACGGAGGCGGTGGCTTCTTTCAGCTTTTCCATTAAGATCTGTTTCTGATACAAAACCTCACTCCTTTATCAATTCAATACTTCCAAAAATATCATAGCAGAGATTCGCCGCGATGAACAGGAAAAAAGGATAAAGGATGTGTTAAGCTTGTTCACCCGACGTGGACGAAAACAGCGGAATGGTCAAACCATCCCGCCGCTTTCCCATTTTTAATGCATATTATTTACTGTGCCGCGTGCGCACATCCGCGCTCGAGAGAGCGGCGGATGTTGCCGTCGAGCATTCCGCCGAGATCATCGATGAACGAATCCGGCTCGCCCTTCATGCCGCTGCCGATCCATTCAAGCGTGAGCCCTGCGAGCGCTGCCGTGTAGAAGCGCGCGAGCGCCATGATCTGGCTTTCGCTGACGTTCAGGCCCTCAGCCTCCTTGCGGACGTAAGAAAGCATTGTCGTCAGGATCGTTTTATGATAATATCTTGCCAGAATATCGCTGTGGGCGGAGTTGTGCAGGTGCAGGATCATGCGCTTGTTCTCCGCGGCGAAGGATGTGGCGGTCAAAAATGCCTTCTGCCACGATTCATAGCCCTCCACGCGCTCGGAGAGCTTTTCAATCTCCGACTCGAACACGTCCTCGGCCAGCGCGTAGATGTCAGTGTAGTAATAATAAAAAGTGTTCCGCGTGACCTCGCTTCTCTCTGCGATGTCGCGGACGGAGATCTTGTCGAAGGGACGCTCTGCCAGAAGCTCGATGAAGCTGCGGCGGATGGCGTTTTTGGTGCGCAGAGCCATGGGTGGGTTCCTCCCTTTCTCGATTCGCTTTCATTCATTATATCCGATATGGGAAAAACTTGCAAGTGACAAAATCGTGAACATTTAACGAAATCTTTACACTATACTCGCCGCTTCCTGTCGGAAACTTGGTCAGCCTCGCGGGAGTGTGAAAACTTTGTGCGCCTTGCGGACTTTGCCACTTTTCCCGCTTTCATATTCCCGCTATCATCAGACTGTCAAAAACTGAGACAGCGCTCTTTCCCCATGCGAACGAGCAGAAAGGAAGCGAAAGCGATGAAAACCTATTTCACCTCTGAGTCCGTCACGTGCGGACATCCCGATAAAGTCTGCGACCAGATCGCCGACGCGGTGCTCGATGACATCCTTGCCAACGATCCCGACGCACACGTCGCCTGCGAGGTGACGGCCTGCACCGGCGAAGTCCACCTGATGGGCGAGATCACCTCATCCTATGTGCCGGACTATGAAGCCATTGCGCGCAAGGTCATCGCCGAGATCGGCTATACCGTGCCCGTCGTCGGCTTTGATGCCGAAAACGTGCGCATCCGCGTCAGCATCCACACCCAGTCGCCGGACATCGCGCGCGGGGTTGACCGCGGCGCGCCGGAGGAAGCCGGCGCGGGCGATCAGGGTATGATGTTCGGCTACGCCTGCTGCGAGACCGGCGCGCTGATGCCGCTGCCGATCACGCTTGCGAACCGCCTGACAAGAAAGCTCGAGCAGGTGCGGCGCGAAAAGCTGCTGCCCTATCTTCTGCCGGACGGCAAGGCGCAGGTCAGCGTCGAATACGAGGACGGCACGCCCAAACGCATTTCCGCCGTCGTTGTCTCCGCGCAGCACAGCGCGGAGGTCGGCATCGACGCGCTGCGCGATGCGATCTTAGAACAGGTCATTTTCCCTGTGCTGCCGCCGGAACTGCTCGACGAGCACACAGAGTATTTCATCAACCCGACGGGACGATTTGTCGTTGGCGGGCCCGCGGGCGACAGCGGCCTTACCGGCCGCAAGATCATCGCCGACACCTATGGCGGCATGGCGCGCCACGGCGGCGGGGCGTTCTCGGGCAAGGACCCGAGCAAGGTCGACCGCACGGGCGCTTACATGGCGCGCTATCTCGCCAAGAACATTGTGGCCGCGGAGCTGGCCGACCGCTGCGAGATCGAGCTTGCCTATGCCATCGGCCTCGCCGACCCTGTGAGCGTGATGGTCGACACGTTCGGCACGGGGCGCGTGAGCGACGAAAAGATCGCGAGCTGGCTTATGGAGCATATCGACATGCGCCCGGGCAGCATCACGTCACGCTTTGAACTGCGCCGCCCGATCTACCGCCGCGTCTCCTGCGGCGGACACTTCGGCGAAAATGCCGTGGGTCTTCCGTGGGAGTGGACTGACATCGCCGAGGTGCTGCAAAAGGAAATTTTATCATAACATTATCTGCGAAGGCGGGGAGGAACGGCATTGAAAAGCAAACGGAGCAGAACCTATCTCGTCAGCGGTCTCACGCTGGCGCTGATCTTTGTTGCCATCATCCTTGTTTTCCGCGACGTGCTGCCCGATATCGTCAAGGACCTGAGTACTGTGCCGTTCTGGGGTGTGCTGCTCCTGCTCGCACTCGGCTTTGCCTACGAGGTGATGGAATCCGTGCTGTGCCTCGTCATCATCCACCACAAAAAGCCGGACTGCACGTTTATTGACGCGCTGCGCGTGACATTCCTCGGCGTGTTCGGCAATATCGCGACGCTGGGTGCGGGCACGCTGCCGATGCAAAGCTTTTACCTTTACAGGAGAGGCCTGGACGCAGGCAGCGGGCTCGGTATCATGGCGAGCGAATACGTGCTGCACAAGATATCCGTGCTGATCTACGCGACGGTCGCGCTGCTGCTCGGCGGCGACTGGCTGGAGCAGAGCGCCAGCGGCCTTGCCCGCTATCTTCTGATCGGCTATGTCATCGGCGCGCTTATCGTGATCGCGCTCACGCTGCTCTACACCTGGGATAAGGTGCTGAAGTTAGTGCTGATGCTGCTCGGCAAGCTCCCGCACACGCCGAAGTGGGACGAACGCCGCGAAAAGTGGGCGAATAGTCTCACCGAGCTCAACCGCGAGGCGAAAAAGGTGCTGCTCGTTCCGTCAATCCGCGTCAAAGGTATCGCCGTGAGCCTTGTGAAGCTCTTCGTGCTCTATTCCATCCCCTATGCCGCGCTGCGGCTCGTGGGCTGCACGGCGCTTAACTTAGCTGCTCGCCTCGCTGATGCTGCTCATCACAAGCGCGCTGCCGAACGTCGCGGGCGTGGGCCCGATGGAGTTTGCGTTTTTGCTGCTCTTCGCCCCGTGGGCGGACACGGCAATCGCCTCGTCGGCGCTGGTACTTTATCGCGTGGCGACGTATTTCTTCCCGTTCCTTCTGAGCGTGATCGTGTTTCTCCGCGAGGAGAAGAAATCTTTGAAAGGCTTTGATGCGCAAAGCGCTTGAAAATTATGACGGCCTGAGGCCGTCGGGGGATTCCCGCACCGTGCGGGAGTGCGCTAAAGGGGGATACTCTCTTTCTCGAAAGAGAGTATCCCCCTT
>CEAB01057936.1_pt1 | contig 12058 bp, 11 predicted proteins | sample 557651 | NCBI WGS metagenome assembly CEAB01 (sample SAMEA3182046, study PRJEB8094) | gut metagenome | biome: human; feature: gut; material: Stool; isolation source: human stools | place: Canada | collected 2011-11-15
TTTTCATCGCCAACGAACACACCAACGGCGTTCATGATGTCAACGGCTTCCTTACAATCGATGCTGTCCGCATCCTTGAAAGCCGCGTTGCTGATGGTGACGAGGGACATGGACATGACCAGCGCCAGCACCAGAGCGAGTAACTTTTTCATATAATGTTACTCTCCTTTCTGAAATTTCCGCTTCCGAGGATGCCATATCCTCTGCAAAAATGCGGAGAAAAACCGCAAAACACCTGCCATACCAGACGCTTTGCGTTTTTTCAGCTTTCAAAAAGGTAGACATTTAGGTAGACGGAGGAAGGACTGGATTCCCCCGCAAATCCTTGTAGCTCTAAGCATTTTAGCGGGTAGCCATTGAGTAGCTATTTTTGCAAGACTCTTGCATTTACTGGACGCAGAAGAAGACCGAAACCGCTATCTCTAGCGATTGCAGTCTTCTTAGATTCCTATTATTTTGTGTTCGCGGCTGTCCTGTGACTGGCGGAGCATATTGCGCCTTAGTTCATTTAATCTGATCTTCTGCAGCTTCTCGAATACGGTTCTATATACGCTTTCCAGAGAGAAGGTGTAAACTTGCGGCTTGGGGGGATGAGGTTATATGACGAAATTGCATATAGCTTGTCCATACTTGGCAAGAACTCATCCCAAGTGAGATCATTTGCTTTTTCTATCTTCGTCAGGTTATATTGGTAGCATTTCCGAATCACGATATGCGATTGGTTCGTGTAGAACGCACATCACCGTGAGCGTCTCCGATTCTTTGCGAGCCTATATTGCAACGGCCCGCTGAAATCTAGTTTTTCAGGACATAGATGAAGGGAACAGGTTTTCACCCGTCCCCTTGAAGTGGAGTTGGACTTTGGCCGGAGCGTTACTCCCAGCATCTCTTTTGCCCACTACCCAAAGGCGTGTGGCGTATGGGAACGCTTTTTCCACCTCAAAGCCTGTTCTTATTCTATCTAAAGTGTAGCAGTACTATTCCCGCTTGTAAAGGATTTTCTTGAACCCAATCTGAGTTGACAACAGTCTCTACTGAGACTATAATATGCATATGATTATGCTATTATTGGATTATTTGTTGTGCTGATAAGGAGATGTTCCCATGCACAAGGAACCGCATACTTCCACACGCTACGGCCCTAATGCCATCTTAGCTGCAGGGAGGGCACGGCCTTCTCCCTCGACCCCTATTGCTGTTAAATACGATCTTCTCCTGTTGGTGATGGTTCTTGACCGGGAAAGCGGCATTGTCCTCAATGCGGAATGTAATATGCTGGTCGATATAAGCAGTGAATACATTGAGTCCCTCTTGGTGGGTCGGTGCTTTTACACCGATCTTGATGAGATGATTGCGGCGGTTCAGCGAGGTTATCATGGGTTGAGTCAAAAGGCGTTAATCGTCTGTCTCAAGGATGCTTTTTCTAAGATGCATGAGCGTAGTCCGGAACCTCTACGGTTATTAACATAAGGCTTTTTGCCTGCTCTTTACATATCGCCTGGCATTCAATAAAGTATCTCTAAGTTTTTGCGCAGATCTACAAGAATCATTAGCCGTTTTGTGCGGAGCGAATAAAAATTGAAGCCACTCTATCATTTCTACAAGGGGCTCTTGACAGGCGTATCTTTTCTGTCTATACTATAGAAAAGCATTGTTAGATAAGATGCTTGTAGCTGAAACGGGTTGGGCACTTTTCCTTTTTTGTTTAGTTGTTGCGGAGGGAGATTTAAGAATACTGTAGATGTGATATTATATCTTTTTCTGCTTTTGGTTTTGGTTAGGTTTCAGGGTTGACAAAGGAGGTGCCATCCTTGGCTCGTTTTTCTCCCGATGCGGTCTGTGTGGTGGGGGTTTCCAAAGCGGCCAATCTAAATCCAATCACCCGAGTGCATCAGAGTCTAATTGGTTCCTTTGTGGCCAATCCTCAAAGTGGTCTTATTTACGATGTGCAGTTTAATACTATTTGTCGAATCACAAGTGACTTCATTGCCTCGCAGCTTTTGGGGATGAGTCTCTACACTGATTTCGATGAGATGGTTTCCCGTATCCAAACCCGCTATTTTGGCGATTCTCGGCGAGCTATTATTGTTATCTTGCGTGATGCCGCAGTTAAGCTGCGTGATTGTCAAGCTCGTTTGATTTGACCAGTAGTAAAAATTAAATCAGCTTTATTTATGACTTTGGGGGTTTCCCCTCACGGTCGAATAAGTAAGGGCCTTCTGATTGCCGTTTGGCAGCCAAGAGGTCCTTTTGCGTTTTATTACTATATGCTCTGCTACAGGTTCAGGAGGAAAGTGACAATGTATGATTTGGTAATTCGAAACGGACTATTTATCGATGGAACTCGTGCGCCCGCAAGAAAAGCTGATCTCTGGATTAAGAACGGTCGCATCGCCGGTATCGGACGGTTTGATGGCGAGGCAGCCAAAGAGATCGACGCTGCGGGAAAGGTGGTTGCACCGGGATTCCTCGATATTCATTCTCATTCAGACGGTTGTGTTCTTGTACCCTACCGTCCGGAGAGCAAGCTCTGCCAGGGTGTAACCTTTGAGCTCTGTGGCAACTGCGGCATTTCAATACTGCCCAGCACACCTGAAAGTCGGGCGGAAATCAGCGAATATTTTACAAGTGAACTGCAGCTCCCGATGGATGGAGTCAAGATTTCGACCCACACGGTTGCCGATTATGCAGAACAGTCGGCTGCTGCCCCAAAAGCTGGGAATTACGGTATGCTCATCGGCCATGGAACTTTGCGTGGCTGCGTGATGGGCTTTGAAAACCGCAATCCGACCAATAGTGAGCTCCAGCAGCTCAAGGAACGACTTGCTGCTGAGATGGAGCTTGGCGCATTTGGTATGTCGCTTGGCTTGATTTATCCGCCAAGCGCTTTTGCGGAAACTTGGGAAATTGATGCGTTGGCGCAGGTGGTTAGGGAGCACCGCGGTATTCTTGCGGTACATATGCGCAATGAGGGACCCCACGTCTTTGAGGCGGCCAGCGAGATGCTCGGCGTTGCTGAGCGCACTGGAGTTCATCTTGAGATATCTCATCTAAAGATCATGACGAAATCGCTCTGGGGGCACTCGCAGGATCTGCTCGATAAGATCGATGCAGCCCGAACACGGGGTGCAGATGTTACCTGCGATCAGTATCCCTATTATGCCTCATCTACCTCGATGACTGCGATGGTTCCTAAGTGGGCACATGACGGTGGAGTTCTGGCACTGATGGAACGGGTGATGCATCCGGAAAAACGATTGCTCGACGATATTGCCGCCGAAATGGAAAGCCGTGGCGGTCCGGACAGAGTCTTGGTCGCATCAACCAGAGGTGGGTATCCTGCATGGGAAGGCAAGACGATTGAGCAGATTGCTCAAGAGCTTTCATGCGGAGTGGTTGAAGCGGTGGTCAGGATCCTTCAGACGTGTGGGGCGGGTGTCTCCTGCATCTATTTCTCGCAGAATGAAGAGGATGTTGAGCGTATCTTACGCCGTACCGATATTGCAGTAGGCAGCGATGGTTATGGATTTTCCTATGATCCTGCGATTACACATGATATGCCGCATCCGCGGAACTTTGGTACTTTTCCGCATGCAATTGAACTGGCCCGCGACAAGAAGATTCTACCCCTTGAGGATATTGTCTATAAGATGACCGGCTTGCCCGCCAAAATCATGGGGATGACCGAACGCGGGATCCTTGCAGAGGGAAAAATAGCCGACATCACGATTTTCGACCCGAAAACAATTCGGGATAACAGCACGTTCACGGACCCCATTAAGCGCCCCTCCGGCATCGAGGCAGTCCTTGTGGCTGGTATAGCCGTGCTGGAAAAGGGGGAATTCACTGGAGCGACTCCTGGCAAGGTACTGCTGCACGGTCAGTGCTGATTTTTGGTTGAGATGTACGCGCGAAGTTCTGGCACAGAAAGGAGAGAGATAACGCCCATGCGCGACATTGAAATATTGTCATCAAACAAACACGAAAAAAGGAGTAGTAATTATGATTTTCAATCTGCCCCCAATTTGTGGCCTCTTCCCGTTGCTGCTGTACATCGTTTTGTCTTTCCGGAAAGGGATGCACCCTCTCGTCAACGTCAGTATTTGTGCTGTTGTCGGCGCGATTCTGGTTAAGCAACCTCTGGGCAGCCTCGGAGCCGTAATTTACGAATCAATGGGCTCCTTCTTGGCTTTGGTCGGCTTTATCATCATGCTCGGTTCTGGCCTTGGCGTGGTACTGCGCAAGACCGGCGTCGCTGCTGCCATCGTTAATGTCCTGATGCGCAAGATTGGTGTCAAAACCCAGAAACGTGCTATCCTTGCCACGATGGTCAGCTCGGTTTGCTTGGTCACCCTGCTCGGTACTCTTGCTGGCGCTAACGCGGTCATTGCCCCCATTGTGATACCACTTGTTGCAGCGGTAGGTATTACTCCCTCGACTTTGGCGATTATTTTCCAGGGAGCGGGCCAGACGGGACTTTTTCTGAGCCCCTTCTCTCCTCCCATGGTTACTCTAATGGGTATTACTGGACTGTCCTACCCGCGCATCCTTGTCTGCGCTGGAATTCCAATTGCAATTGTTATGTGGATTGGCACTTATCTTATTGCAATTAAGGTCCAGAAAGACACGCAGGGGAAAGAGGACTTTGGCACCGATGTTGAACTGCCTGATGGGAATTTTAAGGTCGATCCGGTTACCAAACGTGCGACATTCACCTTTGTCATCACCATGGCGGTCATGGTTGTTTACGGTATCATCACTAAGGGTGGCGCTTCGTTTGTGATCCTTGTTATGCTGGTTGCTGCCATTCTTACAGGCCTTGTCGCTAAGATGTCAGCTGGTGAGATTTTTGACAGCATCATTGAAGGTTGCGGCAAGCTCATGTGGCTCTTCTTTATGTTCTTGATGTTCAACCCGTTCCTAAATTTTGTCACCGCCTCGGGTGCTTTCGATGCAATGCTTGAGCTCATGGAGCCGCTGATTGGCAGCACGGGCAAGCTGGGATTCACCCTCTTGACTGTTTTGGTCGGTATCTTCGGCATCAATGGCGCGGCGGTTGCTCAGGCGCTGATGATCGACAGCCTTTTCAACGGCTTCTTGCCTGGCCTCGGTGTCTCAATGGAGCTTTGGGCGATGATCGTGCTAGTCGGTCACCAGATTACTTCTTACGCCTATCCGGGCGTCGATATGATCGGCGCGATGGGTCTGGCCCATGCCAAGAACATTAAGCCAATGCTCCAGTTAGCCTATATGGCAATCATTCCCGGTACTATTCTTGCCTGTTGTATTGCATCTTTCATCTTATAAAGGCTTTTTGATGTGAACTCAGTGGTATGCAGTGCGGGCTAATCAGAGACACTTAAAAACATCCGCCGAACTTATTATAACAAGGAGGAATTCTGATGAAGCGTATCCCACAGAATAAAATCTACGAGATTCTTGCCAACCTCACCGGCACCGTTGGTCTTTATATCGAGGATTGCACTTCCGGCGAAACTTTTACCATCAATCCGGATTATGTGTTCCCTTCGGCAAGTGTGATTAAGATTCCGATGTTGGCTCTGCTAATGCGGGATGCCCAACAGAGGCTCATTGACCTTGACGCACCCCACAAAATTGACGACCGCAACCGTGTCGGTGGCACTGGGATTCTCTGCGAATTGAGCCATGACTATGTTCCCTCGCTGCGCGATATGGCCAAGCTAATGATCGTGCTAAGCGACAATATCGCCACAAATGAGATTATGGACGTTATCGGTATAGACCGTTTCAACGCTTTTTGCAAGGAAATGGGATATGAGCACATCACTCTGATGCGTAAAATGATGGACTTTGATGCCATCAAACAGGGGCGAAACAATTATATGTGCGCCGGTGAAACCGGAAAACTGCTCTCAATGATTTCAAAGGGAGAGTTTGTCAACACCGAGGTTTCCAAGACCATCTTTGAAATGATGGCTTCTCAACAGTGCCGCAACAAACTCCCAGCTTTAGTTCCTGCTCTGACCTCCTATGCCGGCGACAAGTCTGATGTCAAGGAAGGACAGGTTTTGGTTGCCAATAAGACCGGTGACCTTGTCGGCATACAGCACGATGTCGGCATCTTTGAGCTACCGGGGAAACGCCGCTATATCATTTCGATGTTTACCGGCGATCTCGCTCGTGACTGTGAGGGCATCAATGCCATTGCGGAAGTTTCGCTTGCCGTCTATGAGGCACTCCGCTAAAGTGGGTGTCCATCGTGCTCCATAAGCACCCCCCTTTACTGGTGAGGTTAGAGATGAGCAAAACACCGATTTGCTCTTGAGCCTATACAATAAACAGTGCCATTCAGCTTGTTTTAATTCTATATATTGTGTCTCGACTTTGCGCAACTCGCGTTTTGCTCAACCCTATGGTGAGGTGAGAAGAATATAGTGGCAGTTCGCGCAGTGATTGCGGTGAGGAAGACTCGCGACTATCCGTTAACTGTTTTGACGTGACAGCTGCAGGCAACGCCCAAATTAAGCGGAACTGATGAAGCCTGGGCTGAAAAGCTGATTCCCGCAAATGCCCCGGAAGAATGCTATATGCCGCAATAATAGAAGACCGCCATCTCGGTGAGCAGCAGCTCGCTTTGAGATGGCGGCCTTTTATACGCAGCTACGTTTTACGCTTACGACGGCCAAGCCAATAACCAACTGGAATATCAGTGTGTTGCCCTGTTGGCGGTCGAGTGAGAAAAGTGCAAAAATCCCGCGCCTTTCGGCGCAGGATTTCCTGTTATCGTAAGCGAAATTCGCTGTTGATAGCTTGCTTACAGACGATTAGTAAGCAATCACAACCTCACCGGTAGCGGCAGCCACGATGCTGTAGCTGTTGGCAGAACCGGAAACGAAGTTGCCGGTAGAAGTGACAGCAGACACGGTCTGGCCGGAGGCAGGAACGATGGTCAGAGTCACAGTGCTGCCGGAAGCAACGGAGACAGCGTAGGTCGCCGTATCGGTGACGAGCTGATTGGCACCGCCGTTCACGGAGATGTAAGCGCCCGCAGTGGGAGCCTTGAAGGTCAGGGTAACAGCAGTAGCCTTCTCAAGGGTGACGGTAATGTCCTTGCTCACGGCGGAGAGAGTGTAGTAGCCTTCGGCATCGGGAGTCAGGACGGTGTTGCCAACCTTAACGGCCTTAACCATTACGCCGGGAACGCCAACGGGCATGAACTTGAGATCCGAGCCGTCGTTCACCTTAACGGTATGCCGCTCTTTGATCCCGCCAGTGAGCCGCTCTCGGATATGTGCTATCCTGCCGTCCGGTGGAACAAACGCTGTCGCGCGTTTCTTTGCCCGGACTGTGATGCGGTCATTGAAATGGAGATCAGCGAGGATGGAGCGCATTACACCGTACCGGCCGACCAATTCTTCTTTCAGAAGGAGCATCGGAAAAACCATGTCTGTCCCCAATGCGGTTCCCCGCTGTGGTCGGTGGTCAATCCGGACCGGCAGATCGAGTGGGTCAAGATCGGAGAATACGGCTGGGTACACCGCTATGGCGCTGAAGCTCATCTCAAGCGGACGAAAAACGCGAACGTTTGCGACCAGCTTGCACAGATCGCGGAGGATCCGGACGGTTATTATCCGGTTCGCGGCGCACGGCGGCGCTATCCGCTGAGCACCTACATCAAGAAAAAGCTGCACGGCAGGATCGGCTCCTTCCTCTGCGATGAGCTGCACGAATACAACAATGCCAGCGGCCAAGGTGACGCAATGGCGGAGCTGTACGGCGCCTCCAAGCTCTTTGTCGGTATGACGGCGACCCTTATCAATGGCTATTCCTCCGGCATCTTTCACCTGCTTTACCGTATCGTCCCCGGGCTTATGCTCAAGGATGGAAAGCAATATGGCAGTCCCGGTGATTTCGACGCAGAGTACGGCGTGGTGGAAAACATCTATGAAACGAAGGACGCGGAATATAACTCCAACCGGCGTGCCAGTAAGCGGAAAACGCGCACGCGCCAGCTCCCCTGGGTTTCACCGCTGGTATTCTCCCGTTTCCTGCTGGAGTATACGGCCTTTTTATCCCTGTCGGATATGGGTAAGGAGCTGCCGAGCTATGAGGAGATCCCTGTGGCACTGGATATGCCGGAGGATGTCGGAGAGTGCTATCAGGCTGTGCAGAAGGTTCTCCAGAAGGTCCTGAAAAATGATCGAAAGGCCGCGCAGAAGATTCTCTCGGCTTATCTCAACCTGCTGACGGTCTACCCGGACCAGCCATACGATCAGCCGGAGGTCATTCATCCCATTACGGGAATGCCGATCGTAACGCCCAAAAGCTGCGGAGACTTCTCGCGCTTGTTCCCCAAGGAGGAAAAGGTGTTGGAGCTTGTGCGGCAGAAGGTGGCGAACGGTGAGCGCGTGCTGATCTACACCAGCTGGACGCGCACAGACTCGCAGCAGAAGCTATTAAAGCTGATGCAGGAGAATGGATACCGCACGGAGATCCTCGCGCCGCAGATCACCACGGAGAAGCGTGAGGAGTGGGTGGATCGAGCAGAGTGCAGGGGAAAAGCTGAGATCCTTTCCCGCACTGTCGCAGGATGTATTCCAGTCGTTTTATTCCCTGATGCCCCGGCACAATGACGAGACGGTACTCTCTTCGGCGGCGCGTAAATTCAACGCGCCGATCCTGGAGCATATCACGCAGAGCGAGGAATACCCTACGCTCAAAGAGGTGTGCGAGGGACGCGAGCTCCCGGCCTACGAAGCGGCACTCGAATTTGTGTCTACCGTGTCTGATGAGCTGGCCGAGCTGATGAGTCAGCTCGGCGGGAAGAAAGGCGCGCTGAACACGTTGGAAAAGCTCGAGCAGGCGCAGGAGGCCGCAGCACAGAGGCTTTCGGAGCTGATGGAGCAGCTCGACGGCTCCGGTCCGGATGATCCCTCTCTGAACGGGGATGTGATAAAAGCTGCCAATGAAGCGGAAAGCAAGCATCGGCAGGCGGAAGCTGTCGCCAAGCTTATCGACAACAGCGCGATGCAAGGCAAGGCGGCTGTGAGTGGTATCGTCCGTCATGCTCTGTCCGCCGCGTCCGAAAAGGCTGAGGAGGTGCGGAGCATCATCGGCGCATGGAGCAATGAGCCCGGCAACCTTCAGAGGACACCGGAAAACAAGGCGCTCTTAGGGCGTGTCCGAGCCAGCGACATCCTGCGAGACATCGCAAAGTATCTTGGTCGCTTTCGAGAAATTTTCGCGCAGGGAAAGCGGAACGGATACACCCACGGCCGTGGCGAAAAGTATTCGCTGGAGCTTGGCAGCGACCTCTCCCGCGCGCTGACCTCGGAGCTTGCCATGCTGGCGGCACCGGAGACACTGCCACTGTTCCTGCGAAAGTATCAGCGTCGGCAGATCAAGCAGTATCGCCGCCGTGAGCCCATCTATAAGGGTGCGGGCGATATGATTTGCTGCCTCGATGAATCCGGCTCCACCGCGGGCGAATGCGCCGCGTGGGGCAAGGCTGTTGCGCTGACGCTGCTGGAGATCGCGGAGAGCGAGGGACGCAAATTTGCCCTCGTTCACTTCTCCGGCCCCGGCAGATTTCAGACGGACCTGTTTCTTCCGAAGCAGACAACGGTGGAGGATAAGCTGCGTGCGGCAGAGACTTTTCTTGACGGCGGCACGGATTTTTGTACGCCGATGAACGAAGCTCTGCGGCTGATGCGGGAGGAGGGCTTCGACAACGCAGATATTGTGTTCATCACCGATGGTGAGTGCCTTCTGCCGGAGGAGTACATCTCAAATTTGCAGAAGGAACAGTCTGCGCGCCGCTTTACGATCACGGGCATTTTGCTGGATCAAGGAAATGCAGGCATGGACTTCAGCTTGAAGCCATTCTGCCAAAATATTTACCGTACCAGCGAGTTGACGGGCGAGGCCATCATCCGTGAGCTGGTGAATGGTCGGGTGTAAGCTCAGCATACAGCACCTCATCGAGAGTATCCCTTTAACATAAAAGCCAGAGGAACGCGATGTTCCTCTGGCTTTTGCCCGTTATGGGGATGAGCTGGTTCAGGGGTGCGCTCACGGCCTTTACCATGTCCTCCTGCTCCAGCAACATTGAGATTTGTAAGACTAATTGCAATGGCTGAGATGCATTTAGTTTTGCAAATGAGTATGTTTTTTTAATCTTTTGGTTGGCCTTGACAAACAAGACTTTTTAAAGTATTATGTTCTTGCAAAATATAAAAACCAATTCGCATTATTTACAAAAGGAGAAGGCTTTGTGGAACGGATACAGTCAGTCTCACGTTGCTTGGACATCATAGAGTGCATTGCTCAGCGCCCCATCCCGCCTACTGTGCAAGAGCTGTCAAATGAGCTCCATCTCAGCAAGAACACCATTTATAATATCCTGGGTATCCTGACAAACCGAGGCTATATAGCGAAGAACAGCCGTGAGAGTACATATCGGCTGGGAGAGCGTTTTTCTGAGATATGTTTCCCCCAGATGGGAAAAGAAATGTGTGCTCTCCAAACTATGCCTCTTCTGGAACAGCTCTACAATTCCCTCGGACAAGAGACTTGTTATTTAGCCTATTTTAAAGATTATCAGTATTTTCTTGTGGCACAGGTTCTATCTACTAAGGTCTTATCCTGTGGACCATTGGCAGATTGTAGAGACATGCACGCTACTTCTTTAGGGAAGGTTTATCTGTCCACAAAGTCTGCAGAAGAGATCCGGGCGTGGGCAAGACAATATGGCTTGCCAAAGATCATGAAGAACACGATAACGGATATTGATACGCTCCTGGCCGAGATTGAAACTGTTCGGCGCCAAGGGTATGCGGAGAACCGGGAAGAAAATACTGAGGGCATTTATTCCGTCTCTGTCATGATCCACGCAAAACCTCTGATGGGGCTCTCCTTCACAATTCCTACCATCCGCTACGATGTAGAGCAGGTAAATACATGGGTAAAGGCTTTAAAGAACTACGCTTTGGGGATCGAAAAACGTCTGAATATTGGTGGATTCTCGTAAAATGCATAAAAATAGGGCCCTTGCTCGGAAAGTAAACGTAACAGAGTAACCTGTATTCATTTGGTTACTTTGCAAAACGGGAGCAAGACCTTGTAAATTTATTAGAGATGAGCAAAACGGGTCCTAAAACAAAAGGGCGAAGAGAGAAAAATGCGGGGATTACCCGGCGAAGAGAAAAAGCGCACAAAAAGCAAGCCCGGAGGAAAACCGAGCAGCTGAAACAATATAGGAGCACACTTTAAGCGCCTCGCCGGAACGATTTGGATGCGCGGTAGGAGTGAGAGCCGTGCAGAACGGCGGCCAGCGCAACCGCCAGGGCAGAGATATGAGCCAGGGTGTTGAGGTTCGCCGCGCTTGCGCCGTTGCGCACCCACAGCCGTTCCTGACCTGTGGATTTGAATCGGGAATTATAACGCTCGCACTCTGTACGCAAGGCGTATGTCCTCCTGAAACAGAGACAGCTGCGGTTAACGGAAAGTCTGTAATCGTTTGGAATGGTCTTATACTTGGTACAGCCCCGGTTTTTCTTTCCGTTGTTCCAATTCTTTTGGCTACAGGGACAAACACCGGTTTTGGACTGGCGGAACGGGCAGCAGTATTTCTGCCGGGTACGATTATTGTCGGTGGTCTTGCCATCCTTGTGCATAGCCAGCCCGGCCGCGCAGACCGGATTACCGGCAGAAAGCGTTTTAGAGGCTTTCGTGCCGCGTGGATTGAGGGGGATAAATGCCTCGCCGCCCGGCGTGTTCAACTCATAGAGCGGCAGGCCGGAGATACAGTCCACCGGCACATGGCTTTTGTATCTCCAGTAGAACTCGTACCGGCGTTCATTGGATTTCGGGTTGTTCTGCTTCGTGTTCGCCATGATCGGAGTAGACTCCAGGCGAACGAAGGAGGCGTCCACGATCCCCAATTCGTACAGCTGCCGTACCAGATCCGCCATAACAGACCTTAACCAAGTGTTATCCAACTGCCGCAGGCAGCGGTCATACGTCCAGTAGGACGGCAGCGGCTCCATGATATTGAACCCGCAGTAGTGGGCAATGA
>CEAB01000027.1_pt1 | contig 12039 bp, 17 predicted proteins | sample 557651 | NCBI WGS metagenome assembly CEAB01 (sample SAMEA3182046, study PRJEB8094) | gut metagenome | biome: human; feature: gut; material: Stool; isolation source: human stools | place: Canada | collected 2011-11-15
CCCACCGTTGCGAAGAAGTTCGACACCACGCCCTCGCGGGTGGAGCGCGCAATTCGCCACGCAATCGAGGTCGCGTGGGACAGAGGTGATATCGAAGTCCTGCAAAGATTTTTCGGCTACACGGTGTCGAACATCAAGGGCAAGCCGACGAATTCCGAGTTCATCGCCATGCTCGCAGACTGCCTGAGCTTGCGCCTGAAACAAGGCGCGATGAAGTGAAAAACGGTTGGAAGCGCGCTGAATTAAACCTATAAATAAACGCCGCCTACCGAGTACAAACTCAGTGGGCGGCGTTTTCATTATCATGTGGTACTTTTTCGGTTTGGAGCACAGAATTCTGCATTAATTTTTATTATAATCAAAACCATGATTTTCAGCAACTCACAGTAATGGCTGAACGCAGCATCCTCATCCAGCGGGCAGGCGTCATGAATATATCTGTTTCTTATCCCCAAGCCGTTTCCAAACTCGGCATTATTAAGAACGAAATTCAGATATTTTTGCTCAGGAACAGAAAACAATGTGCTCTCATAGCGCAAATCACCGCTTGCAACTAAATCAGAAACTTGCCGCCTTAGGTCATTATCGTAATAAAGCGGACAAAGAACTTCATGCCGGAACAAATCCTTCAGCACGAATACTCGGGATTTGTTGACTTTCAAGTATCCATCCTCGTCAACAAAGACCGAGCCCCGTTTTATCAGCCAGTTTAAGTCGCCTAATTGAAACTCGGCAAAATCATCTGATCTCATTTTTTCGGAATCCAGTACTTGTTGCAAGGACTTGTAATCGCTGTTGCCGGACTTTTTTGTGTAGTGTAATATGGACTGATCGTCAAACAGCAAAAACATCTCATTACGAATATCCTGTGAATTGGCATACACATATTTGTCATTGACGGTGCTGTTTATATCTCTGAAAGCGATTGGATGGGATGACAGCTCCAGCAGCTCACGGTCAACATAGCCGTCTTCACAGAAAAGATGGTACTGCCTTAAAACTCCATCCATAGCGCTCGATAACAATTTGCACTTTTCGTAGTATGTCGTTCCGATAGAGGGGGGTATATATCTAAATCCTTCTGCATGGAACTCCTCATACAGGTATGTCTCAAAAAACCAATTAAAAACATCCTCCAGCCTGATGTTTATCCTTTTTAGTTCTTGAAGGTAGGCGTGCATTTGCAGAGAACTTAAATAGTTTTTTAAACTAAAAATAAACCCTGAGCTGTAGTCGCTTTTGCCCCCGGTGTATAAGTATTTCTCTGTTAGCATGAGTTCAGATTCCAATGAGACAAAAGCGGATCGGAAGCATAGGTCAACATACCCAAAGAGATATATAAAATTATTCAGCAGGGTTGGGAAATCCCTGTTTTCATCGACCCATTCCCTGCTGTATGTGCAGTGGGCAACATTTTTCGACCTATCAAAAAATTCTTCCTTAGAGCTGTCAGGGACAGACTTAAATGCCACTTGCACTCCGTAAGATAGTGCTAAAGAATTTTTGAGAAGCTTGTCCTGCAGCTGCTTGCTTTTATCGCGAGCCTTTTTCTTGAGCCTATCTGATATAGGCAAGACATCAGAAGGCATCGCATTTTCTATCAGTCGCAAACTGTTAATGTGCGGATCTTCTCCGTCTATATAGTTACTGATCACCTTTATGCGCACTTCGGTTGTAAGCTCTTTCGGAAAGTATAGCGACTTATCTCCGCCTCTTTTGCCCTCAAGAAAATGCGATATGAGCTTAGGGGCTGTTTGGTAATTGTTAAGCAAATGGTTTGCCAAAACTGCGCCGTAGTGTTCTGAAAGTGCGCGGTAGCCAATGATAGCCCATACACAGTCTGCGTCGCTGTTAATAATGCCATCAAGAGTGCTTGAGCTTATTTTTTTGTAGACCTTATAGTCGTCGATAACGCCCCAAAAATCATCAATGTAAACAGCGTCCACAGCCTTAAACAATGGAAGCCAATCCGCATCGGATGCAGAATTGCAGAAGCGTCCGATTATCCCGGGAATCTGACCGGCCTTCTCCTTATATTCTCGAAACCGTCCATCAGCCCCAATATTGGCTATTTTATCGGTATGAAAGTACTTCCTGATATTATACAGCTCAAGTATCGTGTTGATATCAGGCTCGCAGGTATTTTGCTCCCAAGACCGAAAGAACTGCTCAAGTCTGTTCAAGTTAAGGTAAAAACTCATATCATGTTCACTGTAAAATTTAATTCTTCTATGTTCCTGCATAGATATAGCTCCTCATTTACATTAGAAATCGGGAGGTGAGCAGTCCTGGAAAACCGCTCCCCTGTTCACGGACGGGGGAGCGGCTTTACTTTCCGCGCTTATTTAAAAACAAAATACAGCGTCACGCACCAGCTCAGCAGCGCAAAGAGCATCGCCGCGGCGAGAACGCGCAGGCTGTGCTCATTTTCGAGATCCTGCTGCGCACCGGCGGCCTCGGACGCGCCGAGAAGATAGGCTCTGTACAGCGCAATAAAGCGGCGCGAGTCCTCCGCTCCCGCTGCGCGGGCCTGTGCTGCGGTCTTTCTGAAAATCGGGTGCATCTCCATCGTGTGTCTCCATATCAAATAGTATATGGCTATAATTATACTATACGCAGAGGATATTTCAAGACACAAATTTTCCCGCTAACGGCATTTGAACAGCAGCATCCCGCCCGTCATGAGCGCAAGCCCCGCGTACTTATGCCATGTGAAGGCGAGCCTCTCGCTGCCCATGAGCCCGAAGGCGTCGATGCAGGCGGCGACGAGAAGCTGGGATATCAGGATGACCGACACGGCGAGTGTCGTGCCGAGGCTTTTTATGCCGAGCATGACGGTGACGGTGATGACGATGCCGAGCACGCCGCCGAGCCAATAGAGCTTGCTGACCTGACCGAGCTGCGAGAAGCTGCCCTGCCGCCAGAACATCAGCACGGCGAGCGCGAGCGCGAACGCGGTGCCCTGCACGAAGGCGTTGGCCTCCATGGTGCCGATCCCCTCGCCGAGGCGCGTGTTCATGACTCCCTGCACACTCATCGCCATCCCCGCGGCTATGCTGAAAACAATACCGAGCAGCATACTTTCCATCCCCTCCGAATTTTTCTCATGTTTTTTTCACGCAGCTATTGATAAGCCCGCCGCAATGTGTTAAAATCCGTATCACAAGCACAAATGTCATCGTATCGCACACAGGAGGCTGAATAATGGCGAACGCAAGACCCAAATATTATCTGGTCGAGGCAACGGCGCTGCCGGAGGTTTTCGTGAAGGTCACGGAGGCCAAGGCACTGCTGGAAACGGGCGAGGCGCGCACGGTCGCGGAGGCCGTGGAGCGCGTTGACCTGAGCAGAAGCGCGTTTTATAAATACAAGGACTGCATCGCGCCGTTTCGTGACATGAAGCGCGACGCTATCATGACCTTCCACATAAAGCTGCACGACAAGCCCGGCAAGCTTGCGTCCGTCCTGTCTATTTTTACCGAGTCGGGCGCAAATATACTCACGATAAACCAGTCGATACCGGCAAACGGCGTCGCGCTCGTGACCATTTCCATCGCGCCGGAAAATCTCACGCTCAGCAGCGACGAGCTGATGGTGCGGCTGACCTCGATGCCGGGCGTTGTGGGCATTGAGCTTATGGCAGGCTGAACGTTTCCGAATATGATGAAGTAGGGCAATGACCCTACTTCTTTTTATTTGGGTGATGATATGCTTACAATACAAAAATTCGGCGGCAGTTCACTTGCCGATGCGCAAAAGCTGCGCGCCGCGGCGTGCGATGCCGCGCAAAAGCTGCGTGACGGCGGGCAGCTCGTCATCGTCGTATCCGCGCGCGGCTCGACAACGGATGCGCTCATTGCCGAGGCGGGTGCAATAGACTCCAACGCCGGCGCAAGGGAGCTCGACGCACTTTTGAGCACGGGCGAGCAGTCCTCGGCGGCGCTCATGGCGATGCAGCTTTCCGCCATGGGAATTGCGAGCGTTTCGCTCACGGGGCAGCAGGCGGGGATAAAAACCGACCTCAGCCACGGCGACGCGAGGATTACGGGTATCGACACCTGCCGCATAATGCGCGAGCTCGGCGAGGGGAAAACGGTCGTCGTCGCGGGCTTTCAGGGCGTAAATTCGCGCGAGGACATCACGACGCTCGGTCGCGGCGGCTCGGACACCACGGCGGTGGAGCTCGCGGCGGCGCTCGGCGCGGACAAATGCGAGATATGCTCCGACGTTGACGGCATCTACACGGCCGACCCGCGGCTCGTGACGGGGGCGCGGCGGCTGGAGCGCATCGACTACCGCGATATGCTGCTGCTTGCGCGCGCAGGCTCACAGGTGCTCCACTCACGCAGCGTCGAGGCGGCGATGAAAAACGGCGTCGAGGTCGAGCTGAGATCAAGCTTCGTTAAGCGCGCGGGCACCGTTTTGACGCGGCTGGAGCAAAGACCCGCGGTCTGCGGCGTGACGCGCGATGCTTCCCGCGGGAGCGTCAGCATCGTCGGCGCGGGCGTGGACGCGGGCCTTCTTGCGGACATCGCGGCAAACCTCGCGCACAGCGGCATCGTCATTCTCGACACCTCGCTCGAGCCGGGCGTGTGCACCCTCACGGTTTCGCCCGAGCAGCTTCTGCCGGCGCTGGAGCTGAGCCACGCTCTGCTTTTCTGCTGAAATATTTGCGCGGTTTCGCCCCTCGGAGCGGTTCTCGGCGGCATTTCGGAATATATTTTTACGCAATCGGCGCGAATTATGATTTGCATAAGCGGGCGATTTGTGGTAAGCTGAAATGACAGCACAAAAGAAGGAGTTGAGTTCATGGATCGCAAACAGTTTGACAAGATCCGACAAGAAAATCCGTTCATGCCGCTCAACGACGTCGTTCATGAGCTTATATTGCAGGAGATAATCAGCTTTTCCGTCATGCCGGGCAGCCGCGTGAGCGAGAGCAGCATCGCGCAGGAGCTGGGCATAAGCCGCTCCCCGGTGAAGGCGGCGCTCGAAAAGCTCGCGGCGAGCAATTATATAAAGATCCAAAACAGCCGCTATTACGTTGCCGAGTTCAGCAAGAAGGAATACGACGAGATATGCGACTTCACGGATATGATAGAGACCTATGCCGCGGGCGAGGCGGCGCTGAACATAACGCCCGAGCAGCTAAGCGAGCTGTACGCCATGGCGCACAGGCTCCAGGACACCTATGACGAGGCGTTTCACAAGGGCAAGGACTTCGTGTTCAAAAAGCTGCTCGAGCGGGAGATAGAGTTCCATTTCTCCGTCGTCAAGGCATCGGGCAACAGCCTTATTACCGATATCTACGACCAGATGAAGTACCGCCTTTTCCGCTGCCGCAGCTACCTGCTGTTTTCGCGTCCCGACGGCTTTTACGACACGGTCGATAACGACCATGTTTTCATCTGCGATATTCTCAAGTTCGGCGACCGCGACATGGCTGCCGCCGCCGTGCGCCGCCACCTCGGCGTTTCGCGCTCCGGCATCGAGCGATACAACCTGCTCGATCAGGCAGACAAAAAATAAGCGCAAAACCGCTCCCGACGTTTTCAGATCGAGAGCGGCTTTTTAACGAAAAAATACGCCGAAGCGCGAAAAAGGCCTCTGCCAACAGGAGAAAGGCAGAGGCTTTTTTCGGTTTGTTGTGTTGCGCTGCATCGCGGATTGAGGAGCTCCGCAATGCCAAACAAGCAAAGAAAAGAGAGATGGAAAGAAGAATCAAACGAATATTTGTTATTTATCTGACGAGGTTATGTTAGCACATAACTCGTGATTTGTAAAGGGGTATTTGCGATTTTTTTATCAATTTATTTTAATTTTTTATGAACATATCTCTTTTTTGATGCGGTTTATCGCGCTTTTCTCAAGTCGGGACACCTGAGCCTGGCTTATCCCGATCTCGCGCGCGACCTCGGTCTGGGTGCGTCCGGTGTAAAAGCGCAGCGAAAGTATGCGTTTTTCGCGCTCGGAGAGCCTGCCGAGCGCTTCGCCGAGGGCTATGCACTCAAGCCAGTGCTCGTCGGTGTTTTTCGTGTCGCCTATCTGATCCATGACGCAGACGCTCTCGCCGCTGTCGCTGTAAACGGGCTCGTAGAGCGAAACGGGGTCGCAGATGGCGTCGAGCGCAAAGACGACCTCCGCACGCTTTATGCCGAGGCGGCGGGCTATCTGTTCAACATCGGGCTCGCGCCCCAGTTCCGCCGTGAGGCTCTCCTTTGCCTGAAGCACGCGGTATGCCGTGTCGCGCACGGAGCGCGAGACGCGCAGCGCACCGTGGTCACGCAGAAAGCGGCGCAATTCGCCCGATATCATCGGCACGCCGTAGGTCGAAAACTGAACGTTCTGCGTAAGGTCGAAGCAGTCGATGGCTTTGATAAGCCCGATGCAGCCGACCTGAAACAGATCGTCCATGCTCTCGCCGCGCCCCGCGAATTTTTGTATAACCGACAAAACGAGCCTGAGATTGCCGTTTATGAGCTTTTCCCGCGCTGCGGCATCGCCCGCCTGCGCCTGCGCGATGAGCCCGCGCATCTCGGCATTTTTCAGCAGCGGTAGCTTCGCCGTGTTGACTCCGCACAGCTCGACCTTGCCCTGCATAGCATCACTCTCCTAAGTGAAGCTATTATTTCCCGATTTTCTGCCGATTATCCCGCTGTTATGGGCATATCTTCCCCGCAATACAGCGCCGAGCAAATTAAACTGCAAACGCTGCGGCAGGAATATAAGCGGTTTTCAAAAGCTGCCGGACTGCGGACGCAGACGGAGCGCGCCAAAGTCGCGGGCTTTGGTCATAAGCAGGCAGGCACGGCTGATAAGGCATACAGAAATTATCAAAGTACGCTTGAAAAATCTACAAAAAGCGGTATAATCAAAACAGTAAACATTGGCCGAAGTGTAGGCGCATCAGCAAAGAATTATCCAGTCAAGCTGGTTGAAAGCAAGCAACATGTTAAACTGGTCGAAGGTCAGCAGATAAAGGGAAAAGCCTTTGCCGGAAAAGGCATCAAAGTTGCCATTAAAGATAGGTTTTGCTTAGAAGCAGACTACAAAATTGCTGCTGACAAATGGAAAAAAGTCAGCGAAAATGCATATATAATTTAAAAGGCAAAAACAAAAAGCAGAATTACATTGGTATGAAACGGACGGCGAGATTTTCGAGATGAAAGCAAAGAGGTATATAGATGAAAGTTAAATACAAAAGGCGTTCATCGGTATCATTAACTGAAAATAAAATATATGAAGTTCTCAGTGTTGAAAAAGGCTGGTATAGGCTTGTTGACGATACCGATGAAGATTACCTTTTTTCACCCGATGATTTTGAAATCGTAGAAAACTAACCTAAAAATCAATAGAATTAAAGCATCATGCACAATTTGCACGGTGCTTTTTTCATATCCGTTTGGTCTGCGCGCCGACCTAAAAAAGGACAGCGCCTATCCCCACATGAGGCGGCTCACCCACGCCGAGGAGAGAAACACCGCAGCGTCGGCAAGCAGCGCCGCAGGTATCGCCCAGCGCGTGTTTTTTATCCTCGCCGCGCCGAAATAAACCGCGACGACGTAGAGCGTCGTTTCACTCGAACCGATCATGACGGCGGCACAGCGCCCCGCGAGAGAGTCCGCGCCGCAGCTTTTTATTATGTCCGCAGCGGCGGCGGTGGACGCCGCGCCCGATATGGGACGCAGCAGCGCAAGCGGCACGGTCTCGGGCGGGATGCCTATGTAAGCCAGCGCGGGTGACAGTGCGCTGCCGAGCGCGTCGAGCGCCCCCGATGCGCGCAGCATATACACCGCCGGAAACAGCACGCACAAGGGCGGCAGCATATCAAAAAGCGTGTGCAGACCCTTTGCCGCGCCGCGCGTGAGAGCGGGGAAGGCGTCCGTTTTGTTCAGCACGGCGCACAGCCCCACGGCAGCCAGAACGAGCGGCACGGAAAGCTCGAATATCATAGCAGCCGCTCCATGAGCTTTGCCGCCGTGAGCCCCACGGCGAGCGAAACTGCGGAGCTTATCCAAACCGCGGGCAGAATGTCGAACGGCGCTTCGGCGCCGCAGGAGGCTCGGATGGCGGCGATGTTCACGGGCAGAAGCTGTATCGAGGCGGTGTTCAAAACGACGAGGCGGCACAGCTCGTTTGATGCCACGCCCTCAGGCGCGAGCCGCGCCATCTCCTGCGCCGCGCGAACTCCCATGGGCGTTGCCGCGTTGCCCAGCCCCAAGAGATTTGCGCTCACGTTTGCCGAGAGCGGCTGCATTATCTCCTGCCTGCCCGCGCACTCGGGAAAAAGCCTCGACAGCAGCGGCCGCAGCGCCGCGCTCAGCCGCTCGGCAAGCCCCGAGGCCTGCATAAGCTCCATCACCGCGCACCACAGGCACACCGCACCCCCGATGGCAAGGCACAGCTCAAACGCGGCCCGCCCGCCGTCGAGCGCCGCCGCAGCCACCTCCCGCGCCGTGCCGTGCGCACATCCGAACAGAACGGATATAACTATCATGACTGTCCATATGACACCCATCAACATATAAAATCACCCCAATATATTGCTCAATTTTTGTATAATGTATTAAAATAGAAACAAAAGTATTACAGTTTTCGGGCTCGGCTTTGTAAAAATGTTGATTTTTCGTGAATTTAAAAATTTCTGTTGACAGGTTGTGCATTTTTGGTATAATTATTGATGTATTTTGTGGGATATATTATTTCATGAACGGAGGGACCGAAATGAAATCCACCGGAATAGTCAGAAAAGTAGATGAGCTTGGCCGTATTGTTCTTCCTATTGAGCTGCGCCGCACTCTTGACATTGCGGAGAAGGACGCTCTGGAGATCTTTGTGGACGGTGACAACATCATCCTGCACAAATATCATCCTTCTTGCGTTTTCTGCGAAAACACGAAGAACATCATCAACTATAAAGGTAAGAACGTCTGCCCTGACTGCATCAAAAAGCTCAAGGAGAGACTGTAAAGCTCATGAGCACATGAACCGCCGGCTGTCAAGAGTCGGCGGTTTTCTATTACCCTAAAATGCCTGTTTCATTTAGTTCAGAAATTTTCTGTAAAAGTACAGATTTATGCATAAGTCAACACATTTGCACCTTTTTGCGTACCTAAACGACAGTTGCGCCATACATTGTATGCTAAGTCTTTTTTGGACTTAACTGATTTTTCAGATTTTATTGTCCTGTGTTATTGCTCGGATTATTTATCCTCCGTGGATAATTATTCAATCCGCCCGGCAGACTGTATACGCACAAATGACGCAGAATGAGCAAAACCGATCCCGTCACAGCAGATACATTGCGCCCATAATGATAAGAAGCTCCTTGTCGCCGCTTTCGCGGTACATGAGGTATAATATCAGTATCAGCAGCAGATCCTCCGTTTCGAGCTCGCCCAGCTTTTTCGGCAGCTCGCCCAAAAACGGCAGCTTTGCCGCCGGAGGCTTTTCCGTGCGCCTCGGCATCGGAGCGGGCTGCATGCCCTTGTGCTGCACGTCACGGCGCTCCTCGATGCGCTCGGCACGACTGCCGTTGCCGCGATAGAGATTATACGCTGCCATCGTCGTCGCCTCCGAGCTGCCCCGCGGCAAGCTCCGCTATGCCGGCAAGCCGCGCAATCTTCATCGCCTTATCCATCTTGCCGCGCCGCTTTTCCGAAAGGTACGGACGCATCGCTTCGAGCAGGCGCGTGTCGCGCCCGCCCGTGCCCGCGAGCATACCGCTCAGGCTTTTTAGAAGCCCCGGGTCGATGCTGTTCTCCCCGCGCTCGGGCTCATCCCCGCCCGCCGACATGAACGACTTTGCAAAGCCTGCAAACCGCTCCATCTCCTGCGGGTCATTGAGCAGCTTATTGAGCTTATCCTCAAAATCGCTCACGCTCCTTCACCTCACTGCATCGCTTTTTTAAGGCTCTCGGCGAGCCTTTTGCCCTCGTCGGTCATCAGGACCGTACGCAGTACGTCCTGCAGGGCGGCCATGTCGCCGTCCCTCGCGGCCCTGCCGACCTTTTCGGCGTCAACCATTCGGCTCACGGCTCTGCCCTCGTCGGAGTCGGCAAGCCGCCGCAGCTCGTCGCTTTTGCCGCTCTCGGAGAGGCGGCGGCCGAGCCTTTCAAGATCATTCATCGTTTATCACCCGCTGTTATTATATTCGCCATGCACGGCGGGCTTTACAAATTATTTTCGGAGGCATGATATGAAGATCGCTGTATTTTCCGACACTCACGGCTCGAAGGCCAGCATGATAAAGGCAATCGAGGACTACGCGCCCGATCAGGTCATCCACCTCGGCGACGGTATGCGCGATGCGCAGGAGGCCGCGGCGCGGTTTCCGCACATCCCCGTGTGCTGCGTCCCCGGCAATTGCGACGGCGTGGACGACGGCGAGGGCTACAAGCTCGTCAGGCTCGGCCCCGTCACGGCGTTTCTTACCCACGGCCACCGCTACGCCGTGCGCGGCGGCAAGCTCGATGTGCTGCTTTACGCGGCGCAGTGCTGCTCGGCTCAGATCGCCATGTTCGGGCACACCCACCGAGCCGGCTTCGAGCAGATAGGCGGCATATTCGTCCTCAACCCCGGCACCGCAGGCAAGCCCCCGCGCAGGACGTGGGCGAAGCTCGAAATAGGCGGCGAGGGCGAAATTGACTGCCGGATATGCGATATAGTCTGACAATTTACAAAAAAGCGTAGAATATTCCCTCGCGTTGTACTATAATGATCTGGAATACATCCGACAGGAGATACTTTTTATGAAAAAACTAACCGCATTTATGCTCGCGCTCGTTATGCTCTGTGCGTGCCTGACCGGCTGCGCGGGCGGTACGAAGAACGACACCGTCATGACCGTTAACGGCACCGACGTCAGCTATGACGAATATATGATCTGGCTCGGGCAGGCTGTGAGCGAGCTCACGGATCTTTATAAGAGCTATTCCGGCACCGCCGTCGATTGGAACGGCAAGTTCCTTTTTGACGACGAGATGACCAATATCGAGTGGTGCGTCAAGCGCGCAACGCAGTCCGTCACGAGGCTGCACGCGATGGAGGCCAAGGCCAAGGAGCTGGGCGTCACCGTGACCGATGAGGATAAACAGGCGGTCGCGGACGAGATAGAGCAGCTCAAGAAAAACTACAACGCCGAGGGCGAGAGCGAGAGCGCCGCACTTTTTGCGACCTATAACTACACCGAGGAAAGCTATACCAACCAGCGTACCCTCAACTATCTGTACAATAACCTCTTTAACGAGCTCTACGGCCCTCAGGGCGAGAAGCTCAGCGAGGACAAGGTGCTTGCCTATGCCGAGGAAAATAACTACGTCACCTCCGCGCATATCCTTTTCCGCACCAGCGAGGATGTGACCGGCGAGGACGGCAAGACGAGCTCCAAGGAGCTGTCCGACTCCGAGAAGGCGGAGAAGAAGGCTCAGGCGCAGAAGCTCTCCGAGGAGCTTCAGGCGATAAACGACAACGAGAAGCGCTGGGAGCGCTTTAAGGAGCTCATGGCCGAGTACAGCGAGGATCCCGGCAAGGAGAAATTCCCCAACGGCTACTGCTTCACCACCGGCACCATGGTCCCCGAGTACGACACCGCAAGCCGCGAGCTCAAGGAATACGAGGTCTCCGGCGTCGTCGAATCGCAGCACGGCTACCATGTCATAATGCGTCTGCCGACCAAGAGCACCGACCTCGTGACCTATATGACCAGCAGCTATCAGCAGCAGACCGTGCCCCTTTCCTACATCGCCGCCCCCGCGGATTACGATTCGCAGATAGCCGATTGGGCAAGCAGCGCGACCGTCAAGACCACGAAGCTGTATGACGAGCTCGACTTCAGCAAGCTCATCACCTCCGACGGCTTCAAGTTCGTCCCCTTCTCGGAATACTCCGCCGAGAAAAAGTAAAATAACGCAAAAAAGACCATGCACGGCTTGCTGTGCATGGTCTTTTTCGGCGTCTCAAAAAAGTCTGTGACTTTTTTTCACGCTGAAAAAACGCCACATTTTTTGTGAAGCTCAAGCTTCACGAAAAATCTCGCTT
>CEAB01038529.1_pt1 | contig 12033 bp, 6 predicted proteins | sample 557651 | NCBI WGS metagenome assembly CEAB01 (sample SAMEA3182046, study PRJEB8094) | gut metagenome | biome: human; feature: gut; material: Stool; isolation source: human stools | place: Canada | collected 2011-11-15
GCTCATCCATATCCGCGCACACAAGTATGCCTCCTGCCTTCGCAAACACCGGTATGCTGCTCAAATCCCTGTAAACCTCCAGCATTCTTCCACCATCATAGCGCATGCCTGTATATATATCATACCAGATGCCCTCCGGGAACCATACTTTGGTTTTTGCCACATTAAGTCCCTTAATACGTGGAGTTGTAACAGGTGCTGCCATAAGCTGGCTGCCAAAGAAATATTGATTCTTTACCTCATAAGCCTCTGCATTTTCAGGATACTCATAATACATAGGCTCAATCAGCGGCATATTCTCGGCATAGCTGCGATAGTTCATGGTATACAGATACGGAATCATACAATGCCTCTGTCTGAGCGCCGCCTCCATCGCTTCCTCGGTCTCTTTTTTAAATCGCCACGGCTCCTTGCCGTTAAATTCGCTGCATGAGCTGTGCAGACGCATTATCGGAGAGAATATACCATATTGTGTCCATCTGGCTGTCAGCTCATCATCCTTGTAGCCAAGCATATGTCCGCCAATATCATGGCTCCACCATCCATATCCGATGTTTGTCGCTGTCGTTGTAAAATACGGTTGAAAATCAAGCGACTCCCATGTAATATGTGTATCTCCCGAAAATCCAATCGGATATCTATGGCTTCCCGGACCTGCATAGCGCGAAAATGTCATTGGACGCCTACCGTCTCTTTTATTATCGAGATAATGAAAATGATTAAAAATCCATAGCGGATCCAATCCTTCAACCTTGCAGTTGCTGCCCTGCTGCCAGTCAATCCACCAGAAATCCACACCTTCAGCCTCTCTCGGATGGTGAAGATACTTAAAATATGCATCCATAAACTTTGGGCTTGCCGGATCGCATACAACCGGGTCCTCCTTTTCATAGTCCACGCCCATTTCCTTCGCCATATCAACATACATTTCTTCACAGCCCTGCACACCATCCGCAGGGTGTACGTTTAAGGTAGTATGCATTCCTCTGTCATGGAGCTTTCCAAGAAAGCGCTTCGGATCCGGGAAAAGCTTTTTGTTCCAGGTATATCCTGTCCAGCCGCTTCCGTATTTAGGGTCCACATCAACCTGATGCCAGTCCATATCTATTACGGCTACTGTGAACGGGATATTCTTTTCATCGAATTTGTCCATCAGCTCCATATAGCTTTCTTCTGAGTATTTATAATATCTGCTCCACCAGTTTCCCAGTGCGTATCGCGGAAGCATCGGAGTCTTGCCGCAAAGCCTGTAAAAATCATTGAGCGCCTGCTTATAGTCATGTCCGTATCCAAAGAAATACAAATCAGACACACCTTTTTTTCTTGGCTCAATCCATCCATCGTCAAGTAAAATCTGTGATTTACTGTCATCAAGAATTGAATATCCAAAGCGTGAAACTACACCGTGTCCAAGCTCAACCTCTCCGTTTACGTCATCAAGTGTACGCGCTGTACCCTGCAAATCATGCACCTTCTCGCCATAATGCCAGATGCTGTGATACGCGCTCAGGTTTCCCTTAATCTGTATACTCAGTCCGTGTGATGAGAACTCCTTCTCATTATATATCAGGTGCAGCATTGATGTATGAACCTCAATTCCATCAGCGTTACGCACCACATGATAGCCGGTCTTTGGAAAATCCCTGAACAATACTGTCTGTGTTGCCCTATCCTCGAATACGCCATCTTCACTGTATTCCAGACGGACAAGCGCCTCTGTCAGTAATGTAATCCTGTATTTTTCACCTATTATCATATTGTCCGATAATGCCACCGGACTTGTCTTTACTCTGTATATTTCCTGCATGAAATACTCCCTCTCATATAAATTACGTTATCCCTTGACAGCTGATGCCGCAATTCAATATCCTCTTTTTGTTCAAATCAGTTTAGCGCTAAATCCGATCTACTCCCTGCGCACACGCTTGTTTTCATACATTTTCTCATTATCTTGTCAAATCCTTTACCCACTTGTATTTTTTAAAATGTATGAGTGTCCATGGTATCTTTCCAACCTCATCCACGCAGGTACACGCATACACCACAACCACCGGCCAGTTCAAAAAATATGTGCCTGCAACTGCAAGCGGTATTGCTATGCCCCACATCGTCACAGCAAGAGAGTACATATCAAACATCGTATCTCCTCCCGAACCAAAGACACCGTTTATGATGATTTCATTTACCGATCGTCCAATCATGTAGAAGGCAAGTACACCGAATAACTGCTTCAGATACTCTGCAGCCTGCGGTGTGAGCTTTACAAAATGTAAAATCACCGGTGCTGAAACCGCCATAAGCACTGTCATAACAGCTCCACACAAAAATGACAGCTTTGCCATTCTGATGCCATATGCTTTTCCACGCTTTAAATTCCCTGCGCCAAGCTCATTTCCTATCATAATGCCTGCTGCACTTGATATACCTGCACTGAGACAGCAAATGATATCACGCACAACCGCTGCGACGGAGTTGGCCGCTGCTGCGTCTGTTCCCATGTGTCCCATAAATGTAGAGTACGATGTAAAGCCTATTCCCCATACAAGGCTTGCTCCGAGAATCGGTCCGGAGCACCTCATAAAATCTGCTGACAGCTCCTTGTTCCTTGCAAAAAGCTCCCGGATTTTAAGCCTGATATATCCCGGTCTGTACGAAAATGTGATTGAAAGCATAAGCTCCACTACTCTTGATATGAGTGTGGCAAGTGCCGCTCCCCTCACATTCATGCTCTCGATACCAAATGCACCATAGATAAATATGGCATTGAGCATTATGTTTATAAGCACTGTAATTGAGCTGACTGCCGCCGCAGTACCCGCGTGCTCTGATATCTTCATCATGACTATATAACACTGCGAAAAACCTGTCAATAAATATGAAAAAGAAGCTATTTTCAGATAGCTTACACCATAATCTATAAGCACCGGCTCATTTGTGAAAATAAGCATCAGATATCGTGGAAAAAATGCACATGCCACGAAAAACAACACCGATACTATGCCACATATCCTGATTGCAAGAGCAAATATGTCATCGAGCGCCTTTATGTCCTGCTTGCCCCAATACTGTGCTCCGAGTATTGCAAGCCCTGCTGTAGCTGCTGATAGAAACATGTTCTGGATGAACTGTATCTGTGTGGCAAGCGAAACTGCTGACATATAATTCTGGTCCAGTCCTCCGAGCATGAAAGCATCAGCCACCGCCACTAACGCCAGCATCAGATTCTGCACCATTATAGGAACCATGAGTGTCCACAGCTTTTTGTAAAAATGTGTATCAAATTCTATTGTTTTCATAAGTAAATTTTACCTCTATATATAAATCTCTAAAGGTTTGCAAGTATCCGTGTCCATGCTTCGCATAGCCTTTCAAATGTCCATGCCGCATTTGCAGGGCTTGTGGACGGCAATGTAACTGCCTCCATTCCTGTCAGAGGAAGCTGATATTTCTTATAAAGCGCCCCTGCCTTATTGCCGTTTGCATATACCTGTTTTATATCGGATGTTTCAAGGATTTTTCTTATATCCGTTGGTGTTACATTTCTGATACTGCTGTCGCTCGAACCCCTGATGTCACAGCTTTGTATCACATCCCATATAGCTATATGATTTTTAAACAGCATATATTTTTTCTCATCTATCGTCTCCTGCACCGGTTCATCCAATAGATACGCAAGCAACTTCCAGAAACGGTTCTGCTTGTGTCCGTAATAGAAATTGTTTTCCCTGGATTTTACGGATGGAAGCGTTCCGAGGATGAGAATTCGGCTGTTTTCGTCATAGACAGGCTTAAAGGAGTGGGTTATGTGCTCGTATTCCATTAGCCTTTATCACCTCTTATCATCTTTTAAATGCTCTCCTGATTTTGTATAGTAATCATTATACCTTATAGCTGATACTTTTACGAGTCAATTAAATGATTTTTCTCATAAAAAAACTCACAATCGTTTTTTCGATTGTGAGTTTGCACATCTGCTAAACACATTATGTATGAGTAATCTGATTTTATCAACTCAGCTCAATCTCATATGCTCCGGCTTCAAAATCCACCGTTAGAAGCGCATATGCTTCACCGTTATCATAGCGGATTGAAAGCTTTGGTCCTTCTCCTGCTACTGTGATGACAGCTCCCTTCTCAAACGCCTTATGGGTGTTTCTCATGCGAAGCAGCTCAAGCTGCTTTGCAACAACATCCTTTTTTAGCGCCTCCTCAATATCGGAAGCACTGAGGTTTGTTCTGTTTATTTCCTTATGTCCTGATTCTCCTGCGCGCCTTACCGCCTCATGGTCATTTTTGCCTGCAAAGAGATCCAGATACCATACCTGTGGCTTTCCCGGCATGAACATCTGAATAGCACGGGCCAGAAGCATTTTGCTGTCAGACTCACCAAGCGCACTGTAATATGTGGCATTGACCTGATAATATATATTCTTCTGTCCGTGAAGATTTTTGACCATGCCGCCACGAGATACAATCAAATCTATAAGCGAGCGAATATCGTCCTCCGGAAGCAGACCCTTTAAATCCAGAAGAGGTATGCCGTCATGGCAGCCAAGCATATTGACAGTGGAGATTTTATCATCCACAACCTCACGCGCCCATTTTGCAAGGTAATCTGCTCTCCTGTTCTCAATCGCGTCAATTACCAGTCCCGGTAAAAAGAAATCATATGTGGCATAGCCCTTATCTGCAAGGGTTTTGTATATTTTCTCCTCATATGCCGCGTGTATTTCAGGCAGCAGAGTCAGCCCGAGCGGAGCTGCAATCTCATGGATCTGCTGTAGAAATTCCCAGGTCTCAGGGTCATTCAGGAAATTCTTTTTCCCCGGTGCCTTAGGCGCATAGGCAAATGCATCGAGCCGCACAATAGCCGCACCGTAGGATGCTATTTTTTTAAGTGTTTCACGATAGAAATCCCATACCTTTTCGGACTTTATATTTAAATCCATCTGCCCCAGATATTCTCTGCCATGCACCTCCTGGTAAAACGTGTTCCAGTATGGCACCCTTCGTCCATCCGGAAACTCCACCATGAGAATCGGAAGCCCCGGCTTTCTGAAAAACATCTGCTTTAAGCATGACTCATCAGGCTGTATGTAGCCCTCGTCCGTCATGACTCCATGACCTTCCCAGAACTTGTTCCAGTCTATGAAAAAATCCCGGTACTCCGACTCATCGCCCTTTTCCACAAGATCCTTGAACTGTGGTGACTGTGCCGAAGCATGATTTAAAATAAAGTCAAGCTTTAAGTCAATCCCCAGCTCCTTCAATTGCGATAAATCCTCTATTGTCGCAAGCTCCTCATTCAAATTGTAGTCCACGACCGAAAATCCGCGATCCAAATCCGAATGATACAGGCTTGGCAGAATATAAAATGATGAAAATGTGTCCTGCATTTCCTTCTTTTTTAGCAGCGCTGCGATATCGGAAAGCTTACCGCCCAGACTGTCAGGATATGCGTTAAGCATAGGTTTATTGTTCATAGACTTTGCCATCCTTTCCAACTACTATACGCGCATTTTTACTCTGTAAATCAAGCTTTTCCTGCTCCAACTCTACCACGCGGCATATGAAAGGGCTTGCGGCGTTTTCGTCACGTCCTCTCTTAATGCGGCGCGCCTTAGTCTCCTCAGGCGAACTCTCCAAAAATACAGGTATATCAACACCCTTAAGGTATTCGCTTCCTCCGTGGGTCCACTCCAGGATGAGCACCTTAATTCCTGTAAAATCAGTTTCATCATATGAGATATCACCGTCCTGGCGGCCCATATGCTTTATCTCAATTATATCTTTTCCTTCCTTAAACTCTGAAAGCTCCTTGTTAATCCTGTCAAAGTCAATCTCCTTAGGTGTTCCAAGATATCCACGTAAGCCATCCTCGCCGGACTCGTTATACACATTAAGGCGTTCTTCGTCGTTTCTCATCGGGATACGGTGTGGATAATTGTCCCCAGTCAGCACATAGCAGGCTGTATTATCCTTCAAAAAATACTGCTGCAGGGCTGCTGCAATCGTTGTCTTTCCTGAGCCTGAGCCACCGTAGATGCTTATTACAATACGTTTATCAGAAGAACTATCTGCAGTGTCAGCCTCACTTAATTTTAGATTGCCGCACACCTTCTTTATCTCATCATACAGCTTCTTTGCCTCATCAAGCCTGATAAATGAAAACTGATATGCCTCATACTCCTTTACGGCAAACGGAAGCGGTATTCCGGCATTCATCAGTGCTGCACCTGTGTACTGCCTGCCGGTATTTTCCTCAATATATACTGCATCAGACTCCAAGCCCTTAAGCTTCACATAGCAAGCAGCCGCGTTTGCCTCCGCATACAGACGAACCACGCTCACAAGTGCCCTGTCCTTTGCCCTTGAGACAGACATCCACGCAGCCACCTCATCCTCAAATGGGCTTGTAAGGCGCCAGTAGGTGCCCTCATTTATAAGCATCTCATACTTCTTAAAGTTCTTGATCTGCTCTCTGATTTCTTCCTTTTCCTCATCTGACAGAAGGGCCGGATTCAGCTCATAGCCAAAGGTTCCTGCCATGGCTGTGATTCCCCTTGTTTTAAGGCTTGTCACTCTGCCGGTCTGATGATTTGGCACTGCTGATACGTGCGCTCCCATGGATGATACCGGATAGAAGAACGATGTGCCATACTGTATTCTTGTACGGTTTATGGCATCTGTATTGTCACTGCACCATATCTGTGGACTGTAGTAGAGCATGCCTGCATCAAATCGTCCACCGCCACCGCTGCAGCCCTCAAGAAGTATATCCGGATATCTTGTCACCAAACGCTCCATAAAATCATACACTCCAAGCACGTAGTCGTATGCAAGATTTCCTGCATACACATCAGCCATGCTTCTGTTCATATCCCACTTCACGTAGTCGATTTTTCCCTGGTCAAACACTGCGCAGATCTGATCGAAAATATTGTCCCTGACTTCTTTTCTCGAAAAGTCTAAAATAAGCTGGTTTCTTGAGCGTACAGGAAGCTTTCCCGGAATCTGGATAGCCCAGTCAGGATGCTCTCTGTACAGATTACTGTCCTCATTTACCATCTCAGGCTCAATCCATATTCCAAACTTCACTCCCTGCTCATGCACTCTGTCGATGAGCTCAGAAAGTGTTCCGCCAAGCTTTTTCTCATTCACAAACCAGTCACCGAGTGATGAATTATCATCATCTCTCTTTCCAAACCAGCCGTCATCCATGACCACCATATCTATGCCCAGTGATGCGGCCTCCTTTGCAAGGTCTACTATCGTATCACCGGTAAAGTCAAAGTAAGCAGCCTCCCAGCTATTGATGAGCACCGGTCTTACCTCATGTGCAAATCTGCTCCTGCACACATGCTCACTGATGCAGGTGTGGTACTGATGTGAAAGCTGTGAGAAACCGTCTGCCGAGTATGACATAATCACCTCAGGCACTGTAAAGGTCTCTCCTGCCGCAAGCGGATATGAAAACAGCTCATCGGAAAGCCCCATTAAAAGGCGTGTCTGGTTAATCTGATCCTTCTCTGCCTCACATGAGAAGTTGCCACTGTATACAAAAAGCATACCATAGCAGTCTCCTGCATTTTCTGTAGTATCTCGCTGTGCGAGAATAACCGCCGGATTGTACTGGTGGCTCGAGGTTCCTCTGCGGCTTCCGAATGAAAGTGTGCCGTGTCCTAAGTGTGTGCGCTCAAGATTGCGCTCCATGGCATGCTTACCGTAGAATCTGATCACATCATAATCTCCGTAAACCATATCCAGACAGGCAGCATGAGCCTTTTCAATTGTAATATTCCCACTGCCTGTATTTTTAATGAGCACACTTCTTGTGATGACATCACAAGCCTCAAGCACGCCATAAAGCAGATGCACCTCAACGCCTGCGATATCATCGCCAAGAACTATTTCAAGAGTCTGCGCTTCGTCATCAGATGCCCACACTGCCGGAAGTCCCTTCAGAGCGTATTTTCCGTCTCTGATTTCATGACTCTTATAAAGAAGCTCAACACTCTCAGTGCCCTGTTCGTTTTTGATATCAAGCGCAATATTTCTGAAATCGCCTGTGCCAAGAGTCGGATACTCCTGTGGCAGCGTATCAAGCGAATATGTACGGTTCATGCCTGCTGCGTAAGGATTGCCTGAAAAGCCTCTGTCAGCATATGTCAGCACATAGTCCATATCACATGTGCTTTTTGCTCCGTAGTACAGATGCAGCAGATAGCCAAGTCTGTCTATTTGCATCTGATATGTGGTGTGAGCTGTCTGTAAAGTAAAAATTTTCTTGTTTGGATTAAATATAATTGCCATAAAATCACTCCATATCATTGTTAAAATAGTGTTTAAAAATTATCCCTTGATTGCACCGTTTGCAACACCGTTTAATATCTGCTTCTGGCAGATTATATAGAATATAAGTATCGGTATCAAAGCCAGAATATATGATGCAAATGCCAGATTGTAGTTGGTTCCAAACTGTGTCTGGAAATTCAGCTGTGCCAGCGGCAGTGTATTCTGTCCTGTTCCTGACATGATGACAAGCGGTGTCATGACATCATTCCAGGTACCGAGTGCTGTCAGGATGGCTACTGTCGCATGCATAGGCTTCATCATAGGAAATACAACTCTCCAGTATGTTGTCCATGTGCTTGCGCCATCGATATCTGCGGCCTCCTCAAGTGCCATAGGGATATTTTTCAAGTATCCACTATATAATAATACATTCATTGGCATATAAAATACAAGATATAAAATGATAACTCCTGCCCTGTTTCCAAGTCCCATCTGCGCAGTCTGCTTTACAAGAGGCATCATGAGAATTGAGAATGGCACAAACATACCGCTTACAATGTAAAGATATATGAAACGGAAGCTCTTTTTCCTTGCCATGCCTCGTCCGATAACATATCCTGCAATCGAATGGATAATGATTGCGAGAACAATGGTCACAATAGTGATAAGTAAGCTGTTTCCGAGAGAATGCCAGAAATCAGTCACCTTCATAGCCTCTGTGAAGTTTGAAAAGCTCCACTTTGAAGGGAATGAAAGAGCTCCTGCGACATCATTTGTCATCTCACTCGGTTTCTTGAAGGCGATGATAACAGCCATATACAGCGGGAAAAATACGGTTAAGGTTCCCAATATTAAAACGATGGTAAGTACCCAGTTTGTTTTTTGTTTTTTCATTATAACTGCTCCTCCTTCTTATTCATAACGCCCATCTGGAATAGTGAAATAGCCACAATTACAACAAAGAAAATTACTGCGTTTGCACTCTGGAAGCCAAACTGTCCTCCATCCATACCATTTCTGTAAATCAGGTATGAGATTGACTCAGTGCTCTGCGCCGGGCCGCCCTTTGTCAATGACATAATCTGGTCAAATACCATGAGGAAGTTCTTTGTGCTGAGCACCAGATTGATTGTAACAAACGGCATAACAAGTGGAAATGTAACCTTCCAGAACTGTTTCCATTTGCCTGCTCCGTCGAGCATGCTGGCTTCGTAAACATCCTCAGGCACTGTCTGCAGTCCTGATATATAAATGATGGTATTCATGGCAACCGCCTGCCATACCCCGACAATCAGCACGCCAATCCATGCATATTTTTCACTCGCCAGAATACTGTTTTGTAAGAAACCGATGTTGAAGGTATTTCCTACTACCGGCAGAATATATGTAAAAATAAAGCTGAAAATGTAACCAATAACCAGTCCGCCAAGGATATTCGGTACGAAATAAATACCTCTCAATGCACTCTTGCCGCGGATATTGCTGTTTAACGCAACTGCCATTACAAGGCTTAATACATTTACAAGTATGGTTCCTGCAATCGCATATTTAAAGGTAAACAGATAGCTCTTTCCGACTCTGGCGTCGGTAAACAGGTCTGTATAGTTTCTAAGTCCGACATAATCATATGAGCCATAGCCCTTGTAGTTTGTAAAGCTGTAAATCACACCCTTTATCATCGGCAGTGTGTTGAATGCGAAAAATAAAACCACAACAGGTATCACAACTGCCCAGAATGTCTTGTCTCTATTTGACATTTTCTTTTTCATTTTGCATCCTCCTGTTCCTTCTGGTAATCCTGTACTTCACGAATCAGATCTCTGTTGTAACGCTCCCAGTCTGAATCAAATTTCTTTAAGAACTTCTCCTTTGCATTGTCACCTGTGTCAAGCAGATATGTCTGAATCATGGCGTCCACGCTCATCTCACTTGGATAATGATGATCCTGATAATCTGACATACGGTTGTCCTTTATATACTCCTGCATATCCTCCAGTGTATCAGGTATTGCGAAATCTCCATCCTTGCAGGCAATTCCGCCCTGGTCATCCAGATATGTCTGAATTGTCTCATCGCTGTACAGATATTCAAGCACCTCGTATGCTGCTTCCTTATTTTTGCAGGCCTTCATAACTGAAAACTGTAAATCTATTCCTGAATTTAACACATTGTCAGCCTCATTATCATTTGCCGGGAAAGTAAATGAACCGATATTCATATCAGGATTAACCGACTTAATCTGAGGAATAGCATAGCTTCCTATCGTGTACATGGCAGATTCACCTCTGGCAAAGGCTGTACATGCGTCATTGTAGCTGTAAGCATGTGGATTGTCCTCTGCATAATCAAGCAATGTGCGTATCTTGTCGGCAACCGGAGAATATGCCTCCTCAAATGTCGTATTTCCCATATTTACCTGATTACAGGTGTCTGAATCACAAAGACCTACTGCAAGGGCATTCCACGGTGCCAGACAGGTCCATGTATCCTTAAAGCCCAGATACAAAGGAAGTGTTCCGCTTTCCTTTATCTCATCGCACAGTGCTGTAAACTCACTCCAGGTTGTAGGCACCTTCCAGCCATTCTCCGCAAACATATCCTCGTTGTAAAGTACTCCTGCTGCATTTGCGGCATAAGGAAGTGCATAGGTGCCATCCTTTGGAATGAACTCAAGCTCCTTGTCCATATCCAGATATGCCTCTTTTACAGTGTCCACTGCATCCAGATCTGAGATATCCTCAAACAAATCTGCATCCAGGAAATTTGAATAATTGATATCTCCACCTATTGCAATGATATCCGGATAATCCTCACGGATGAAGCGTGTCTTTAAAATAGTCATAGCCTCATTCGGAGATGAGATAGTCAGGTGAATATCATCATGAGTCTCATTAAATTGCTTCTCAATCTTCTCAAAAGCCTTAACAGCCTCCGGCTTATAAGAAACCACCTCAATCTCAGTTTTTCCGTCCGCCCGCTTTTCATTTCCACATCCGGTCAGTCCTGTCGTGCACATTCCGAGTGCCAGCACAACCGCCATAGCCTGACAAATCTTTCTTTTTGCCATATTTTTTCACTCCTTTTCTGTTTTATTTGCTCTTTTTCCTGATAAACCGATTATAACATACCATTATGCATACAATAAATACCTTTATTTTTGCTTTTTTATGCCAATATGCTATAAAACATGCTATAATTGCATATAATGTCGCATAAGGGTATATTTATAGTATTAATCAATAAGGAGTGACTCACATGGACAAGCTTTCCTTCAATATTTTTCCAAATGTAAATTTCATAGATTTGTGTATGTACCAGTTCGGCCACGAGCAGTGCGAACCGGGACACTCATTTGGTCCTGCCACAAGAAACCACTATCTATTCCACTATGTACTGTCCGGCACCGGCACTCTGATGGCCGATAATGCAAAGGGCATTACACAAACCTACAACATAAAAAGCGGGCAGGGCTTTCTGATTTTTCCCGGCCAGATAAATACCTATATCGCAGATGACAAGCTTCCCTGGGAATACATATGGATTGAGTTTGACGGTCTGCGCGTCAAGGAGGCTCTCACCACAACAGAGCTTGCCAAAAATAATCCTGTATATCACACACACTCAAAGGATATCCGCGAAAAGCTTGTTGAGGAAATGCTCTACATCACAAGGCACCCCTCAGAATCACCATATCACCTGATTGGGCATATGTACCTTTTTCTGGATTATCTGATGCAG
>CEAB01010822.1_pt1 | contig 11977 bp, 17 predicted proteins | sample 557651 | NCBI WGS metagenome assembly CEAB01 (sample SAMEA3182046, study PRJEB8094) | gut metagenome | biome: human; feature: gut; material: Stool; isolation source: human stools | place: Canada | collected 2011-11-15
GCCGGTGGCTGACGCTGCGCCCCGAGTGCCGGTGGCTGACGCTGCGCCCCGAGTGCCGGTGGCGGATGCTGCGCCCTGATAGCCGGTGGCTGACGCTGCGCCCCAATCGCCGGTGGCGTGGTTTTCTCCTTCCGCGTTCGCGCGCTTGATCGCGTCGTCAAAACCAATCTGCTTTTTGACGTACTCGACCTGCGCTTTCACAAGACCCGGAATGCCGACCTCCGCTTTCAAGGTCATCTTCTTTGCGACGATCTTGCTATCGTTGCTGTGTCGTTCGTCCGCTACGTCATCTGCTTCTGCCTCAAAATAACGGCTTCTGTTCGGCGGATAATAGTTCAAAACATCAAGCGGCATTTCGCAGGCATGCAGCCCGCATTCGCAAAGCTTTGCTTTTTCTTCGGTTGCCATCTCGCCAAGCACATACTGCTTGCCGTGGCACACCATGTTTTCGTCTGTGCCCTTGTATACCTTCATTTCATCCTCCTTACTCCTTCACCATCGCCCCAAGAAGAGGAACGATGACGCACGTGATTCCGCATGAAATCAGGTAAAATAGCGGATTATCTCCGTCTTGGACTATCAGCCACGCTATTAGAACCGCCACCCCGGAGACCGACACCGTCAGCACAACCGCCGCTGCGCCGATCAGGAAACGGCGGAAGTATTCTTTGAAAAAGTCTTTCATGCTTCGTCCTCCTTCAAATGCTTCTCAATCCAAGCGTTCAGGTCCTTCGGGAAAACCCAGTAGACAGGGGCTTTCTCTGTTTTTACCGCCTTACCAAACGGGAAAACGCCCTGTTGCAGCCCCAGCCTAAGGACCTCAACACCGATCTGCATGCCGTTTTCTCGCAGAATCTCTACCGCTTCTTGCGGCGAAATCGTTGCTCGATTTAACATCCTTTCCCTCCTTTTGCTTTGTTGCACCTGCTCTCCAACTGTGTTATGATTCAGCTGAAAGGAGGTGCAAACATGCTTGATAAAGATTCTTACGCTTACAAAAAGTACGTTTCGTGCCACGACCCACATTCTCCCGAGAACGTCGCCAAACGAAAGCGGGAGAAAGCCGACGAGCGGCGCGTATGGTGGGCGGCAAATTGGATTTCCTTACTTGGAATACTCATCGCAATAATCGCCCTCGTCATCTCGTTCCTCAGTCTCCGCATCTCTTGGCTTTCTTACACTGCCGAAAGCCGAGTGCAGGAAGTTGCACAGTGCGAAGCCGAGGGAGAACCCGCTCAGAGCGACGCTGATAAAAGCCAATGTCAATGACATTTCGTATCCCTCCGTTTTCTCGGCTTCTGTAGCAGCGAGTCGACCGATACGCCGAAATAGTCGGCAATCGCTTTTACAGTGTCGATGCGCGGGGCAGCGTCCTTGCCTGCCCACTTTCCGATTGTGCCGTTGGCAATGCCGCACGCCTTTTCTACGGTCGCGATGTTCGTCTTGTGCTTCTCGCAAAGGCGCTTGACATTCTCATAAATCAAAAAAATCCCTCCAATCCGTACGAATACTACTTGACAGAGATTAGAAGATAGTCTAATATAAGCGTGTCAAGGCAATTAAATATCTTCTGAAAGTCCGTCTTGGTGAGGGGCTAGGTTTTTTGTACCCTTCACACGTCTAAGTATAATAGACTTAAGTCGCATTGTCAAGAAGAAAATCTGATTTTTGTCTAATTATTTTTATGGATTTGCATTTACGTCTAAAAGAATTATGTAAGAGCAGGGGAACAAGTATTGCTGCCCTTGAAAGTCGGCTCGGAATGGGGAACGGAACAATCGGAAAGTGGTGGAAGAATGGTCGTGTTCCGAACTACGCAAACCTGTCAGCTGTAGCCAATGCTCTCGAAACAACAATCGCCTATCTGACCGGCGAAACTGATGACCCGTCTGCGGGCATAAAAAAAGACCCCGTCCCGAAAGACGAGGTCGTTGGTTCTGCAAAGCAGAAACTATTGGATGCGCTTGATGGGCTGTCGGATTCCCAGATTGAAAAGCTCATCGGAATTATTGAGGAAGCAAAAAAACTGTTATGAAAGATTATATTGAAATTGACGGAAAGCAAGTTCAGCTTCCAAACCTAGCCCTCGGGACAGAGTATCCGTTCGTTGTCGACCGGATGAAGCAGCTCGAGGAAGAAAAGGTGCGAGCCGAGAAGAAAGCCCGTCTATACTTCTGGGCTGGTATCGTTGCCAGTATTCTCTGTATGTTTGGTGGATATCTTCTCGGAAAGTTCTGCTAAAAGCGATAGCCTGCTTCTCTCGAGATCGTTGATTCTTCCATTCAGGTAGGCAATGTTTATCCACTGCATAACTGTTCCAGATACAGCAAAAAGAAGTAGTGCGTACAATAAAGAATTACTCATTTGTTTCTAACATCCTCCTTAACACATATTCTGCCTGTTTGTCGCTTAGATTCAGGATTTCTTTCCGGAGTCTTTCCCGAATATCCGGAATGGGCGCAATTTTTTCACCATTATTATAGCACATATCATCCTGAATACAAATCATTTTGCGCCCTCCTTCTTCAATCTTCCAAATTTCATCATTTACTTTTGTGTGGTTTTAACCTTGAGACTGTAAAACTCTGGTGGTAAAATTGTAGTATCTTACAAAACCGGAGGTTCGTACTATGCCAAAGGCTACATATTTTGTTACATGCCCGCGATGCGGTGAAGAATTTGACGAAAGGTTGAAAGCTTGCCCACATTGCAAAACAAAGAACCGAAAAGCAGTCTGCCGAACATGTGGTACGCAGATCAGCGCCAGTGTCAAGCGATGCCCAGCATGTGGTGCGAGGCATCGAAAACGGATGTCCTCTGTTGAAAAGGTCCTTGTCGCCATCCTCTGTTTCCTTTTGGTTTTGAGCTGCGCTGCCTTATCCTCGCAAACCGGTGAATCTGCGAATACAGAGGTCAAAGACCCGGCAGTCGTTCGCTCTGAATACATCGCAGAATGTGAAGATCTGTCCTACTCCGATATTTGCAGAAATCCAGACGACTACAAGGGCAAGAAAACATTCTTTAGCGGCACTGTCATTCAAGTGCAGGAAGGGGCTTTTGATTCTGTCACGCTCCGCGTGCAAACGGAGTATGGCATCTGGTATGTAACTTACACACGCAAGGAAGGTGAAAGCCGCATCCTTGATAACGACTATATTACATGCTACGGCGAATGCAAAGGCGTCGAAACATACCTCGCCGTCCTCGGTAACACAGTCACAATCCCAAGCCTAAGAATGGAATACTACGACTAGCTCATAAACTTAGAGTTCTGCCACTGCTCCCGTGTCTCGCCTACATCGGAGACACAGGCAAACAGCATGGGCGCTCCTTTGATGTAGTCGAGGCTCAGACTGTGAACGTCCTTGAAAAGCGCCCCGTCTACGATGATGTTTACTTTCCCGTTTTCAAAGCGAATATTGATGCTCTGCATTTGGTGTACCTCCATATTTTAGAACGTTCGTTCAAGAATTTCAATTTGGGATCTTCCACAAAGAACACCTTGCATTTTCTTCGTCCGGTAACCCTCGTAAGCGGCAATTATGGGACAGACTATTTTGTATAATGGAATGTTTAAGATCGCCCCACCGTCGCTCCCCCGGCGGTGGGGCTTTCTCACGCGCCTGTAACCAGCATAGCAAAACGGGTAGAAATGTCCACCATCAAATTGGTAAAACCATACCCATAGCAGAAGAATCAGCGAAATATATGTGAAAATGGAGGTATATCATGTCGGCAATTCAGGAACTCGCCCCATATATTTCTGCATATCAGTGGAACATCAAGCGGGCGAAGGAAGATCAGCATTACACCATCGACAGGCTTGTCGAAGAATCCGGCGTTTCCAGATCGGCTGTAACGAAGCTCTGCGCAGGAACACAGCAAGGCCCAAAACTGTACAATTCTGCCGCGCTGTGCCGCGTTCTCGGGCTGTCGCTGGATGAGCTGTTCGGGCTTGTCCAGCCCGCAGAAAGCCCGGAAGAACTGACCGAGCAGATTCATCATGTCGAGCTTGAAAACGCCAAGTTGGAGGCAACAACAGCCGCGCAGAGCGCACAGATAAGGTCTACACATACAATGTGTTACGTTCTCGCCCTGTTTTGTATGCTGCTCTCCTTTTCTCTGATTGCCTGCCTTGTGACGGATGCGCAGATTCGGAGCATAGGTCTCATTCGCGATGGAGATTTGTCCGTAGCTGCATGGGCGTGCATCGCCCTGATCGTAGGTTCAGCGCTTGCTTCGGCAATTACTTTCTATGCAATCCGAAAAGAACGTGGAGGGAAACATGGAGTGCATCAAGTGTAAAAAGGATATACCGGACGGTTCTGTGTTCTGCTGCTGGTGCGGGAAACAGCAGCAGGCACCACAGCGAAAGGCTTTGAAACGTGCAAACGGCACAGGGACAGTTTACAAGCTGCAAGGCAGGCGCACGCGCCCGTGGGTAGCCGCAAAAGGGAAAACCATAATTGGATACTACGATAAAAAAACAGCCGCCCTCGACGCGCTGGCGCGTTTACAAGGGCGGAGTATTGATGAAATATATAACTGGACCTTCAAGCAGGTTTACGAAGCATGGAAGGATGAACACTTCCGCGATATCGGCGCGAAGGGAATAGAGTCTTACGAACGCGCATATGACGTTTTTGAACCATTGCATGACAGAAAATTTCGCGAACTGCGGACCGCTGATTACCAGATTGTCATAGACAAGTACAGCGATAAGTCCCACTCGCTACTGTCAAAGTTCAAGCAGCTTGCAACGCAGATGTCGCAGTGGGGAATACGTCAGGAACTCATAACGACAAACTTCGCTTCGTTCATTAAACTGCCCGAGAATGTGAAGAAAGAAAAAGAGATCTTCTCAGAAGCGGATATACAGAAGCTTGAAGCGGACGGTTCCCAGGCAGCCAAACTTACCCTGATGATGGTCTATACCGGCATGCGAATCGGTGAGCTGTTCGGGCTTAGAACCGAAAATGTCCATGAAACCTACGTGATCGGCGGGGAAAAGACAGAAGCAGGCAGGAACAGAATAATCCCAATCCGCTCCGAAGGGCGTAAATATTTCGCAGAATTCAAAGAGCGTGCAAAAGGCGAACTTCTGATCTCTGGGTATGCCGGGCAAAAAGTCATTGCAAATTTTCGCAAGCGTGACTACTACCCGCTTTTGGAGCGGCTCGGAATCTCCAAGAAAACACCACACGCAACAAGGCACACATTCGCAAGCTGGGCTGTAGCAAACAATATCAAGCCGGAACTCCTGCAAAAAATGCTCGGTCATGCAGACTATTCCACGACCGCAAACATCTATGAGCACTTTGACATTGACCAACTTGTGAATGCGATAGATGTGCCTGTTACTAACACGTTACTAGCAAATCAAAAATCAGTGAAAAAGAAAAAGCCCTGAAACCTTTGAGATTTCAGGACTTTTTTGGTGGAGACTAATGGACTCGAACCATCGACCTCCTGCGTGTGAAGCAGGCGCTCTAACCAGCTGAGCTAAGCCTCCGTGCGCAAGTATTATAGCAGAAAGGATAGGCAAAAGTCAACCATGAGTTTTAATCTGCGTGCATTTTGCTGGTCAGTTTCCCTCCAATGCCCAAATCCTGCATTTTTCCGCTTGACGCGGCGCCGGAAATCTTCTATACTATGCCTTGCTGAGAGGGAGTAGTTACAATCGCACAGCCAACAATCGCCCGGTTTTTCCGGTGGCTTTGCGCCTGGAAACAGGAACGAGACTTTTTGCACATCACGTGCAGAAGGTCTTTTTTTCGTCCCTCTGCCAGACAAACGGGAGGAATTGTTATGTCATCATCACTTATTATCACGATTTTGCTGTTTCTGCTGGGGCTCGTGCTGATCGTCAAGGGTGGCGACTGGTTCGTGGACGCCGCAACGTGGATGGCAGCAGCGTCCGGGCTGCCGCAGTTTCTGATCGGCGCGACCGTCGTATCGATGGCAACGACGCTGCCGGAAATCATCGTTTCGACCATGGCGGCAGCAGCGGGCAGCACCGATCTGGCAATCGGCAACGCCATCGGCTCGGTCACGGCAAATACAGGACTCATCATGGCAATTTCACTCATCTTCATGCCCGTTGTCATCCGCATGAGCCAGTTCAGCGTCAAAGGCGTTCTGATGGTTCTCAGCACGCTCGTGCTGTGGCTTTTGTGCCGCGACGGTCTTCTGAGCCTGCCGGAGAGCCTGATTGTGCTGGTACTGTTCATCGCCTTTCTCATTGAGAACATCCGCAGCGCGAAAAAGCTTTCGCAGGAAGAGTCTTCGGACAAGGCCGTCCCTGTGGACAAGAGCAGGAAGGCGCTGCTTAAAAATCTTGCGTTGTTCGTCCTCGGCGCGGCGTGCCTTGTGGTAGGCTCGAATCTTCTGGTCGACAACGGCACTGTGCTGGCGCAGCTGCTTGGCGTTTCCGAGCGCATCATCGCTGTCACCATGGTTGCCATCGGCACGTCGCTTCCCGAGCTTGTGACGGCGATCACGGCGATTGTCAAAAAGCAGTCTTCGATGTCAGTCGGCAACATTCTGGGCGCAAACATCATTGACATCACGATCATTCTGCCGCTGTGCGCGCTCATTTCCGGCGACGGGCTGCAGATTGCGGCGCAGTCGGTGCGGCAGACGGTCTATCTGGACATGCCGATGTGCGTGCTGGAGACGGCAATTGCCGTCATTCCGACGATGCTCTGCAAGCGCTTTACCAAGCTGCAGGGCATCATCATGGCGGCGCTCTACATCGCCTACGTGTTTGTCACCGTCAGAATCTGAATTCCCGAAGCTTTTCTTCCGCCAGACGCAGCAGCGTCTGGCGGTTGTTGTCTTCCGGGTGCAAAAGCACATGCCGAAGAAGTGTCTGCAGCATTTCGCCTGTCCGTTTTCCGGCAAGTGCCGGAAAATCCTTCCCGGAGACTGCAAGATTGCGCAGGCTCACGCACTCACCGCTTTCCTGAATCTCCCGGAAAAGCGCCGCTTGCGCGCTCAGCTGCGCGCAGACGAACGCGGTTTCTGTCCCCGCCTCCGCCATCAATTCTTTCAGCGCCTGCCGGTCGTAGTGCGGCTGGTAGCCTGCAGCGGCAGCTTCTGCCAGGCGGACGCGCTTCGCCGACATCCGGAACGCGCGAAGATCCAGTTCCGGTATCAAAACCTGCAGCATCGCCCAGCGTGCGTCCGGCTCCGGCGGAACCGTGCGAAGCTGCCGCAGATCATAGCTGCCTTCCAGAGCGCACGCGGCAAGAAGCCCCTCTTCGATCATCACGCCGAGCGTCTCGGGGCGCTCGGACAGCAGTGTTTTTTCTGTCTCCGCGCAGACCCGCTCTTTTGAGAGCGCACGGCAAAGGTTTGCTTTCTTTTGGATAGCGCGCGCGGTTCCGGCTTCGATTTGAAAGCCGAGCTGCGCGGAAAAGCGCCGGGCGCGCAGCATCCGCAGCGCATCCTCCCGAAACCGCAGGTCCGGGTCTCCAACGCAGCGAATCACGCCGCTTTGCAGATCCTCGCGCCCATGAAAGCAGTCGGTGATGCTGCCGTCTAAATGCATCGCCATGGCGTTGATTGTGAAGTCTCGCCGCGCCAGGTCTTCTTCCAGCCTCGGCACAAACGTGACCTCGTCCGGGTGGCGGGCGTCGTGATACGCGCCGTCTTTTCGGAAGGTTGTGACCTCAAAGCTTTCGCCGTTCAGAAGCACCGTAACCGTGCCGTGTTTGAGTCCCGTCGGAATGCAGCGCGGAAACAGCGCCATCGTCTGCTCGGGAAGCGCAGAGGTTGTAATGTCCCAGTCGTGAACCGGGCGACCGAGCAGCGTGTCCCGCACGCAGCCGCCGACAAAGCAAGCCTCGAAGCCTGCCTGCTCCAATGTTTTCAAAAGCTCGTCCGGACGCAAATTTTTCACCTCCCGCCTTCTGCCTGCGTTTTTTTCGCTTGTGTTATGGGCAAATTCAGGTTATAATAAACCAGTTCAGCGATTTGCCGCAGCACCCGCTTTTCTACTCCTATCATACGGACGCGGGCGGCAGTTTGCAAGCAAAATCTTTGCAGCCTCGGAGGTATCCTGATGGAGAACTCTTCTCATTTTCAGATCAACGATTATTTAAAGCCCGGCAGACACGCGCACCTGGTCGGCATCGGCGGCGTTTCCATGCGCCCGCTGGGGCTGGTGCTGCGCAGCATGGGCATGCAGATTTCCGGTTCGGATATGAACGCCTCGGTTTCGACCGACGAACTGATGGCAAAGGGCATTGCCGTTTCAATCGGGCACCGGGCAGAAAATATTGAGGGTGCGGACTGCGTCATCCGCACTGCCGCTGCCAACAATGATAACCCCGAAATTGCCGCTGCCCGCGCAGCCGGCATTCCGATTTTTGAGCGCGCACAGGCATGGGGCTATATCATGAAGGCGTACCGCCACGCCATCTGCGTCTCCGGCACGCACGGCAAGACCACGACAACCTCCATGCTCACGCAGATTTTCATGGAAGCGGGCAAAGACCCCACGGTCATGATCGGCGGCTCTCTTCCGCTGCTTGGCGCGGGGCACCGCGTGGGTCAGGGCGACACGATCATTCTTGAGAGCTGCGAATACTGCAACTCGTTTTTGAATTTCTTCCCCACGACGGCAGTCGTGCTGGACATCGACGCGGACCATCTGGACTTTTTCAAGGATCTGGAGGACGTGAAGCATTCGTTCCGCCGCTTTGCCGAACTGGTGCCCGCCGATGGCTTGATCGTCGCAAACGGCGACGACAAGAACACGCTGGACGCGCTGGATGGACTTTCTCTCGTGCGCTTCGGCATGGCAGAGACGAACGACGTCTATGGAACAAATTTCAGCGAAGACTACCGCTGCTTTGACGTCGTCTGCGGCGGCAAGCCCTACTGCCATCTGGAGCTCGGCGTCATCGGACGGCACAACGCAATGAACGCGCTTGCCGCGTGCGCGGTCTGCTGGAAGTTCTCGATTCCGGCGGAGGCAGTGCAGCGGGCGCTGCACGAATTCCATGGCGCAGGCAGGCGTCTGGAACTCAAGGGTCGGTATCACGGCGCAGACGTGTATGACGACTATTCCCACCACCCGGCGGAGCTGCATGCGCTTCTGAGCGCGGTGCGCCTGATGGGCTACCGGCGCGTGATCTGTGCGTTCCAGCCGCATACCTATTCCCGGACAAAGGCACTGTTTTCCGATTTTGTCCGCGAGCTTTCCGCGGCAGACCTCGCAGTGCTGACCGACATTTACGCCGCGCGCGAGTCCAACACCATCGGCATCAGCTCCAAGGACCTTGCCGATCAGATTCCCGGCAGTGTCTACTGCCCTGGTCTTCCGCAGCTGACCGACTATCTTGCCTCCATCGCACAGCCCGGCGATATCATCCTCACCGTCGGCGCGGGCGATATCTACAAGGCAGGCGAAAAACTCCTGAAATTACAGGAAACTCCTGCAAACACTTCTCTTTGAGATCGCCCAGAGACCGCGGGAAGCAGAAAGCCCCTGAAAAGCGTTGACAGCGCCCGTATACTTGTGCTAGAGTGAAAGCGTAGCTAGCGTTATACGAGGCGTCTTGGACGTGTTTGCTGGGGGGCTTTGGCCTGTTGATCCGCTTTGAGCGGGCACATCGGTATCGCCGGAAACGCTAGCTATACCAGAACCTTGCGGCAGATCGCTTCGGGCGTTGTGTACAGGGCGAAAGCATTGTACTCTGTATCGAGCGGGTTCGTGGGTGCAGCTGATGAGACACCGGCTGATTTGGGGCTTTGCCCTTGACTTCCACCGTCCAAAGCTGTGCCCACACCAGAACAAAGGAATGAGGAGGATTGAGACGATGTTAGACGAAAAGGATTTGCGTGCCATCAGGGAAATGATTCAAGATTCAGAGCAGCGCATGAACACACGCATGACAGAAATGGCAAACGAGGCGCGGCATGGGGCTGTGCATGACATGCAGGTGATTATCGAGAACACGATCATGCCGAGTCTCAAGCTACTTGCTGAAGGGCAGCAGACGATTCTGCAAACGATAACCCCGAAAAGCAAGACGGAAGAACTCGAAGAAGAACTCGACTTTTTGAAATCCATCGTCCGCTCCCAGTCGCAGAGAATCGACGCCCTCGAAAAGCGGCTTGCCTGATAGATCCTACAGCTGCTGTATAAGGGTGCATCCGGGTATACGCAATCCCAATGCCGTGCCATACGGAGGCGGCAGTAAAGCAGCTCGCGAAGTCTTCCTGCACATATCGTTCTATCCTACATATCAAACTGCAGCTCCGAAAACCGCTCCCTTTGTGCCAGAAAAGATCAAAAGGGGTCCGTTTTCGTCATACCGAAGTGGGTACGATAGGCAAAGAAAAAACCTTGAAACCGTGATGGTTTCAAGGTTTTTATGGTTGCGGGAGAGGGATTTGAACCCCCGACCTCCGGGTTATGAGCCCGACGAGCTACCGAACTGCTCTATCCCGCGATATACTTGCTCGATTGAGCTTAGTTATAATAGCATATACGGCAGGTTCTGTCAAGGGTATTTCAAAAATATTTTTCGATCGGCTCCGGCTCAATACAAGCTCAGCAGCATCAGCGTCGCGGCGGAAAACAGCATCCAGTACCGGACCGCTTTCTTTCCGGTCACGAGCGAATAGAGCGCGCAGCCAGTCCCCGCAGCGAGTACGGCAATCAGCCACGCAGACTGCAACCGCCGGGGTGTGAAGCCGTAGCTGCTGATGTACAGATACAGCTTGGACGCCGCGATGGCAGCAAACACCAGACTCTGGCACAGCAGCACCGCGCACAGAAGCAGAAGCGTCTTTCCCTGCCGGACCGGTTTGACGCACGCGCGCGTGACGAGCCACAAAAGCGCGAAATTGACTGCCATCACCCGGCACAGCGAGAAAAAGCCCTGCCGTGCGTACTCCGCAATCGTGTATCCATCCGGTATCATTTTCACGAACGCGCCGAACAGATACCCCGCCTGCAAGCTGAAAAATGCCAGATACAGCGCCGCAAACACGCCGAGCGCCGCGGTCCAGACCGCAACCGGTACCTTCCGCAGGGAACCCAGCGCCGCGTTCACCCGCTCGCCTCTTGCGCGCACGGCTTCGATTTTCTCGCGCCCGGTTCCCGCGATCAGCCCAAACAGGTACGCGCCGACCGGAAGGCTCAGAAGCACGTTCCATAGCGTCTGCTCGTTCAAACGCCACTGAAACACCCCCAGCAGCTTCTGTGTCCATGCGTCAAACGCCGCGTCCGCGCCGGAAAGCTCGCGCACCGCGAGCGCCAGAAGCCCCAGCGCCAGCAGCGCGCCGACTGCCATCGCAGCCCATGCCGCCGGATGCGTTTCCTCGCCCGTTTTCCGGTGCGTCAGCGCAAAACTGACCGTCCGGATGCGCAGGAACAGGTGCTTGAATGGAAAAACAATCAGCCCGAACAGCGCATCAAGCGGCAGAAGCTGTCCGCTCTCCCCTTCCAGAAGCCTTCCTGAGCGGCAGAGGACATAGTAAACCGCAAACGCATGGGTAAACAGCGGCGTATAGCCTTCCCAGACGCGGTTTTCGCCAAACGTCGCGGCAAGCGCCGTCACCGTCAGGCAGCCGAGCCAGAACCAGCTCTCGTCCGCGCGCGGCGTGCCCCGGTAAAACCACTCTGCCATCGCGCAGAACAGCGCGCAGAACACCGGGAAGCACCACGCCGCGCTCTGCAAATAAAGATACGCCGGCAGATACATGAAAAACGCCAGCGCCATTTCCCTGCCGCTTGCCGCAAACGGCAGCTTCGGTGCAAAATCCGCATCCAAATTGCCGCCGTTTTCCGGCAAAATGGGCGCAGCAAAGCCCTGGGTGTCCGATCGGACATCCATCTTTTCTTCATCCATATGAACTTCTCCTTATTGATATCTAGGGTGTATTCTTCCAACGCATGATGTGACCGGCAGCGAGGGATTTTTACGTTGCGCAAGACATTTTTTCGCAGGAATACTGACGT
>CEAB01076799.1_pt1 | contig 11949 bp, 8 predicted proteins | sample 557651 | NCBI WGS metagenome assembly CEAB01 (sample SAMEA3182046, study PRJEB8094) | gut metagenome | biome: human; feature: gut; material: Stool; isolation source: human stools | place: Canada | collected 2011-11-15
TATGTAGGGGCGAACAGCGTTCGCCCGTTATTTGAGTGTTTTTCGATAAACTTAGAGGACGGATAAAACCGTCCTTTTTTTTCGTTTTTACACAAGTTTACTTGACGAAATGAAGAAAAAGTTGTATAATATTAATTAATGCTTTATGAACTTTGTATTTAAACACCATGTACAAAAACAGCGTCTTATATTTGTGCGAAAGATAGAATTTTGTAAAAAACAGCGACATTTTGCCTCTTTAAAACGTACTTATATATAGTAGGCTCACCTTTTGCAGTGTTGTCTACAAGAAATTTTTCAGAACGGAACATAAAAAATGAAGATAAAACAGCTTTTTTCGGGTGATACCGATAATACATTCATACAGTTTTTCAGATACGTCTTTGTGGGCGGCTTCGCCTTTGTGGTGGATTACGGCATTATGACCGCACTTGTGGAGCTTTGCCGCTTTGACCCCGTAATTGCCGCAACTATCTCTTTTGTGGCAGGACTTTTGGTGAATTATTCCCTGAGTACGTTTTGGATATTCAAAAATTCAAAGATAAAAAACCGCCTTGCAGAGTTTGCGGCATTTGCCGCCGTTGGCGTGGTGGGACTTGGCATAAATGCCGCAATAATATGGTTTTTCAAGGATATCCTTGCTTCAAAGCTCATATTCGGCACGCTCCTCCCACAGGATAAATATTATCTCGTGGGCAAACTCGTTTCCACAGTGATAGTTTTCATATGGAACTTTGCAGGCAGAAAATTTATTATATTTGATAAAAATAAAGACTAAACAGGAGAGGATAACACATGGAAAAAGTAATCATAATAGGCGCAGGTCCGGCAGGTCTGACTGCGGCAATAGAGCTTCTTAAAAACGGCGGCGACTATGACGTAACTATACTCGAAGGCTCGCAGGCAATGGGCGGTATCTCACAGACAGTGAGATATAACGGCAACCGCATGGATATAGGCGGACACAGATTTTTCTCAAAAAATCAGCAGGTCATGGATTGGTGGGCAGACCTTATGCCTTTGCAGGGCAAGCCTGCCTATGACGATAAAAAGCTAGGCCACGAAAAGCCCCTTGCCGAAAACGGCCCCGACCCTGAAACTGAGGATAAAGTAATGCTCGTCCGTGAAAGAGTGTCGAGAATTTATTACAATAAGCACTTCTTTGACTACCCTATCTCAATGAAGCCCGAAACCATAAAGAATATGGGCTTTGTCACCACTATGAAAGCAGGCTTTAGCTACCTTTGGGCGTGCGTGTTCAAAAAGCCTGAAACAAATCTTGAGAATTTCTACATAAACCGATTCGGAAAGGTCCTCTATTCTATGTTCTTCGAGGGCTATACCGAAAAGCTCTGGGGCAGACACCCTAGCGAGATATCCGCAGATTGGGGCTCACAGCGTGTAAAAGGTCTTTCTATCACAGCCCTCCTGAAAGATATGTTCAAAAAGGTGTTCGGCACAAAGAATAAAGGCGAGGTTGAAACCTCTCTTATCGAACAGTTCTGGTATCCAAAATACGGCCCAGGTCAGCTTTGGGAGACCGCCGCTGAGAAAGTAAAAGAGCTTGGGGGAAAAATACTCACAGGCTGTCAGGTAAAGAAAATAATGTGCGACGGCAGAAAAGTTACTTCCGTTGTCTGCGAAACAAGCGAGGGCGAAAAGACCTTCACAGGGGATATCTTTATCTCCTCAATGCCTGTGAAAGACCTTATCTTGGGCATGGACGGCACAAAGCCGTGCGATACTGTCATAAAGATAGCCAAGGGTCTGCCGTATCGTGATTTCGTCACAGTTGGACTTCTTGTCAATAAGCTCAACCTTAAAAACGAAACAAATAAAACAACTCTCGGCAATATCGTCCCTGATTGCTGGATATACGTCCAGGATAAAGGCGTAAAGCTCGGCAGAATACAGATATTCAACAACTGGTCGCCTTATATGGTTGAAAAGCCTGAGGATACAGTTTGGATAGGTCTTGAGTATTTCTGCGCCGAGGGGGACGATTTCTGGAATATGTCCGAGGAGGACTGCGTAAAGTTTGCAACCGCCGAGCTTGTTAAAATGGGAGTTATCTCCGAAAGCGAAGTCCTCGACTCCCATAGAGAAAAGGTCAAGAAAGCCTATCCTGCTTATTTTGATACATATAAGCACTTTGATACAATGATAAAATTCCTCGATACTTTCCCTAACCTCTATTGCGTTGGCAGAAACGGTCAGCATAGATATAATAATATGGATCATTCAATGCTCACCGCCATGGAAACAGCCGAAGCCATAAAAACAGGCAAAAAGAGCAGGAAAGATATTTGGAACGTGAATACAGAAAAAGAATATCACGAAGAAAAATCCGGAAACTGATATGAATAAAAAGAAAGGCGGACTTCTTCTGTCCCTGCGAAAAGCCATGAACAGAAGAGCCATAAGCGACCGACGGCTTGAGGCGATCTTCCGCACCCTCAGCCGTCACCCCTATATAGTTGCAGCGTTCATATGCCTTGCACTCACAGGCTTTGGTAGCTATAGCTATAAGTTTCTGAACGGCGTCACAGTGTATGGCGTTTTCATGATAATAGAGTTTTTCTACCTCAGACGGCTTTTGAAACAGCTCGATGACAGCGGAAAGCATACCGCAGGCTCAGTTCTGACCTTTGCAGGCAAGACCCTTTTGACCCTTGCGGCAGTGAATTATTTCGTACATGCCCAATATAAAGCGGCTTTTATCTGCTTTGCAGGACTTTGCGCCGTGCTTGTTATGTATGTCGTCCTGCTCAATAACGATAAAAAGTTCCACGACCGTGTGACCTGCCTTGCCTTGGCAGGAGCAGGCTTTGTTCTGCGCTATTCCTATGTCTTTATGTCCGATATCTATACAAGACAGAATGACGTGTGGTATTTCGGAAGCGAGGGCGGCCATGCAGGCTATATAGAGTATATCTATAATAACCACGCCCTGCCGAATTTCGACCCTACTCTCCTTTGGCAGTATTATCACCCGCCCCTCCACCATATCATCTGTGCGGTGTGGCTGAAATTCTGCACCTCCGTAGGCATAGAGTATTACATGGCGTGTGAAGCCATACAAGCTTTGACCCTTTTTTACGTCTGCGCCGTAACCATAACGGTTTATAAAATACTGCGCCTTTTCGGCTTGAAAGGCAAAGCCCTGACTATCCCGTTCGGTATGTGCTGTATGTATCCGTATCTTATACTGATGTCAGGTGGGATAAATAACGACCCTCTTATGCTCTGCTTCACAATGGGCGCACTGTATTGCGTGCTGAAATGGTATAGAGAGCAGACCTCAAAGAATATCGTCAAAGCCGCCCTCTGTATCGGTCTTGGCATGATGACAAAAATATCCGTAGGGCTTATCGCCCCTGCCGTAGCCATACTTTTCTTTATGGCGCTTGTGCAAAACCGTAAGCATATCTTGAACCGCCTAGGTCAAATGTGTCTTTTCGGAGTTATATGCTGTCCTCTTGGACTTTGGTGGAGCGTGAGAAACTACCTGCGCTTTGGCGTAAAACCAAACTATGTCCCAAGCCTATCAAATGCCGACACTCAGTATATAGGCGACCTCACAGCCAAACACCGCCTTACAGACTTCAGCTTCTCACAGTTTAAAATAGTCTTTGAGCAGTGGGGCGGCGAAAGCTATAAAGAGTATAACCCTACCATAGCAATGCTCAAAAACTCCATTTTTGGCGAGGGCATAAACGAAACTTTCTTCCCCGAAAACGCAATGCTCGTGCCATATGCACTTTTCTGGATAGCCTTGGTTCTTGCGGTCATAGCGTTTATCGCAATGCTCATAGTGCTTTTTGTAAAGACCGATAACGCAAGGTTTACCGAAAAGCTCCTGCTCACAGTGGTCTATGCCACTATCTTAGGCAACTATTATAACTTCTGTATCAGATATCCTTTTATCTGCACAATGAATTTCAGATACATGATCCCTTGTATGCTCATAGGACTTATAAATATCGGACTTTTCACAGACCTTTGCAACCGCTCTGAAAAAGCCCCCTGCAAAGCCATAGTCAGCACCCTGAGCTATCTGTCCTCAGCATTTATCGTCCTGTCCTACATAACATACTTCTTTGTGGCAAGCACTAACGGATAAAACCCCAACCCCATGTAGGGGCGAACAGCGTTCGTCCGCCTAGAGCTTCCCCACAAACTAAAAAATACCGAAAAAAATACCGACCGCTCACCCGAGCCGTCGGTATTTTCATTATAGCCAATATAGCTTTATTTCTTAGTAGTCACATTCTTAACAGCCGACCAAGCGCCGTAATACTTTGTGCCATTTACAGTTGTGTAAGACCTTACACGAACATAATATTTCTTGTTGGCAGAAAGCTTTGAAACAGTGGTCTTGTCTGTCTTGTTGTTTGTGATAGTCACTTTCTTAGCACCTGTGAACTTAGAGTTAGTAGCGTACTGAACCTCGTAACCTGTCGCAGAGCCCTTCTGCGCCCAGTCGATAAAGAAAGCCTTTGACTTAGCAGTAAGCTTCTGTATCTCCTGCTTTGCAGGGTTAATGGTGAAAGTCTTTGTGATAACTCCGCCATACTTGCCCTTGCCTGTTATCTTTACAGTAGCCTTGCCAACTTTTTTGTTGTTGGAGTATGAAACTGTGTAGTCAGTGCCGTTTTTAAGAACAGTGCTTCCCACCTTTACAGTTACGTTCTGTGTGATAGCCTTTCCTGTGAACGCCTTTGTGGAAATGCCCGAAACAGTAGCCTTTGTGATATCGTTGTTAGCTGTCTTTATGCTCTTTACATCAGACCATGCGCCGTAGTATACCTTGCCGTTTACGTTTGTGTAAGAACGAACACGAACATAGTAAACCTTGTCACCTGCCAGACCGCTTACTGTCAGCGTGTCAGGCCTGTTGGCTGTCAAATGCCTTGAAACTGCACCGCTCATGTTTGAGTTTACAGAATACTCGACGTCGTATCCTGTTGCAGAGCCTTTCTGCGCCCAATCAATATAGAAGCCCTTGTATCTTGTTTCAAGCTTCTGTATCTGCTGTTTTGCAGGAACAATGTCGAACTTAGCGCTCAGAGAGCCTGAATAGTTGCCCTTGCCGTATACATAAACGCTAGCTGTGCCAACGTTCTTGTTGTTTGAGTATGAAACTGTGTAGTCAGTTCCGCTTGTGAGCGTCCTGCCTGCTGCCTTTACTGTAACTGACGGAGTAACGTTGCTTCCCGTGAATGAAACGCTCGAAGCTATTGAAACTGTTCCGCCTGCCATTGCACGCTTTGTGATAGTGAAGTTCTTTGATGTGTAACCTGTGTAGTCGCCCATGCCTGTCGCAATAACAGTTGCAGCGCCAACGTTCAGATTGTTTCTGTATGAGATAGTGTAATCCTTGCCTGCCTGAAGCACCTTGCCGTCAAGTGTAACTGTAGCCGCAGGCTTTTTGTATGAGCCGTCATAAACATAGCTTGTTTCTGCAAGAACAAGAGTTGCATTGTTAAGGCTCTTTTTAGAAACAACTATCTTAACGTCCTTTGAAACGCTGTCATAACCATTTGCAGAAGCCGTAACAGTAACATATCCTGTGCCTGTCTTGAGAGCGGTCACGTTTCCGTTCTTGTCAACAGTGCAAATAGACGGCGTCGTGCTTTTGTATGTGAGAACAGCACCGCTTGTTGATGAGCTTGCGCCAATGTTCTTGCTCTGTCCCGCAACTATGGTAACGCTTGAAGAGCAGTTAAGATTTACTCTGTTGCCGTAAGGCTTCATAAGAGCTTCGATAACGTCCTTTGCAGGGCTTGTAACAGTGTTGTCTTTTCTGTTTATATAGCCGTGATATTCAGGGTCGAGCTTGATATTGCTTCCGTTGTATACTGCAAAAGCATTGTTGTCCCACAGTAAGCATGGAATGTTGTTCTTCTTTGCAAGCGTGGTGTAGTCTGTTGCCCACTTTACACGCTCCGCGGTGTTGTTCTTGTCCGTTGAGCTAAACTCGCCGATAATAACAGGTATACCCTTGTCACGGAAATTGCTTTTCAGTGTGCTGAAAAGGCTCTGAAGCTCTTCCTTTATAGATGAAGAATAAGTCGATGTCGCACCCTTTGATGTGTCTACATTCATTGCAAAGTTGTAAGGGCTGTAAGCGTGAACTGATACAGCGATGCGGTTTTTGTTGCCTGAGATATCTGTTGGAAGCTTGAAGCCTGAAACAGTTGCACCGTCTATGGAAGCGTCGTAACCGGGACACATGATAAGTCTGCCCCTGTTGTTTGAGCCTGTTGCTCTTATTGTGTCAACAGCTTTCTGATTGAGCTTGTTTATGCAGTCTATAGCGTCCTTTACCTCTGACGGAACGCTCCACTTGCTGAACCACCACTCATAGCTTGTGCTGATAAGACGAGGCTCGTTAAGAGTTTCAAATATAAGATGATAGTCATAATCCTTGAAATATTCTGCCACCTGTGACCAAACGCTCGTAACAAATTTCTCAGAGCTTGAATATACAGAAGATCTTGGGTAATATCCTGCTCCCGAAGCGCTTGCAGAAGACTTTGTGTCATGATGAATGTTCAAAATAACATACATATCATTTTTGTAGCAGTAGTCAACCACTTCCTTTACTCTTGCAAGCCATGCTGAGTCTATGGTGTAGTTGCTTCCTGAAACGTGCTTGCCCCATGAAACTGGCACTCTCACTGTGTTGAAGCCTAAAGACTTTACCTTGTCTATAAGAGCCTGAGTTGTTTTAGGATTGCCCCAAGATGTTTCTGTGCCAAGACCCGAGCCCCCTGTTGCGTCAAGAGAGTTGCCCAAATTCCAGCCAAGACCCATATCCTCAAGTATGGCTTCCGTGTCAGCATTTTTGAGAGTATCTCCCGACAATGCCTGCGCATTTATATCCCCAAGGTCAAGACCAACAAATATAGTCATTGCCATTAAAAGAGATAAAATAAAGCTCAGGTATCTTTTTGATACTGATTTCATTCTTTTCCGTCCTTTCATATATAAAATATTAACCTCATCAGTGTCTTTCATTATACCACATCTTTGTTCAAATTAGAATACGCTTATTAAACAAATAACATACCTCCTTTTTGTGTATAAATCTCAAATGTTCATATTTTTAATTGCTATATGAAAAAGTCCTGATTTATTAACGCTAATATAATTATACAATGTTAAAATTTTAGAGGATATTATCTGCAAAAAAAATCAGATCTTGCTATTGAAAATGGAGCAGTATTGTGCTATAATCAAATGTGTTCATAGCTTTAGTTCAAAGAAAGGAAAGGTATATTTTATGAAAGTTAAACAGTGGCTTGCATCATCACTTGCAGTGCTGATGCTTGTTTCGACCGTGGGCTGCGGAGATAATTCTTCTAGCTCAAAGGCTGAAAGCAAAGCAAATAACAGCTCTGCCGTTGTTTCGGAAACTGCAATGCCTGAAAAGGATTATGCAACAACGACCGACGGCTCAGCAAAGGTCAAGATCGACGGAACAAAATTCATGGTGGGCGACAAGGAGCTTTGGCTCAATGGAGTGAACTCTCCGTGGGATAAGTGGAACGACTTTGGCGGAGGCTTCAATTTTGAGTTCTGGCAGGATCATTTCCAGAAACTCCATAACTCAGGCGTAAACGCTGCAAGAATTTGGATAGTATGTAACGGCGACGTTGGTATGGCTATCTCAGCAGACGGTACATTTGACGGTGCAACAACAGCTCATTGGGAGGACCTTGACAATCTGTTCTATCTTGCAGAGCAGTATCAGATCTATATAATGGCAACAGTTCAGTCCTTTGATAACTTCAAGGATCAGAACCAGAATTATCAGGCTTGGAGAACGCTCATTCAGGACAGCGACAAGACAGATATGTTTGTAGATAACTATATAGTTCCTCTCGTTCAGAGATATGGCAAGAGCGACTATTTCTGGTCTGTGGACCTTTGTAACGAGCCTGACTGGATAGTTGAAAATGAAGAGTGCGGCAAGCTTGATTGGCTATATCTGGAGCAGTATTATGCAAAGGCAGCCGCAGCTATCCATGCAAATTCAGATGTTCTCGTAACCGTGGGTCTGGGCATGATAAAGTATAACTCCGACAGCCAGCAGGGCAATAAAATATCCGACAGCGAGCTTCAGAACGTTTTGAGCGGTGATAAGTATGACAAGAGCCTTGCCTATGTTGACTTCTATTCAACTCATTGGTACACCTGGATGCAGGGAATGTGGGGATATCCTTTCAGCGAATCTCCAACAGACTTTGGTCTTGACGGTACAAAGCCTTGCGTTATAGGCGAATGCCCAGCCGTTGCAAGCGACAGCGATTTCGACATCACCTCAGCTTATGAGGAAGCTTACAACAATGGCTGGAACGGTGTGTTTGCATGGAAAACAAGCGGTCAGGACGACGGCTGTGGTCTGTGGCAGGATATCCAGCCCGCTATAGAAAAAATGGCAGGTATCTGCGAGGATAAGATATTCCCTAACGGCAAAAAAGCTGTATAAACAAACTTTGATAAAATAATCACAAAAAGAGCCGACTTTTGCGGCTCTTTTTTGTTGCTCTTTTTTGTGAACAAATTGTGCTGTCTGTTGACTATAATGCGGCATAATGCTATAATAAGATACGGAAAATCAATGACGATTTGCAGAGAGTAAAATGCTGTAAATCGTTATTTTTACGCATTAACGTCATTCTTTGACGGTGTGGAAAGGAAGTAATATCATGAAAGAGTATAGCTACATATTGTTTATTGCACTTATACTGCTTTCGACCAAAATTTTGGGTCTTGTAACAAAGAAAATGAAACTGCCGCAGGTAGTCGGTGCGTTGTTGGCGGGCGTAATACTCGGCCCTGCCGTCCTCAATTTGGTACAGGAAACTGAGTTTATCTCGGAGCTGTCAGAAATTGGCGTTATCGTGCTGATGTTCACCGCAGGACTTACAACAGACGTTAAGGAGCTTAAAAAGACCGGTAAAGCGTCATTTATAATAGCACTGCTCGGCGTTATAGTACCGCTGTTCGGCGGACTTGGACTTGCCGCCGCAATGGGCGTAGGCAAGGGCGACAACCTCGCTTGCTCGCCATTCTTACAGCACCTCTTCATAGGCGTTGTGCTTACTGCAACATCAGTTTCTATCACAGTAGAAACTCTGAAAGAGCTTGGCAAGCTCTCTACAAGAGCAGGTAATGCCATTCTCGGTGCGGCTATCATAGACGATATCCTTGGTATCATCGCATTGACCCTTATCACAAGCCTTGCAGATACAAGCGTTCACGTTGCAACAGTCCTTATTAAGATAGTAGCATTCTTTGCAGTAGCAATAGGCTGTACAGTCGTTTACCATATCGTGTTCACTAAGTGGAGAAAAAGAGATAAAAAAGACCTTAGACGTCACGTTATCATCTCCTTCGTTTTCTGCCTGCTCATGGCGTATGTAGCAGAGCTTTTCGGCGTAGCAGATATCACAGGCGCATTTGTTGCAGGTCTTGCAATTTCAAGCGAAAAGGACGTAAAGTATATCTCAAACAGATTTGAAACACTTTCGTATATGTTCCTTTCACCGGTGTTCTTTGCAAGCATCGGTCTTACAATGAACGGTATCAACATGAGCGGCAAAATGGTGCTGTTCACAGTTTTGCTCCTTGTTGTGGCAATAATCACGAAGATAATAGGCTGTGGACTAGGCGCAAAGGTTTGTAAGTATACAAATCAGGAAAGCTTGCAGATAGCAATGGGAATGATATCCAGAGGTGAGGTCGCACTTATAGTAGCGGCTAAAGGACAGAAGCTTGGACTTATGGGAGATGAGGTTTTCGCACCTATCATCATCATGGTGGTTGCAACAACGATAATCACACCGGTATTCCTGAAGTTTGTGTTTAAGGATAATCATGAAGAACACGTTGAGGACGAGCTTATGAAGTCTGTGGAGGGCTTCTCACAGTACGAGCAGGAATTGCAGGAACTCTCAAGAAAAGAGAAATAATGATAATCAAAGAGGGCGGTTCGCTGAGAGCCGCTCTTTTTTTGTACAAAAAATCCGCTGCCACGAATGATAGCGGATATGGGTGCAGGGGCACGCCTTCATATTTTATCACAGCGTAAAAAATGATATGGGCGGCGATAAAAAATCCGCTACCACGAATGACAGCGGATATGGGTGCAGGGGCACGCCCCTGCTTAAAGATTGAACATGATCTGATTGAGTACGCTCTCCAGATATTCCTGTCTGCCGCTTGAAAGTGAGTCTGTAACCTCGCCCTTCTCAACTGCATACTTCTCAAGGCTCTCCATGTCAGCCTTGCCTGCAATGATGTCTGCACCAATGCCTGTTGTCCAGCTTGCATATCTGTCATCAACGAACTTGTCAAGTCTGCCGTCCTCAATGATCTTTGCAGCAGCCTTAAGACCAAGTGCAAATGTGTCCATACCTGCAATGTAGCTCAGGAAAATGTCTTCCATTGTGTATGAGCCTCTTCTTGCCTTAGCGTCAAAGTTCAGACCGCCGTTTGTGAAGCCGCCTGCCTTGAGAACTTCGTACATACAAAGTGTAGCGTCATAAGCGTTTGTAGGGAACTGGTCTGTATCCCAACCGAGCAGTGGGTCGCCCTGGTTAGCGTCGATAGAACCGAATACACCGTTATCTCTTGCAACTCTCAGCTCGTGCTGGAAAGTGTGCTGAGCAAGTGTAGCGTGGTTAGCCTCGATGTTCATTTTGAAGTCCTTGTCAAGACCATATTTTCTCAGGAAACCGAGAACTGTAGCTGTATCGAAATCATACTGATGCTTTGTAGGCTCCTTTGGCTTTGGCTCGATGTAGAAATCGCCTGTGTAGCCCTTTGAACGAGCGTAATCAACAGTCAGCTTCATAAGTCTTGCCATGTTGTCAAGCTCCAGACCCATGTTTGTGTTCAGAAGAGTCTCATATCCTTCTCTTCCGCCCCAGAAAACGTAGCCCTTACCGCCGAGCTTGATAGTAGCGTCAACAGCGTTCTTGATCTGAGCAGCTGCATAAGCGAAAACATCAGCAGAAGGTGATGTGCCTGCGCCATGCATATATCTTGGATGATCGAAGCACTTAGCAGTACCCCAGAGAAGCTTCTTAGTAGGGTCAGCAGCCATTTTCTCAGCTATGTAGTCAACTACCTCAGCAAGCTTTTCGTTAGTAGTGCCAAGATCGCCGTACTCAGGAGAAAGGTCACGGTCATGGAAGCAGAAATAGTCGATAGAAAGCTTGTCCATTATCTCGAAAGCAACGTCAACCTTCTTCTTAGCTCTAGCCTCAGGAGCAGCCTCGCCCCAGGTCTTGTCAGTTGTGCCGCAGCCGAACATATCAGTTCCGTCGCCGCCCATTGTGTGCCACCATGAAAGAGCGAACTTGAGCTGTTCTCTCATAGTCTTGCCCATTACAACCTCATCTGGGTTATAATACTTAAAAGAGAGGGGATTAGTTGAGTTTACACCCTCATACTTGATCTTTGGAATATCCTTAAAATACTCTGCCATAATTTTGACCTCCGAATATATTATTGTTTGATCTTAACGATTAAACGATTACAATATAATAATACACCAAACCGCCCCTATTTGTCAACTGTTTTTTATTAAAATCGCATATATTGATAAAAATTAAAATTGTAGGATAACGGCACAGTCGCACTATTTCGCACTAGTATTTTCATCAATATTTCTGTAATAATTTTGTGTAACAACTGCACAAATTATTGCAACTAAACTTGTGCAAACAAATGATTTATCTTTTAATTTGGCAACATTTCTGCAATTGTTGCATTTTTTATGCAACAAATCGCCCCTTTTTCGGGATAAGTATAAGGGTATTATCCCAAATCGAATATCCTGCAAGGTAGCAGTGTATGAGGAAACATTTTGTCAACGTGAGTTAGGTGAACACGATGAGAGGTTCTGATCGCACAGAAAAGCACTTCCTGCAC
>CEAB01076173.1_pt1 | contig 11922 bp, 10 predicted proteins | sample 557651 | NCBI WGS metagenome assembly CEAB01 (sample SAMEA3182046, study PRJEB8094) | gut metagenome | biome: human; feature: gut; material: Stool; isolation source: human stools | place: Canada | collected 2011-11-15
TAATGAAGTATTTTGGCGGTTGTGACGTAGGTTCGACCTACACTAAAGCAGTCATTCTGGACGAAAACGGCAAGATGGTAGCAGATACCACCATCCGCAGCAAGATCAACTCCGAGGCATCCGCAGTTGCGGCAATGGCAGAGGTTTGCGAGAAGGCAGGCCTGAAGAGCTCCCAGGATCTTGAGTACCTCATCGGTACCGGTTACGGCCGTAACAAGGTTCCCTTCGCAGATGAGAACATCTCCGAGATCTCCTGCCACGCAATGGGCGTACACGTCACCGATCCTTCCGTAAAGGCGATCATCGATATCGGCGGCCAGGACGTTAAGGGTATCTCCGTTGACACCGACGGTACCGTAAAGAACTTCGCAATGAACGACAAGTGCGCAGCAGGTACCGGCCGTTTCTTCGAGGCAATGGCACGCTCCTTCGAGATGAGCCTTCCCGAGTTCTCGAAGCTGGCACTGACCGCAAAGAACGTCATCCCCATCACCGCACAGTGCACCGTTTTCGCTGAGTCCGAGGTCATCACCCTCGTCGGCGAAGGCAAGCCCATGGACGAGATCGCAGCAGGCGTTGAGATGGCAGTTGCAAAGCGCTGCTTCGTCATGGCAAAGAAGGCCGGCGCAACCGACAGCATCACCCTGACCGGCGGCTGTGCAAAGAACGACGGCCTGAAGGAAGCAATCGAGCACGTTCTGAAGCTGAAGGTCGTTAACCTGAAGACCGACCCCCAGCTCATGGGCGCACTCGGCGCAGCAGAGTATGCCCGCCAGAAGGGTCTTGCAAAGAAGTAATTTCTTTAGAGGCGCGTTGAGGCTTCCAAATGCCTTTAATGCGGTGCTCGACCGGTGACATCATACTGGTTTCGGGTGCATCGCACTGAATAAGGCTGGTAGAAGCGGCACGCTAAAAGCATTTCTTTGACACCTATACAGGCGCCAACAGATCTGATTGATCGAACTGTTTGGCATCAATAACAGCTCAAAAAGGAGAAAACGCTAATGTGCAATTTCTGCAAAAAGTCCGTTAAGCTGTTTAGCATGGTAGTCGGCGTTCTGTTCGTTGTTTATTTCTGGAACCTCGATCAGAAGCTCCTCGGCTGGGCATACAAGCAGGTTAACACCATGTTCGACAGAAAGCCTGTCGACATCAAGTTCTGATTTCTTAAAAAAGTACCGGCATATCGCTTTGCAATGTGCCGGTACGATAAAAAACTGCGAAGAGCATTTGCTCCTCGCAGTTTTTTTATGCTTATTTACGAAATTAAAGCTCTGCAATGACCTCGCACTCTACGAGCAGGTCCTTGGGCAGACGAGCAACCTCTACGCAGCTTCTTGCGGGATAGGGCTCAGTGAAGTACTGACCGTAGATGCTGTTGACGAGAGCAAAATCGTCCATATTCTTGATGAAAACGGTGGTCTTTACGACCTTGGATATATCACTGCCGGCAGCCTTGAGCAGCTCGCAGAGGTTTTTGAACACCTGATGTGCCTGAGCCTCGACGCCCTCGGGTGCAATGCCGGTTGCGGGATCGACGCCAATCTGACCGGAGGTGTAAACGAGGTTACCTACGATCTGAGCCTGAGAATAGGGGCCGAGCGCTGCGGGGGCTTTATCGGTTGATACGGTTTTCATATTTATTTCCTCCAATTTAGTAGTTGATTCTTATCTCGAAGCCTTTACTTTTAAGCGAATTTATGAGCCTCTCGCCGTGCTCCTTGCCGCCGACCTCGCAGGCAACGTGAACGTCCGTCTGGTTCGGGTCAAGCGCCGCGCTGAGTCTGTCATGCTCGACGGTGAGAATGTTTGCACCCTGCTCGGCGATGTTGTTGAGCAGCTTGACGAGGTTGCCGGGCTTATCAAGAAGCGTCGCGGTGAAGCGCAGATTTCTGTGGCGCGCGGTAAGACCCTGCTTGATGATGCACTGGATAAATCCGACGTCGATGTTGCCGCCGGAGAGCAGGCACACGACCTTTTTGCCCTTGACATCGACCTTGCCCTTGAGAACTGCTGCAACTGAGGTCGCGCCGCTCGGTTCGACGATCTGCTTGCAGCGCTCCATGAGCAGCAGTATTGCCTCGGAGATCTCATTGTCGCTGACGGTGACGACGTCGTCTGCGTAGCGGTTAATGAGCTCGACAGTCATATCACCGGGGGCTTTTACGGCTATGCCGTCGGCGATGGTGGAAACGGAGTCGGTGGCTATGTATTTCTTCTCTCTGAAAGAGCGCGCAATTGCGTCCGCGCCCTCAGCCTGAACGCCGATGACCTCGACGCGCGGGTTGACCTGCTTTATTGCGGCCGCAACGCCGGCGAGAAGACCGCCGCCGCCCGCGGGAACAACGACCATATCGACCGTTGGCAGGTCGCAGAGAATTTCCAATCCGAGAGTGCCCTGACCCTCCATGACCTCAAGGTCGTTATACGGATGCAGAAAGGTCGCACCCTCAGCCTCGCAGACCTGGCAGGCGCGTGCGTATGCGTCGTCATAGCAGTCACCGTGCAGAATGACGTTAGCGCCGTAGCCCTGCGTTGCCTGAACCTTTGCGATAGGGGCGCTTGCGGGCATAACGATGGTTGCGGGGATACCGAACTTGTGAGCTGCGTATGCCACACCCTGAGCGTGGTTGCCCGCAGAAGACGCCACAACGCTTGTGACGCCGCCGCGCTCGACGAGAGCAGCGATCTTGTTGCTTGCGCCGCGGATCTTAAATGAGCCGGTTTTCTGACGGTTCTCGCACTTGAGATATACCTCGCCGCCCGTCATTTCGGAGAAAGTGGAGGACATATCAAGCTCCGTGTGGTGCAAAATAGGCTTGAGCCGCTCGGCAGCGCACTCAATGTCTTTTAACAGCAATTCCATTATTTCACCTCTGTCAGTTGATAGATAAATTTTACTGCATTCAGAGCGAATATACAAGCTATTTGCCGAAAAAATGTCTCTGCACTATTAACAAAAATTCAATATGTCCTCGTCGCACATACAAATGAGCGTATCCGTTCAGCCGAGCGCGGTTAACGAGTCAACAAAGCTCTTCATTTCCTTGCGGCTTTGTATGCTCTTGCTTTTTTCGATGATTTTCTGCTGCTGCTGCGCGTTTAGCGCGGAAAAATAGAGAAATGCGTCCGTGTTCTGCATGAGCGCCATGCCGAGCCCGAGCGGCAGGTCGCTGCCGTTTGCTTTCATAATATCACCTCGGTAATATCTTCGGCACTATATACAAAAAATATACGGCGCAAAAGCGCCGTATATTTTAGACTATCGAAATCCTATGCTGCTGAGGAAATATAACCGCGCAGCGGTGGAGCTTGAGGGGGCAAGACCCGCCTCAAATGGATTATAGCCATCAAAAATGCCTGAGCTATCAGGCTTTTTGACGAGCTGAAATATACGGTGCGAAAGCACCGTATATTTCAGGTCATATTCAGTTTAGCTTTGATAGGGCAGGGAGGAGAAGTAGCTCGTGTCGGGCTGACCGCCTATCTTCCAGCCGCTGCCGTCGTTCGTGATCGAGATCGAGCCGGTGAAGCCGCCGTCGGTTACGAAGTTAATGACGCTGCTGCCGTCGGTAGAGGTAAAGCGCAGCGAGGTGCCGACCTTGAGGAGGCTGCCGTTTGCGAGCGTGATGCTCTTTGTGGTCGTGACAAAGGTCGTGTTGTTATCAAACACAAGCTCGCCGGAATTCTTCGTGAAGCTCATGTCCGAGAGCGAGTAGACGCTGCGGACGTTATAAGTGCCGAGGATATTGACCACGGTGTTGAGAACGAGCGAGGAGCTTTCAAAGTCGTTTACATGACCGTAAGCAAAGCTCTGCCCGTCAAATGACGCTGCCTGAAGGGGCTGCGCAGCCTCGGACGAATAGAACAGCGCGCAGGTTATCGCGTCGCCGTTGGCGTCCGTGCCGTCAACGTAAATTTCACGGCTGCCGTCGCCGTTAATGTCGAAAAGGCGAATGCTGTTAACGCTTTTAACTGCGGTCGTGACCTCGGAGCTGCCCTTGTTGGAGCTGACGCTGATGACGCACAAGCCCTCCGCGTTCTCGGCGGCGCTTATGCTTTCGTCGATGCCGTCGCCGTTGAGGTCGCCCGTGTAGGGCAGGCGCTCGGTTATGATCGTTCCGACTGCACCGTTGGGGTTTGTGACCTTGAGACCGCCCGCGTCGTCAAGCGACAGAAGGCGAACCTCCTTCGTTCCGTCTGCAAGCGAGAACAGGACGGCAATGCTCGGCGTCGTGCTCTGAAGCTCAGTGTTCAAGGCAAGCGCCGCGCCGTCGGACATATCACTGCATCCGAGTATCTGGCGCGTGACGTTGAAATTATCGTCGGATACGTAGTCAATATAATATGCGCTCAGGTCAAATATCGTGCCGCTTGCGCTTATGAGCATGGACTTTATGTCCGTTGCCGCAGCTTCGGCAAGTATCGTAAGATCGCTGTCATTAGTGTCGGAGGCAAACGTGATGCTCACATCGCCCTCGCCGCCCTCGTGCTGCGCGGGGATAAAGCGGCTGTCAATGACGTCCTTTAATACATCGTAGCCGACCGTAAACTCATAAAAACCGTTTTCGACGGCGGCAAGCTCGCCGGGGTTTGCGATGATGACCATACCCTCGGCGCTCAGATACCAGTGCCCGTCGGCGACGAGCGAGCGCAGGGTAGAGGAGTAGCCCTCGTTGAAGAACACGTCCTTGTACTCATCGCCGTTAAAGGAAACGAGTATATTCTCTGCGACCGCGTTGACTATCTTCTCCGCGCTGTCGCCGAGGTCTGCGAGCTTGAGCTCCGCGCCGGTCTGCGAGTCAAAGCTGTGACCGCTTATGGTGAGCGTGCTCGTTGTGCCGAGAGAGACTCTGTCAACGACGCGCAGCGAAACGGCTTCGCTGTCTGTGCGCTCGGCTCTTACCGTGCGATCCATCGAAAATGCGGACAGCCCCTCAGCGGTGCCGTCGCCAATATTTTTGACATACTGCTCGCGGTTTGCCGTATAGCTTTCACCGGTGAATCTTTCGGTCATGGCAGTGATGGCGGTGTTCATCGCCTCGGCAGCCTCGACCCTTGAGGGCATCGTGACCTTCGGCAGCATATACGTCACGCCGTCCTCGGCGGAGGCGCTTTCCATCTCAACAACGACGTCGCCGCCGCAGCTTCCCGCGTTTGCGTTAATGATCTTGTGATCGGCGGTCACGGTGATGTCAACGCGCGCGTGATTGGAAAAATCGTCAACGAAGGATTTCACCGAAATTACGTTGAGCTCCTTGTCGTAAATGCAGATGCTGTATTCAATTTCGGCCTTTTCGGTACTGTCGGCTTTTTTGCCGGCAAAGTCGAAATGTATCTCTGTTCCGGGGGCGATCGCCGCCTTGTCCGCCGCTTCAAACGAATCCGACCCCACATCGGTGCCGCATGAAACGGTGTATACGTCGTCTGCCTCCATTTTAATATATACGCCGCAGCTTCTCTCGGTGTCCTTGTTATCCTTTTTGCCGCAGGCGCACAGCGATATGACCATCAGCAGTACCAGTGCGACAGCCGTAAATTTTCGCATAATATCAACTCCTTACACAGAAAGAAATTATACCATGCAGACGAGAAAAAATCCAGCATACAAGCGAATGTTTATAAAAACGTAAAAAATCCCCTATCCGAAGATAGGGGATAATGCTTTGAGCCTTATTTGTGGTGGTCGGGATAGTGAACGTGGAGCAGATCGTGAGCTCTGCCGCGCAGCAGACCGTAAACGACCTCCAGCGCGGGGTTCTGCTCGGACGAACGCAGCTCGCAGTCCTCGTCGGCAACGAACAGACCCTCGTTGCGAACGTGCTTCTGCGCACGGCAGGCAGCAGGCTGACCGCCGCCGCCGATGCAGCCGCCGGGGCAGGCCATGACCTCGACAAAGTGGAAGAATTCCTCTCCGCTTTCGATCTTCTCAATGAGCTTGTCGGCATTGCCCAGACCGCTCGCGACCGCAATCTTGAGCGTGAGCTCGCCCGCGGTTACCTCGAATGCCTTGATGCCCTCGAGACCGCGCACGCCGCATTCCGCGATGGACGCTATCTGCTCGGTTGTGGATGCGCCGATAACGTGGCGGATGACTGCCTCGGTAACGCCGCCGGTGACGCCGAAGATGACGCCTGCGCCGGTGTAGTCGGCAAAGGGGCTGTCGGGCTCGGTGTCGGGAAGCTCGGCAAAGTCGATGCCGGCCTCATATATCATTTTTGCAAGCTCCTGCGTGGTGAGCACGAGGTCAATAAGACGCTCGCCGTCCTTGACGAGCTCGCATCGCGCAGCCTCGGCCTTTTTCGCGGTGCAGGGCATTATTGCGACGGAGTACAGATCCTCATCGCCGTACTGCTGACGCAGGATGGCGCCGAACATCTCCATAGGCGAGCCGCAGGTGGAGACCTGAGGCATAAGACCCGGGTGCATATTCTCAACGTGCTTTATCCAGCCGGGGCAGCAGGAGGTGAACATCGGGAGCTTATCGCCGTTTTTGAGCTTCTCAAGGAACTCTGCCGATTCCTCCATGATGGTGAGGTCGGCGGTCAGGGAGGTGTCAAAAACATAGTCAACGCCGAGCATTTTCAGCGCCGTGACTATCTTGCCCATGACAGGCTGCGAGGCGGGGATTCCGAATTCCTCACCGATGCCGACGCGCACTGCGGGCGCGACCTGCACCGCGACCTTCTTGGTCGAATCGAATATTGCCTGCCAAAGCTCGGAGACCTGATTTTTGATTACGAGCGCTCCGGTGGGGCACACGGCGGCACACTGACCGCAGCTTACGCACTTGGTGTCGGCGAGCTTGTTGTCAAAGCCGCAGGAGATATAGGTCTCGATACCGCGCTCTGCAAAATCGACGGCGTGGATATTCTGCACCTCGTCGCACATTCTTACGCACTTGCCGCAGAGAATGCACTTGGACGGGTCGCGCACGATGGCGGGGGAGGAGTCGTCGATGGGCAGCTTGCAGTAATCGTTGGGGAAGCGAATATTGGTAACGTTGTAACGCCGCGCATAGGTCTGAAGCTTGCATTTGCTGGACTTTTCGCAGGTGGTACACTCGGCTCTGTGACCGGCAAGCAGCAGCTCAAGTATCATCTGGCGGTGCTTTCTGAGTCTTGCGGTGTTGGTCTTGATGACCATGCCGTCCTTGGGTATCATCGAGCACGCAGCCTCAACCGCGCCGCGCTCATTCTCGACGACGCACAGGCGGCAGCCGCCGTATATCGACAGGCTCTCGCAGTAGCAGAGGTTGGGGATGTCGATATGATTTGCCTGAGCGACCTCAAGCACATTTCTGGCGTTTTCAAATTCACAGCTGATGCCGTCAATGATCATATGCTTCATATCATCAAACCTCCTTTATCGCGTGTTTCGGGCAGCCGTTCTTACACTCGCGGCACTTGATGCACTTCTCGGGATCGATCTTGTGCGGCTTGCGCAGCTCGCCGCTTATAGCGCCGACGGGGCACAGTCTTGCACACTTGGTACAGCCGATGCACTTGAGCGGGTCGATCCACATGGTGCACAGGCTGCGGCAAACGCCGGCCGGGCACTTTTTGTCCTTAACGTGGGCGATGTACTCGTCCTTGAAGTATTTGAGCGTGCTCAGAACAGGGTTCGGAGCGGTTTTGCCGAGACCGCACAGCGAGCAGGTCTTGACGACTCCGGCAAGCTCCTGAAGCATATCAATGTCCTCAAGCGTGCCGCCGCCGTGGGTTATGCGTTCGAGTATCGCCTGGATCTTGGGGATACCCTCGCGGCAGGTGGCGCATTTTCCGCAGGATTCCTTCTTGGTGAAGTTCATGAAGAAGCGCGCTATTTCGACCATGCAGGTATCGTCGCCCATGACGACAAGACCGCCCGAGCCGATTATTGCGCCGATCTTCTTGGTGGATTCAAAGTCGAGGGGCAGGTCGAGGTGCTCCTGAGTGAGACAGCCGCCGGAGGGGCCGCCTATCTGAACCGCCTTGAAATGACCGTTTTTCACGCCGCCGCCGATATCAAAGATGATCTCTCTGAGCGTCGTGCCCATGGGGACCTCGATAAGTCCGGTGTTTTTAATGTTGCCCGCGAGGGAGAACGCCTTCGTGCCGGTGCTCGTCTCGGTGCCTATGGCTTTGTACCAATCCGCGCCGTTACTTATTATCGCGGGAACGTTTGCAAAGGTCTCGACGTTGTTGAGTGAGGTGGGAGCCTCAAACAGACCGTGGTCAACGCTTCTGGGAGGCTTCGTTCTGGGCATACCGCGTCCGCCCTCGATGGAGGCGGTGAGCGCGGAGCCCTCGCCGCAGACGAATGCGCCGGCGCCCTTGCTGATGCGGATGTGGAAGTTCTTGCCCGAGCCGAAAATGTCGTCGCCGAGAACGCCGTATTTTTCGGCCTCCTCGATTGCGATGCTCAGACGTTTGACCGCATTGGGGTACTCTGCTCTTACGTAGATATATGCCTGCTCGGCTCCGCAGCCTATGCCGGCGATTATCATACCTTCGAGCATTCTGTGAGGATCGCCCTCCATGATGGAGCAGTCCATAAACGCGCCGGGGTCGCCCTCGTCGCCGTTGCAGACGATGTACTTAACGGGAGCGTCCTTGTGCGCCGCGACCTGCGACCACTTCTTGCCGGTGGGGAAGCCCGCACCGCCGCGTCCGCGCAGACCGGAATCGGAAACCTCCTTGACGACCTCCTCGGGGGTCATGTCAAACAGTGCCTTTTCAAGCGAGGAGTAGCCGCCGACGGCAAAATACTCTTCAATGCTCTCGGCTGCGATGTGACCGCAGTTTTCAAGAGCGACCTTTTTCTGACCCTTGAAGAAGGGAATGTCCTTCTGGAGCGGGTAAGCTCCGTTTTCGTCCTGGAATACGAGTCTGTCGATAATATCTCCGCCGAGGATGGTCTGCTCGACTATCTCGCCCGCGTCGTCGGGGGACACTCTCATATAGAGAAGACCTGCCGGCTCGATGCGGATAAGCGGAGCCAGCGCACACAGACCGTGGCAGCCGGACAGCTTGAGACCGATGGGCTCGGGGTGCTCAACATGATCGACTATCGAAAGCTCAACGGGGAGACCGCGCTCCTCGAGCTCTCTTTTAAGACTCTCGTAAACCTCCTGCGAGCCGGCGGCAAAGCATCCGCGGCCGCCGCAGACGAGGATCTTGATCTTCTGCCTGTCGAGGGCAGCCTTGCATTCGCTGCGGTAGTCATGCAGCATTTGACGCGACGAAAGCCTCATTCTTTCTCCCCCTCTCTCAAATCTGCTATAAGCTTATACATCTTTTCGGGAGTCATTGCAGGGTGGACGATGTCGTTAACGGTGCAAACGGGAGCAAGACCGCAGGCACCGAGGCAGGAGACGCGCTCAATGGTGAAAAGACCGTCCTCGGACATATGATCCTCAGGCTTCATGCCCGTTGCGTTATACAGAGCCTCCTGCACCGCATCGGACTTTCTTACGTGGCACGCAGTGCCGTTGCAGACCTTGATTATGTATTTACCCTTTTCATTCATCGAGAAGTTCTCGTAAAAGGTAGCAACTCCGTACAGCTCGGCGTCGCTGACTCCGATCTTATCGGCAATATACGTCAGGGCATCCGTGGGCAAAAACTTGTATTCGTTCTGCACGTCCTGCATGATGGAAATGGCCTTTGTTTTATCGTAACCGTGTTTTTCAAGCACGCCGTCGATAAAACTGAAGCTGACTTTTACCAATGTGTATCATCCTTTCTATACTTTACTGCCACAAATACTTTCACTTTAACACTTTGATGAGTTTAATTATAGAGAAAAAATAATTCCGTGTAAAGAATAGTTATAAAATTGTTAATATGAGCGAACGCAGACACAAAGCAGCTTCTCGCGTCCAAATGTACGGTAGGTAACGGTTTGTGACGGCGCTGTTTGGTTCTTGCTTCAATGCTTTGGGCAATTTGATAGTGAAAAATGCAAGTTTTATTGCATTTTGAACAAAAATCAATAAGATTGACATTCATCTGACTATGTCGCGTTGCAAATTGCCCCGCAAATTTAAATTATTAATTCTTGACTTTACGGGGAATTTGTATATAATCAAAATAACAAATGTCTCACTTGAGACAAAAACGAGGTATTTCATGAAGATAAGCGAAACCGAAACCGAGCTTCTTCTGCACACGAGCCTGTTCGGCATGGTGCCGCGAAGCGTGCTCGAAAGAATAATAGCGTCGCCCTACTGCAAGGTGAAGAGCTTCGAAAAAGGGGAGCTTGTTTACGGCACGCGGGACTTTTCGCGCAGCCTCGGGATAATCCTGAGCGGGCGGCTGAGAGTGACGAAAAATAATGCCGACGGTCACGCCATGCTCATGAGCACGCTCACGCCCGGCTCCCTGTTCGGAGCGGCGGCGCTGTTTAACGAGGAGAGCGAATACGCAACGGATATAACAGCCCTCGAGGGCAGCCGCATCGTGTTTTTTACGCAGAAGCTCATGCAGCGCATGATACGCCGCGAGCCGGGGATCGCGGAAAATTATATTCGCTATTTGTCGGACAGGATCTTGTTTCTTAATAAAAAAATGTTTTTTCTCACGGCGGGCACGGCGGAGCAGCGGCTTTGCAGCTTCCTGCTGGATAATATCCCGCAGGGGAGCGGGGCGGAGCTGCCGATGCCGCTCAATAAGCTTGCGGGCGCGCTGAACATCTCCCGCGCCTCGCTGTATCGGGCGTTTGACACGCTCACTCAGAGCGGAGCGATAACGAAGAAGGGTAAGACGGTTTGTATAAACGATGCCGAAAGGCTCAGAAATTTTATGAGGTGATAATATGAAAAAAATCGTATCGGTATTATTGGCTGTCCTCATGCTCGCCTGCTTCTTTACAGGTTGCGCGAAGGACGACTCCGACGCTGTCCAAACTCCGGCGGTGAGCGAGGAGCCCACGACTATCCGCGTCGGTGCGATGACCGGCCCGACCGCGATGGGCATGGTAAAGCTCATGGATTCAAGCGACAAGGGCGAGAGCGAAAACAAGTACGAGTTCACGCTCCAGACCGAGGCGACCGCCTTCGCTCCGGCGCTCACCAAGGGCGAGATTGACATTGCCGCTGTGCCCGCAAATCTTGCGTCTGTCATTTATAACAACACAAACGGCGGCATAAAAGTCCTCTCCGTCATAGCCACCGGCGTTTTGTACATTGTCGAGCGCGGCGAGAGCATAAACAGCTTTGCCGATCTTGCGGGCAAAACTCTCTACGCGACGGGGCAGGGTGCCACTCCCGAATACGCGCTGCGCTATCTTCTCAAGGCAAACGGACTTGACGGCGACAATGCGCCGCAAATACGCTGGTGCGCTGACACCACCGAGGCGCTGTCGTACATTTCCAATGACGCAAATGCCGTAGCCATGCTGCCGCAGCCCTTTGTTACCGCGGCTCAGAGCAAGATCAGTGACCTTCGTGTCGCGCTGAGCCTTGACGAGCTGTGGAAGGAGGCAAACGACGGCGCATCTATGGCGACGGGCGTTTTGGTCGTGCGCAGCGAGTTTGCCGAAAAGTACCCGCAGCAGCTCGAAAAATTCATGCAGGAGTATGCAGCCTCCGTGAAATTCGTAAACGAAAACACCGAGCAGGCGGCGCAGCTTGTCGGCGCATATGAGATCGTCAAGGCTCCCATCGCGCAGAAGGCGCTGCCGTACTGCAATATCTGCTGCATCACCGACTCCGAGCTCAAGACCGTTTTGGACGGCTATCTTTCCGCGCTGTATGATATGAATCCGCAGTCTGTCGGCGGCAAGCTGCCCGACGACGGCATATATTATGAAGCAAAATAAGGATAGGCTCGGTAAGGCGCTCGCCGTAATTTTCGCGCTGCTTGTCTGGCAGACGGCAGCGGTCGCGGTGGATCAGAGCATACTGCTCGTCTCGCCCGTAGACGTTGCGCTGCGCTTGAC
>CEAB01030481.1_pt1 | contig 11918 bp, 12 predicted proteins | sample 557651 | NCBI WGS metagenome assembly CEAB01 (sample SAMEA3182046, study PRJEB8094) | gut metagenome | biome: human; feature: gut; material: Stool; isolation source: human stools | place: Canada | collected 2011-11-15
TGGCGAAGCCATGTACACCGCACCCGATTGCGCAGCGCGTGCAGCTCTTCAAGCTACAAACCCGCAATGTCGGGGGTCGAGGGGGACTCCCCTCGTCCTTCTCTGGGGGTTCAAAAGGGGGTATTCTCTTCGAGAAGAGAATACCCCCTTTGATGCGTGCAGCGCCGTGGCGCTGCCATCCCCCTGCGGGAAGCTCCTTAGCCCGGAGGCCAAGTCATGTCGCGGCCGGCGAGAACATGGAAATGCAGATGCGGCACGCTCTGTCCCGCCTGCTCGCCGATGTTGGACACGACACGGTAGCTCTCAATGCCCTTCTCCTTGGTGAGCTTGGCAATGACCTCGAAGATGTGCGCGACGACGGCGCTGTTCTCTTCGTTCACGCCCGCGACAGATGCGATGTGCGCCTTCGGGATCACAAGAAAGTGCACCGGCGCCTGCGGCGCGATGTCGTTGAAGGCATAGCAGAGGTCGTCCTCGTAGACCTTGTTCGACGGGATATCGCCCGCGATGATCTTGCAGAACAGACAATCAGACATGTTTTATCGCTCCTTTCTGTAAAGTAATTTTATCTTACACAAATTGATTTTTCTCGGCATCGTAGGTGTAACCGATGCCTGCAAGCGATGCTTCAATGCTCTCGCGCGCAACGTCGAGATCATTGCACAGCGCATCGAGAGAATCGTAAAAATCGCGCAGCTTCATATTCACGGCGCTCAGCAGCATCGCCGGATCTTTCGGTAACGCCGCCATCAGCCGAGCTTGCTCAGGATGAGATCATCCACCGCCGCGAGCGCGTCGTCGACCTTGCTGACTTCGGTGCCGCCGCCCATGGCAGAGTCGGGCTTGCCGCCGCCCTTGCCGCCGCAGATAGGCGCGATGGACTTGATGATGTCGCCGGCCTTAACGCCGCTTGCGACCGCGTCCTTGCCGCAGACTGCCAGCAGCGTGACCTTGCCGTCCTTGACGGAGGCGAGCACGCCGACGATCTTGGGCTCCTTGTCGCGCAGGAAGTCGCCGAGCTTGCGCAGGGCGTTTGCATCCATGCCGTCGCGCTGGGCGGTGACGAGCTTCAGGCCCTTCACTTCCTTGGCGGAGGTCAGGAACGTGCGCGCCTCGCCGAGCGATGCCTGCTCCTTGAACTTTTCAAGCTGGCTCTTGATCTCCTTCATCTCGCTCAGCATGCCGCCGATGCGGCTTTCGAGCTCGTTCGACGTGGTCTTTAAGAGCTGCGCCGCGCGGATGAGCTTCTCCTGGCCGCTTCTAAGCTCTTCGAGCGTCTGGCGGCCGGTGATAGCCTCGATGCGGCGCACGCCGGAGGCAACGCTGCCCTCGCTCTTGATGCGGAAGAGGCCGACCTTGGCGGTGTTGTCAAGGTGCGTACCGCCGCAGAACTCCATAGACACATCGCCCATCTCGACCACGCGGACAACGTCGCCGTACTTTTCGCCAAACATGGCGACAGCGCCCTTCTTCTTTGCTTCCTCGATGGGCAGCACCTCGGTCACAACGGGGATGCCGCGCAGGATCGCGTCGTTGACGAAGGTATCGACCGCGAGCAGCTGCTCGGGCGTGATGGACTCAAAGTGCGTGAAGTCGAAGCGCAGACGGTCGGGCTCGACCAGAGAACCGGCCTGATGCACATGGTCGCCGAGCACCGCCTTGAGCGCGGCGTCGAGCAGATGGGTCGCGGTGTGGCCGCGGCGGATCGCCATGCGGCGCTCAGAATCAATAGATGCCGTCACGGTGTCGCCAAGCTGGAAGCTGCCGTGGATGACCTTACCTGTGTGCATAAACTTGCCGCCCTTGTTCTTCTGGACGTCCGTGACCTCAAACACGGCCTCGCCGCAGCGGATGACGCCCGTATCGCCGATCTGGCCGCCCATTTCGGCATAGAACGGAGTCTTGTCGAGCACGATGATGCCCTCCACGCCGCTCATCATAGCCTCGGCCTGCTCACCCTCGACCACCAGCGCGACGACCTTCGCATCGTCGACGGAATCGTGGTCGTAGCCGACAAATTCCGTGGACGGAATGTCCTTGCCGAACTCAACGCCCGCCCAGCCGAGGTCACCGAGCGCCTTGCGCGCCTCGCGGGCGCGGGTCTTCTGCTCCTGCATCTCGTGGTCAAAGGCCTTGCGGTCGAGCGTCATGCCCTCGTCCTCGACCATCTCGACCGTCAGGTCGATGGGGAAGCCGTAGGTGTCGTACAGCTTGAACGCGTCCGCGCCGGAGAAGACGGTCTCGCCCTTCTCCTTATGGGCGTTCAGAAGCTCAGTGAAGATCTTCATGCCGCCGTCGATGGTCTTGGCAAAGTTCTCCTCCTCGGTGCGGATGACCTTGGTGATATAGGCCTGACGCTCGCGCAGCTCGGGATAATGGCCTTCGTTCTCGTGCACGACCGTATCCACGACCTCATAGAGGAACGGACGGTTGATGCCAAGCAGCTTGCCGTGGCGGGCGGCTCTTCTCAGCAGGCGGCGCAGCACGTAGCCGCGGCCCTCGTTGCTGGGCAGCACGCCGTCGCAGATCATAAAGGAAGCCGAACGGATGTGGTCGGTGATGACGCGCAGGGACACGTCTTTCTCGCGGCTCTGGCCGTAACTCGCGTCGGTGATCTCCGTGACCTTGTTCGTGATGTTCATCACCGTGTCGACGTCGAAGAGCGAATCAACGTCCTGGCACACAACGGCCAAGCGCTCAAGACCCATGCCGGTGTCGATGTTCTTCTGCTTGAGCTCGGTGTAGTGGTCGTGGCCGTCGTTGTCGAACTGGGAGAAGACGATGTTCCAGACCTCCATATAGCGGTCGCAGTCGCAGCCGACGGTGCAGCCGGGCTTGCCGCAGCCGTACTTTTCGCCGCGGTCGTAGTAAATTTCAGAGCAGGGGCCGCACGGACCTGAGCCGTGCTCCCAGAAGTTGTCCTCCTTGCCGAACTTGAAGATGCGGTCCTCGGGGATACCGATCTCCTCGTGCCAGATGCGGAACGCCTCGTCGTCGGCGGGTGTGGTCTCGTTGCCGGCGAAAACAGAGGGATACAGGCGGTTCGGGTCGAGGCCGACCCACTCGGGGCTCGTCAGGAATTCCCACGCCCAGTGGATGGCCTCGGTCTTGAAATAGTCGCCGAACGAGAAGTTGCCGAGCATTTCAAAGTACGTGCCGTGGCGCGCGGTGTGGCCGATGTTCTCGATGTCGCCGGTGCGGATGCACTTCTGGCAGGTGGTCACGCGGTGGCGCGGGGGCTCCTGCTCGCCGGTGAAGAACGGCTTCATCGGCGCCATACCGGAGTTGATGAGCAGCAGCGACGCGTCGTTCTGCGGGATCAGGGAAAAGCTGGGCAGGCGCAGATGGCCTTTTGTCTCAAAAAAGTGCAGGAACATTTCCCGCAGCTCGTTGAGACCGTAATACTTGGGCTGAGACATGGTTGTTTTCTCCTTTTATTGTAAAATTTACTGTTGTTCGTTCTGTGTTTTCAGATAAGCGCTCAATTCCGCGAGCTCACGGTCGAGATTTTTATAGAACTGCGTGACGTGCCATCCGTCGCAGAGCGCGTGGTTGATGAAAAGTGACATCGGCAGCATCATGCGGCCGTTTTCCTCGCGGTATTTTCCCCAGGCGAAGCGCGGATTGCTGTCGTCTGCGCCGCCGGCGGGCTCTTTGATCTGCGTGTAGTAGAGCCACGGCACACAGGAGACGAAGAAATTCGCCAGCACGTCGCCATCCTCGGTCAGCGTACCGCGCTCGAGCGTCTCCTTCTGCCGCCGCTTGCCCTCGGCGACAAACTTTTCGTAAGACGACAGATCGTCCTCAAGCAGGCAGTAGACGTAAACGCCCGTGCCGTCGGGCTTCATCACGGTGTACGACGGGTCACAGTGATCATACTCAACGACCTGACCGTCGGGCAGCAATCTCCGCCGCAGCTCGGGCACGGCGTTCGCCGCGCGCATCACCGCATAGAGATAGCTGAGGAAAAACGGACGGCCGTTAAGCGAAGCAAGAAGATCCGTAATATCCACCGGAACCGTGATGCCCGCCCACGGGTCGGTCATCGTGCAGAAGTATTCAAACTGGCCGCCGCGCGGGTCCTTCGTCATGTCGATGATTTTTCTTGTCATCTGCTCACTTCCCTCTCACGTCCAGTCCGATGAGGTTCATCTCCGTATCGAACGCGATGCGGAACACCACGGACTTTTTGTCGTATTTCGCGCCGATGACGGCGATGGCATGCGGCTCGTCCGCGTCCGTCACGCCCGTCACCATCGAATCCTTGACCTTTTTGAAGCTGCCGCGCCCCTCGGTCGCGGCGTCCATCATCTTTTTGATATCATCGGCGCTCGTCTGCTCGCGCACGTCCTCGCGCAGCGCGTCGTAGACCTCTTCATATTCGCCTTTCGTCAGCTGCGACATGACGGCAAGTCCCGCGCTCGAGACCTTGTCCTCGTCCATGCCGTCGGGCAGCTTATTGCCCTTGCAGCCGCTCAGCACGAGAAGAAGGAGCATCGCGAGCGACGCGATCAGATATCCTCTTTTACGCATGATCCTGTTCCTTTCTAAAAAAACAAAGCCCCCGTCCCTACACATAGGGGCGAAGACTTGACACTTCACGGTACCACCCTAATTATCTTTCCGCTTGGGGGAAAGCATCTTAGCCGTCCGGTAACGGGGACGAGGCGTTCCGCTCCTCGCGGACGGCTCCAAAGCGGCTGCCCTGCACCGGTGGCCGAGGGCTTGCACCATTTCCCTCTCGCTTCAGGCTCGTCTGCAAAGCTGACTTTTTCATCGCGTTTAACTTGGGATATTATATCTCAAATTCAGCTTTTGTCAAGCATCCCTTGCGTTCCGCCAAAAAAAGGAATATACTGCTTTCATTTGATGAATAAGGGAGATATCCAGCTATGAACCGTTCCCGCTCCGGCTACTTTTACATTGTCCTCTGCGCTGTGATCTTCAGCACGATGGAGGTCATGCTCAAAACCGTGCACGGCGTGTTTGCGCCCATGCAGATCACGTGCCTGCGCTTTCTTGTTGGCGGCATTCTGCTCATTCCGTTCGCTTCGCGCTCGATGAAGAAAAAAAACGCCTCGCTCACGCGAAAGGACATCGGCTTTTTCGCGCTTTCGGGCTTTCTGTGCGTCGTCATTGCGATGTCGCTCTACCAGATGTCCGTGACCTATACGCGCGCGTCGGTCGTGGCGGTCATCTTCTCCTGCAATCCGATCTTCGTCACGGTGTTCGCCCATCTCTTCCTGCATGAGGACATTCATCGCAACCACATTATCGCGCTCATTTTGGAGCTCACGGCGGCGCTCATCATCATTGACCCCATTCATGCGACGCTCGATCCCACAGGCTCGGTGCTCGCCATTCTCTCCGCCGTGATGTTCGCACTCTACAGTGTGTTCGGCAAAAAGCGTACACCGCGCTTCGGCGGCATCGCTGTTACGTGCCTGAGTTTTCTCTTCGGCGCGGGCGAGCTCGTGTTCATTCTGCTCTTCGGCCGCACGGCGGCGGGCGCGTCGCTCTATGGCGCGGTGGGGCTAAACCTCTTTATCGACGTGCCGCTCTTTGAAAATATCCCTGCCTCGGCCATTCCGGCACTGCTGTACATCTGCTGCATCAACTCCGCGGCGGGCTTCGTCTGCCACATGATGGCGATGGAGAAAACGTCCGCGCAGGAGGCGTCGCTCATTTTCTTCCTAAAGCCCATCTTGGCGCCGATCTTCGCGCTTCTTTTCCTCAAGGAGGAAATTCCGCTCAATATGATCGTTGGCATCGTCTGCTTCCTGATTGGATCGCTGTGCGCGATCCTGCCGGGGATTTTGGCGCAGCGCAGGTTATTGAAGGCGCAGAAGTAACTTCTGCATTTTCCCTGCGCCGCGCAGGGAGTGCGGAAAAGGGGGCCATTCTCTCGCGTGAGAGAATGGCCCCCTTTAGATCCCCCAAGAGAACGCAAGGGGCCTTGCCCCTTGACCCCGCTGCATTGGCAGTTTGTAGCTTGAAGAGCTGCACGCGCTGCGCATTGCACAGCCGTTGGCAGCTCTGCTGCCTTACGGATGTGGCATACCCCTTGCGGGTAATCGGGTGCGGTGTACATGGCTTCGCCATGAGTCCCTACGAGTCGTGACAATTCTCAACCGCGCCTTACTATCGTGAGGCGCGAGTGACGGTAGAATGGCGGCAGACTGCGTGCCGAATGCGGCATTGCTGCGCTCGCCGCATTGATGGGTGCCTCGGTAGACGCTGATCAGGCTGTACTCCTACAAGATCAGCAGAGCGGCAGCGGATAATAGAAGCACACCAAGTCGTATAGCAGGGGCAAATGCGGCCTCGCCGCACGCAGGCAGTGCAATCGGCAAGCATTGCAGCTCTTCGAGCTGCTCGCTTGCAATGGAGGCCTTTCTCTTGGGGTTCCAAAGGGGATATTCTCTTTTGCGAAAGAGAATATCCCCTTTGATTCTGCGGCGCGCACGCCGCATTTCCTCGCACCTGTGCGAAAAGCTTTTTCCCTTGTCAAAAATCTCTTTCTGAGCTAAAATATCCTCAATTTTTGTATCACAGGAGTTCCCCATGATCTTAAACCAGCGGCGTATTCCGATTTTTGACCCCTACTACCTTTCGAATGGAACCCACGCTTTGATTCGAAAGGAGAAATAAATGAACAACCCCATCAAATCGCTCAGTCGGCGCGAATGGGCGCTGTGGCTCGCCTCGCTCGCCGTTGTGCTCATCGCAAACCTGATGACGCTGGAACTCGATCCGCTTACGGTGACGGCGGCACTTGTCGGCGTCACCTCGCTCGTGTTTGCGGCCAAGGGAAACGTCTGGGCGCAGATCTTAATGATTCTTTTCAGCATTCTGTACGGCGTGATCTCGTTCCGCTTCCGCTACTGGGGCGAGATGATCACCTACCTCGGCATGACGCTGCCGATGGCCGTCTGGTCGACGGTCACGTGGCTCAAAAACCCGTCGAAGGAAAACGGCAGCGAGGTCGCGATCCAGACGCTTGCGCGCCGACATCTCGCGCTGCTGGCCGTCAGCAGCACCGCCGCCGTCACAGCGGTGTTCTACTGCATCCTGAAATCTCTCGACACTCCGAATCTCTTTTTCAGCACCGTGTCGGTCATCACGAGTTTTCTCGCCGCAGCGCTGACGATGCTGCGCTCGTCTTATTACGCGATGGGCTACGCCGCAAATGACGTCGTGCTCATCGTGCTATGGGTCATGGCGTCGATGGAAAATCCGGCCTACATCCCCGTGGCGGTCAATTTTGCCATTTTCCTGCTCAACGACCTCTACGGCTTTGTGAGCTGGAAAAAGCGCGAGGTCTTACAGACGGTCTGACATGTTTTACCGCATAAAAAGACACCCTCTTTTTTAGAGAGTGCCTTTTTCTTTTTATAACCACGCCTCAAAATAGTACCATCTGTCCTGAATTTTCTTCGTCATACCGCGGTTGTCGCCCTCGGCGCGCCACGTCCAGCGGTTCTCGCCGTCCGGCACGAGCGTGACCTCCACATTCTGGAAGCCGCGCGGCACATCGTCAGGCGAATAGTAGCAGCCGTAATACTGGCGGCCATGCAGAATCGACGGGCCGAAGCAGAATTCGCCGATGGGATGCCCGCTGTCTTCTCCCCAGCAGTTGTAGTACTGAATGCCCAGACCGCCGGGATAGCCGCCGGACAGATCTGTGCCGAGCGATTCCTCCAGCACCTCTGCGTTTTTCGCCACAAACCGGTCCACCCGCTGCTCGGGCGAGGTCCACCAAAACAGTGTGAGAATCGCCGCGGCCCACACGATGACCGATACGGCGCGTTTTGTCCTTTTGACGTTTTTCATATCGCTTTCCTTTCTCAGTCTGCCTCATAGCCGAGATAGGTCTCGAATACGCAGTCCATCGTCTCAAGGTCGTAGTACGAGGCGGTGTTCAGGTCCAGAACCTCAATGAGCCCGCCGCGCAGGGCGATTTGCTGATACCACGTTGTCTCATTATGCGTTAGGCTTTCGATGGGCGTGCCGTCATCATAATAATATCGAACGACAGCGCCATTTTCATTGACATCATACACAAACAGCAAGCCCGGCGCATCGCTGCCAAAAGCTTCATCATCAAATCGGTTGGCGTTCTCGATGGCGTAGGTCGGCTCCACATAGTCCTCGCTCGGCATGCCGTCCAGCGCGTCGAATTCGTCCCACGCCATCTCGCCGGTCTCACCGGTGGAAAGATCATAATAGCGGATGTTTTGGTAGGTATCGTCGTTGACCCAGCCGATCTCAATGCAGTCGCCGCTGCGGTGTCCGCTGGAATCGCCTCCCCACATGAGACTGGAGATCATATTCTCCACGTCCTCGTCGGAAATGCCCATCTCCTGATAGGAAAGTTTCTGCGTGACCTTGCCGAATGTGTCCGTCACAGTCAGTGCGTCGTCGCCGAAGAGCAGCAGGCCGTGCCTGCTCGCGCTCAGCGCGCGATAGCTCTCCTCCATGACCCAGTTGCCGTCCGCTGCTGCGACGGTATAGCGCTCTTCAAAGCCGTCGATCCTATTCGACTCCTGACCCTTCACCAGCGCCAGCAGCGGCATGGGGTGCTGCTCGTAGTTTTCATAATAGCTTGGATAATAGACGTTCGAGTACACCGCGTCTGTCACCGCCACGCCGTCGAGCGTCATCAGGCCGTAGAGGCAGCCTGTCGCGGCGGGCCAGTCGTCCATCAGCCGCCGCCCCGCATAGGGAACGAGCAGGCCGTAGTCATCCGACGCCTTCAGCTCGCCCATGTAGCCCTCGCTCAGGCGCGCACCGGTCTGCGGCACGGTCTTTGGGAATGTCCCCACATCAAGGATGGAGACATAGCCCTCCTTGGCGATGAGCGTCTGTCCATCCTCGCTCAAAAGCCAGTCAAAGAGCACTTTGTTCGGTGCGCTCTTGGGCTCGCCCGCCGGAATGACCACATATTTGGGGTTCACGAGCGGATAGGTCTCCGAACGGATGGTGTCGGGGTTCGGCTCCACACCCTCAAGCTTCAAGAGCTTGAGCCCCTGCGCCATCTTCATCTCCTCGGCGTAGTAATAGACGCTGTAGCCGATGGCGCCGGGCGAGCCGTCAAAGCTCTTGACAGCCTCCATCAATTGCCCCATCGTGGTCACGATATACTCTGTCGGCGCTTCCACCATGGGCGTGCCCTGCATCACGAGCTTTTCCATCAGCGTCTGGCTGCCCGCGCCTTCATTGCGCTGCAATGCTGTGATGGGGCGGTCCTCGCCGCCAAGCTCTTTCCAGTTCGTGATCTTGCCGGAGTAAATGTCCCGCGCCTGCTCAACGGTGATCGAATCGACGGGGTTATCCTCGTTGACGACGAAGACAAAGGCATCGGTCGCAAAGGGCTGTTTCTCCCACTCGAAGTTCAGCTCCTTCTTCCGTGCCATGACCTCGTCGTTGGCCTCGCCGACGATCAGCAGATCCGCGTTGCCTTCGAGCAGATTGAAGTAGGCCGTCGTGGTCTTGTTGAAGCGGACAAGGTCCTGCACCTCCTCGCGGCTTTCACCAAGGACCTCCGCGCACACGGCAAGCGCCAGCGGCACGGTGGAGGTCGAACCGTCCAGCCGCGGCAGGTCGTCCCGTGTGAAGGAAGGCCTGCTCACCTGCGGATCAGGAGAAGCAGTCCCGCCCTCCTGCCCACCGCAGGCGGCAAGCAGCGTCAGTGTCAGTACAATAGAGAGCAGCATCGCAAGGGGTCGTTTCATCGAAAGCACATCCTTTCCGAGTTGTTTCTATCCCTTATGACGCAAAAATGTGAAAAAAGTTCCCGCCGCGCAGAAAAAATCTGCACAGCGGGAACGTATCTTTATAAATCGCCCGAAAGGCGCACGCGCGAGCGCTGCGCGTCGAAACCATCAGGGTAGCGGGCGGCTAATTCATCAAGATTCTGCTGCAAAATATCGTCCAAATCCAGATCAAGCGCGGTCGCCGCCTCGGCCAGATACCATGCCACGTCGCCAAGCTCTTTTGCAAGGTGCGCCCTGTCAAGCTCGTGCCCCTGTGCCAGCCATTTTTTCACAAGGTCGATGGCCTCGCCGCTCTCGCCGCAAAGGCCCATCACGCTGTTGATCAGCACGTCCTTTCGTGAAAGCGCGGGGTTGAGCGTCGCCACGCCTTTTTCTGATATTCGTTCGCCGTCATCAACGCCGCTCCCTTCAGTCTTTTGCACTCAGTGCGACCGCATGGCGCACAAAGCTCATCGGCGGCACATAGCGCGGCAGCTTCATCTTAAACACCGTCTGCGGTGTGCGCGGCTCGTAGAGCTCGAAGCCCTCGAGGTCGTGCATCACGGGCGCGGTCATCGTGAACGGGCGGCTATCGGGGCCGACGAGCTCGATCTCGTCGCCCGCGGCAAACTTGTTGCGAAGCGACAGCGTCGCGTTGCCGTCCGCATCGCAGTCCGTCACGACCGCGCAGACCTGCCAGTCGCGGATGTAGCGCGAATTGTCGTAATACTGCCCCGGCTGGCCATAGTAAAAGCCCGTGGAATAATGGCGGTGGCTGACATGCTCTACCTCATCGCGCCATACGGGGTCGACTTCCCTGCCCGCGGCGACGTCGTCGAGCACATGGCGGTACGCACCTGTGACGATGGCGGCGTAGTAGGCCGACTTCGCGCGCCCCTCGATCTTGATGCAGTCGATACCCGCGTCCATGATATCGTCTAAATGGTCGATCATGCACATATCGCGCGAGTTCATGATGTAGGTCCCCTTCTCATCCTCGAAGACGGGGAAATATTCGCCCGGACGTTTCTCCTCCATCAGCGCGTACTGGTAGCGGCAGGGCTGGGCGCACTGGCCGCGGTTCGAGTCGCGGCCGGTCATATAATTTGAGAGAAGGCAGCGGCCCGAATAGCTCACGCACATCGCGCCATGACAGAAGGTCTCGACCTCCAGTTCCTCTGGAATTTTCGCGCGCATTTCGCGAATCTCCTGTAAAGACACTTCCCTTGCCAGCACCACTCGTTTCGCGCCCAAATCGTACCACGCGCGGGCGCACTCGTAGTTTGCGATCGACTGCTGGGTCGAGATATGGCGCTCGCACTTGGGCGCATACTTCCCCGCGAGCGTAAACGCGCCGAGGTCGGCCAAAATAAGCGCGTCGACACCCGCGTCGTTCAAACGCTCCAAGTGCTCGGGCAGGCGCGCGACCTCGTCGTTGCGCGGCATCGTATTCACCGTCACGTGGACGCGCACACCATGGTCGTGCGCGAACTTCACCGCTTTGGGAAGCTCCTCCGGCGTGAAGTTGCCCGCGAACGAGCGCATGCCGAAGCTCGTACCGGCTAAGTACACTGCGTCCGCGCCGTAGAGCACGGCCATCTGCAATTTTTCCATATCGCCCGCCGGGGCGAGGATCTCGGGTTTTCTTCTCATCGTTGTCCTCTTTCAAAGCGGCAGCGTGGCATAAGCCACGCTGCCGCGTCATTTTATGTTAGCCTGCGTACTGGCTGGAGCTGACGAAGCTCGAGTGCTCCGCGTAGGTCTTGAAGAAGTGGTGCACGCCGTCCTTGCCGAGCGCGTAGAAGTAGTAGTTCGTCTGCGCCGGTTCGAGCGCCGCCTGGATGGAGGCGAGACCGGGGTTCGCGATGGGCGTGGGCGGTAAGCCCTCGTACATCGAGAGGTTGTAGGGCGTGTTGTAATTGAGGTCGCTGCTCGTGAGCGTGCCGGTGTAGTTGTCACCAAGGCCGTAAATGAGCGAGGCGTCGATCTGTAGCTTGTGATACGTCTCGCCAACGTTGTTGAGACGGTTATAGATGACCGACGCGATGTTCTCGCGATCCGTGCCGTCCGTCTCCTTTTCGATGAGCGAGGCGATGGTCAAGATCTGGTTGAGCGAATAGCCGGAGGCCTCGACCTTCTGCATGAGCTCATCGCTCATCTTTG
>CEAB01052643.1_pt1 | contig 11897 bp, 15 predicted proteins | sample 557651 | NCBI WGS metagenome assembly CEAB01 (sample SAMEA3182046, study PRJEB8094) | gut metagenome | biome: human; feature: gut; material: Stool; isolation source: human stools | place: Canada | collected 2011-11-15
ATTTATTAATAATTATATGCTACTATCTTTTCAGATTTTGAAAATTAATAGTTTAATAGGTGCAAAATGGTTAAAAGTGCTAATCAATCAGAAGGACAATATGACATTCTCCAGAATTCCGCAGGAGAAATCCTTATCATCATTCAATACCGTGACGGCGGCCCTGAAAATCCGCGTCTGGTTTATGACGGCGGCGATCAGGCTTTGCTGTACAGAAGCCGTGAGAGTGCGGTTATGCTTGATGCTATTAATGAAGAAGCCCGTAAACCGCTGCGCGCCGTTTCTGAAGTTCTGATGGTTGAACTTGATAATGACGATGTTGCCCGCGAATACCGTGTTCCGGTCAGAAACGTCAAAAGCCTTGAAGCTTTGATGAAATAAACCGTCCGTCGTAAAAAAAATCAGGGAGGCTGTAAGAGCCTCCCCTTTTTTATCCCGTTTTCTCCCGATTCGTAAAACATGACAATAAAATGCTTGACATATACCCCCATATGGTATATAAATTAATTATACCCCCAGAGGGTATTTAACCAATAGGAGAAAAATAATGACTAAATGTAAAAATCCGGACTGCAAATGTGAAAACTGCCAGTGCGGTGACAACTGCCAATGCGGCAAAAATTGTTCCTGCGGAGAAAACTGCACTTGCGGCGATAACTGCACCTGCAATAACGAACACCGCTGCAACGACGACTGCAAATGTAAATAACCGTTAACATCGTCCCGCCCGGCTGCTTCCCTTTTCATTTTGCGAAAAATAAAAACCGGGCGGTTTGAACGGTGCCAGACATAAAGGACTAAGAAAAATGAAAACACCCTGCCCCAACTGCACCCCGGAAAAGAACGGCGCCAACCCCAGCCATACCGCCAACCTCCCGCGTCTTAACCGTATTTCGGGACAACTGGAAGGCGTCAAAAAAATGATTGAAGAAGGCCGTTATTGCCCGGATATCCTGATACAGCTCAAAGCTATCCGCTCCGCAATCCGCGCCGTCGAAAGCAACATCCTCGCCGTCCACCTGCAACATTGCGTTTCTCAGTCCTTTTCTTCGGAAGAGGAACGCGAGCAGAAAATTGAGGAACTCAAAACACTTTTCGACCGTTTTGAAGAATAACCCCTTCCAGACCATATTAACAAACACCACCCAAACGGCCGATTATCACCCGAACCTGCTTGTCCAGGGCAAGTTTGTCCGCCCGTAAGATATTATTGCCATTCCCAAAGCCGCACCAGAGTCCCGTAAAAAAATCCCTTTACATTTCCCTGCATCTTCGTTACACTCTCTCTTGCAGACAGGCGTTCTGTCTGCGGTGTCCGAAAACACCATATGTATGAAAATCCACTTTTGGGTGGAGTGTGGCAAATATATTGAATACCCACGTCTGTATACATACAGTTTTCGGCTCCACCGCCATAAGGATTTCCCTCTGGCGGTTTTGTTTCATTCAAACAAGGAGCTTTAAGAAAATGAAAAAGAGCAAAACCGATTTCATCAAAAAGCAGCCCCTATCTAAGCATCGCGCCTCCTGACGCACGGGACAACCAGCGGCTAACTTTCCGCTCACCCCGCGGGTGTGTCGCCGCAAACGTCATTTTATCTTTGAAGATATGCCTGAAATCACCGGCCTGACACCCTTAAACGTCATGCTTCTGGAATGCGGCAAAAAAGAGCTTTACAACTGGACACTGGCACAACTCTGGACTTATCTTAATAAAATAGGATACGACCTCCGTATCGACGCCCTCCCCCGGGAACAAGACGAAAATACTCCCACCCACTAACGAGTTCTTCCTTTTCTTTCTCTGCCTAACCGGCTCTGGTTGAAGACCTCGTTTGTATGGAGAAAAATATCTTCTGGCAGCCCCAATCTAAGCATCGCGCTTCTTTCTGCACGGAACAACCCACAGCTAACTTTCCGCAACCCGGCGTCCGGGTGCGTGCAGGTTACCAGGCACCGGCCTGTTCGCAAACCCTGGCTGCCCGCTCGACCGCCGCCGCATGGGCCTCGGCCAAAGGTTTCCCGCTGAGAATATGATAAATAAACGTTCCGGAAAAAGCATCGCCGGCACCAACCGTATCCACCACCTTGACCTTCGGTGTTTCAAGATAAGATTTCTCCCGGCCGTCATAAATAATGCTGTACTTTTCTCCGGCCGTAAAAACCACATAACGCAGCTTATATTCATGAATCAGCTTCAAACAGATATCCTCGTCACTGCCGCTGTAACCAAACAACTCGCGAAAAACCAGCATTTCCTCGTCATTGATTTTAAAAGCATTGGCCTGCTGCAACAACGCCGCAATCAGCTCCCGCGAATAATACCCCTTGCGCAAATTAATGTCATAAAACTTCAAAGCCTGCGCCGGCGCCATCGCCAAAAGCGCCGCAATCGTCCGCCGTGTTTCCTCAAAGCGGCTGGCCAGCGTTCCGAAACAAACCGCGTCAGCCCGGCTGATAATCGCCGCGGCTTGCGGCGTAACCGAAAGATGATCCCAGGCAACATTTTCAACAATCTCATAAGACGGCATCCCGTCATGCAGCTTCACCTGAACCGTCCCGGTCGGATAAGCCACTTCCTCAATGCAATAATCAATACCGTGGCGGCGCAGCTCTTCCAGAATTTCGGCGCCAAGCCGGTCCCGCCCGACTGCGCTGACGGCATAACCTTCCGCCCCCAACCGCGCAGTGTTGTACACAAAATTCACCGGAGCGCCGCCGGCCCGTTTGCCCGAAGGCAGCATATCCCAAAGCAATTCGCCGATTCCGGCCACCAACAGCTTTTTGTTCTCAGTCATACGCGCCTCCCGATAATAAATTCGCCTGGAGTCAGTATAGCAAATTAATTCAATAAAGTTAAGATAATACCGACAAAAAGCGGCACGGAGAGATTGTCGTCAATCTCGATTTTATCCTCAAACATCTCGGCCAAGGTCGCCACAGCCGCCGCCAGAATGGAAGCATAAGTCACGGCATAAACCGGGTTAAACAGCATCATGATAATCAGCGCGCTGAGAAAAAACGCGGCCGTTCCCTCCAGCGACTTGCTTTTATAGAGCTTGCGCGTGCCGAAAGCCTTGCCGAACAGAGCCGCACAGGCATCAGACGTCAGCATGATTGTCAGCGCAATCGCCGCCACCGCCTTGCTGAACAGCATCGTGCAAATAATCGCCCCGGCCAGCACATACATCGACCCCGACACCTGAAACTTGTCTTTTTTCAGTTCTTTGCTGCGCAGGGTCTTGTAAAACAACGCCCCGAAACTGCGCCGCGCCCAGCGCCATTTTCTGAAATTGCCGTATTCGATAATCCCGTCCGCCAGCAGCAGAAAAGAAAACAGCGCAATGGAAATCCCCGGATGCGCAAAATAAACCAGCGCCGGAATCCACAGCGAACTCAAATGGATAGACTTGCGATATAATTCATTGCGAAAAGATTTTTTTATCTGAATGTGCCGCTTGGTCATTTTCAGGCGCAGACCACTGAAAAAATTCTTTTTCCCCTGCGTGCTAAAAATCGGGAGCATAATAAATTCCTCAAATTAGATAGTTATTGTTCAAAGCATAGATAACATTAGTTGCCGCGCTTGTAAATACGCTTCTGCAACTTGTCTTCATAAAAAAAACGCACCGCATAATTGACAAGCAGAATCACCGCCAGCGACGCAACCATGGTAAACAGGCCGTGCGACAGAAAATGCTGCCCGCGGAACATCTGATAAACCGCCGTCGTCCAGCCCAGCGTCAAACCGAAAGCCAACCCGCACCATTTCAGCAGCCGGTCATGAAAACAAAAATACAAAGCCATAAAAGCAAAGCCGACCGTCGCGTGCCCCGCCGGAAAACAGCGGCCGTTTTTCAACTGCACAAAATCCGCCGGATAAGCTTCCAAAATCCGCACAAAAGGATAAGCACCGTTATAAACATTGAGCTGATAAGGACAGTAAACATTGGTAAAATATTTGGCGCTCGCCACAATCAGCGGCACCAAAACCAAACTCAGCAGCAAAACCCACACGGACCTATTATGCCGCCGCAGGGATTTAACCCGCCGGGACAACAACAGATAAACCACTGCCGAAAAACAAACCGCGCCGTAGAAAAACTTCGGCCCCTTATAAAAAAACCAGGTCAGCTTTTGGTGCAACAGCGGATTCACCACCCACTGGCGGCTTTCGGAAACATAAAGCAAATCCTGAATCCAAAGGTCAATATCGGTATAATATTCCAGAACCAGAATGGCGGCCAATGCCAAAAAACAAATAAAAAGCTGTTGCGCCAACCTGTCCATAAAACGCCTCAATCCTTGCTGAAATCCCCGCCGGCATAGTCAGCGACAGTTTCTTTAATAACCATATAGGTCCCTTCTTCCGAAAGCTCGTTATTAAGGTCATTGGTGCTGACCATCAGTGTTTCGGCATTGATATTCAGATAAGTCATAACACAAACCGCCGCATAAACTGCCGTCTGAAAAACGCGGTTAAGCCACTTCGGCGCGGGAATGGCCGTCAGGGTAAAACGCGCCGTATAATACATCAACACAATCAGAGTGGCAAAAAAGGCCAGACAAACCCAGACTAACCACGGCGACGCCAGCAGACCGGCCACCAACACCCCCGGATTATTATAACTGTGGCGAAAAGCCGCCAAACTGGCCGGCAGCCCCTGTGATTGCCAGAAATAAGCCGACAACAGCTCCTCACCAAGCGTACTGGCGGCAAAAACCAGATAAAAGAAATAGGAAACATACTTGTCAAGTCTGCCGTTCTGCCAATTTTGCGGCAAAAGCATAAGATAAGCCACATAAGGAATCATCATCACCAGAAAAGCCGACGTCGTCGTCAGCAGCAGAATGCCGAATGTCTTGACAATGCCAAAAAAGCTCATATCCAAAGGAGAATCTGCCGCCGCCATACTGTAAACGGTAAAGATAAACTCCGCCGCCACTGCCAGGATATAAAAAGGGAACAAACGCCGCAGCAAATAAGAATTCATAAATATATTTCCTTTTGATTTTGCTAAATTTTTACCATGCCCCTTAAAGTAGTTTATTTGAATATAATTTCAATAGTTTTCATCATAAAAGCCACAGTTTTTTATAAGTTTTTTTCTCATTCTCCGTATTTGTCACTTATACCCTCCCTGCTCAGGGAGGGTATATACACAAAAACAATCTCACGCTGTCACCCAGGTAAAAATTCTGAGAATAAACACGCTTTTACTTGAGAAGAGTGATATCCTCCACCTCTACTTCTACCACCTGCCCGCTCTTGTTCAGCTGGCCTTTGATGATGACAATATTGTCGGCGGTAATTTTCTGGCCTTTCCACGTGGCCTCATCAATAACAACATTGATTGAATTAATGCCGTCAGTGAAAACATACATACCGTTGTTGAGTTTCTGCTTGATACTTCCCTGCATAACGACATAAGTGTCATCGTTAAGACCTTTGACTTCCTGAACGGAAACAGTGTTGCTGGCCGGCCCGCTGAAGCCGCCGTTATGCGAACAGGCAGCAACGCCGAGAACCAAAGCGCCGGCAGTTAAAATGCTTGAAAAGATAATTTTATTCATAATTCATTCCTTATAAAAATCATAACCATCTATGGAGATAAGCACCAATTCCGCACTTTGTATAGATAAAAAGATGTAAAGAAAAATTTTCTGGAAAATTGTCAGGATCGGCACAATGTTTTTCGGATATGGCAGTTACGGTCAGGTTCTTCGCGATACCGTCTACTACGGCGCAAAGCGTATCGGCATTGATTTTGAGGTGATAGACATGACAAGTTCATACTTTGTCGGCTCAAAAGAACATGCTGTTGCACTTCAAGAAGCCTTCGGCGGCAAAGCATACGCTACTGAGTTTACGGCTTTCGGGCAAAATTCTCTGGAGTTATACGCCTGGGTAGGTCCGCAAAGAAACGAACAATGTCAGGCCGCAGCCCGTCATCAGGAAGTTGTTCCTTGTATTAGGCGTCCACAGAGCGCGCTTTTATAAAAGTTCGGAGTTTGAGGCTAGTAGTAGGCGTCGAGGGTGAAAGTACCAACTGCTAAGGATAAAAGCAACCAACGTTGCTTTTATCTCTGCAAAGTCTTCGGAACTTCTTGGTAAGCCAGGGAAGCGACAGCGACCGCAGCGAACCTAGACGGCGAAGTTACATAGCAGTAAATGAGGATGGCACCGACCCGCTAAATCTGTACTAATCGACCTCAGAGCGAGCTTTTATAAAAGTGCGGAGAGTGCGTTAGATAGAGTAGTTTCTAGGTGTGAGAAAAATCCTAGTACTGCGGCAGAAAAATAGTCCAGTGAACTATTTTTCGCCGAAAAGCACGGCCGAAGCAAAAAGCAACCAATGTTGCTTTTTGAGAGGAGACGCAATGAGACTTTTCTTTTGAAGAATGCGAATGCTTTCGAACAAAAGAATTAGTCGGAATTGTACTTGTTGTTGTGAGAAGCGACAGCGCAACGAAACAACAACCTAGTCGGAATTGGCAAGAAGTACATGGATTTTTCGAACCACCGTAAAACTGCTCTGGATGACGTGCTATACGAACTTTTACAGTGTGGTGCGGATAATCGATACCACATCATTCCCATACGTCGGTTTCCAGCCGAGGAGCTCCCGCGCTTTGGCGGAAGAGGCAATCAGAACCGCCGGGTCTCCGGCGCGGCGCCCCACATATTCAACCGGAATTTTACGACCGATAACGGCCTCGGCCGCCGCCACCATCTCTTTGACAGTTGTACCGCTGCCGGTGCCAAGGTTGAGCACCTGCGAGGACATGCCGGACATCAGCTTTTCAATCGCCAGAACATGCGCCGTTGCCAAATCACTGACATGAATATAATCGCGAATACAGGTGCCGTCGCGCGTGGGATAATCCGAACCGAAAATCTTGAGCTTATCACGCTTGCCTTCCGCCACTTCCATAATAATCGGCAGCAGATTCTGCGGATTGGCTTCCCGCCCTCGGATATCGCCGTCAGCGTCATAACCAACGGCGTTAAAATAGCGCAAAACCACAAATTTCAAACCTTTCAAGCGGTCATACCAGCCCATGAACTTTTCAATTTCCGCTTTGGTAAAACCGTAATAATTAATCGGTGCAACCGGGCAGCCTTCGTCCACCTCCTCTTTCTCCGGCATACCGTAAACTGCTGCCGAGGAAGAAAAAACGATATATTTTGTGCCGGCTTCAACCATGGCGTTAAGAATATTCAGCGACCCGTTAATGTTGTTGTCGGAATATTTCATCGGATTTTCCATCGATTCGCCCACGGCTTTTTTGGCCGCCAGATGCACCACGGCATCCTGCCCGCACATAGCTGCCGCAATTTCTTCCGGGTTGCGGATGTCTCCGCGGATAAAACGGTTTTCCGGAAACAGGTTGATTTCCTGCCCGGTAGAAAGATTGTCAAAAACCGTAACCACATGCCCGCTTTTCATCAGCTCTTTCACCACATGGCTGCCGATGTACCCGGCGCCGCCGACGACTAAAACTTTTGCCATAATTCAATCTCCTAAAGCAGTTTCTTCAGACAATCATCCAGGCTTTTCTCCCAATGGGGAATATCCACCCCGAACGCCGCCTTGATTTTGCCCTTGTTCAAAACGGAATAAAACGGACGCTTGGCCGGCGTGGGATAATCAACGCTCTCAATCGGCTTCACCCGGCAGGGCTGCCCCGCCTTATCCATAATCCGAACCGCAAAATCATACCATGAACAAACGCCCTCGTCGGAAAAATGATAAACGCCTTTCATCCCCGGCTTAAGCTGCGGCATAATCTTAACAATCGCCGCCGCCAAATCGCGGGCATAAGTCGGCGTTCCGACCTGGTCAAATACCACGTTCAGGCTGTCGCGCTCCGCCCCGAGGCGCAGCATGGTTTTCACAAAATTATTGCCGAAAGAAGAATACAACCAGGCGGTGCGAATAACCAGCGCCGTATCGGCATTTTCCAAAACGTGCTTCTCCCCGGCCAGCTTGGTACGCCCGTAAACCGTCGCCGGATTGGGCACATCGTCCTCAACATAAGGGCGGCAGGAAGCGCCGTCAAACACATAATCGGTCGACACATGAATCAGCGGCACGCCGGCCTGCGCCAGATTAGCCGGGCCAACAGCGTTAATTGCATAGGCTTTTTCCTCATCGCTCTCAGCCTTGTCCACCGCGGTGTAAGCGGCACAGTTGACAATCATATCCACCCGGTGAGCATTGACAAACGCGCGCACCTCCGCGGCATTGGTAATGTCCAGTTCGGCATAATCGGTATAAAGGGCGTTATCCCCGAGCAAAAGCCGCAGCTCATTGCCCAACTGCCCGTTGGCTCCGGTAATTAAAAGCATATCTCAGCCTCCTCCAGCAGCGGCAAAACCTTGTCTTTGTCAGACAAATTGGCCTTGCTCATGTCAATTTTCCAGTCAATGCCCAGCGCCGGGTCGTCAAACCGCACCCCGCCCTCGGCCGCTTTGTTGTAAAAGTTGTCACATTTATAAGTAAACACCGCCGTTTCAGAAAGGACGGAAAAACCATGCCCGAAACCGCGCGGAATCATCAGCATCCGCTGGTTTTCGGCAGAAAGCTCCACCGCCACATGCTGTCCGAAAGTCGGCGATCCTCGGCGCAAATCCACCGCCACGTCTAAAACCGTCCCCTCCAGCACGCGAACCAGCTTGGCCTGCGCCGCCGCGCCTTTTTGAAAATGCAGGCCGCGCACCACGCCGTAACTCGACTTGGACTGGTTGTCCTGCACAAAATCATAATACAGGCCGTTTTTTTCAAATTCCGCCTTATTATAGGATTCGAAAAAATAACCGCGCCCGTCTTCAAAAACCTTCGGTTCAATAATATACACGCCGTCAATGGCCGTCTTGATAAAATTCATTCGTTTGATATCCTCGCTGTTAGTCTGCCGCCAGTATAAAACACCTGACGCGAAACGCAACCGCAAACCCCGCGTTATCAACCACCCGCTTCAAACACCACGCCGCAACCGGCAGCTTTTCCCCCCACGCCACCGTAACCGGCAGAAAAAAAGAACTGATTTCTCAGTTCCTTTTCTTTCCTACTAAATTAAAAAGCAATCACCGGCCGAACGACGCTGCCGCTGTCGTTGAGATATTTAACATAACGGGTCACGCCGCAGTTGCAAACGGCAGCCCCTGGCCAGAAAGCCCACGCAGTGAAGTAATCAGACTCGGACGACGACCAAACAGGTATGTCATGAGTTAATTGCTTACCACCAAGTTTAGAAATAGTGTTGTTAATTGCATAAAAATTAGTATACAGACTGTTTAGCATCCCCGGCGCCGGCAAACACCATTTACCCTTTGTTACAGGTGCTGCAATTGGAGAATAATTAACTGCCGCCCACGCCGCCGGATATTCACTGCTGTTTCCCTGTTGTATGATTTTTTGCGTATTAACACAAGCCTCAAAATCTGTAATAGCTGTTGTCCAATCAGGTGTTGTCCCGATACCCGTTGCAACCTCTTTTGTTGACCACTTAAGATTTGTCGCAATCACACTGGCAGTCATCGCCCAGCCACAGTTGTCTTTTATAGCAATAATCACCCCAATCGGCGTCTTGCCGCTGACTTTATCTGTTGTGCAAGTTCCGTCACTGTTCAATATCTGCCCGATAGCGCAGTTTTTGGCATAGCCGGTGCATTCGCCGAGAACAGCCTTTTCTTCAACTTTAGGGCAAGCCCAATATTCGCCGAACGGACATTTCAACCCGCCGTCACAGGATTTTAACGACGTATAACCCAACTGCTGACAATCGGTAACTGCGCATTGTGCTGTGGCGTATTGTGGAATTAAGGACAGACTTGTCCCTATCAGTAAAAATTTGAGTTTCATCATCAAGCTCCTTTGTTCTGTTAAAACAAACTCCCCTGTGTTAACAAAACAAAGGAGAGCGGAGCTAGAAAACTGTCGTAATACAGTCGTCCTTATTCAATATATTGGGGACACTCCACTCCAAGAGTGGATATTTTTTATTACGAGGTGTTTTCTAGACACCACAGACAGAACGCCTGTCTGCACTTTTTAGTGTAGCTGAGGTAAGAGAAAAAGTAAAGAGTTTTCAAAAAAACAATTTTTTCATCAAAACAACGCTGGAAATATTTCCCCAAACCTGCTAAACTATCATGTCATAAACAAGAAAGGATTCTGAAAATGCCGTTGAAAAAATTGTCGATTCTGCTGTTGGCCGCCGCTCTCTCCGCCTGTTCCGCCGAAAAACCATCCCCGGAAGGCGTCTGGCTTGAACCTGTCCCCGGCATGCCCGGCAAAGTACAGGGCTTTGACTTGCAAAAAGGAGGCAAAGCGGCTTCGGTCAACATGGCAACGCTGCAATATGAAAGCTGGGAAAAAGACGGCAACACCCTCACTCTCCGCGGCAAAAGCCTTGGCAATCACCAAACGATTTCCTTTACCGAAACCCTGCAAATTGAACAGCTGACAAACGAAACGCTGATTATAAAAGACGGCGACGCCACCAGAACCTACCACCGCCCCTCCCAGTCGTGAAAACATCCTTGCCGTCATCTTAAAAGCCGCGACTTTCCCCTCTCCGTCATCCTCCCGGCAGCCCCTCTCTAAGCATCGCGCCTCTTGACGCACAGGACAACCAGCAGCGGACTTTCCATTCACCTCGCCGGTGCGGCAGGTACAAGGCGCACGCAGTGCTTCCTTATGCACAGGACAGCCCACAGCTAACTTGCGCCCGCGGGGGCTCACCGCCGCGACACCCGTGGGTGTAGATAAGCCGATTTTTTTTATTGCTTATCTTTTAAGAGAAGCATACGGTAGACGCATCACTGCATTGTGTGGTGAAGTGAAAAATGTTTAAGAAAGGAACTTAAAATGAAAAAACTTGCTATTTTGGCCGTTTTATTTGCAGTAACAGCTTGTACAGGCACACGCGGCACAATCGGCAGCCAGAAAGTCTGCACCAACGATTACCTGCTCGGCGTTCTGTCCCTGTCCGAAATCGTAAGCCCCTGCAGCAAATAAGCAGCTCAGGTTTATAAGTTTTAAGTCCTTCCTGTTAAGAGAAGGACTTTTTTTATACGCATTCCCGCCCACAACACCGCACCGATATACCTTTGAAGCCTCCCCCAGACATAAGCTAAAAATCGTCTTTGTTCGCCAGAGAATCATAACGTTTGTGAATACAGCCGATGGCGGACATATGCACGCCCTTGGTAATATCATAATACACAAAACGTCCCTCTTTGCGCGACTTGACAAAGCCGTCGTCACGCAGGCGCTTGAGATACTGCGACACTTTCAGCTGCTCGATTTCCGTACCTTTGACAATATCGGACACACAACTCTCGCCGAACAAAGTGAGATATTCCAACAGCCGCATCTTGTCAAAATTGGCAAACAGCTTGATGCGGTTGGCCGTCATAATCGTAAAATCCACCGGCAAAACCGCCTTGTAACCGTCTTTCAGAAAATAAAAATTATCAGTCATATAGCCGTACAGCTTGCGGATACAGTTAAAAATGCTGGCCGGATACTCCTCGTTCAGCTCATAATAGATAAAGATTCCCCGCCTTCTGGTTTTGACCAGATTGGCGTCGCGCAGCTTTTTGAGGCTTTGCGAAACCATAATCTGCTCCTCATTCAGCCCCTTGGTAATCGCTGAAACCGAAGACATGCCGTTGACATCCAAAAATTCGAGAATGCGGAGTCGCAGCGGATGCCCGATATAGGCAATCCCCTTGGCCGCCTTTTTCATAACCGGAATGGGAAGCTGTTTGTCCATGTTTAAAGCCTTATTGAATTGTTTTTACTATATATATCAAAATTGTCATGCTTTTCAATCAAATTTTTATTGACAATTTCAATATATATGATTAACTATATATATAATAT
>CEAB01034066.1_pt1 | contig 11767 bp, 7 predicted proteins | sample 557651 | NCBI WGS metagenome assembly CEAB01 (sample SAMEA3182046, study PRJEB8094) | gut metagenome | biome: human; feature: gut; material: Stool; isolation source: human stools | place: Canada | collected 2011-11-15
CTTCTATACAATCTGCAAGGTCATAGACCTCTGTGCCTACGGTAGCTGTTGCGTTCTTCTTATCAACACTGATAACAACGTCTGAAGCTCCGCCCTTTGAATAAGTTGTGGTAAGAACGTTCTTGTCGTCGCTCAGCTCATACTTTGTGATCGTATAATCTGAAACGCCTGAAAGTATGCTGCTTACCTTCTTGTACTGATTAGCCGCAAGATCTGTCCAGCCTGCATAGTTTGAATAATACAGGTCGTCATAATCTGTATCCTGAAGCGTATCAGCGTCAGCGTATGTCATATCATAGTGTATCTGCGAGCCTGAAGCCAGTGAAAGCAGGAATGTTTCATCTGAATTTGAGCTCTTATTGATAGGTGTTGAAGCGTAGTCAACATATCCGTGAATGACCATCTGATAGAACGGGATATCGAAATCTGTTACGTTGAATCCACTGGAGTAAACAGGAACGTTTGAAACGTTTGTTACATATGGGAGAACGTAAGAGTTCGCACCGTCTGCGAATACTGTACTGATCTTCTCGCTCGCACTCTTATAGCCGTCAACGATAGTATTCATGGTCTTGCTTCTGCTTGAAGGATCCTTCTTTGAATAGTCAGAAACAAGCTTTGTTGAATAATCACCGAAGCCGATAGAAGTGAGCTTTTCATCAGTATAGCTCTCGAGCATTTCTGTGAACACATTCGAGTACTTGTTTGGTGTGAGCAGGGCAGGTGAAACTCCCTTTTCTGCAACACCGAAGGCAGGGCTGTATGATGACTGTCTTGAATAAGCATTTGAAACTCTGATAGCTGTGCTTGTAAGAGTCATATATCCCCACGAACCACTGTCCATCTTGAAGTTGTTCATTGAAGGAACGATCTTCATATTATCGTCCTTTGAGATAAGCTTATCAAATGCGCTTGAGCCGCCAAGCTTGCCGGACGGAGATACCTCTGTGGATATCTTGTTCTTGATAGAGTCATTTGTCCAGTCGTTATAGTTGACAGTTATGTTGTCAACTCCGCCGTCCTTGAGGATATCAAGTATGTCGGAAGCCTGATCGAAGCCAGTGATCTCTGTTTTAAGATTGAATGGGATACCGAGAATAGAAGTATCCTTCATAACGCCGCCATAAAGGTCAACGTAAAGATCGCTCTTATTTGCCTGAGCCTTAGCTGTAAGACCCCTATTATTGATAAGGTAGTTTCTGTAGACCTCAGCGCAGTCAGCGTAGTTAAGATCCTCGCCGTTGTCTGAATCAACAGGATAATAACGAACTCCAAATCTCTCGGTCTTTATTCCGTTCTTCTCGAACACTGTGATCTTGTTTGAGTTATCACCGCTCATGAAGAATGAGTCTGAGCTTCTTGTTTCAAACTCGAAGTAGCAAGTGTTGTAAGCCTGCTTTTCCTGTCCGCATACCTGAGCGTGAGCATAAACGTTTGACTCACCGTCAGAAGCAACGCAAACAAGTCCGGATGAACCGCTTACTGTTGCAAGGACCGGCATATAAGCCTGCTGAGTGGTTCTTGGAGCTGTTATTGGAACGGCTGTATAATCTCTACCGAATACCTGCTGATTGTAGTCAGCGTACTCGGTCTTGCCGTTGTTATAGTTTATTACAGCACCGCTTCCGTCAGGAACTATCATATAGCCTGTCGCAGTTGAATCAGCAGCGCCGAAGTTAGGGCAGAACTCGATCTTTGTAAGCACCTTTCCGTCTACCTGAGAAGTGTTTTTCTCCTCGATCTCATCTGAATCGCAGTAAACATAAAGGTTATCGTCCTCAAGAACGTAATGTATCTTGAGCTTTACGCCATCAGAAACGTAGTTATATGTAGCAACAACGCCGTCTGAATTTTTCTCCCATTTTACCTTTGCCTTGTTGGAGTAAACCGGAGCAGGGGACTCTGTTCTCTTTTCCTGTCTAAGGTCACCGACTCTGATAGCGGCACTTGCAGCGATCTGCTTTCTCTGGGCATTTTTCATTGCTGTGCCCTTAACTGTGTCGATAATTGTCTGGTCAGCCTGAACATTTATAGGCGAAGTCCACCAATACTTACCTGAAGCTTTTACATAAAGACAAAGTCTTTCGTTTTCTTCGTCAAGATAAAGAGCTATCTTGTCGTTCTCTGTTATCTTTTCGCACATTGCAAGAGCTTCTTCGTCAGTTATAGGCTGAACCTCGTCGTCCTTGCTTGCTGTAGTAGTTGTTTTCTCATCGGCTGCTGAGTCTTCGGCAGCTTTATCGCTGCTTTCATCGGCAGTAGCTGCTGCGTCGGAAGCGTCAGCTGAGCTTGTATCATCAGCCGCTGAATCGACACTGCTGTCAGTATCCTTTACTGCGGCGCTTGAATCAGCCTGGCTTGAACTCTCGTCAGTGGAAGAAACCACCATTGACCCCAGAGGCATCAGCATTGTAAGGCAGATAGCAAAGACAACTGCTTTCTTGTAACTTTTGTTATGCATTTATTATTTACACCACCGTTTCTGTTTTAGCCTCTGATCCTGTACATGATCTCAGTATAAACTGAGTAACCGAATACATATACCTGCTGGAACAATGAAAGGAGAAGTATCGCAAGGAACAATATAAGAAGCATTGCGACGACCGTACCAATAATTGAAGCAAGTGTTTTTCCGAATGAATACTGGTGAACGGCTCTCATTGCCTGCACCATAAGGATAACAGACCAGCCGATGCCAAGATACTGGATAGCTGTGATCCATATCGACTCGTCCTGTACCAGAACGTTTGAGAAGATCACTGCGATAAATGTGCAAACGATGTAAGGAACAAGAGAGTATGCAGAATAAATGCAGATCTTTTTAAGTGTACCTTCACCGTCGAGAAGTGTGCATATTGCCCAGTTGCCGAGTACCCATGTGAAGAAGTAAACTACAGACTGAACGATAAGCGGAACAACGTTGAATACTTTAACGTAGCTTTCATTGAACTGGAAGCCTGTGAGCTGTCTGTCAACGACCATTGCAATAAAGAGGAAGAGAACTATTATCATAGAGATCTTTATAGAACCCTGCTTTTTCCACCTAAGGTCCTCAAAGCCCTCAACAGGGTGGAAAACGCAATGCTTGAGCCAACCTACCGGAGTAAATTCATACATATCAGTTTCCCTCCTTCTTTTTGCGCTTGATGAGCTTTATGCCCTTTTTCTTAAGAACTGCCTTTACGACGAGCAGAGCGATCAAAACGATAATGACTACCATTATCACCGTGAAGTTATCTCTGAGCCATTCTTCTCTTGCATATTTGAATGCCTTATCGTAATCGTCCTGATCATAAGCTGTTTTGAAGTAATCAAGAGCCTTCATATACTCGCCGTCGTTAAGGCAAGCCTTACCAAGTCCGACATAAGCCATTGCATAGCCGCCGTCTCTCTTTATAACTTCTTCCCAATCAGCTCTTGCGTCTGAGTATCTACCCTCGTCATAGAGGAGAACTGCTCTGTGAACGACATTACCGAAAGTTGTTTCAGTATAAACTGTGATATCGTTCTTTGTTCCGTCAAGGATATAGACCTCGTTGCCTCTTGCCTCGATAGCGTTTGGTCCAAGGAAGCTTCCTGCCTGATCGGAGGTGGAGTTCTTTGTACCAAAGATGCAAAGAAGATTACAGAGCTTATCATACTGGAACACTCTGCCGTTCTCATAGTCAAGAACATTTATTGTTCCGTTGTCAGATACGCAGATATCTGTAAGTCTGCACTTATAAGTTTTATTTGTTGTTGAATCATACTCTGAAGCAACGTCACCAAATGAATACTTGTCGCCGACTGCGTTATCCCAGATGTTATAACCTGCCGGGTTAAGCTTCTTAACGGCGTCGGTCGTAGTATTTGCAGCCTCAGTAACAGTGTAGATAAATCCGTCTGCGTCGATATCGAAGTTTGCATACTCGACTGGAACGTTTCTTGTCATTGCTGAGATCTGCTCGTTTGAAGCGATCTTTCTCCACAGCTTCTGAGCAACGACAGCGGCAGTTACCTCAACACGGTTAGCACCGTAGAAGCCCTGGAACTCACCGTCCCTATTGAACTGAACAGAACCTGTGTTTACTGACTTACAAACAACGTAGATATTCTCTGCCTTATCTGCAAGTATCTTTGAAGGGTTGAATGTTTCGGAATCATAAAGCTTTGTGTCAGGCTTTGTGTATTCCTGCACCAGAGTCATTTCTGTGCCTGACTCAACAGTACATTTAACAGCCCTTGAATTGTCTGTATCTGCGATGTAAACATAAAGCTTATCATCAAAGATGCTCTTTTTGACATATATGCCGTTAGGATTAAGGAAGGTCGATCTTCCGTCCTCGCCTACAGCTATTTCTGTAGAGCCTGTGAATCCGGTATAACAGCCTGTTACCTTAAGATCAGTATCAAGACGGAGTATTCTGTTGTTGCCTGAATCGCACACCCAGAAAGTATCGTTGTCCTGATCGTAAAAGAGGTCTTTTGCATCTGAGAGCTTTGCAGGAGCGTCATCGCTTATATAAAGCGGGTCGCTCGGATCTGAAAGCCTGTCAAGACCCATATCTGCACCTGTTACAGTCTTTTCTACACGATAGGCACTCTGCGATGGGATCGCATCGTCCCAATAGTCGTAGTTATAGGCTGTATAAGGCTCATCTGCGAAAGCAGTCACGGTCATGGTCAGCGCCAGACCTGCTGCAAGTGCCGCAGAGATCATTCGTTTTAGAGAGATTTTATTTCTCGACACTACTTATCACCTTTTTTCCTTTTCTATAATCTAAGTTCAAATTAATCCTTCATACCTGAGTTAGCCATTGTTTCCATGACGTTGCCCTGAGCTACAAGGAATACGATCAGTGGTGGTATCAGAAGTACAACTGCTGCGGCAAATGTAACGCCCTGACGAGCAAGACCTGCTGCTGTGATCTGCTGTACAACTGTAGGTAGTGTTTTGAGCTGCTCGGAGTAGATAAGTGCTCCGCCCTGAATGTTCCATGCTCCCTGGAAAGCGAAGATGATAAGTGTCATCAAAGCTGGCTTTGAGTTTGGAACGACGATCTGCCAACAGATCCTGAACAGACCTGCGCCGTCCACCTTAGCCGCTTCCACCATGGAGTCGTGGATTGTTGTCATGCTCTGACGCATGAGGTAAAGACCCATTGATGTTGAAATGCTTGGGAGGATCAATGCCCAGTATGTATCGATCATATGGAGCTTAGCCATTACGAGGAACTGCATGATCCATGTTGCATTTGAGGAGAACAGGAGGGCAATAACGATGATCTGGTTAATGACCTTGTTTCCTGGGAATTTACACTTTGCAAGAACGAATGCTGCGCAGCAGCAAACGAAAAGGTTGCAGATACAAATTACTATTGTAATAAAGAAGCTGTTGAAGATATATCTTGACAGCGGTACCTGCCATGAGCTTGCGGCTACCTTGAACATATCTGAGAAGTTGTTGGTAGTCGGATTCAGTACATAAAGCTTTGGAGGGAACACGAACAGCTCCTCAACAGGCTTCATAGACTGGATAACTGAGTAATACAGCGGGAACACCATGAATGCACCAAGGAGACAGAGGAATACGAAAATAACTATATCTCCGCCAAGAGAACCATTGACTCTCGCCTTTTTCTCTTTGACCTTCAGCTTTTCAATAGACTGCTGCTTTTTTCTTTTTCTAGCCATTTTATATACTCCCCTCCTTTAGTCAAGATACTTGCCTAAGAGCCAGTTAATACCCTTATTGGCAAGGAGCATTGCAGCGAACAATACGAAACATATTGCTGACGCATAACCCATTTCGTAACGAATGTTACCATAGTCTGTTGCGTGGTTCATGATCGTGTGAGCTGCATAGTCTGTTGAAGGCAGACCTACGAGGTTCTGACCAACAACACCGACTGTGAATGAAGCTGAGATCTGGATAACAGCAGCGAACAGAAGCTGTGGTCCCATTGAAGGGATAGTGATGTAGAAAAGCTCCTGCCATCTGTTCTTGATACCCTCGATAGCACCTGCTTCGTACATTGACTTATCAATGTTCTGGAAGCCTGCACGGATAGCAAGGAAGCCTGCACCCATTGACATCCAGAGCTGAACGATGATAACAACTGTAAGGATATAGTTTGTATCTGTGAGCCACTGTGCAGGTTCGTTCAGGATACCCAGATCGATAAGCACAGCGTTCAGGTAACCGTAGGAGTCACCTGACAGGATGAGCTGCCAGGTAACGTATACGGAAGTTGTCATAGAAGGTGCATAGAACACGAATGTGAAGAATGTTTTGAGGAATGCGTTCATCTCGTTTATCAGCCAAGCGATGATAAAGCTGAGGATATAAGAGAACGGTCCTGTGAATATCGCAAAGATAAGAGTGTTTCTTACTGCGATAAGGAATACGTCGTCGTTAAGGAACAGCGTATAGAAATTTGAAAGTCCTACGAACTTAGGAGTTTCGATCATGTTAAAGTTTGTAAAGCCCATTGGCAGCGACATTACGACAGGCACTACCGTGAAGATAATGAACAAAGACATGAAAGGCAGGAGCATTGCATAGCAAGCCTTGTTGGTTTTCATCATGTGCCATGTGTACTTCCACTTGCCCTGTTTTATCATAGGCGCTTCAGGATTGGTTTTGGCCATTAGTTACTCCCCTTTCATTAATTGTCGTACAGACCAAGATCTTCAAGCTTACGAGTGATCTCGTCATTGATATCCTTATTGTACCAGAACAGTGTATCACGAGCGTTGTCGTAGTCATTAACTACAGCTCTGAATGCGTTCATAACGTTTCTTGTTACACCGTAAGATGCAGGAATGATCGGGATCTCTACCTGTGAATCAAGCTGGTCAAGAAGAAGATTTACTTCTGAAGTTGTCCAAGACAACTGCTGAAGAGCTTCTTCGTTAGCTGTTGCATATCTACCCATTGTACCAAGGATAGACTCGATGTTGTTACCGTACTTGACCTGAGCGTCAGTTGAGGTGAACCACTTGATGAAGTCCCAAGCGCCCTCCTGATCTGCTGCCTTTGTGAAGATGATAGCACCTGAACCATTGGAGTTTGCTGCGTGGTTGATAGTACCATCTTCCTGAACAGTACCAGGAACCGGCTGGAATCCCCAGCAGCCCTTGATCTCAGGAGCGGCTACAGAAAGCTGGTTATAGAATGTGTAGTTCTGGATAACTACCGGCATATCACCTGTTCTGAAACGTGTGAATGCGTCATATGTCTGCTGGAAGCTGTATGTTGTATAGAACTTTGTCCAAGTATCAAAAGCATTTACTGCTTCCTGAGTATCGAATGTTGTCTTTGTCTGCTCATTGTTATAGTAGTTAAGACCCTGCTGGAGAAGGAGCATAGCGAATGTGTTACCAGGCTCTGTGATAGCAGATACCTGAGTTGTTCCGCCTGTACTTGTCATTACAGGGAGGATAAGACCAACTTCAAGGTAGTTTCTCTGAAGTGTTGGCAGACAGTTAAGAAGTCCGTCCCAAGTGTTAAGGTCTGTTGCTGGGTCGATACCGTACTCGCTGAGGATATCTGAACGATAGAACAGCATTGGGAAGGTCTGGTCACATGGAAGACCGTATGTACCGCCGTTGTACTGATAAAGAACAGTAGCGTCGTCTGCAAAACGTGTCTTTACCTCGTCAAAGTCGCTGAATGTGGTGAGATCTGTAAGAACGCCACGGGCTGCAAGCTGGATAGGGAAGTCGCCGCCCATGAAGAGAGCGAGGTCAGGACCCTTGCCTGCGAATGTAGCCTCAACGATACCGCCCTGAACGAGCTTAAGATTGATCTTTGTTTTAGCTGTTGGATTGTATTCACTTGAAATGAGCTGCTGGAGAGCCTCTGCGTTATCACGGCCGAGCATTACCCAGCACTCCATAGCGCTTTCGTCCTCATCAGACAATGCGTTATAGTCCTCGAAGAAAGAACCGATAAAGCCCTTGAAGCCGAAGCCAAGTGAGCCAAAGAATGACTTGTCACATGAAGTGAAATCCTGATCGGAAGTAGCTACCTCGATCATATCGACCTCAAGAGGCTGCTCACGATACTGGTTTACGAAAGAAGAAACCGATGTGATGTTATCCTTGATCTGTGACATCATCTCAGGGATAAGGTCAGGCTTCTTTATACACTTGTCAAGAACGATAGCCATTTTCTCAAGAGTTTCAGCCTCAGTTCCGCCTGAACCTGAAAGCTTCTCGATCTCAGCCTTCTTATCTCTCAATGTCTGAGCATACTCCTTGAAGTCAGGAATAATAGAAGGGATAGCTGTATCGATCATGTAGTTGTTGTATTCGTCTGGGTCAGGACCTGTGATCTGTCTGATCTGTCTATAGTAGCTGTTTATGTTATAAACAAGCTCGTCCAGATCGCCCATGATCTCACCGATCTCACCAGGAACTGCTTCCAGAGAGATAGTGTTTGTGCCTGCCTGGAGGTAGAAATAAAGATCATCGCCGTTTTCAGACTTTGGCGTTGTGATGCTCCAGTCTGTATCGTAGTAGAACTTTATCTGATTAGCTTCAAGGCAAGGTACTTCGCCATTGACATAAAGACGTCTGTTGGAGTACATACCTCTCATCTGATCCTGTCTGCCTCTTATACCTATCTTATAGTAGCCAGCCTTGTCAACATTGAACTCCCATGTTACTGTCTGAGTTGACTGTGTCCAGCTTCCTGAACCGATAGTATTATATCTTGTTTTAGTAGGGCTTGAGCCATTTGCGCTCGATGTGAGATAAGAGCTCTTATCTGATGTAGGATAAAGAGTTCTTGATGACTTGTAGGCAGCAGTTTCACCCTCAAGAGTGATCTTCTGTCCCTGAGCCTGCGTCAGATCGCTGTCTGATGGTGCTGTGTAAGCAGCAGGTGCTTCATACTGATAGAAAGTAAAGCTCTTGACAGCAAACTCAGCCTTTTCAGATTCAAATGTTATCGTATGTTCGCCCGCCTCTATATAGAACTCCAGCGGCTCGTTAAAAAGTCCGTCGATGTCCTCCAGAGGAGTTTCCTGCCAGCATGGAGTCGATATCTGTCCAGGACGGATATCGTTCTGTCTTGAATCCTGTTTGATCTCAGATTCGTTGATCCATCTCTTGTTCAGCGTGATTCTTGACGCTGTTGCATATGGGCTTTCGCCGTCGATAAGCAGCGAAAACTCAACGTCGTTTGTGTTGCTTTCAAGTGCCTCATATATCATTTTGATATTGTAGACGCCTGTTTCAGGAATGTTCACCGTCCAAGAAACTGAACCCTCCTGATTTGCCCACTGCATAACATCGTTCTCTCCGTCTACTGTAGTTACAGTGATCTGAGCGTCTGTTACTGAAGCAGGATCGTAATCCTTTCCCAAGACCTCGACTGTCTGATCAGGTCTTGCAGCGTCGGCATACTTCTTTACATAGTTAGTATAAGAAGTCTGACGGATCGAATCGGTACCCGTCGTGGCAGCGGAGCTTCCGTCGCCTGTTGCAGAATCATCAGCAGTTGCCTGCGTGCCTAGAGTGCTGTCGTCCGCCGCTTCACTGTCTGCAAATGCTGGAACAGATGCGCTTGCACACAGAGCAAGTGCCAATGCGGAAGCAATAACACGCCTAAACATTGTGTCTTTCACTATGAATCCACCTTTCTAAATAATTTGCTTTTGGTTTTGCGAGAATCAAGCCTACTTAATTACATTCTAATATAAATAGTATAGAACCTCTTCATTATGTGATCCCCCACGGGAAATAAAGAAAATAAAACTTACGTCCCCCCCGATCTGAACAGCACGAGCTTTTCGCCGTTCTCATCAAGTTCGACCTTGACCTTATCGCCGCCTTTTATCTCAAGAGCGTCCATAAAGTCCTTCGGGAGCTGCAGCCGTCCAGATCTGTCGAGGACGATAAGCTCCTCATGAGCCGTTTCCTCGCTGTTCTCAACCAGCACGATATCTCCCATTTCGTTAAGCTCCTCCACATAAGAACGCTTTCTTACGATCTCAGAGCTTGTTCTTCCGTCTCTGATAGCCACCACTCTGTCGATATGATCGGCAAGCTTAAGGTCATGGGTAACGATCACTATGGTGATCTTCTCATCTTTATTAAGCTCCTTGAATATATCAAGTATCATATTGGAAGTCTTTGTATCCACCGAGCCTGTAGGTTCATCAGCCAACAGTAATCTCGGATCGTTTGCCAATGCAATAGCTATTGCAACTCTTTGCTGTTCGCCTCCCGACATCTGGTCGAGCCTGCTGTTTTTTCTTTTCAGCAGCCCCACTCTGTCAAGCAGCTCCAGTGCTTTCTGCCGTCTTTTATGCTCGCCGTTTAGCAGCATAGGAAGCTCGACATTCTGCACAGCCGTAAGATACGGCACAAGATTTCTTGCATTATTCTGCCACACAAAGCCTACGGTGTTCCTTTTATACTCCATATAGTCCTTATCTGTGAATTTCAGAAGATCCTTACCGTCCACATAAAGGTTTCCTGCCGAAGGCTTATCAAGTCCTCCAAGCATATTGAGCAGTGTGGATTTACCGCTTCCTGAGTTTCCGACGATCGCCATAAGCTCTCCACGCTCAACATCCAGGTCAAGTCCCTGGAGCGCAACCACCTCAACATCAGAAGTTTTGTAGATCTTCACCAGATTTTCACACCGTATCATATATTTATCATTGTCGGCAGCTACAATAGTATCAAGTTCATCACTCAACTATCTCACCGTCCTCTAATGTGTAGACCTTATCAGCTATATCTATCATGCTGGGGTCGTGAGTGGTCATTATGATAGTCATCTCATCTCTCGCCACCAGCTCTTTGAAAAGCTTTACAACGTGGAGCGCAGTTGCCGTATCAAGCTCGGCAGTAGGCTCGTCCGCAAAAATTATGTCAGGCTTATGTGCGATAGCTCTTGCTATAGCAACTCGCTGCTGTTCACCGCCGGACATTTCCCCCGGTCTGTGGAACATTCGCTTTTCAAGCCCCACGCTTCGCAGACATTCCCTTGTGCGCTTATCCCTTTCTTCATAAGGATATTTCGCAAGTCTTAGACCAAAGTCAACGTTTTCATAAGCGGTCATTCCCGACATAAGCGCCACGGACTGGAACACGAACGCCATTTTATACCGTCGTATATCATCTCTGGCTCTTTCAGAAAGCCTTGTGATATCCCGTCCGCCAAACATGACCTTGCCCTTTGTTGGCTTATCAAGCGCTCCAAGAATGTTGATAAGAGTGGTCTTACCGCTTCCTGAACGTCCTCTAAGGATCGTAAGCTTGCCTTTTTCTATTTCAATGTTGATATTTTTCAGCGCATTCACAACGCTTCCGTCGCCGATCTTGAAATCACGGCACAGATCTTCAGTTGAAAGTATAGTGTCCATACCGCATGGCTCCTTTATCACATCAAACAGGATCATCGCCCTCATCTCAGCCACCGTATTGGTCATTTTGACATATGTAATATACTCAAACAAAGATTAAAATATTTGTGCATTATTCACATATCGTGTCAGAAGCATACAACAACCACAACATATTGTATTTCTTGTACAATATGTTCAAATTTCGGGCAATAAATTATGCAAATCAGCCCACAATTTTATGTAAAATGCCAAAATGGGCTTATTTAGCTAATCTTAATTATATCAATTTCTCTGTATTTTGTCAAGGATATTAAACGTTTAAGATAACATAAAAACGAAGCTTGCGGAGGATTTAGTCACCTTAAACAAACTATAAAATCATTTTTTGTGCATTTCGCAATAAATCTTGTCAAAAAAGGTTG
>CEAB01032185.1_pt1 | contig 11701 bp, 10 predicted proteins | sample 557651 | NCBI WGS metagenome assembly CEAB01 (sample SAMEA3182046, study PRJEB8094) | gut metagenome | biome: human; feature: gut; material: Stool; isolation source: human stools | place: Canada | collected 2011-11-15
AAGTAAGTTAACTTACTTTGCCAACGAAGTTAACTTACTTTTTTCGCCCAATTTTGTCTCCAGTTGTAGAGACGCAGCGTGCTGCGTCTCATCCCCTCAAAATGGTAACTTAAAATAATACGCCAATAACCACCAAAGTCTGCGCCTTCACGAGACAATATACCCATAGAACGCAATTTTGCGATTTGTTTTTCTACAGCACGGGAACTTATACCTAATTTTATAAGCCATAGCTTCGGCTGACATAGAAAGGTCGGAAATGACAAGGTCGATGATCTTCTGTGCTGTTCTACCTATATTTTTAGGCTTATCCGCAGTGTCTCCGAACTCACTCTCCGAACTTTTATGGGGCTCTCCGAACCTTCTCTCCGAACTTTTCTTCATTTACAAGAATGTTTGCTGGCATCCACTTGGGTAGGAAGTGAATCCCATGTCATGTGCATACCCTTCAATATCAATGAAAGAAGTTGTTGAGAATTACATTCTACACTTTCATTACCCACTCTTGTATAGGCAGTGCGTGTTCCGTCTTGGTAATAATAATATACAATAAGGTATGCAAATGGCACAAATATATAAATCATTTAATATCAATACCTTAAAAACACGATTGTGATTTTTGAAAAACACGTACGTGTTTCTGTAAAAAGTCGTACATGTTTTTCGGGAAACACGTACGACTTTTTACAGCATCATACGATAAGGAGCAAGAGCGTACATGAAAATATACGATAAGCCTCTCCTTTTAACCGGAGCCAAAAAGCATTTCTTCCTAAGCTCCATCTCATAGATATTTTGGTGTGGTTACCCTGATTCTGAAATAATTTGGTTATTTTTGTATATAATTAATGTCCATAGAACATACCATGAATAAGAAATCGCAGATACACAACAAGAACATCTAAATAATAAACAACATGAAATCAACACTTATCGTAGGGATCGGTGCCTCGCTTCTTACAGCCGGTATCGCAAAAGCCCAACAGAGACAAGACATTACACCTAGAACGCCAAACGTATTGTTCATCTATGCGGATGACTTGGGATATGGAGACTTGGAATGCTACGACGGCACGCAAGTGAAAACCCCGAATATCAACCGACTCGCCAAGAACGGCATCCGCTTCACCAATGCTCACGCGACCGCTTCTACCAGTACGCCCTCCCGATATTCCATGCTAACCGGAGAGTACGCATGGCGCCGCCCGGGAACGGACATCGCCGCGGGAAACGCCGGAATGATCATACGACCGGAGCGTTATACGATAGCCGATATGTTCAAGAACGCGGGATACGCCACGGCCGCTATCGGCAAATGGCATCTTGGCCTAGGAGACAAAGCGGGAGAGCAAGACTGGAACGCCCCACTCCCCACCGCCCTTGGCGATCTGGGATTTGATTATTCCTATATCATGGCGGCGACGGCAGACCGCGTCCCCTGCGTATTCATCGAGAACGGGCAGGTGGCGAACTACGATCCGGACGCCCCGATCTATGTCAGTTACCAGAAGAACTTTCCCGGAGAGCCGACCGGAAAAGATAATCCGGAATTATTATACAACCAGAAGCCTAGTTTCGGGCACGACCAATCCATCGTAAACGGAATCAGCCGTATCGGTTACATGAAAGGTGGCGGCAAGGCGCTTTGGAAAGACGAGAATATCGCCGATTCTATCGTGACACACGCCATCGATTTTATCAAAGAGAATAAAGAGAAGCCTTTCTTCATGTATTTCGCCACGAACGACGTGCATGTACCCCGCTTCCCGCACGACCGTTTCCGGGGAAAGAACCCGATGGGCGTGAGGGGCGACGCTATCGAGCAATTCGACTGGAGCGTAGGCCAATTGATGAAAACATTGGATGAGATGGGATTGACGGAAAACACCTTGATCATCTTGTCAAGCGATAACGGACCTGTCGTAGATGATGGTTACGCGGACCGGGCCGTGGAGCTACTAGGCGATCATAAACCCGCCGGACCGCTTAGAGGTAATAAATACAGTGCCTTCGAAGGGGGAACCCGTATCCCGGCTATCGTACATTGGCCAAAGGAGATCAAGCAAGCCGCCGTATCAGATGCGCTAGTGAGCCAGATCGACTGGTTCGCCTCCCTTGCCTCACTGACGAATTCCCGTCTTCCGGAAGGAAGCGCGCCGGATAGCTATGATTATCTGGATACTTGGATCGGGAAAAGCAAGGAAGACCGCCCGTGGGTAATTGAGCAAGCGCTTAATAAGGCACTTTCCGTCCGTACGAAAGATTGGAAATATATCGAGCCGAGCGTAGGTTCCGCTATCATGGAATATGAGAAGATTGAGACCGGATATTCCCCCGAGCCTCAGTTATACGACATGACGAAGGTCTACGAGGAAGGAAACAAGGCCTTGCAACATCCGGAGATCGTTTTCCAATTGCAGGGAATCTTAAAAGGAGTTCGGGATCACACAATCAAGGCTAAATAATGGAAAGAAGAAACTTCATTAAATCATCCCTCGGAATCGGTCTGGGTGCGACACTTCCGGGGATGACGCATAGCAAAAGCGGGAAAGAGGCAGAGACCGCCGTCTCTCCCGCCATGCCCGTAAAGAGCGGTAAGCCGCATATCATCCTGATCATGACCGATCAACAACGGGGCGACGCCCTCGGCTGCATGGGAAACAAGGCGGTGATCTCACCGAATATCGACCGGCTGGCGCAAGAAGGCTCGTTGTTCGTGAGCGGATATTCCTCCGCTCCAAGTAGTACTCCGGGACGGGCCGGTTTATTGACCGGGATGTCTCCTTGGCATCATGGTATGCTGGGATACGGACGCATGGCCTTGAAGTATCGTTACGAGATGCCTCAGATGATGCGGAATCTGGGGTATTATACCTTCGGGATCGGTAAGATGCATTGGTTTCCGCAGAAAGCACTTCACGGATTCCACGCGACCTTGATCGACGAGAGTGGCCGGGTGGAAAGTCCCGATTTCATCAGCGATTACCGGGAATGGTTTCAATTGCAGGCACCCGGCAAAGACCCGGATCTTACGGGTATCGGCTGGAACGACCATGCCGCCGGTGTCTATAAGTTAGACGAACGGCTTCATCCTACGGCTTGGACCGGACAGACCGCTTGCGAGTTGATCCGGAACTACGACAACGACAAGCCCTTATTCCTCAAGGTATCATTCGCCCGCCCGCATAGTCCTTATGATCCGCCTCAACGTTATCTGGATATGTATAAGGACGCGGATATCCCGAAACCCCATATAGGAGATTGGTGCGGACAATACGCCGAGCCGAAAGATCCTCTCCAAGGAGCATCGGATGCCCCATTCGGTAATTTCGGGGATGCGTATGCCATAAACTCCCGTCGCCATTATTACGCCAATATCACCTTTATCGACGATCAAGTAGGGCAAATCATCCAGACCCTAAAAGACAAAGGTATGTACGACAATGCCCTGATTTGTTTCACGGCGGATCATGGTGATATGTTGGGCGATCATTATCATTGGCGGAAAACCTATCCGTACGAGGGTTCGGCCCATATTCCTTATATCGTAAAATGGCCCGCCGGTATATCCAAATCCATACCGGACGGAAGCAGCATAGAACAACCTGTAGAACTGAGAGACTTCTTGCCTACCTTTATCGATATCGCCGGCGGGTCGGTTCCTCCCGATATGGACGGGCGGTCTTTACTCAAGCTGATCCAAGGCCAGCAGGAACAATGGCGCCCCTATATAGACATGGAGCATGCCACTTGCTATAGCGACGATAATTACTGGGCAGCCCTTACCGATGGGAAGATTAAGTATATCTGGAATTTCCACAACGGAAGCGAGCAGTTGTTCGATTTACGGGAAGACCCGGGAGAGACACATAACCTTAGTGAGGACGCAGCCTATCAGAATAAGTTGTCCGAACTACGCAAGATGATGGTAGAGCATCTGTCCGAGCGAGGAGATTCATTCGTGAAAGACGGTAAATTGATGACTCTCGATACGACCCTATTGTACAGTCCCAATTTCCCGAAATAAGGGACGAGCGAGCCTCGTCCCTACAGTATCTTACGTTTTTTACCTTTTTTTTATCGCGGAATGGATGTATCTTTGCCCGAGAAACTAGAAGAGACTCAACTTAATGCTAGGAATCGTTAGTAAAGGAATCATTATAGGTGTATTGGTTTCGGCCCCCATGGGCCCCATCGGTATGCTCTGTATACAAAGAACACTAAATAAAGGACGTTGGCACGGGTTCGTCACCGGATTAGGGGCCGCTCTATCCGACGTGATTTATGCGGCACTGACTTGTCTGGGCATGGGAGTTGTGGTCAACTTCGTGGAGGCGAACCAAGCGCCCCTGCAATTGATCGGAAGTATCGTTCTCGGCATTTTCGGGTATTATATCTTCCAAAGCAACCCGACTAGGAACCTAAAGAAACACCGAGAAAAAAAATTATCGTTCACCCAAGACTTTATTACAGCTTTTCTACTTACCTTTAGCAACGTGTTAATCGTCTTGCTCTATATAGGATTATTCGCCCGGTTTGGTTTCGTGCTGCCTGAACATTCGTTTTGGCTGCTGGTATTGGGCATTGTTTGCATAGGGTTAGGGGCCGTTCTTTGGTGGTTCGGCATAACATATATTATTGGAAAACTGAGAAAATGGTTCAACGTTAGAGGTATTTGGTTACTGAACCGGATCGTGGGCTCTGTCATTATCGTATTGTCTATTATCGGTGCCCTATCGGTTTTATTGACCTCCTACTTACAATGGCCTTTACTTCAAATCTATAGTTAAAATGAAAAGACTGAAAGTTCCTGTTATCCCTGTTCTGGATGTACTCGATATAACATCCATAGAACCGATTCTTGAGGTGCAATCCCAACGTGAGTTCCTCACCCATGCCAATTGGCATGAGTATCCATATAAGCCGATCACCGCTTTTAATATAGCCCGGACAGAGAAAAATCTATATATACGATATAGCGTGCAGGGTAATTCGCTAAAGGCGTCTTATGAGATGGACAATTCCTCGGTCCATAAGGATAGTTGCGTGGAATTCTTCATGAAAAAGGAAGGTGACTCGCATTATATGAATTTCGAGTTTAATTGTATCGGGACTTGCGATGCCGCCCGCCGTACCTCACGGGATATCAAGACGTCGCTTTCGCAAGAAGAGTATAAAAGCATCATAAGACTCCCATCCGTGAGAAGAAGGGCATTCGAGGAGATTAAAGGTATTCATACATGGAACTTAATCGTAGTCATACCACTCAAGTTGATGGGGTTAGATCCTAGTAATCTGCCGGAGAAAATACTAGGGAACTTCTATAAATGCGCCGATGAGACAATGAATCCGCATTTCGTAAGTTGGAGTCCGATCGACCTTCCCGAGCCTAATTTCCATTGTCCTGAATTCTTCGGGGAGATCTACCTGTAGTATAGACGTAGCGTGCTGCATGCAGCACGCTACGTCTATACAGGCAAGCCTATGGCTATTTATTATTCTTACCTAGTTTCAGCTCAATGACGAACGCTATTATCAAGCCGATTCCCCCGAACAAAAGAACCGAAGCCCCATAAGCCGTACCCGCTACCTCATGCCTGTACCAACCATCATCATAATAAGAATTTGTCGCCATACACATATTAATAATAAAGCCTACCAACAAACCTAATCCGATTCCCGCCAAAAGGCACCCGGCCTTTAAGCTACTGAACGAGAAGTTTCGCATGTAGTGAGGCAGTCCCAATTTACCATCGAAAGCAGAGGCATCCAGTTTATCACCGATCTTCTCGATAATCGCCAAACGTTCCCTCTTGCGAACAAACAACTCAAATAATCCGTAAATACCTGCACAAACGATTCCGACAACTAGCGGAACAGAAATAAAATCCATCATAACTGTATAATTTTAATTGATTCATTCATATTGTTTGCTAATTTGACGCAACAGTTTCCCATAGGTTACACCTCCGGGCTGAAAAATATTTTTTATTTTTGTTACCGCAAGTTGTAACCTATTTACCCGGCTTGCGTCCATTAAGTACAATGGAATTGTATACCGATACATATTACATACAAAGGATACAAGCGGGGGACGTGGCATGTTTCGCTTGCCTTTTGGACAAGTATAGCCGTCCGATTCACTCGTTGATCCTCAAAGTGGTACGAAGCCAAGAGGAGGCTGAGGAGTTGGCGCGAGATACGTTTATGAAAGTATTCAAAAACCTCGCCTCATTCAAAGGGGATTGTAGTTTCTCCACATGGATTTACCGGATCGCTTACAACACGGCGATCTCGTCGGTCCGGAAGAAGAGATATGAGTTTCTAGCGATTGAGGAGACTACACTTGAAAACGTATCGGAGGAGGAGGTTACGAACCTGTTCGGACAAACCGAATCCACGGAACAGGTTCAAAGATTGGAAGTCGCCCTTGAACAACTTCTACCGGACGAACGGGCCTTGATCTTGCTCTTTTATTGGAAAGAAAAAACAATAGAAGAACTGGTCTCTATCACCGGCTTGACCGCCTCGAATATTAAAGTCAAGCTACATCGCATCCGAAAAAAATTGTTTGTATTATTAAATGAAATGGATCATGAGTAAGATAAACACAAATAAGGAACAACCCGACTTATTGGGGGATTTATTCAAACGCATACCGGAGGAGGAGCTTCCCGCCTCGTTCCGTTCGAACGTAATGCGACAAATCATGCTTGAGTCCGCAAAGGCGAAGAAACGTGACGAACGATTCACCCTGGTAGCGGCGATCGTGGCCTCGCTTATCATGATTTCCCTCGCGATCGTATCTTTCGTATATATGGAGATACCCAAGATAGCCCTCCCCACGATAAGCACATCGGCCTTGGCTTTCTATTTATACATAGGGGCCATCACGCTCATACTTCTATTGGCGGATTATAAATTGAGGAATCTATTTCACAAGAAAGGATAAGCACGAAGCGAGCCCCGTCTGTATACGAAGAGTCGATAAACAAGGCACCGTCCAGCCGCTCGGCGATCAGGAGACAGATAGAGAGCCCCAAACCCACGCCGGGCTTGTAATCGTCCAGCTTCTCAAAGCGGTTGAATATGGTAGCCTGTTTTTCAAGGGGGATTCCGGCGCCCGTATCCGTAACGGCTATACGTACCTTCTTCCGGTCCGGCTCAAGTTGAAACGATAGATTAATCTCGCCTTTCTCCGTAAATTTAGCGGCGTTTGTCAACAGGTTTGTCAACAGTTGTTGCAGGCGCAGATTATCTACATGTACCACGATTGGTTCCCCGGCGGGAGAAAAAGTCAATTTAACCCCATCCGGTATCCGGTGGCGTACACTCTCCAAAGCCATTTGGCAACATACTAAAAGCAGATGATCCTTGATGTCAAAATGAAGGTCTCCGGTCTCCATCCGGGATAAGTCCAATACGTCGTTTACCAGATTCAACATCAGATCCGTGTTGTTCCGGATGATAGACGAATATTCCTTCCGCTCCTCCTCATCGGTAGAAGGTTCCACCAATAAACCGGAGAACCCCACGATAGCATTTAACGGAGTCCGGACCTCGTGGCTCATATTCGCCAGGAAAGCGCTTTTCATCAAGCTAGCCTCTTCCGCACGGGTCTTTTCCTTTATCAACTGTCTTTGAGATTCCAAAAGCAACTCTTTCTCCCGCTGCAACTGGTTCTTCAAGGATCGTAGATGACGGTAGTACAAAAACAGGACATAGAGAAGGATCAACAGCACGACCGATATGGATAGGATAAAGATCAGCAGATCCTGTTTCCGGGCGATGCGTTGCCCGGCCTCCTTCAATTCCGTTTCTTTCAACTCCTTTTCATGCAGCTCATGCAAGGTACGCAATTGGTTTACCTGCCGGAGAAAAGAAGTTCCCCGCCTTTTCGTCAGCGTACTATAAAGTTCGTCATATAGAGCCATGACCTCCCCAAGTAGTCCCTGTTCCTTCAAGATATCCGCCTTGAACTGGATATCCTCGGGCAGCCGCTCGGTCTCCAGCACTTCATTTATACAATGAAGCGCCAGCGGAATGTCTCCTGCCGCCTTATGATAACGGGCCTTAACCGCCAGGTAGGTATTGATCGCATAATCTCCCTCAACCCAATTACTATCCGCATAAGAAGAGGCTTGATCCAACGAACGCTTGGCATTCTCCAAGTCTCCTTGCGAAAGATAAAAACTCGTGTAAAAAGAATAAAGTAACCAATATTCTCTTTTAATAGACAAAAGATCGTTTTTCTCTTGGTAGATCTTATACTGCTCATCGAGCAAAGCCTTATATTGCCCTAAGATCCGTTCCGTCGACGCGTATTGCTTCGTCCGTACGCTACTCTCCAATTGATAAGAAGTTAACCGGACCTTAGTATCCATGATATCCGGCACATCCTTTATATCCTTCAATAAATCAAGGCTTTCCTGAAAAGAGACGACAGCGTCGCTATCCCTCCGGATTCGTTGGTAAATCAATCCTAATGTCTCCGAGCAACGGAGCAAGCCATATCTATGATCCAAGTTGCTCGCCAACCGATACAGATCCATAGCTTCGCTCATCGCCAGCTCATAATTCCCAAGCCAAAGGAGATCTTGGCAGGAAAGGCTCTTCACGTCAAACAACACATTCGGGTATTCATGCCGGGCCTTGGCTATGGAGTCTACGAGAGAACAATAATATTCCAAACTATCACGTACAGACTGATCGTAATAATATTCGGCTAAGTTCTTCAATCCCAAGTATGCGACAGATATAGAATCCACCGCCATCGCATTTTCATAAAGACGTTCATTATAAACCTTCATCTCGGATTGCTGCTGGTACAGGAATGCCAACCTCCGCAATAAGGGCAAGGTAGACGCTATTGTCGGGCAGTCCGGCAATAACCTCTCCAAGCTGTCGATCTCCGTTAAACGATCCTTGGCGGGAGGAGGTGTGGAAGATTTCATCGAACCGCAAGATACGCCTAGGAAGATCACGATGACCATCCCCATACGTATGGATATCCAGTTATTGAGTCGATTCTTCTGTCTCATATGGGGGTCTCAATTAAATTCGTTGGATGTATAAAGACAAACCGGGCTCCATCCTTATAAGAGATGTCCACCGATAAAGAGCCATTAAGCTGCTCCGAGATGATCTGGCAAACAGATAGTCCTAGGCCGGTACCTTGAATAAAGTCGTCCAGTTTCTCAAAACGCTCGAATATCTTTTCGCACTTATCCTCCGGGATCCCGCAGCCCGTATCCGTAACGGAGAAACGGACCTCCTCCTTGCCCTCATCCACGGTAAACGAGAGATTGATCTCTCCCTCAGAGGTGAATTTAGCGGCATTCGACAACAAGTTAGTCAGCAACTGCTGTAAACGCAAGGCATCCGTATTCAAGGTATAAGATTCAAGCGAGGGAGTAAACGTCAATCGGACCCCGGGCTTCACCCGATGGCGAATCGAATCCAACGCCCTCTGGCAACAGGCGACCAGATCGTTTGGCTTCACGCTGAACTTGATCTTGCCGGATTCCAAACGGGATAAATCCAGGACATCGTTCACCAGATTCAATAGCAACTCGGAACTATGGTTCACCTCCCCGGCAAACCGGATCTTCTCCTCCTCGCTATACTCGCTACTCGCCAATAATTCCGAGAACCCGACAATGGCGTTCAACGGCGTACGCACCTCATGGCTGATATTGGCGATAAATGCGCTTTTCTTCTTGTTCGCCGCCTCCGCCTCTTTCGTCACGACCCTCAGTTGCTTCTCCGAAGCGATCAAGGAGTCTTTCTCCTGAAGCAACTCATTTCTCAACCGCTTAGTATGCATATAAATACGCCACAACATATAGAGTAGGCCCATCAAGACCAATAGAAGACCGATAGATACGACAATCTGCTTCTGCTTCAAAGCTTCTTGCTCCGATTTCAGCTTCAACTCCCGATCTTGCTTTTCCAGGTCATTCAAGTCATTCAATACACGGAGTTGCTCGATTTGCCGGTCGAAGGCATCCATGTTGATCGTCTCCGTCTTATTGATGATCTCCTCATAGATAGTGACCGCCTCTTGCAATTGGCCGGATGATTGCAATATCGCTTTCTTCATCTCCAACTTATCCAGATCACGATTGATCTTTAAAGCCAGATTGACGGCGGACAACGCATGCCTATAATCTTTCTCCTTCCAATAATAAAATGATTTTGTCCGCAGATATTGAGCCTCCACCCTATCCCCAAAAGAACTATCCAAATAAGCGGTCGCCTGATCCAAATACGCCTGTGCCTTTCCCGAATTCCCTTTCATGGTATACAGCTCGCAATAATAGCAACTCATCAAGCAACGATGACGTTTTACCGGAAAAATCTTTCCCTCCCCATTATACTTCCTTTCCAAGGAATCCAATAAATGATCATACTGTTTCAAGAGCGCCTCCGACTCGGACAAACGTCCTAATAGCAGGGTAGATTCCAACATATTTGACAAATACATAATCCGGAAAGCAGGATTCGCCTTCTCCCCTTTCAATAAGTGCAGGCCTTTCCCGAAGATCTCTACCGCGTCACTGTCTTTCTTAATCCGCTGGTACACCATCCCTAGATCGCGATAAGCCCGTAGCAGGCCGTAATCGTTCTTACTTTCCCGGGCCAAATCCAGATATTGCATGGCCTTGTCCATAGCCAGCTCATAATTGCCGGACCATAGATAATCCTGACAAACCAAGCTACCGGATAAAAACAACCCTCTGGGACTCTCATGCCTTTTTGAGGCCAACGAATCCAATTGCCCCACCCAATATAATAGGCTATCCCTATTTTCTACATTATAATAATAACGACTCAAGCCAGCCATCGCATCGTATACGATCCCGATGGAATCCAAAGGCATCGCGATATCGATTATCTCTTTCAACGCTGGTACCTCCTCCGGCAATTGCCAGTACAAGCCGATTAATTCTTTAAGAAGGGGTATCTTATCCTGAGGTTTTTGGATACGTGATAAAGATTGGCGTATGCTATCCGCACGAAATTTACTCACGGCATTCTGCGCACTTGTGCCCACCGCAAACAAAATCCACACTATTCCTATAAAAGTATTGACGCTGGACTTTCTTAAAAATCCTCTACTCATTGATTTATCGCTTACAATTCGCAAACTTACAAAATAAATATCAATAAAAATCAACAGTTTTCCGTAATTACAGCCAACACGACCCAAATGAATGTTTTTACCCCTCAAAACTCTTGTCAATCAGAAAAAAAGCATTACCTTTGCCCCGATTTTTGAGAGATGACAACATAAAGTCTAACTTACTAATTAAAACAAACTTAGTATTAACAATTAAAGAATGGAAAATTTAAAAAACATCCAGCCAGTTGAAGATTTCAACTGGGACGCTTTCGAGCAAGGCGAGACTTACACCGAAGTAAGCAAGGACGATCTTGTAAAAACGTATGACGAGACCCTAAACACGGTAAAAGACAAAGAAGTGGTTATGGGTACCGTTACTTCTATGAACAAACGTGAGGTTGTTGTAAACATCGGTTTCAAATCTGACGGTGTTGTTCCTATGTCCGAGTTCCGTTATAACCCGGATTTAAAGATTGGTGACGAGGTAGAGGTTTACATCGAGAGCCAAGAAGACAAAAAAGGACAATTGATCCTTTCACACAAGAAAGCACGCGCTACACGTTCTTGGGATCGTGT
>CEAB01025105.1_pt1 | contig 11693 bp, 6 predicted proteins | sample 557651 | NCBI WGS metagenome assembly CEAB01 (sample SAMEA3182046, study PRJEB8094) | gut metagenome | biome: human; feature: gut; material: Stool; isolation source: human stools | place: Canada | collected 2011-11-15
ACTTTCTCGTAACGCTCCCTGACAGATGACTCCACCTTGTCATAGTGAGTATAAAGCTCGCTTCCTTTCTGGGTTGTCACCACACGATTCTGCTCATCGTGGAGCTTATAATCCTTGGTGGAATCAAGGAAGGTAAGCATTGTCTTTCCACCATGAATCTCCATGATGTTTTCCTTACGGAGCCATACATATTTTGCCTTTCTTATATGTAAGAAGTACCTATGAATCCCCATTACGCCCGCATACTTGGAACTACCGTCCAGTCGCATATGCGTTCACGATACACTAATTATTAATCAGCATAATCTCCTCTTTTGCCTTCTGAGGATAAGGACTTTGACACCCTTTGTGGTTTATTATCCATAAAAATAAATCATTACACAGTCGTCAAATTCTCATACAAGCACAGATTTTGGCTCATTGCTCACATAAACTCAAAAAAGCAGTACAATCATCTCAGATTGTACTGCTTTTTTTGAATACAGGTGGCTTTTTCATTTTTTGTTATAACTTAATGTAACTTATCACCAGTAAACAAGCAAGTTAAAGCCACTTTTATCTGGTTCAGTTTTTTAAGCAGTTTGGTTCAGTTTTGGTTCAAATTAAAAACCAAACTGTACTAGTTTACACCAATTTACATTAAGTATTAGTATATACATTTTTCCCAAACCGCTTAAATACTGCATTCTAATTCCAAGTAATTATACTATTCGTATGATTACATTCTATCATGGAATGTTCTGCTGATAACATCCATCTGCTGTTCCTTTGTAAGGTCGATGAACTTAACAGCGTAACCTGATACACGGATTGTGAAGTTAGCATATTCAGGTTTTTCAGGATGTTCCATAGCATCGATAAGCTTATCCTTACCGAATACGTTTACGTTAAGGTGATGAGCACCCTGATCGAAGTAACCATCCATAACGTTTACAAGGTTAGCAACTCTTTCATCTTCGTTGTGTCCTAATGCGTCTGGGTTCATTGTCTGTGTATTTGAAATACCATCAAGTGCCCATTCGTATGGAAGCTTTGTAAGTGAGTTAAGAGATGCAAGAAGACCATTCTGCTCTGCACCGTAGCTTGGGTTAGCACCAGGAGAAAGTGGTGTGCCTGCTGGACGACCATCTGGCATAGCTCCTGTATATTTACCGTAAACTACGTTTGAAGTAATTGTAAGGATTGATGTTGTAGGCTCTGAATCTCTGTAAGTATGTCTCTTCTTAATCTTCTCAAGGAATGTCTTAAGAAGCCATACAGCGATATCATCAGCTCTGTCATCATCATTACCATACTTAGGGAAATCTCCCTCAATCTTGTAATCTACAACAATACCTGTTTCGTCACGTACTGTTTTAACCTTTGCATACTTAATAGCTGAAAGTGAGTCAACAACATGTGAGAATCCGGCAATACCTGTAGCGAATGTTCTCTTAACATCTGTATCGATAAGAGCCATCTCAGCTGCTTCATAGTAATACTTATCATGCATATACTGGATAAGGTTAAGTGTATTAACATAAAGGTCAGCTAACCAATCCATCATAGCGTCAAACTTTTCAACAACTTCATCATACTCAAGATATTCAGATGTGATAGGCTTGTAAGCAGGACCAACCTGTTCTCTGTTCTTAACATCAACACCACCATTGATAGCGTAAAGTAAGCACTTAGCAAGGTTTGCTCTAGCTCCGAAGAACTGCATTTCCTTACCTGTCTGTGTAGCAGATACACAGCAGCAGATTGAATAATCATCGCCCCATGTAACCTTCATAACATCATCATTCTCATACTGGATTGAAGATGTATCAACAGAAATCTTTGCTGCATACTTCTTGAAGTTCTCAGGAAGTCTTGATGAGTAAAGAACTGTAAGGTTTGGTTCTGGTGAAGGTCCCATGTTTTCAAGTGTATGAAGGAATCTGTAGTCGTTCTTTGTAACCATTGAACGTCCGTCGATACCTGTACCACCTACTTCAAGTGTAGCCCATGTTGGATCACCTGAGAATAATTCGTTGTATGATGTAATTCTTGCGAATTTAACCATTCTGAACTTCATAACCATATGGTCGATAAGTTCCTGAGCTTCTTTCTCTGTGATAACGCCGTTATCAAGGTCTCTCTGAATATAGATATCAAGGAATGTAGAAACACGTCCAACTGACATAGCTGCACCATTCTGAGTCTTGATAGCTGCAAGGTAACCAAAGTATAACCACTGGCAAGCTTCCTTTGCATTTGTAGCTGGCTTAGAAATATCATAGCCATAGCTTTCTGCCATCTTCTTCATACCTGCAAGTGCCTTATACTGATCAGAAAGCTCTTCTCTTAAACGAATAACGTCATCTGTCATTGTACCGCATCCGCAGTTAGCATGATCTTTCTTCTTCTCTTCCATAAGGAAATCGATACCATAAAGAGCAACTCTTCTGTAGTCACCTACGATACGGCCACGACCATAAGTATCTGGAAGACCTGTGATGATGTGGCTGTGACGAGCCTTTCTCATCTCTGGTGTGTAAGCATCGAAAACACCCTGGTTATGTGTCTTATGATATTCTGTAAAAATCTTGTGTAATTCAGGATTTGGCTCGTAACCATAGTTCTTGCATGATTCCTCTGCCATCTTGATACCACCATAAGGCATAAATGCTCTCTTTAATGGCTTATCTGTCTGAAGACCTACAATCTGTTCAAGGTCTTTCATAGACTCATCTATATATCCAGGACCGTAAGCTGTAAGACCTGCAACTACTTCTGTTTCCATGTCAAGTACGCCGCCCTTAGCTCTTTCTTCCTTCTGTAACTCCTGTAATCTGCCCCAAAGCTTATTTGTTGCCTCTGTTGGGCCTTCCAGGAAACTTTCATCTCCGTCATATGGCTTGTAGTTATTCTGGATGAAATCTCTTACATTGATTTCTTCCTTCCAAAGTCTACCTTTGAAACCGTTCCACTGATCCATCTGTACCATTGTTCCTTGTTCCTCCTTGTTTTAATTTTGTACACTGTATACAATCCGCATTATAAAAAATGTTGTCAGCTATTATAATCAACAAAATATCTTATTCTAAATGCAATGCATTGATTTTAACTAAGATATTCTCCTGTGACAAAAATGCGTTTGTAACAACTTTGATAAATAAGTAACAATTACTGACAAGAGCATACTAACATTTTAACAATGTAAAATCAAGAGTAATTTTCATATTATTGAATTTAGTACAATCCTTGAATTTATGCGGTTATTTTGTACTTTTATCTGTACAAAATGCACATATTATTCACATAATTAACTGAAGCTGTCAAAAATGCACCTCTACTTAATTATCTTCAGTCTGACATATATCATCCTCTTTTACAGTCTCCGTTTTTACATTTTCTTCGGCAATAATTTCCTGTTCACGAAGTGCTTCATCAAGACCTTTCAGTGCTGAAAATGGCATAAACTGCTTGGCACGTTCTTCGACCGGCATCTTTTTTCTTGTATTATTTACTGTACTTTTTCTAATTTCCACTTCTGTGTCCCCCAATCTGATGATTTCTTTCTATTGCAGTTGCACCCTTTTCAAGATTCATGCCTTTCAATACCGCATCTCTGCCATACTTCTTCTTCAAATCAAGCACTGCATGCTGTAATTTATTTTCCCTGTCACCATCTGTATCGTCATCAAACAGCCCAACCTGTCTGTAGGCTTCATCTGTCAGCCTGTTAAATATAAGATTGATTTTACGCACAGGAATATTTTTATCCTTAACCTCATCATAAAGCTTTGAAATAAACGGAAGCATCTTTTTAGATGAACTTGTCGCTGACGGAAGCATAATTGAACCACGCACGGACTGCGGCACTCCTGCGGCTGCACTATATTCTTTTGAGTAATTTATATAGATTGTCACCGAATCCGTAACCATTCCCTGCTCAACAAGCTGAAGACACATTCCGTCAGCCATTTCCTTGACGATAAGCCTTCCCTCCTCATGTTCATAATCCCTTGCAAGAACCTGACCGCTCGTTATGCTGCTGCTTCTCGGCTTATATTTCTTAATATCCGCAATAGTAACCGGTTCTATCCCCCATGCGTGGTCAATGAGAAGTTCAGCATCAATGCCAATCATATCATACAGGATCTGCTCATCTGCCTCTGCAATCTGTGCCATATCATATATCCCTGCCTGTGCAAGTCTTCCGGCAAGTCCATGCCCCACTCTCCAGAAATCTGTGAGTGGTCTGTGATGCCACAGCGTCCTCTTATAACTTTCCTCATCAAGTTCACCGATAAAATCTTTCGCATGTTTCGCAGTTATATCAAGTGCAATCTTTGCAAGATAAAGATTAGTACCTATGCCGCACGTTGCCCTAATCCCCACTGTATCAAATATATCCTGCATAATACGTATGCCCAGTTCTTTCGCAGTCATTCCATATAAAGAAAGATACTCTGTTACATCCATAAAAACTTCATCTATAGAATATACATGTATATCCTCTTTTGAAATGTACTTCAGATAAATGCCATATATCTTTGCCGAATAATCAATATAAAGCTGCATTCTCGGCTGTGCCATAATATAATCAATACCTTTGGGAATCTCAAACACACGGCATCTGTTCTTCACACCAAGAGCTTTCATCGCAGGCGACACAGCAAGACATATTGTTTTCTCACTTCTGTCCGGGTCAGCAACAACAAGATTAGTTGTCATTGTATCAAGACCACGCTCAACACACTCAACCGATGCATAAAATGATTTTAAATCTATACATACATATATCCTGCTGCCCATACCATTGTTTCCTTTCATATTATTCCCATATACCATAATTTTTTTTCATAAAAATATTATACAACAAAAAATCGAATGTATGTACTGTTTTTTTATTTTTTATATGCAAAAACAACGTCATATATATGCAAAAACAACATCATATTTTTGTTGATAAAATAATAAAAACATGATAAAATTTTAGTTGTTTAAAGCGTTGAACTTTAAAGGGGTAAATTCAAAAGAAACACAGGAGGATTTTTATGAAACTATTAATTTTGATTATCTATTTTGCGGTCATGATTGGAATCGGGCTTTACTGCCGCAAACATGCAACTGATGTCAACGGATTCGTACTTGGCGGCCGCTCGGTTGGTCCGTGGCTTACAGCTTTTGCATACGGAACTTCTTATTTTTCTGCTGTCGTATTCGTAGGATATGCTGGCCAGTTCGGATGGAAATATGGCATTTCTGCAACATGGGCAGGCATTGGCAACGCAATCATAGGTTCACTTCTGGCATGGGTTGTTCTCGGACGACGAACAAGAATTATGAGCCAGCATCTGAATTCTGCAACAATGCCGCAGTTTTTCGGAGAACGATTCGGAAGCAGTGCGTTAAAAATCGGTGCATCCGTAATTATATTCATTTTTCTCATTCCTTATACAGCATCTCTTTATAATGGTCTTTCAAGACTTTTCGGAATGGCATTTAACATTGATTATTCAGTCTGTATTATGCTCATGGCAGTTCTTACAGCTATCTACGTAATTGCAGGCGGATATATGGCAACAGCTATTAACGATTTCATTCAGGGAATAATAATGCTTTTTGGCATTGCAACCGTAATAGCTGCCGTTCTTAACAGTAAAGGCGGATTTATGGCGGCACTTGATGGTCTTGCAAAAGTGAGTGACCCTGCTGTAACAGATACACCGGGAATTTTTGCTTCATTTTTCGGACCTGACCCTCTCAATCTTTTATTTGTCGTAATACTTACATCACTCGGTACATGGGGACTTCCTCAGATGGTTCAGAAGTTTTACGCAATAAAAGATGAAAAATCCATCAAAAAAGGTACAATTATTTCAACTATATTTGCACTTGTTGTTGCCGGAGGCAGTTATTTTCTCGGTGGATTTGGACGTCTTTTCTCAGATGAAATTGATGTTGCTGCCAACGGATATGACTCAATTATTCCGACAATGCTTTCAGGATTAAGTCCTATGCTTATCGCACTTGTTGTTATTCTCGTTTTGTCAGCGTCAATGTCTACGCTTTCATCACTTGTAATTGCATCAAGTTCAACACTTACTATCGACTTCTTAAAAGATAATTTTATTAAAGATATGAGCGATAAAAAACAGGTTTTATCAATAAGAATTCTTGTCGTTGTATTTATTGCAATTTCATCAATTCTTGCACTTATACAATATAAAAGCTCAATTACATTTATTGCACAGCTTATGGGTGTTTCATGGGGTGCACTCGCCGGTTCGTTCCTTGCACCTTTTATGTACTCATTATATTCAAAGCGTGTCACAAAGGCTTCATGCTGGGTATGTTTCATATTCAGTTCAGTTCTTATGATTGCAAATATTTTCTTCAGGAGCTCATTTCCGACAATTATGCAGTCACCTATCAACTGCGGTGCTATTGCAATGCTTGCCGGACTTGTAATTGTTCCTGTAGTCAGCCTGTTCACACCAAAGCCTGACAAAGAACTTGTGGAATCAGCTTTTAAATGCTATGACAAAAAGACAACCGTTGAGCAAAAAACTGCTCTCGGCGACTAAAGGTAAATATTGTTTTGAATGTAAGCATCGTTTTGGCTCGCTGTCCTATAACCCTAAATATAAATCACTAAACAAAATGCTCCGTTCGGGATTCACAGCTTAACTGTTATCCTAAACGGAGCATTTTTATTTTATTTAATTATGCGTTTCTTCCCGCTTCAAATGCCTTTCTGTTCAAATCAAGGAATTTCGTAGGTACTATTTTTTCAATAGCATCCTGCCACTGTTCATCGCTTATCTCAGGAAAATATGTTGATAATCTTCCCATGAGTGCTATATTTACAGCTTTTGCGGAACCGGCCTCCTGTGCGATTGAAAGAAAATCTTTTGCATCAACCTTTGCACCTGCTGCCTGCATTTTCTCGATAAGATTTTCAGGATATGCAGCCGCACCTGTTATTACAGGCATTGGCTCTACTTCCTGAGTATTTGTTATAATTGTTCCGTCTTTTTTGAGAAATTCAAGCCATCTTGCAGCTTCAAGTTTTTCAAATGAAATGATAACATCTGCCTCACCCTTATCAATTACAGGTGAGTATACTTTTTTACCATATCTTACGTATGTTACAACGCTTCCGCCTCGCTGGCTCATTCCGTGAACTTCCGATACCTTTACGTCATATCCCTGCTGTAAGAGAACATAACCTAACATTTTACTTGCCAGCAGTGTTCCCTGTCCGCCGACACCTACTATCATAATATTCTTTGTATCCATATCAACCCTCCTTATTCTGCTTTCAATGCATCAAATTTACACATCTGTGTACATACCTTACAGCCGATGCAGAGTGTAGGGTCAATCTTTGCTTTTTTATCTCTTACAGAAATTGCAGGACATCCGATACGCATGCATGATTTACATCCGACGCATTTATCAGAATCAACTTTGAGAGGCGGTTTGTGAACAGTTCCTTTTATCATTACGCACGGACGGCGGCTTATGATAATTGATGGTTCTTCTGCCTCAAGTTCCTCTTTCAATACAGTATCTACCTCTTCAAGGTTATATGGGTCTACAACACGAACCCTGTTAAATCCGATAGCACGGCAAAGTGCTTCAAGATTAACCTTTCCTGCCGGCTCACCACGGAGATTTTTACCAGTCGTAGGATTCTGCTGGTGTCCGGTCATGCCGGTAATTGAATTATCAAGAATAATAACTGTTGAATTACTCATGTTGTATGCAATATCTGTAATTCCTGTAATTCCTGAATGTATAAATGTTGAATCACCAATAACGCCGACGCTTCTCTTTTCACCTTCTTTGCCCATTGCCTTGTTAAATCCATGAAGTCCTGAACATGATGCACCCATACAGACATTTAAATCCATAGCATTAAGAGGTGCAACCGCACCGAGTGTATAACATCCGATATCACCGTAAACCATGCAGTTATTTTTCTTTAATGTATAGAAAACTCCTCTGTGTGGACATCCTGCACACATAACAGGAGGTCTTGGCGGAATTTTGTCATCTATATGTAAGCTTTCCGGAACTTCCATTCCCATACACTTTCTAACAAGATTCTGTGAGAATTCTCCACATATAGGAAATGTATCTTTTCCCTTTACTTTTATGCCAAGCTGTTTACAATGTTCCTCAATAAACGGGTCAAGCTCCTCAAGAACGATAACCTCATCTACAGAAGCTGCGAAATCAAGTATAAGCTTTTCAGGAAGCGGATAAATCATTCCAAGCTTTAAAATGCTTGCATTTTCACCAAAACACTCCCTCGCATACTGATATGATGTTGATGATGTGATAATTCCAAGCTTTTTATCACCATATTCAACTCTGTTAAAATCACAGTTTTCGGCAAGAGCAATAAGGTCTTTTGTACGCTGTTCAACTCTTACATGTGCATTTCTTGAATTTAATGTCATCATGACCTTTGCCGGGTCCTTTACATAAGGTACCTGCTCAGGCACAACACGCACTCCTGTCTCGACGACACTCTGTGAATGTGAAACTCTTGTACACATCTTGATAAATACAGGTGTGTTGTATTTTTCTGATAATTCAAATGCCTTCTTTGTAAATTCAAGTGCTTCCTGTGAATCTGAAGGCTCAAGCATAGGCACTTTTGCTGCCTTTGCATAATGTCTGGAATCCTGTTCATTCTGTGAAGAATGCATCCCCGGGTCATCTGCAACGCATATTACAAGACCTGCGTTGACACCCTGATATGATATTGTAAAAAGCGGGTCAGCAGCTACATTAAGACCTACATGTTTCATTGCACATGCACTTCTTCGTCCGCCTATAGTCGCTCCGTGTGCAGCTTCAAGAGCCACCTTTTCATTCGGAGCCCATTCGCAGTACACTTCATCATATTTTGCTGTTTCTTCTGTAATCTCTGTACTGGGTGTTCCCGGATAACTTGAAACAACCATACAGCCAGCCTCGTAAAGCCCCCTTGCAACGGCTTTATTGCCAAGCATTAACTCTTTCATAAATCCTCCTTGTTTTTGCGGAGCAAACAAGAAAAACAAAGTTTTTCTTGTTATCGCGGTATTCGCCAAGGTTTTAAGCAAGCTTAAACTTTGGCTCATTACTCGCGTAAATCCGACTGCCCCTGCAGGAGCATAGGATTTGTCCTCCTTGTTTTTGCGGTCATATGACCTGTATATTTTTATATCTGATTTTCTTTTGCAACAAGATTGTCGGCACCGTAAATCTTACGAAGCTTTGGTTTTTCAATCTTTCCTGTTGCATTTCTTGGTATATCAGCAAAAATAATCTCTTTAGGACGCTTATATCTTGGAAGTGCATGGCAGAATTCTTCAATTTCTTCTTTTGAACAGACCATGCCATCCTTGATTTCTATGATTGCCGCTGTCTTCTCACCAAGTCTTCTGTCTGAAAGACCGATTACAGCAACGTCCTTTATTTTGTCATGACGGCGTAAGAAATCTTCTATCTGAACCGGATAAATATTTTCACCACCGCTTACGATAACATCTTTCTTTCTGTCAACAAGATAATAAAATCCCTGTTCATCCTGCATAGCCATATCACCTGTATACAGCCAGCCATCCTTTAGCACTTCACTTGTTGACTTTTCATCGTTATAATAACATGTCATCACACCCGGACCTTTGACACAAAGTTCACCGACCCCGCCCTGTGCAACTTCATTATCATTTTCATCAACAATCTTACATTCCCATCTGTAACCCGGAACGCCGATTGCCCCGACTTTATCAATATTTTCAACTCCGAGATGAACGCAGCCCGGACCTGTTGACTCTGACAAGCCATAATTCGTATCGTACTGGTGGTTTGGAAAATATTCTTTCCATCTCTTGATAAGCGAAGGTGGAACCGGCTGTGCTCCTATGTGCATAAGCCTCCACTGGTCAAGTTTATAATCAGACAGCTTAATATCGCCTCTGTCAAGAGCATCAAGAATATCCTGTGCCCATGGCACCAAAAGCCATACTATTGTGCAGTGCTCATTTGAAATAGCAGAAAGTATTGTCTCCGGCTTTGTTCCTTTAAGAAGAACCGCCTTACTTCCTGCAACAAGGCTTCCCATCCAGTGAAACTTCGCACCGGTATGATAAAGCGGAGGAATACATAAAAATGTATCATCTCTTCCTGTTGAATGATGCTTCTGCTCCATCTGTGCCGCCTGTGTTAAGCTTCTGTGTTTATGAAGTATCGCCTTTGGAAATCCCGTTGTTCCAGATGAAAAATATATTGCACCAAAATCATCATCTGTAATTTCAATATCAGGAGATTTGCTTGAACAGTCAGCGACAAGCTCCCTATAACTTTCCGCAAAACTTGGACAGTTATCCCCAACATATATAAGAAGTCTTCCCTTGCTTAAAACATCTGCATTGACTTCCATTCTTCCTATGAATTCAGAACCGAACACAATCACATCTACCTCTGCAAGCTTTGCACAATATAAAATTTCATCTGAATCATATCTGAAATTAAAAGGAACAGCAATCGCACCCGTCTTTAATACCCCAAAATATACAGGCAGCCACTCAAGGCAGTTATACATAAGTATTGCTACCTTATCACCTTTCTTTATTCCCCTTCCAAGAAGCATATTAGCAAAACGGTTTGCCTTTTCATTAAATACACTCCATGTAATCTCTCTTCTATACGGCTCGAATCTTGTAGGCTGTATAAGAGCATATTCTTTCCAGGTCATCCTTCTTGTATCATTCTCATCCGGATTAAGCTCTACCAAAGCTACCTCGTCGGGATATAATCTTGCATTTCTTTCAAGATATTCCATTACTGGCATTGTAAAAAATCCCCTTTCATCTTCTCTGCATATATTAGGCTCTGCCTCTTCCTGCTTTTTCACTGCATACTTTTATACGTCAAACTGCTGACGCAAAACCTTAGATAAGAATACCATTTTTTGTAAATAAAAACAAGGCTCGCACACTAAATGCAAGCCTTGTTCAGCAATTTCACCAATTTTTTTACAAAATTACATTTCAAAAGAATTTATAAAATATTCATAGAATCAGATACATAATTTAACATCTTACGTTTGTCTTCAGCCGGAAATATACACCACACGCTTTTAATAATCTGAATCTTTCTATCCTGAAGATTCATAAATAACGTGGGACGATATTCTGACATATTATAAAGACTTACAAGTGTCTCTGCATCAGGATATATCTTTTCTTTTTCAATATCGCGATATTTCTTGATTCCAAGTCCAAGCTTTTCAGCCATGGCTATCTGTGATGTATTCATTTTATCCCTGACAAAGCATGTCATTGAAAATCCATTCCAGTCATTTGCAAGTGACTGAAGCATTTTCATATTATTCGCATCTTCGTCCCTCATTTTTGAAACTGTGCCGCTGTATTTGCTTACAATAATATCAGCCAGCAGCTTCAAAGCAAAATTCCTATGTGTTTCAGTATCTATATTCGCTAAAGTCTTATCCAGGTCCTTTGTATGATAAACATACTTTTTACCGGCTATCAACTCATCCAAATCAAATCCGATTTCCGAAAAATTCATAAGTATCTGTCCACTTATTATAATTCCACCGTTTTCAATATAAGAATATTGCTCCTGCATAAGCCCAAACTTTTCTGCAATATCTGTCTGCATCAGACCCATAGATTTTCTATACATTACAAGCC
>CEAB01037227.1_pt1 | contig 11668 bp, 10 predicted proteins | sample 557651 | NCBI WGS metagenome assembly CEAB01 (sample SAMEA3182046, study PRJEB8094) | gut metagenome | biome: human; feature: gut; material: Stool; isolation source: human stools | place: Canada | collected 2011-11-15
CAACAAACTTGAATCTGACGGGCAGGCACAGTCTGTGCTTGCCCGCCTTGTTTGCCAAACAGCGAAACGGGCGGCGGCAGTCAATGGCGCGAAGCGTTCATCTTGACCATTGACAGACGCAACCCGTTGCGCTATATTCTTCCCGTCAGCTATCGAGGGGGGCGTAATCTGTCACGGCGTTCAGGTAGGCTTCGGGATCGCCGTTCAGAACCAGATCGGCATACGCAAGTGGATCATTGTAGATCAGATAATCCAGCTCTGAGCGCTGGAAGCGGTTATCGGCAACTTCGTTTTCAACGGCGGTGAAGTCAATGGAAATCTGGCTTCTATCGTCAAAAACCAATTCTACGCAGGCTGTGTCGATGTTGAATTGATAGGATATAAGTTTGCTCATGGTCATACCTCCAAGATGTTTTTTGAGGTGAATCAGGCGGTCAATTCCGGGTGATTATTGGCAGGAATCATACCGAAATCCGCTGCTAATCATTCAAAATAAGTCGTTGCGAACGGTTAGTACGTATAAAATAGTTGGCTACAAAACGGCTGCAAAATTCGCAAGAAACCTATGTACAGCCCGAAATACGTGGATTATTTGGGCAAAATGCGTATCGAGAGTGCATTTTATAACCCTAAATCAAAGCCAAAGACTTGAGTGGGAATAAAAACGAAATTGCCCGGAAACACCGGACTTTTTGAGCTTTGATCCCCTCGCGGCAACGATTTGGCAGCAGGAATTCATGATTCACAAAGAGAGCCGCCTGATTTCGGACGAAGTCGGGCGGCTCTCTTTGTCAGCTGGACATCCCCGAGCCGGCATGCTATACTGGTTTTACCACAGTAAAAAGGAGTCTTCCGCATGAAAAAGCAAATCCGACCCGCGCCTCTGCTTGCCGCAGCGATTCTTGCGTTGAGTCTGCTTGCCGGGTGTGCCGATAAAAAAGGCGTACAGGATGATGACCCGGTCGTCGCGTCTTACGGAGAAACGGAAATCCGCAGAAGCCTCGTCGATTATGAAAAGCAGAACCAGCAGGCGCTCTCCGGCGGCAAAGCCGTCAGCGATCAAGAAGCCGTCGACCAGCTGCTTGAGAACCTTGCCATGCTCGACGAGGCAGAGCACCTCGGGCTTTCCGTCTCGCAGGAGGAGGTTGACGAAGCCTTCGCCGCGCAGCAGCAGAACTACGAAGAATACGAAGATGTGCGTACTGCGGTGGACGCCTGGTGCAAGCAGGTCGGTGTTGCACCGGATGGGTATTTTGCTGCCATCCGCGATCAGCTTCCGCGCGTGATTCTGCGGCAGAAGCTGCGCGACGCGCTCGGAGCGGAATACTGCAAGGAACACGGACTGTCATTTACAAAGGTCAATCCGCCCGAGCAAATGCGCGAGTATGTGCAGAGCTATCTCGACGGTTTGCTTGACAAATACAGCGCAAAAATCACCTATTTCCCCGCGCTGAACGGCTGAACACACAAAACTGCCGGCATGCAAAAATACCCGAAAGCCTTGCCCTGCAAGACCTCCGGGTATTTTCATGCTTTTCCTCCGCTTCACACGGCGACCTGTCAAGTCTGCGGCTGATAGACGTAGCTCTCGCTTGCCGCGTCGTAGTACCAGATCAGCGTCTGACCGGTGAGCATGAGCTGCACGTCGCTGTCGCCGTCGCCGTTCAGATCGTCCAGCGAGAGCGCTTCAAACAGATCGTGTGCGCCCTCGATCTTTTCCGGAAAGACTGCTTCTGCAAAAAAAGTCTGCGTTTCTTCATCCAGATAAAACTCCACGCCGCTGTCAAATACACAGGCAAGCACGCTTGTCTGCTCCCCCGCGCGCGTGATAGTCCCCGCGTCGCTCACCTGCCCATACGTGCGCCAGTCTGCGCCCGCGATGTCCGTCTGCATCTCCTGCTCCGGTTCCTGTTCCGGCGCCGCGCAGGCAGCGCACAGCAGCATCGCTATCGCCAGCAGCCCCATTGCCGCCCGTTTCCAGAATCCTTTCATGACCCGTTCTCCCCCTCTTGCTCTAACAGTTTTGTTTTATGATACCACCTGTCCGCAGAAACCGCGAGTAACCGCCGGTTAGCAATCGCGAAAAAATCGGACGGGTTGTATTTTCGTTTCGATTCTGTTAGAATTACCATACTATGCTCGAAACATGCCCGGAAAGGACGGATGCACGGTGAAAAGCACGATGCGGGACATGACGGTCGGCAGTCCGTGGAAACTGATTGCGGGCTTTGCGCTGCCGGTCCTGCTGAGCCAGATTTTCCAGCAGCTGTATAATACCGCAGACTCTCTGATCGTCGGGCGCTTTCTCGGCGACGAGGCGCTTGCCGCCGTCAGTTCATCGGGTCCTCTGATTTTCCTGATGACCAGCTTCTTTGAGGGCTTGACCCTCGGCGCGGGCGTTGCCATCTCGCGCTACTTTGGCGCAGGCGACGACGCACGGGTCGAGCGCGCCATCCACGCAAATATTTTCGTGAACCTTCTGAGCGGCATTTTCCTCACCATCTTCGGCGTTCTGCTGACGCCTATCATCCTTCGCTGGATGGGCACCGACCCCGAGGTCCTGCCGGACGCTATCTCCTATTTCCGCTATTATTTTACCGGCGTGCTGGCAGTCATGCTTTATAACGCCTGCAAGAGCGTCATGAACGCGCTCGGAGACAGCAAGAGACCGCTTTATTATCTGCTGCTGTCGTCGGCGGTCAATATCGCGCTGGACATTCTGTTCATCGGCGGCTTCGGCTGGGGCGTATGGTCCGCCGCCGTGGCGACGGTCATCTCACAGGCAATCAGCATGATTCTGTGCCTGATTCAGCTCTCACGCAAGACAGCAAAATACCGCCTGCGGCTGTCGCATCTGCGCGCCGACCGTGAAATGATCGGCTTGATTCTTCGCTACGGGCTTCCTTCCGGCGTGCAGAATTCCGTCATCGGACTTGCAAACGTCGTCGTGCAGACGAACATCAATTCCTTCGGCAAAATCGCCATGGCTGCTTTCGGCACACACAGTAAACTTGAAGGCTTTGCCTTCCTGCCAATCACAAGCTTTACCATGGCTCTGACAACCTATACCAGCCAGAATCTTGGCGCCTGCAAGTATGACCGTGCCAAAAAAGGCGCGCGCTTTGGAATCATATGCGCCATGGTTCTCGCGGAAACCATTGGCATCACCATGTATTTTCTGATGCCGCAGCTGGCAAGACTTTTCAGCCAGACACCGGAGGTCATCGCGCTGGCAACTACACAAGCGCGCATCGTTACGCTCTTTTACTGCCTGCTTGCCTATTCTCACGCTGTTGCCTCTGTCTGCCGCGGCGCCGGCAAGGCGTTCGTACCGATGCTTGTGATGCTTGCCGTCTGGTGTGTGCTGCGCATCAGCTATATCACGCTCATCATGCGCTTTGTCCATGAGATCCGCTATATCTACTATGCGTATCCGCTGACGTGGACCATCAGCTCGGTCATCTTTTTTATCTACTACCACTGCTCCGACTGGGTCCACGGCTTCGACGCAGCGGAAAAGCGCAAAATCCCTTCCTGAACCAAAAGCAGCGGATGCTTTCCTGCATCCGCTGCGTTTTTCATGCCTGTCCGTTTTTCATCCAGAAGGGTGGTCTTTTCTGCACTATTTGATGGTTTCACTGTTGTTGAGGACGTTGACGCTGTACAAAAACAGCACGTCCTGATCGGTAAACGTCAGGAAGCTTCCAAGCCTTACACTCGGAAGATAGCGGATATCGACCAGCGTAATTTTTGCGTAGCCATCTAAAAGCAGCGGCGCCAGGCTGCTGGCAAACGAGTCGCGGAAGATCACCAGCTCCCTGTCCGTCTTCGCGTTCGGGTTTTCGATCGTCAGAAGCGACACCGAACCGGACAGGAACATCTCATACGGGTTCTTCCCCGCCGCCTTTTCCATGTCATAGACCGCACCGGTCCGGTTCGTCTCAAAATTTGTCACGACGGCGCTTTCAATCGTGTCGCTCGTCAGATACGAGATCGTCTCCGGCTTCACGGGCAGCGCCGCATAGCCGTAGTAAAGCCCGTAATAATCGCGTGCAAGCGTCTGCGTTTCAAAGGCTTCTTCTACGCTTGCGCCCATCGCTTGCGCAAGCGTCTTCGCCGCAGGCAGAAGCCGGTCCTGCCGCCAGTGAAGGTCGGTTCTGTAATAGTCTTCGATTTGCAGGCTTCCGGCGAGATCAATATATTGTGCCCACGAAAGGTTATCGCGCATGGACGAGAAAAACGCATCGTAGTCCAGCGCCGGATAGCCGTTCTGCTTTGCCAGATAGTAGTTTTTGTCCGGAATCACCGCAAGATAGGGTTTCACATCCGTGTCCGCGAGATACTTGTCATAGACAAAGCGAAAGCGCTCCTGCGCATGCTTGATAGAATCTTCGTTCAGCGGATATTCCAGCTTCGAAACAAAGTCGTCTGCCAGATACACGCCGTGGTTGTCCTTCTGCCGGTACACGCCGAGCGACAGCAGGCTCTTGAGTGTCCGGAACTGCTCACGCAGCGGGAACTGATCGAGTGTATAGCTTTCAAAATCGCCTGTCCATTTCCCGTCCCAAAAGCCTTTCACAGAAAACGCCGGAAACTGCGCGAGACTGCGCCGCTCCGACTGAGACTGTGCGTCTGCGGGCTTGATCGCGCCCCAGACGGCAAAGCCGAACAGGAATGCGCCCAGAAGCAGGACGGTCAGCATGGTTTTTTTCTTCTGCATCCTCCTGCCTCCTTAAAACCGGAAATACAAAAACGGGTTAAACGACCCATCGACCAGAAACGCCGTACACGCGGCAAGAAGCGCAAGCATGACAAGCGGCTGCAAAACGGTCAGCGCTTGCGCGCCGAATCGGGTTTTCCCGAGCCGGGAAATGGCGTTCGATACCAGTGGTGTCGCGCCGATTGCCGCAAACAGGAAGGTTCCGGCGTAGCTTTTGAGGTAATAGACGCCTTCCGTGCTGACAAGCGGCAGCCCGCCTGCGCCAAACATTGCTCCGAGCTGCGAAACCGCCTCCGACACGGAGTCCGCATTGAAAAGAACGAAGCTCAGCGTCACAAGCAGCAGCGTATAAACGTGCTTCAAGACATGCGTTCTCTGCAGCAGCCTGCCGTACACCAGCTTCTCTGCCACCAGCAAGACCGCAAAGCCCAGCCCCCACAGAACAAAGTTCCAGCTTGCCCCGTGCCACAGACCGGTCAGCATCCAGACAACGAGAATGTTCCGCAGCCATTTTGCCTTCGATACGCGGTTTCCGCCGAGCGGAATATAGACGTAGTCCCGGAACCAGGAGCCGAGGCTGATATGCCAGCGCCGCCAGAATTCGGTGATGGAGCCGGAGATATACGGGTAGTTGAAATTCTCCTGAAACCGGAAACCGAAAATTCTGCCGAGTCCGATTGCCATATCGCTGTAGCCGGAAAAGTCAAAATAAAGCTGCAAGGTAAAGCTGACTGCATAGAGCCAGTAGTAGAGCACTGACAGATCCTGACTCTTCTGAAACGCTGTAATAAGCTCATACAAAACGTTTGCCAGCAGAACCTTTTTCGAAAGTCCAATCACAAACCGGCACGTGCCATAAGACACATCCTCCAGTGTCGTTTCCCGGCGGTCGAGCTGCGGCGCAATGTCTGCGTAGCGCACAATCGGTCCTGCAATGAGCTGCGGAAACATCGCGATATATGTTCCGAGCTTCAAAAAGCTTTTCTGCGCCGGAACCTCGCCGCGGTACACATCGACCACATAGCTTAAAATCTGGAAGGTGTAAAAGCTGATGCCGATGGGGAGCGTGACGTGCAGAAGCTTGAAAGACAGCCCCGTTACGGCATTTACGCTGGATAGAAAGAAGTCTGCGTATTTGCAGTACGCCAGCAGCGCCAGACTGAGCGCGACAGAAGCGGTCAAAAAAAGCTTTGACCGCTTCTTGTTCTGTGCATGTTTTTCAATCAGACGCCCGAAGACGTAGCCCTGCAAAATGCTCAGCAGCATGAAGATGCAGAACCTCGGTTCCCCCCAGGCATAGAACAGGAGGCTCGAAAGGAAAAGCACTGCGTTTTTTCCCGCGCGCGGTGTGAGAAAATAGACTGCCATCACAAGCGGCAGGAAGTAATATAAAAACGGAATGCTGGAAAAAAGCATGGGAGCCTCCTGTCAGATGATATGGATTTAAGCGTCGATTGCCTCGTCATAGACGGCGGTAAAGCTTGCATCCGCCGCGGCAAGCTTGTCGCGGAAGGTGTTGACAAGCTCTTCATCGCCGTATACCGCTACGATCAGATTGCCGCTCGTTGCGATGAACATCTTGTCCGGGAAGCCGCACATCCATTGCTTGCCGGAAATTTCGTTGTGGATGTCCTCTACGATGGACGAAACGTCGTCTGCGTTTGCCGCATGGTATGCCCCGCAGGTGAAGGTGTTGCCGTTCATCATGTGCATAAGAGATGCCGCGCCGTCCAGCTTCACAGCATCATTTGCCGGGAAGGTAAGCAGGTACGAAAGATTATCCGCGTTTGCAATATTCACAGCGCCTGCTGCATCGTCCACGCTGTTATCATAGTCGCCGCCTGCTGCGGGGAACTTTTCCTCGTCTTTGTAGCTTGCCCAGATTTTGTTGAGAAGATCCAGCGCCTCCTGCGTACTCTCGGCATTCTCTGTGCCGCCTTCTGCCGCCGGTGCGTTTTCCTCGGAGGGCTCGCCTACGCCAAATTCATCGTCGAGCATGCCGTCATCCGGCTTAGCTGCATTTTCATCGTCTGCGGGCTTTTCCGCAGGAGCGTCAGGCTCTTCAGCGGGTGCTTCCGGCTCGGTGGGCGTCTGCTCAGAGGTCGAGGGTTTTTCTTCACCGACGGTATCGTCTGTTTTCTTGCTTGCGCAGGCTGCAAAGCTCAAAACGCAGGCAAGTGCAAGAAGCATCGCTAAAATCTTTTTCATGGTTGGTTTCTCCTTTGAATTTCTAATGATTTGCTTTCTTTCTCAATTTCGGATTTCTTTCATTCGGGGGTGTTGACAATACCGACAAACAGCGGCAGCCCGCTGCGCGCGGTGATGGCAAAGACGAACGGGCGGTCCAGCGTGAAGTCTATTTCTTCATCCGGCGGCATTGCCGCGCCAGCCTCCATCATCACCGTATAGGCTGCTGCCGTCACGCCCTCTTCGTCGACTCTCACGCGCGCGGCGTGGTCCGCTCTGGATAGATAGACGCCGTCCGCGTCCTGAATCGCCGGAGAAAAGTCCGCGTCCGCAGGGCTGAACACATCCGTCACGCCGAGCGCCTGCAGGCTCGCGTTCAAGTCCAGGTCGGATGAAACGTCAAACTTCGGCAGCGCAAGGTTTACAATCAAAAATTTGCTGTTTTCCCAGTCGCCGCTTCCCAGCAGGAAGTCCATTGCTTCCTCGTCCTGCAAAAGGCCCTCCGGGCTGACGCCCTCGTCGGGCAGCAGCAGCTTCATACAGCCGCTTTCGCGCAGCGGAAGCTCGATTGCGCCGAACTGCTCGCCCCAGTAATACGTGTCGGAATCGGACCGGTGCATAAAATCGCACGTGAGATCGCCCGCTGCCGCGTGGAAGGTTCCTTCGCTCGTCTGGCTCTTGGAAAATTCCTCTGACCATTTGGCGCGGTAATAAATGGTCGTCGCCTGCGCCAGAACTGTATCCGGGTCAAACGTAACGCCGGACGCCTGCTTCTCAAGAAGCCCGCCCGTCTGCTCGTTCAGCCAGCTTTGCAGCACCTTATTGTAATCGTCACTTCCCATTTCCCCGGAAAACGTCGAGGCGTAGTAGGTCTTTGCCAGCGTATCGAGCGTACTCTGCACATAATTTGTGCCGTCTCGCAGCCACAGGGAGCTTGCCAGAACGCTCGTCACCGCGCCATCGGCGCAGTAGTTGGCGTTCCAGAGCGCGCTTGCCTGTGCGCGCACCGACGCAAGATCGCTCTGCCCCAGAAGGGTCAAAATCTGCGCGCGGGAATTGCCGTCGGTACACTCGCAGAGCATCGAGAGCGCCATGTACACATTCAGCGGCGAATAGACGAGGTTCTGCCCGCCGCCCTGCGCCAGCATCGTTCCGGTCGAAGCGCGCAGGAAGCGCTGCATGCCGTCCGGGTCCGGAAGCTGCAGGTTATTACGCGCCCGCTTGTCTGCCCACCAGGCATCGTAGACCTTGGAAAAGCCGTCGTCGTCAAACGAGCCGTCCTTTTTCCAATACGCCGATTCGTCCGGGTACTGCGCCATTTCGGGATAAACCGGCGCAGCAAGCGCAGACGTTTCCGGCGTCGTTTCTTTTTCCGCCGCAGGGCAGCTTTCCACAGCCGGCGCGCAGCCTGCCATCGAAAGCGCCAGCACTGCAGCAAGTCCTGCTGCCGCGAATTTTTTCAAACGCATTGTATCACACCTCCGGCAGCGCTGTCAAAGCGCCAAGAAAAATGGGAAGCCCGGTTTCCAGATCGACGATCATGTACACAAAGGGTCGGTTCAAAAGGACGCTGTGCGGGTAGAGCGCCGCACTTTCCGTCGTTGCCTCCACCGCCGTCGCCGCGCCAGCCTTCGTGCCCTCTTCGTCGACCTGAATAAAGGTCTTGTGCAGCACGCGCGAGATATAGATGTTCCCTTCGTCGGACGTGCCGAGGGCGGTAAAGTCGGCGTTCGCGCCGTCAAAGGCATCCGTCATGCCGAGCGTTTTCAGATTCCCGGAAAGCTCGGCAGAAAACTCTGCTTTGAACTTCGGCAGCGCAATTTCCACGCTTTCGTCAATCGGAGAGGCAAGTATAGCATGAAGCCGCTCGCCTGTCAACTGATTTACATAATCTTCGATACTGGTACTTTCCTCCGGCAGCAGCGCGGCAAAGGCGTATTTCCCATCCGCATAAGGTTTCAGGAAGCCCTCCGCGTGTTCGTCCGAGAGATATTGCCCGACCGCGCCGTGGAGAAAGTCTCCGGTCTGCGCCTGCCCATTGCGCGCGGTGAACGTTCCTTCCCACACCTCGTAGGATTTGAAGGGTCGTTCCCATTTCGCGTCAAACGCCAGCGCGCTCACAAGATACATGACCGTGTCCTGCGGAATTTCATCGAGAATCTCCGGAATCATCCCGTCTGTATGCTCGCTGACCCAGTCGTTGATGCTCTTCTTCGTCGCGTCGTCAAAGGGCGCGCTGTAAATGCCCGCGCCAAATGAGTCGGCGTTTTTCTGTAAGAACGCCTCCTCCACGTGAAGCGTCGGCGTGTCCTTGAGCCAGACGGAGTTTGCAAGCCTCAGCTGCTTGTCCTCGCCCGTTTCTGACCAACACGCGGAGAACACGGAGTTGAGCGTTTCGGCATTCGCGCCGAGCGCCGCCTCCATCTGCGTCTTCGTCTCTCCCGCCGCGCCGTTTGCGGTCATGGAAAGCGCGGCAAGAATGCTGAGCGGCGACAGAAGCGGATTTTTGTTTTCCATCTCGCTTTGCAGGAGCTTTACGCCGAAGCCGGTCATCGCCCCCGTCGTCTGTGTCAATGCGTCTTCATCCGGGCAGATCACCTGCGGGGTCTTCTTGACATTCTTCGTCAGATCGGCAGCGCCCGCGCCCTTTGCCGCGCAGCCGGAAGCCGAAAGCACGCACGCAGCGGCAAGAAGCGCCGCAAGAAGCTGTTTGCCTTTCATGGGTAATTCCTCCTTTTTTCATGTCCCTCTGCCTCAAAAGACGAGAAACAGGTGCATCGGTTGCACGTAATAATAAAATTTTTTGCCGGACGCAGAAAAGCCCTCCGACTGGAGGGCTCATTTTATTGCGGCGGCAGGCCGCTTCCGAACGCCGCCTTGACAATCAGGATACTGTCCGCTTCCTGATAAAGCTCCGGCATTGCAGCCAATTCGGTGCAGCTATACATGCGTACACCGTCTCCAAGGTCCGGGACCAGCGAGGCCAGCACGACATCCTCCCCGTCCTGAAGCGGAAGTTCTGTCCCATCTTCATAGGAGTTGAAGCCGAAGCCCATCATATCCTCCGGCATGGTAAACGATGCCGAAACCTGTCTGGCCGCGTCTGCCTCCAGAGAAAGCTGGACCACGGGAACGGCGTTTTGGGCGCTGAACGGGTTCTGAAACACCAGATGCAGTTTCTCATCCGCCGTTGTTAGGGTAAGCGGCTGAGACCGGGTGCAGGTCCCGTTCTGCCAGTACTCGGCCCAAACCTCTCCATAGGAGAGGTTGTCATCAAAGCTCACGCGGAAGTCTGCGCGCTGCGCACCGGCCGGAGGTTCCTGCTTATAAAAAATCAAGCGGCTGTCGTCCGGCGCTTCATAGTAAAATTTCGTCCCGTTAGGAATAAAGAGTCCGCTCATATGAAGACCGTCTTGATCCGGAATTTGCAGAACGATGGTGTCGTTGTCCTGAATTTTGAAAACGAGCGTATACAGCCCGTCGGAGCAGGTTACAAAGCCGTCGTTTATTGTATAGTCTCCCACCATATAATAAGAGGAAAGCGGACTGAGCATAAATGCAAATTCGTGACGGCTGCCGGACATCCGGAAGGTTACCCGCGACGGCAGAATCTGAACTGCATCCGCTTCGTCCATGACATAGCTGCCGGCGGACAGACCGTAGATCTGCTCATCCTGCTTCGCTGTCAGGAAGCACACGCCGATCACAAGACAGACCGCAAGCGCCAGCGCGATAAGCGCCTTTGCGGGCTTTTTGTCGAGCACCCGCTTCACGCGCTCTTTGACCCCAACCTCACCGAACGCCAGCGGGCAGACCGGGAAGCTCCCGCGCGGCACGCTGCAGGAAAGCAGCACGCTCGCATAGCGCTTTTTCTCTTCAAGGCTGAGGCGCTTCACCGCCCGCTCGTCGCACGCCAGCTCCAGATCGTGGCAGAACAGGCCGTAGCCCAGCCACGCAGGAGGATAGAACCAGTAGACGCACAGAATGCCGTAGCCAAGGAGCTTCCAGATGCAGTCGCCGTGCGTTTTATGTGCCGCTTCATGCGCCAGCACAACGTCCCGCTCCTGCTGCGATAGCTGCGACGGCAGATAGACCGTCGGGCGGAAAAGCCCCAGCAGAAACGGCGTATCGATCGCGTCGCACAGCCGCACGCCCTTTGTAAGCTCGATGGATGCCTGTACGCGCCGCCGGAGTTTCCAAACGCTCACCAGCGCCGCAAGCAGCAGCGCCAGAACGCCGACCGCCCAGACAATCCCCGCAAGATGCATCCAGACCTGCAAGGGATTGACGCTCGCCGCCGGAGTCGCCGCAAAACTCTCCCCAAACGCCGGGTTCACTGCCCGGTTGAGCGCGGCAATGCCGCTTGTGATCTCCGGCTTTGCCGCATACTGCGCTGTCTCATAGTCGAGAATTTTCTCGCTCGGAACCAGGCTCCAAGCGCTTCGGATGGAGAACGGCAGACACAGCCGCAGCCCTGCCAGCGCCCATAGGAAAAGCCGCGTCCACTTCGGCGCCTTCGGAGACAGCGCGCGATACACGCACACCGCCAGGATCAGAAGCGTCGCCGCAACCGCCCGGTTTAGAAGCGCAGAAAAAATTCGATCCGAATGGTTGACCAACGCTTCAAAGAAAGCTCCCATATTACGCCTCCGCCTCGTCGATCATCTTCTGTATTTCCTCGATTTCGCTGCGGCTGAGCGCGCGCCGCCTCGTAAACGCTGCCAAAAATGCAGGCAGCGACCCGCCGAACGCCGAATCGAC
>CEAB01023301.1_pt1 | contig 11566 bp, 10 predicted proteins | sample 557651 | NCBI WGS metagenome assembly CEAB01 (sample SAMEA3182046, study PRJEB8094) | gut metagenome | biome: human; feature: gut; material: Stool; isolation source: human stools | place: Canada | collected 2011-11-15
CCCGCGCTGCCGGTACAGCGCCAAAAACTGTCGACCTTCATGGAGCATCCTGCGTACAGGGGTGGTTATAATGCCCTACGGGGCCCATGAATGTCTGAGGCCACACCGGGGTGTGGACCTCACCGGAAAGCTGCGAGATTAGGCTTTAGCCTATTATCAGTATAAAGTGAACTTGCAGAGGTGTCAAGATACAAAAATTTATTAAGATAAAGTCCTCGCACGCTTTTGTGCGAGTTTTGTTTTTGCAATATGGGCAGAGAATAAAATCTCCAGTGTCAACATGATTTGATGTCATACGGAATGTGAAACCGCCGTCCTGACCACTCTAAGATGGTGTTATGGTCTCGGGTGAAAAGTTGGTCCCCGGGCGACCGGATGGATTGGTCCGGCCACCCGGGGGAAAGTGAGGAAAAGCATATTGATTTAGTCTTTAATCGCCTTACCCTGTGCGGCGAGCTCGTCGATGTATTCGTCAATGCGCCGCAGTCCCTCTTCCAGCTCGTGAGCATGGGAGAGCGTAATGCGGAAGGTGTGAGGGATGTAGAAGCAGTCGCCGTGGCAGACGAGCACGCCCTTCTGGTCGAGCAGATCGTCGCAGAACTTTTCCGCAGGTACATCGAGATCATAGTGGACGAGATATGTCGTGCCGTGCGCGTCAGCATACTGATGGAGGTACGGATTTTTCTCAATCCACTTGTCGATGACGACCTTGTTGGCATTCACAATCCTGCGGGAGCGCTCGAAAATCTTGTCGACGTGCTCAAGCGCGATGGCGAAGATCCATTCGTCAAACACGCCGCCGCAGATGGAGTCATAAGAGCGCCAGTTAAAGAGATGACGGCGCATTTCTGCATCGTGACAGATAATCCAGCCCACGCGTGTGCCGGCCATGGAGTAGATTTTTGACGAGCTGGCTGTAACGATGGCCCTGTCGTAGAGATCGGCGAACGACGGCATGTAGTTCTCGTCCAACCCTCGGTACATCTCATCGCAGACAATCCAAGCATCCACACTCTTGGCAATTTCGACCAACTCCTGCATTTCCTCCAATGATAGCACACTACCTGTGGGATTGTTGGGATTGGTAAACATAATAGCCTTTGTGTTTTTATCTGCTGCCGCGCGGACTTCAGACAAATCGAGCTTGTAGCCATCCTTGATCTTCAGGTCCACCTCGCGCAGCTCTGTGCCGATGGAGCGGGGGATGGAGAAGAACTGTTGATAGTTCGGCATGATAGAGACGATATTATCTGTGGCTTCCAGCAATGCATAACAGACGGTCGCATTCGCACCAGTGCCGCCATGACAGAGGATGATCTCGTCAGAATTGACCGTCTTGTAGAGCTTGGAGAGCGCTTTGCGCGTGCGGGGCGTGCCCTCGAAGCGGGGATAGCCGAGATTCATGTGCTTGAGCTCTTCAAAGAAGTTCTCCATGCTCTCGCCCGTGAGGTCGAAGAGCTCTTCGACCGTCATCGGCAGAACGCAGCTGCCACCGAGATAGTATTTGTTTTTCTCGCTGTCGCAGGCGGGATTCAGCCAGTTTTCCAGCGTAAAATCGTCAATTCTCATCATTTTTCTCCTTACAAATTGATGGTATGAGCGGAATCGCCACCGTTTTCTTCCACGACCTTTTTCGCAACGGCAAGGTCGAGCAGCGCAAGGCCGGTCGCGTCGAAGACGGTGATCTCGTCGGCGCTCGTGCGGCCCTTCTTCGCGCCGAGTAGCACCTCACCGATCTGGCCGGAGATGTGCTCGCGCGTCATGTAGCCGCCCTTGACGGCGAGCTCGCATTCGCCCGCGTTCACGCACTGGTCGACATCGTCAACATAGACGACCGCATCGCGCAGGATCGCGGGGTCGACCTCTTCCTTGCCGGGCATGTCTGCACCGATGCAGCTGAGGTGCGTGCCGGGCTTGACCCAGTCGCGCGAGATGAGCGGCTTTGTCGCGCGGGTTATGGTGATGATGATATCCGCTTTGCCGACGCTTTCCGCAAGGTCAGAGACGGGGATAAACTGCACGTCGCTTGCGTCAAGACCAAACATGTCCTGCATCCGCTGCGGGCAGGCGGCGGCGTAGGGCTTGGCGGCGTCAAGGTTCATCGGCTCAGCGCAGTAGACGGTCTTGATGTTTTTCATCGCGGTCAGCGCCGCGCCGATCATAAAGAGGGACTGGCGCCCCGTGCCGAGCACGAGCAGCGTGTCAGACTCCGGACGGGCCAGCGCGCGGGCGCTGACCGCTGCCGCCGCGCCGGTGCGCATCGAGGTGATGAACGAGGCGTCCATGATGCCCTTGGGAAGGCCGGTTGTACCGTCCATTGCGACGAGAATGCCGCTGAACGGCGGGAGCCCGCGCTTTTCATTTTCGGGGAAGGTGGCGAGGAGCTTGGCACCGTAGACCTCGCTGCCGCGGTCATAGCCGGAGCGGATATCCATCACCGCGCCGCGGTCTTCAAAATGGTGCGTGACGGTCGGCCAAACAACGGTCTTGCCCTCGGCCTTGGACTTGTAGACGCCCTCGACAACGTCGAGCACATCGTCCATTTTCAAGCGTTGCTCCAGCGCAGCGCGGTCAAAGAAACTGACTTTCATAGTAAAATACCTCTGACGTTTCAAAATGCTTTGTATTTCGATAAAAATAAAGCTATTATTCGTGTTGACAAACAGAATGCTTTTGAATTATATTTTTGCACAGAAAGGAGAGCAGGAATAACATGGACTATACGATCTCTGATTTCTTTCACACATTTTCTGGAAAAGTTCGTCTTGTTGCAGGTATGGGAGGGCTTTCTCGCAGAGTCATTGATGTTGGCATTTTAGACTATGAATTGGAAATTGGCCTTAAAGATAGGTATTTGCATACAAATTTTCATGAGGAGCAGTTGATTGTTACGACATTTTTGTATGCGAAGGACAATCCATTTCTGATATCTGATGCGGTGAAGCACCTTGTACAAAAGGGAACGAGCGGACTCGTTATTAAAAATGTATTCCGCTTGTCCATTCCAGATTCAGTGCTTAGGTTTGCCGACTCGCGTAACTTCCCTATTTTTATTATCGAATCCAGAGAAGTGTATTTTGAGGAAATCATATATGAGGTTAATCGGCGCAGGGAGCTTATAGCTGATGAGCAATATCAGAGAAACCAGCTTGCTCTATTATTATCACAAAAACTGACGGATGAAGAAATTGTTCGCCGTGTGAGGGATATCTGCCCCTCTTGCTGTTCCGAGTTTTTCGCCCTGTTTCTAATGTTCGACGCAAATTCTAATATTTCTGATTATCAGCGTTGCTATCAGCGTTTTGCTTCCAGTCAGCTTAACCGTCCAGGAAATGCCCTTCTCCCATACCAAACAGGGGTGTTCTTTGTCTGTTCACACGAAAGCGCTATGCCGTCATTTGACGATGAGACAATTGAGGGAATATTGCAAATACTTTCACCCCAAAAAACATTCGGCTCCGCTGGTGTAAGCTCAAAGCACCTGAAGTTGGAAGAATTTCCAGTTGCAGCTATTGAAAGCACCTATGCGGCACAGGCAAATGTTGCAGATGAAAAGGCATTCCAGAGATATGATGACCTTGGAACATATCAAGTGCTCTTTCCATTTTGCGAGTCCAGAGAAATGAGAATGTTTTCTCACAAAGTGCTTGGCGCAATCAGCGACTACGATGCCGAGTACGGAACCCACTTGTTGGAAGCGCTTGAGCAATTCGTTTATCAAGACTGCAATCTCAACACAACAGCGGATAATCTGGGTCTCCACAAAAACACAATTAGGTATCGTTTGGAAAAGATTTATGAAATAACCAATCTGGACTATCGCAGTTTTCCTGATATGGAGCAGTTATCCCTTGCAACCAAGATTCGAAAAATCAGTCGCGGAGTAGAAGAGAGCAGGCAGCAAAATGACCTGGCGTTACTTCAGTAAGCGATGGGTCTGCTGTTCTACATGTATCACAGGCGCAAGGGCATCTCGCCGCAAAGCGGCAACCAGGCTTGACATTAATCGGACTTGATACTTCACCGTGAATCAGTTCAAATTCTTTATCTCGCATTCGAATGTCGGGACGGGGTATCGCCGCGAGCAAGGCTTTGGTGTAAGGGTGAAGCGGGTTTTTAAAAAGCTCATCCGACGGTCCAACCTCCACACATTGGCCAAGGTACATGACCATAATATTATCGGAGATATGTTTGACTACCGAAAGATCGTGAGTGACAAACATATAAGCAAGTCCACGTTCAGCCTGAAGATCCATTAATAGATTAAGAATCTGAGCTTGAATTGAGACATCTAACGCACTAACGGGTTCATCACAAACGATAAATTTTGGATTGAGTGATAGCGCACGTGCGATACCAATGCGCTGGCGACGACCACCGTCCAGCTCGTGAGGATAGGAGTTTGCGTAACGTCGCGCAAGTCCAACCTGATCCATCAGCTTTGCTGCCTGAGAAAAGATCTCCGCTTTTGACTGATGCGTTTTATGCATGAACATATACTCTGCGATTACTTCGATAACGGATTTTCTGGGATCAATGCTGGCATATGGATCCTGAAAGATAATCTGCATATCCTGACGCATTTTGCGCATTTGTGAAGGAGGATAATGTGTGATGTTCTTTCCTTCAAAGTGAATCGCACCGCTGGTTGGTTCAATTAGCCTAAGAATTGTGCGACCTAATGTAGACTTGCCACAGCCCGATTCACCGACCACCCCGAGAGTTTCGTTGGGATAAATTTTCATGTTAATGCCATCTACCGCGTGAAGTTGGGCTCCATTTTTTAGCTTAAAATATTTCTTTAGATCAATGGTTTCCAGCAGGGGTTCTCCAACTTTATACTCTTCCATTTCACGCCTCCTCATTGTCAAACAGATGGCAACGTAGTCGATGTGTACCACGCTTTACAGTTACAGGGTGCTTTTGTGTGCATAGTTCAGTGCAATGACTGCACCGCGGAGCAAATACACAGCCTTTTGGCAGATCAGAGGGATCTGGCATTAACCCAGGAATCGGTTTGAGTCGATCTGCGCGCGTTTCGAGGTTTGGAATGGAATCAAACAATCCGACTGTGTACGGATGGTGTTGCGTTCCCAGGAAAATATCTTCAACTGTACCAGATTCCACAATCTCACCCGCATACATAACTGCCACATCATCACATGTCTGTGCGACAATTCCGAGGTCATGCGTAATAAGGATCATCGATGTACCCAAACGATTACGAAGGTCCCGCATCATCGCAAGCACTTGCGCCTGAATGGTAACATCCAATGCTGTGGTTGGTTCATCTGCAATCAGCAGTTCAGGCTCGCAACATAGTGCCATGGCAATCACTACACGCTGTTTCATACCTCCAGAAAACTGATGTGGATACTCATGTTTACGCTCAGGAAGTATCCCGACCATACGAAGAGTGTTGTCTACTTGCTCGTCGACTTCTTTTTCGCTGAGCTCCTCGTTGTGCAGTTTAATTGCTTCCGCAATTTGGGCACCGACAGTCATTACTGGGTTTAAACTTGTCATTGGGTCCTGAAAGACCATCGAAATTCTGTTTCCACGAATGGCCTGCATGAAGTGCTCATCATATTCAAATATGTTTTTTCCATGAAATTTGATTTCGCCATGTTCCACAATTCCTGTCGGCTCCGGCAACAGGCGCAGGATAGATAATGCAGTCGTTGTTTTCCCAGCACCGGTCTCGCCGACAAGTCCAAGCGTTTTCCCCGCGTTAATGGAGAGATCGATTCCGTTTATGGCCTCTACTACTTCGAGATCCGTCTTGTACACAACCTTAAGGTTTTCAATCTCGAGAAGCGGTGTATTGGTGTCGCTACCACTCCATAAAAGATCTTCGTTATTTGCATTCATAGCAAGTTCTCCGTTTCTTCAAGACTTCAGATGTGGGTCAAGGGCATCTCGTAGACCATCACCCACCAGATTAACCGAACAAGCGCACAGAACAATTGCTGCTGCAGGGAAAAAGACAAGCGTCGGAGTAGTTCTCATAAATTCACGCGCTTCGCTCAACATTAACCCCCACTCCGGCTGGGGCGGCGGCATACCGAGGCCGAGGAAACTCAATGTCGATTCATACAAAATAATCTTTGCGACATTCAGTGTGACATTAACAATAATTACACCAACGGCGTTGGGAAGGATGTGCGAGAAAATAATGCGAAAGTTTCCGGAACCGCCGGCACGCGCTGCTTCTACATAGTCAAGCTCTGATAAGTTCAGCACTTGAGACCGCACAAGGCGTACATAATTCGTAAAATAAGCGAGCGTCAATGCAATTAGTAGATTTTGAAAGCTTGCGCCAAGCGCAACGACAACCGCCATTGTGAAAAGGATATCAGGGACCGACATAAAAATGTCCAGCGCACGCATGATTACATTGTCTACGATACCTCCGAAGTAACCAGCAATTGCGCCGAGCAAGCTGCCAACTGCACAGGAACAGACAGTGGCAAGCAATGCAATCAAAAGGGAAGTACGACCACCATGCAGCACGCGCGCGAACACATCTCGGCCATAGTTATCACAGCCCATGATATGCTCGGCAGATGGCTTTGCAAGATAGCAGGAAAAATCCTGTGTGATGGCATTTTCATAGGGAGCGATTTGCTCAGCAAATATAAGCATCAATGCGATAATTGTCAGCAGGATTAGACCGATAACGGATCCTTTGCTTTTGCGAAAACGTCTCCAAACTTCTTTCCACTGACTCTGTCTCTTAAAGGTGACATCATTTTTTTGAACAGTTTTCTCCATAGATCATTTCCCCTTTGAGCCAGAATATTTTGCACGAATACGAGGATCAATAAATGCATAGATGATATCTACAATAAGCATGACTACAGTGAATACAATCGAGATCAAAATGGTTCCTGCGATAATTACAGGTTCATCCTTGAAATTAATGCGATCCACAATTAAGCAGCCAATTCCCGGTAGAGAAAAGAGCTTTTCGATTACGACTGCACCACAGATCATCATACCAAGGCTCATTCCCACTTGTGTTACAACAGGAAGCAAGGCATTTCCTAACGCATGTTTCCAAATCACCGTCCGCTCAGGTGCGCCTTTCGCTCGAGCAGTTCGCACATAGTCCTGCCGAATTGCTTCCAGCATAGATGACTTCGTAAAACGCATATTCTGTGCAGCAGGGGGAATGGCCATTGCTAACGCAGGCATGATATAGCTTTCAATGCCCTTAATGCCATGCGATGGTAACCATCCCAGCTTTGATGAAAAGACATACAGCAAAAGCATACCCAAAACAAAGCCTGGAATTGCGGCAATAAAAAACGCCAGAAGGGATGGAATCGTATCCCACAGGGAGTATTGCTTCACGGCGGCATATATCCCTATTGGTATTCCTATTAGCGATGAAAGAATGATTGCTATCAAGGACATACGAATAGTAAGTGTGTAGCGTGGCCAAATCTCGTCAAAAACCGACTGCTTTGTATAATAAGATGTTCCGAAATCTCCGTGGAAAATCATTTTTTCCAAATAGTTAACATATTTTTCAAGAAAAGGCTTGTCATAACCGAGTTCATGATTATAGGCGTCTACATCAGCTTGCGAAGCATTCACTCCCAAAATCGCTCGACCAGGATCACCAGGAGTGATGTTCATGACAGCAAAGATGATAAAAGTGACGCCCAGTATGGTCGGTATTAAAAATAAGAGACGTTTGGCAATATATTTGTACATTTTGGATTCCTCCTTTGTTGGGCGGGCAATAAATCGGGATTTGAATTATCCTGCGCCGAACAGCGGCGCAGGATAATTCAAATGAACTACTTACTTCCAACTGAAGTCGACCAAACGATAGTAGGTCGGACAATAACTACCATTGATATCCAGATCGTCTCTCCAACAAATACCAACAGGCATATGAAGAATGGGCAGAATTGTCGCTGTATCACAAATCATGCTCCAAAGTTCGGTATAGTAAGCATATCGCTGAGCAGTATCAGAGGTACTCACGCCAAGATCAACAAGCTCCTCGATACGTTTGTAATCAAACGGGCTGTTCTCGCGATTGTAGTGGACGACATCCATACCAACAGACTCAGAGTGGACCTGCTGGCGAATGTTGTTGTAGTCGTAGTTGCCGCTATCTCCGAACACGCACATATCATAATCATAGGAATGCAGCCTGGGACTGATAATTGCAACATCAGCAACCTCGACCTCGGCAATCAGGCCGACGTCTTTGAGATTGGCCTGAATGACTTGAGCAGCTTTGGCTTTCTCTCCAGTCTGAGCTCCATAGGTTGTAATCGTACCAATAGGAATTCCTGCTGCGATCTCTTCTTCAGTGAATCCCGCCTGAAGCAACATTTCATGCGATTTTTCCTTACTAAACTGATACAGCTCAAATGTGCCGTCAGACGCTTTTGGTGAGGTATCGGAGTAATCGGAGGGAATGTACTCATAAGCGGGGGTTCCATAGCCATTAGCTGCCGCTTGGTTAACGGAATCTTTGTTAATGGCATAGAAGATTGCCTTACGGACATACTCGTTGCCGAGAATATTGTTGTTTGTAGCGGATTCCCAGTTAATATTGAATGTACGGATATTGTTGCCCTTGAGCATCTTGCAATTTTCGCCAGCAGCGGCCTGAAGCGCATCCCACTCTGCGGTAGGTGCATCATGCAGATATCCAATTTCTCCATTTTCAAAAGCAATAACGGCTGCGGAGTCCTCGGTAATTAGGATATACTCAACTTTCTTAATGTTCGGTTCGCCATCCCAATAATCCTTGAATGCTTTCAGTTTCACCGTACCCGCGGGATCAAATTCAGTCATAATGTAAGGACCGGTACCTGCGGTATTAATGACTGTGCCAAAAGCATCGCCCGCTTCAGTCACTTCGCGCTCGCTTACAATCTTGATTGTAGAGAATGTATGGACGACAGCAGAATACGGGTAGAGAAGCTTGATTTCGACCGTCTGATCATCCTTAGCCGTAACATCGTCAATCATGCTGGTAACGTAGTTAAAGCGTGCATTCTGCATAGCTCGATCATAGCTGAACACGACATCTGATGCCTTAAGCTGATCGCCGTTCTGGAATTTTGCATCGCGGAGTGTAATCGTATAGGTGAGTTGATCATCGCTGATCTCCACATCTTTTGCAAGGAGTTTGTAGTAACCGCCCTCCGCTTCGTTGATGCCATAGAGACCCTCAAAAGTTGCGACCCATGTAATGCTCTGATGAATCGCAGTCTGACACTTTTCCCAGTCCGTTGAAGGCATGGGGCTTGACAGACGCAGTGTCAGGACCTTTTCGCTTGGATCAGCATTAATATCTGAGGGCTGGTTGCTATCTTTACCACAGCCGACAATGAGTGTTGCAATCATGGCAACTGCTAAGAGTAATGCGATTGCTTTTTTGATTTTCATGGTTCTCCTCCTTTTTGTATTGCACTTGTATATTTGTGGGCTTTGCAAGCGGGGATGGGGACCTGAATTATTTACTGTTCGTCGCGCTTGAGGAATGCGGTCAGGCAGTGGACGGAGCCTCTGCCCTTGTTGAGCTCAGAGAGATCAAGGACATCAACCTTGATGCCGGCCTTTTCGAGCAGTTCGACTGTTCTCGGAGCGCCAACGCTTGTGACGATATGGCCCGGCTCGATGGCAACGAAATTCGTTGCATAACCATATTTGGTTTCGGTAAGGGATGGAGTCTCCAACACGCGATAGCCCTTCTTCTTGAGGGCATCGACGACCTCATAAGGAACCTGACAAGCGTGGATAAGAACGGTATCATTGCTGGGGAAGTTCAGAAGACCATCGATGTGCGCGTGGCCGTAAGGAATCTGCATGGGAATAATGTCGGTGACACCCATGCGGCGCAGCTCTGTTTCCATCTGCTCATAGCCGGCGCGATTAGCACGGACAGACAGGGAGAGGATAACGGTGTGACGGTCAACCCACATAGCATTAGCGCCCTCGTAAATGCCCCGGCCAGAAATAGTCTTGATAATGGGAACACCGATTTTGCCAAGAGCCTCTGAGGTATAGCGCTCTTCGCCGCGCTTGACAGGCATGGCAAGCTTGGCAAGGATAGCACCTTCGGGAGTCATGAAAACGTGGTCGCGCATGAACATCGCATTCGGGCGATCAACGCGCTGGTTTTCGACATAGTAAACCTTGACGCCGTGGCTACGGTAATAGTCGGCGAGCAGGTCGTGCTGCTGGCGGCATTTTTCAGGATCAACCGGCGCACGGAAGCGAACCTGGTTATAGTCGAAGTTATCCAACTCCGCGCCAGGGCGATGTAGCAGAACCGCGCGCAATTTGTTGCATTCAGAGCTAACGCCAAAGTCGCCGCCCCAGAATACAGGAATGTCTTCCTCCATGCTCGTTTCCAGTGGAAACCACTTCTCACCGCCGATTGCTTGAATATCGGGGAGGGGCTCACCTTTCAGTACATACTCATCCAGATCAATCAGGTGACTCATAGCTTTTTTCTCCTTTTTATTGGTAATGATTCAAAATGCATTTTCGCGTAGAGAAAGGCGGCGGCTATATGCACCACTTCTCCGCTTTGCCAATCCTGCATTTTGGCTAAAATTACTATATAGCAATTTCGCGAGGCCTTTCAAACAGAAAAATTGGACGAAAAAACAAATTATTGTATCATTAATTAGACGATAGGCATATTCTTCGCTGTATTCTTGTAGTAATATAAAGTTTCCCACGGATATAATTATCTCATTTCGGCTAATATCTGTTCGGCCTATACGTTCTATAAGCCGTCGAAATGATGCTTAAACACAAGAGAATATTGCTTAAAAATAACTTTTGATGGCCTTACTCTCTGATACTCCCTCTTGTCCAATATCGCGCACGATATATTGTGAGACTATACAATTTAAAACGCCATGCAATCTTGCCAGTGATAACTGCATGAAGTTAAGAACTCTTTAAAATTATGTTTTTGACTTATGTGTGCTTAAGTCATATAGCCAAGTCAGTTTTATACCGTATAAGGACACTCGGTGTGCATTTGTAGTAGCGTTAAAGCCGGCGGCGGCTGGACAGACATGGTACAGTAGCGAATCAGATCGCAGAAGGGCCGCAGACTGATCTCTGCATACTCCAACAGCTTGCCAATTGACAGCATCTGCTGGTAGGCATCCAATTTGGTCGATTCGTCCGACGGTTGGAAAAAGGCGAGCAGTTCATCCTCGGTTGGAATACTGTCCGATACATTGTGCTGCATCTCTTGCCGGATGTAGTCGATGACCTCCTGCTCGACTTGGGAGGTCAGAAAGTCAGCAGTCGTTGCTTGCTTTGTTCAAATGGATTCATAAGATTGATCAATGCAGTCTGCTAATTTGCGGTATTCCTTATTGTAAAGCGAGGGCATAGTTGTGGTTGTATTCTTTGGTTGGTACAAAATAAGCATAGCACCCGAAGCGTATAGGAAGCCTCGGAAGCTATGCTTATTTTTGTTATAATGGGAGGGCAATGGATGGACGGTCTCTTTGATGAGCCAAGCGCTCGAGCTGTAAACAGTCCTCCGCCCTCTTGTTATAAAGAT
>CEAB01000061.1_pt1 | contig 11552 bp, 11 predicted proteins | sample 557651 | NCBI WGS metagenome assembly CEAB01 (sample SAMEA3182046, study PRJEB8094) | gut metagenome | biome: human; feature: gut; material: Stool; isolation source: human stools | place: Canada | collected 2011-11-15
GATATGTGAGTCATATAATAAGAAACCAGTGAAAATGCGAGGGAGTGTACAATGGCTAAGTAAAAAGCACCAAAGTAATGGTGCTTTTTATCTGTAACATCTCAGAAAATCTTAGTGAGTTAAGCTGTGACAACAGCTGCAACGAACTTAGATTCCTGAGCTAGTACTTGTTAGCGATTGGCGAGCACTCGTGCGAAGACAGAGCTTACATCTGATGACCGAACATTTTACACGCAGTTTCTGTATTAGATGACCACAGAGCGCGCTTTTTACAGAAGCTTCCCGTTGCGCCGCACAACCCTTCCGTCAAAATAAATTTCGCCGCCGCCTTTTTCCGGAGTTTGAATCTGAATGAGGTCCCAGTGAATGGCGGAACGGTTGCCGTTGTCGGCCGTGGTGTAGGCGTTGCCGATAGCCATGTGGAAAGAACCGGCAATTTTCTCGTCAAAAAGAATGTCTAAAATCGGCTTGGTAATGAAGGGATTCATGCCGAAAGAAAACTCCCCGAGATAGCGGGCGCCCTCGTCCTGGTCAAGGATTTTCTGCAACTTGTCATTGTTAACCAAAGAGCTGGCTTCAATGATCTTGCCGTCTTTGAACACCAGACGAATGTTGGAAAAGAAAATGCCGTTGTAGGTCGTGTCGGTGTTAAACTGCACCACGCCGTTGACGGAATTTTTGACCGGCGCCGTATAAACCTCGCCGTCGGGAATATTCCGATGCCCGCAGCAAATGACCGAACCGATGCCCTTGATTGAAAAGGAAATATCCGTCCCCGGCGCCACAATCCGCACTTTGTCGGTCCTGTCCATAAGCTTTTTGAGCGGCTGTAATTCCTTTTCCATCTTGCGATAATCAACCAGACAGGCATCAAAATAAAAGTCCTCAAATTCCTTGAGCGACATCCGCGACAAAGCGGCCATCGCCGGATTGGGATAACGCATCACACACCAGCGGGTCTGCGGCACGCGCACTTCCGAATGCACCGGCTGCAAATAATTTTTGCGATAAAGCGCCATCTTTTTCTCCGGCACGTCTGACAGCGCAAAAACATCGTCATTGCCGCGCACCGCCACATAAGCGTCGCTCTCAGCCATCAGGCGGCGGTGAATCTCGCCGTGCGCCTTAATCGCGGCTTCGGAAGCATTGAGCAGAAACGAACGGGTAAAACTTTCATCGTTAAAATAATAAAACGGCGTTGCCCCGATTTTGCTGCTGACGGCAATCAGCTCACGAAAAAAATCCTGCGTCGAATTGCCGAACGCCTCAATATAAATGCGCTCGCCCTTTTTCAGCCCGACGGAATATTTCAGAACGTTTTCCGCCAAACGGCGAATTCTCTCATCTGTCATCATCTTATTTCAATCCTTTCATAAACGCGCTCAGCAGCAAAACGCCAAAACCGCTGGCTCCGGCGGGAACCGCGGGCTTGGCCTTGTCTGAGGTTTCACAGCCGGCAATATCCAAATGCGCCCACTTGACTTTGTCTTTCACAAAACGCTTGAGAAAACAGGCGGCCAGGGTGCTGTCCGACATTCCCTGCCCGAGCTGCCGCACGTCGGCAATTTTCGAGTCAACCATTTTGTCAAACTTCTCATCAAAAGGCAGCTGCCACAGCTCTTCGCCGCTTTCTTTTCCGGCAGCAAGCAAAGCCTCGGACAAAGCCCCGTCACGGCATAAAAGCGCGGCGTAATTTCCCTTAAACACATAAGCGGTCGAACCGGTCAGCGTTGCCAAATCCACAATCCGCGAGGCCTTGAGCCTGTTGCAGGCATACCACAGACAATCGGCCAGAACCAAACGCCCCTCGGCGTCAGTATTAACAATTTCAACCGTCTGCCCCGAAGCGGAAGTCAGAATATCCTCGGGACGATAAGCCCTGCCGCCGATGCCGTTTTCCGCCAACCCGAGCACAGCCGCGACATTAAGCTTTGACTTCAGCAGCGCCTGAACCTTGAGCGCGCCGATAACCGCCGCCGCTCCGCCCATATCGGTTTTCATGTCCTTCAAATTCTGCGTATTTTTCAGATTGATGCCGCCGGAATCAAAGGTAATCCCCTTGCCGACCAGCACCAGGTCAAATTCCCTGCGCGCCGGATTGCCCCGCCAGGTTGCCACCACTGCCCGCGGCGTATTGGCCGAAGCCCTGCCGACTTCTTCCAGCAGATTAAACCCTTGTTTCTTCAAGTCACCACCGCTGAAAACATCCACCTTCAGCCCCAGATATTCCAAACGCCTGACATCCCCGGCAAAAGCCTCCGGCGTCAACACGTTGCCCGGCTCGTTGCCAAGATCGCGGGCATAACGCACACCATTGGCCAAAGCTTCGGCCTCTGCCAGTTTTCTGGCATTAAACCCGCCCTCTTCAAAATGAAAGTAAACCTGCTCCAGCTTGGGAAAATCCGCGGCTTTCATCCGGGTTTTGTATTTGTCGAAACGATAGCTTTCCAGCTCCATCCCCAGCAGAATGTCCGCCGCCTTGGCTGACAGCTCCGTTGGAACAAAAACCTCCGTCCTGGCAGATTCTTTCACCTGCCGATACACCGCCGCCCCAAAGAGAACGGCCTCGCGAGCGGAAACTTTCCCGGACAAAGCGGCGAGCACAACTCTTTCCGTACCGTCATCCAAAACCACGGTTTCGGTGCTTTTTTCGGAAAAACCGCGGTTATCGGCCGCCCGGGAAAATCTTTCACCGTTTTTCGCGCCGTAAACCTTTCCGATTCGTTCCCAAAAGGCTTTGCCGTTTTTCACCACCGGCACAACCAAAACATCTGCTTTTTCAATATTTTCAGCTATTGTAACAAATTCTGCCATAAAAAACCCCTCATAAAATTCATTTATCTGATTTTAGTCACAATTTTCTAAGATTTTACTAATAACAAGTAGACAAATCTATAAATTCATGGTATTTTATAGACAAAATTTTATAGGAAAAACGCGTGAGTCAACGTTCAAAACATAACGACCCTTATGACTATCTGCTCCCTTCTGACGACGGCGCCGCCGCTGCCGTGGAAAAAATCCTTGACGGCCTGAGCGAAGATAAACGCCGCAAAGAAGCACCCGTGCCCGCCCCCGCTCCGCTCCCCGAAGCTGAAGAAATTCCGCAGTTTGCCAACAAAGACGCGGAAATTTTTTATTATGAACAGCGCACCGCCGAAGAAGTGCGCCAATATCTCCGCGACGTCAGCAGCGGCAGCGAAGAAATCCGCAATCAGGCCCGCGACTACATAAAATCCGCCGTCAGCGCCTGGCAGCTAAAATATGTCAACAGCATCAAATACTATCCCCTGTCGCGCGAAGAAAAACACATCATCCGCATGGATTATTACGGCAGTATCGACGAACCGGTGCGCATCCCCGGCCGCAGCAAATCCACTGCCGCTTATCTGCGCTTTGTCAACTCGCCTTACCGCCCCAGGCTTGAAAACCCGCAATACAACCTTGACACCTCGCCCAGCTGGAACCTGTTCCGCCAGTTTCCGCGCTTCCGCAAAATCGAGGGCAGCCTGCTTGAGCAGCTTGCCGCCATGAACATCCCGCCGGAAATGCTGCCGCACATGAACGCCTATGACTTTGCCGACGTGCTTTACCGCCGTTTTCAGGACACCGCTGACGACTACGGCAAAGTGCGCATTTTCACCGGCGCCCGCCGCAGCTTCATCAAAGACTTCATCCGCAATAACGAAAAACAATTCCGCGCTTACCTCCGCCGCACGCAGGTTGATGACTGCTATGCCGATGCCCTGATTGAGATGATGCACAAAAAAGGCACCACCAATAACATTGACGTCTATGACAAAGCCAAAGCCGCCGCCCTCCTCCGCAAATATCAGCAGAAAGGCATCATCCCCGCCCACGAGGAAATCGGCGAGAACCTGACTTCCCAACAGCTTGAACTCATCAAAATGCAGGGCGATTACCCAAGCGTCGCCGTCCTTGACGACAACGGCAAACCGCTGAGCGGCCCGGCCTTTACCGTGCACCACAAAATCGCCGTCAAAGATGCCGGAGAAGCCACTTACCTCGCCGACGTTAACCACTTTGAAAACCTCTGCCTGACGGTTGAAGACCCGTACCACCGCCTGCTGCACAGCCTCGACCGCACCGAGATTTCCAACTTCCGCGAGTCCTACAAGGCGCGCATTTACATGAACAACCCCAACCTCGTTTTCTGGGGCGGTTTTGACCGGAGCTACCACATCCATTATGATTACAGCCGAGACCCGCGCTCCCGCCGCCTGATGGAAAACAACTACAAATGGATTGCCGAACATCTCAGCCAGATAAAACCGCAACCCGACATTGACCCCGAACTCGTCAACGCCGCCGTTTACGCCAACAAGCTCAGCCGCCGCCAGAAAAAGGAAAAAGAAAAACAGGAAAGGCTGCAACAACAACGCTCCGCCACGGCTGCCCGCCCCAGAACGCGCAAACCCAAAGAAGCGAAAAAAGAAAACAACGCGCCGTTGCCGCAGCCGTCTTCCCCCGCCAAAACGCAAAAGAAAAACGAACAAATAAAAAAACGCCTGCTGGAACTGAAAGAGAAAAACAAAGACCGGAACCACAACTATACCCACCCCTACGCCGGACAGAAACGCCGCAATAAAGCCGAAAAAATCAAAAACATCATCGACAGCCTGTATTGCCACATCCTGCAAAGGGAAGAACAAAACGCCGCGCCGCAGCCTGTTCCCGTACCGCAACAGCCAGCCAAGATCACGCCGTCACCGCGGCAAAAAGCCGCTGCCGCCGCCATTTTGCAGGCGCTTATAGAAAGTAAACAAAAATGAAAAACCTGACAGCCCGTCTTCGCCTCTTAACGCCGCTGCCCCCGCCTGAACCGACGGCGGAAGAAATCATCTTTGCCCAACGGGCACTGACGCGTTTCCATATTGCTCCCCTGCCCGCCGGCTATATTTCTTTTCTCAAAGACTGCAACTCCGTCGCCGCAGAAGGCTCTAGCCTGTTCGGCATTCTCCCCGAGCCGGAAAACCCGCGCGACATCGTCAACGCCAATATTGCCTGGCGCCTGCCCGGCGCCGCTTTTCAGATTATTCTCGGCGAAAACGAATTTGACCTGCTCATTTACAACCACCGCGCCGGATGTTATCAAATCATTGACAAAGAAGACCTGGAAGTGCTAGAAGAATATTCAGAATTGGAAAAAGCAATCTGTAATATTTTGAAGACCGGACATGACTAACATCTATCAGCCCACCCCCGCCAACCTTGATCTTGCCGCGCAGGCGATAAAAGACGGCAAACTCGTTTCCTTCCCCACCGACACCGTTTACGGCCTCGGTGCCGATGTCTATAATTCTTCCGCCGTTGCCAACATCTTCAAGGCCAAGGAACGCCCGCTGTTTGACCCGCTGATTTCCCACATTGCCGACATTGACTTTCTCAAGGAATACGTTGAAACCGATGACCGCGCCGTTGCGCTGGCCAAACATTTCTGGCCGGGGCCGCTGACTTTTGTCCTCAAACGCAAAGACAACAATCCCGCCGTTGACCTGGCCTGCGCCGGCCTGCCGTCTTTGGCGGTGCGCATGCCCAACCATCCGGTCGCTCTTGAGCTTATCAGAAAAAGCGGCGTGCCGATTGTCGCCCCTTCGGCCAACCGTTTTAAGACCATCAGCCCGACCACGGCGCAGCACGTCCGCGACAGCCTGGGCGACAAGGTGGATATGATTCTTGACGGCGGCCCCTGCCGTATTGGCGTTGAAACTACAATCATCGACCTCACCACCCCGCACATCGTTATTTTGCGTGCCGGCGGCATGGCTAAAGAAGAACTTGAAGAATTTACCGGAGAAAAAGTTTATCTCTCCCATGACAACCCCGATATGCCCAAAGCGCCGGGACAGCTGCTCAAGCATTACGCCCCGCGGATGCCGCTGAGAATAAACGTCAAAGAAGAAGATGTCAGCAAAGACGAATTTTTCATCGGCTTCGGCAGTGTTTCCGACGCACAGTTGAACCTCAGCCCCAAAGGTGACCTCTGCGAAGCGGCGGCCAACCTCTTTGCCTATATGCGGGAAGCCGAAAAACATACGGAATATAAAGGCATCGCCATGTCCCCCATTCCCGAAACCGGACTGGGACTGGCCATCAACGACCGTATCCGCCGCGCCTCATATAAAGAGTAAGCGCCCCAAAGAACGTCATGTTCGGGCAAACGCAGTGCGCCCCGAACATCCAGGTGGATATGGAATCCTTAGCTTAACCTGGATTGTCGGATCACACTCTCAGAGTGACGTCCGACAATGACAAATAGATTATTATTTTTTTTGACTCACACCCCACCTAACCTCCCCCGCCTCATAAAAAAACGCAAAACCCCTTACCAATAATTTCCCTTTATGCTACCGCTTATTTTAAGCGGCATACTCTGCCGCCGGGGGCGTCACAACCCTTTATAAAGCCAGTCATCAAACATAATTGCGACTTTCCGCCTTTATTGCGTGTTTGTCTTTTTTTTCTCCAACATATAAAATTAGTATTTGAATAAAAGCAAAAACTTTGTTATAATAATAAAAAACAAAGGAGCTTGATAATGAAACTCAAATCTTTACTCTTAGGGACGAGTCTGTCCTTAATCCCAAACTTAACTTATGCCCAATGTTCGCCGGCTCAAAGTTGTGCAGAGCTTGGCTATAAAGAAACCGCCAATAAAGGCGGCTGCTTGAAGTGTCCTTTTGGCAATGGCTGGTATTGTCCGCAGAAAAAATGTGATGCTTCTTATCAATATACTTGTACCGGAACTAACGAACAACCGGGAGCTGACAAATGCGGCGATAAGTATAAATCCTGTACCTGCGCTTCCGGTTATGAATGGAAAGACGGTAAATGCCAAACAAAAGGCGCCACACTAGGACAATGCACCGGTTATGCCAAAAACTGCAAAATTGCCGATATTCTGAACAGTGACGGGACTTGTACGACGAACAAAGAAAGCGGCAAGACACCAATCGGCGTAATTGTCTATATCAGTGGTGATAATTGCGGCTACGCGATGACAGAAAGTCCGATTGCAACAAATATTGAGTGGGGTGGTTATGGTACAAATATTCCTTCTTTACCGGACTATACAACATGGAAAAAGGCTATCAAAGACTTCGATGTCAGCGGCAATATGACTAAGATTATTCAGGCCGGAAGTTCCAGCACCTACCCGGCAGCTTATGCGGCTTTGAACTATGCACCGAGTGCGGCACCAACAACAAAGAATAAATGGGCACTTCCGACAGCGGGTATTTTGAATAGCTTATATAAAAATCTGAAAGCTGTTAATAATGCAATCTCGAAAGTTGGCGGTACACAACTTACGAACGATAATGAACATATCTGGTCGTCGTCCGAGTACTTTGCTATCCGCGCGTGGTACTTCTGTACGACTAATGGCGCCAGTCAGGGCGGCGTGGACTACTCCGATAAGTTCCACGGCAACGTCGTTCGCCCGGTGCTGGCTTTTTAAAAATCACTCATCCCCATTTTCCCTCCTCCCTGCCTTAGGGAAAAGCGGTTACGCGACTTTGCGCGTAACCGGTGGGGTGAATAAAAACAATCCATCCTTATTGTCATTCCGAACTTGTTTGTCCCAGGCAAGCTCGTTCTCAACAAAAAGCTCTGTCGGCGCTGACGCTTGCCAATCACCAACCATCGACTCCGGTATCTAAATCAAGCAACAAACACACACACCCAAGCAAAAAAAACTCTCCCCCTTGCATCAGGAAATAAATGGCGCAACTTTCAAAGGCGACAAGCGGGTGAGGTGTCATTTGAGGCGGGCGGAAGGAGGTTCAGGCGGCGGTTTTGCGCGTGGTCAGGATTTTTGCCAGAGCACGGTCATATTTGCGCCACAGAGTTGTGCGGTCGGCACGAAAATCATAAGACAGCACTTTCCACGGCACACGGCAGGCGCGTTTCCACACCAGTTTGGTTTCAAAAGCGTCAAGTGGTTTGAGCCAGTCCAAAATCCGCTCCATTTCCGAAACTTCCTGACTGTTGGCTTGCAGGCGCGACGGCTCCGCTTCCTGTTCAATAATTTCCGCCAGCGTGTAAAGCATTTCCGGCCAGCCTGAGCCATAACCGTTGGCTCTTACGCTCGGCAGGCGCTTCATGATGTCGGCGGCAAATTCCAATTTTTGTTTCAACTCCTCAATTTCTGTCACAGCTCCAAATCCTTTTTTTAATCTACACCATAATTATTTATTAATCCCCTGAGAAAACGCTTGCGCGCTTCCGTCCCGTATTTATGGCCGATGTTATCAGCCCGGCAGCGAACTTCCGCTGCCGCCGCAAGCGGGTCGGCACAGTCCCCGCATACATCCGCCGGCGGCTGATTCCGCTCCCAGAAACGCACGGAAGCCTGCCAGTCTTTCATCGGCACGCGCCCTGTCCGCCAGCCGTTGGCGGTGTAATAGTCAAACCATTTGGCGGCATCAACCTTGTTGCCCCTTTCCTGACAATAACGGGCGACTTCTTCCGGCTGCGGCGGTACAAAACGTTGGCAGCGTTTTTTGCCGCTCTTTCCGCTTCCCTTTTTCCTGCCTCTGGAAAAATATCGCCCTGTTGCTTCTCCGGCGGGGGAAGATATATCTGTCTTTCTGACAGATATATCAGGGGGATTTATTATCTTCTTCCCTTCTTTCTCTTGTGGCTGCGGCGCGGTGGCTTCCCGGTTGGGCTTTGGTTTTAAAAGGGTTTCCGGTAAAAAAGACGTGTTGTCCGACTCTCCCGGGACAAACGAGTCGCCGTCCGCATCCTCCCCGGTTGCCTGATAACGGTTATAATTCATGACTTTGATAAGCGTAAAATTGCCCTTGGCGGCGGTTTCAATCTCGCCGGTGCGCCGCAGTTTTTCGAGTGCGGTGCGGATTTGCTGCTCGCTGAGGCCGGTTTCTTCCGCCAGGGAACGACGGGATGCCGCCAGCGAACCGCGCCGGATTTCGCAGCCGCGAAAACGCAGGTCTTTGTAATTTGCCCGCAGCAGCAAATGTTCAAACAGCACGCGCACAGGAATGTCGCGATACCATTCCCATTCGACAATCCGCCGGTGCATTTTTATAAAACCGCTCATATAAACTCCTTTTGTTATTCAGCCTGCCGCTACCCCGTGGCAGCTGAAACATAAGTTTTATACCAAAATGGTATATTGTTTGTCAAGAGAAATATACCGTTTTGGATATTGTTTTTTATACCCGAATGGTATTAAATGAGCGCATGGATAAAATACGCATAAAAAACAGGGTCAGAGAACTCCGGACGAAATCGGGGCTGACGACAGAAGAAATCGCCAACCGCGCCGGCACCAGCCAGCCGCAGATTTTCCGTTTGGAAAAAGGGGAGCGGGATATGACTTTGGAATGGATGGACCGCCTTTCCAAAGCCCTGAACTGCCGCCCTTATGAGATTTTGCCGCTGGAGTGGCAGCCGGCCGCCGAGCAGAAAATGCCGACACCGGCCCTGGATTATATTATGGAAATCATCGAAACCGTTGAAACCTGGCTCAAAGACAACAAAAAGGAACTTTCCCCGAAGAACAAGGCCTTGCTGATTAAGGCTTTGTATGAGGAAACAGCCGACCTTCCGGCCGAAGAGCGCACGGAAAACATCATCAGCTTTACCAAATTTCTGATGAAGAACAAAGCCTCCTAGCCGCCTCCCTCCCGGACCACACCACATACAAGAACACCCGACTGAGGATATAAACATGACTAAGGAAAAAATCCTGGAAATCCTTCGCAGCGCGACACCTGCAAATGATGACAATAAGACCAACCCGCAACATACCGCCGATACCTCGCAGCGCAGCGGCCCGAACATAAAGATAGCCGCCCGGGACATCAAGATAAACAACAACCGGGTCATCATCAACACCGGCAGCCTCATTCTTTCAATAATCCTCGCCCTGACAATGGCTTGGATTTTTTTTCAACACACATCACGATAGATATTAATACTTCCATTGCCGGGAATGATTCAACTAACAACAATGCCGCCGGGCGTATATTAGCTATTAATAATAGGAACTTGGCGGAAGTTTCGAATATATCAGGCGTTGCTAAAATACAAAACGGGCAGAAAAATATGTATTCGTATGGGGAGGAGAATGTTGGAAAACGCCGGCTGGAGGAAGTGTTTTTGCACGCGGTTGAGAAGGATGGTTCTTTAACGCCCGGCGTGCAGCCGGCTTCCTGCATTACGACGCGGCAGGCGCACCTTTTCCGCGAGCTTGTCCGGAAACAGGCGCACTGTTTGGGCATCAGTCCGCAGAAACTGCATAATCGTTTGAAGCGGGCGTTTAATTATCATTCCTATCAAAACCTGACACCCGAGGCCTATGAGAAAATTACTGCTTATTTGCGGGATATTTGCCCCGGAAGCTGAGGCAGCTTCACCCCATCGGCTCGCCGCTGGTTGTCCCGTGTATAATGAGGCACTGCGTGCGCTTTGTGCCTGCCGGGAGAAATAGAAATGTCATTGTCGGACTAGATCCGACAATCCAGGTAAAATAAAGTTTCCATATTTTACCTGTATCCCCGGTGTGCGTACATCACTCTGAGAGTGCCTCCGAAGATGACATTCTTTTGCCTGTATTATGTTTGGGACTGGCGGCCGGGAATTTTGCGGCTCAATTTTACCACCAGGTCAAAAACGCAGCGTGCCGTGCCGGGGTCGGGAATTTGATAATATGCCCGCACCAGTTCAAGCGTTTCTTTTCGCGCCATGGGGTCGTCCGTTGCGCCGAAAAGGCTGTTATCGGAAAGCGGTTCTTCCGGCCCGGCCAGACGTCGCGGCGAACTGACCGCCGTTTCCCTATCCATATCGTCAAAGAAAAATCCGACCGGTACTTCTAAAATATTGGCGGCATCCCACAAACGGCTGGCGCCAAGACGGTTTGTTCCCCGCTCGTATTTTTGTATCTGCTGAAAAGTCACACCCAAAAGTTCCGCCAGCTTTTCCTGTGTCAGTCCCAGAAGCTGTCGCCGCAGCCGCATCCGGCTGCCGACATAGACGTCAACCGGATTGGGCGCGCCGTCGGGAAGCTTTCCGCGCGTAGATATTCTTTTGCTCTGCTTCATAAAAATAATTCCTTTAACATGACCACAAAAAAACCACCTAACGAAAAATTTAGGTGGCCGGAGAGTTCAAAAATCATCCTTACAAAGTGACCCTTTTAGCCTTTCGTGCCCGAAGGAACTTATTGTATACGCTAAAAGCTCCCCGACCAGAGTCGGGGATATAGAAAGCCGTACGGAAAAACCGATACAGCGCTTCTGACGATGTATATCCACACCGTGTAAGGACAAAGGTTTTTGAAGACCCCGCGCCACTCAGGCGCTAAATAACGGCAATACGACACGCCGTTATCTGCAAGGTATTATAAATGATGTTTACAAATTTGCAACTAAAATTTTGCGGGGAGCTGTGGCAGCTTCACCCCATCGGTTCGCCGCCGGTTGTCCCGTGCATAATGAAGCGCACTGCTTAGTTTTGTTCTATTAATCATACCCTCCCTAACCCTCCCTACTCAGGGAGGGAAT
>CEAB01039765.1_pt1 | contig 11528 bp, 8 predicted proteins | sample 557651 | NCBI WGS metagenome assembly CEAB01 (sample SAMEA3182046, study PRJEB8094) | gut metagenome | biome: human; feature: gut; material: Stool; isolation source: human stools | place: Canada | collected 2011-11-15
ACTGGTGTGCACCCCTCCTTTGCTTTGCAGCTGAGTCTTTTACTTTCATCTGTGAGCTATCTTTTTCGCCTCCTCCGTGTTAGAATGATTTATATAGCCGTGCCGTTGGAAACGGCACATAGCAAAAGACCGTGCTCCCGGGAGCACGGCCAGAGATGGAATGACCTTCCGAGCGAATCGCCGTATGGCAGAGAGCGCACATGCTCTCATGGGGTGCTCCGTCAAAGGCCATGTTGGTTCGTCAGCGCGGAGACCGTGCCGTACCGAACCGAAGGCAACCTCACCCGGGTGAAATTGTCCTTCTACTATTACTTAGAGAAAAATCGCAAAAACGGAAGGTCGGAAAATGTAAACTTTTTGTGAACGCAGAAAGAGTGGTGAGTTCATGTCCTTCAAGGATACCCAATCTTATAAAGAGCTTCAGGCGGATTGGCGCTGGATACACTCTATGGACCCGGAAGCTGCCGCTGCCGCAGACCAGTGGGTGAAGGAGCATCCAGAGGAGTGGAAGGAGCTGGAGCATATGCTCTACTACAGCGAAGCCAACTTCCACAAGCGCGTTGCGCCGGACACTCTGGAAGATGTGGATATCAAACAGCCCCGATCTTACAATCCGGAAGCGTTCCTGCCAGAGGAAGTGCGCAACGCGATCTACGATGATATGCGCTGGTTTGACCGGGCGAAGTATCTGCCAGAGGGATCTGATGAAGACCCGCTCATATATGTGCGCAAAGAAATTGACGAGGGACTACATGAGCTGACCGAGTTGCAGCGGGAGATCCTGTTTCGCACCGTCATCAACGGAGAGTCCACCGAATCCGTCGCACAGGACAAACAGTGCTCGTCCAGAAACATCCGGGAGATCCGCGCCCGTGCGCTTCGACAGATACGAGCCAAAATCAAAAGACATGAAGGCTACGGCAGGCCCGACGTTGCCATCATTATTTTGCTGTTTATGCTGCTTGTTGGTGTTCCGCTTGCTTACTGGGGAGAACAGCTTTGGACCGCATATCCCTGGCTGGAGCCTGTGGCTGCAGTGCTTAGCGCATTGGTTGTGGCTGTCATGTTCCAAGATTCCTTTCGCAGAGAAGCAGAAAGTCTGCTGCGCCAGCACTGGGCCAGCCTGAATGGGGCGCAGAAAAAAGAATAACAAAAAGGAGTGAGACACCATATGCCTCACTCCTTTTTGATTAGTTGAATAGCGGTATCAAGACTTGCCTTATGGAAGAATCACTTGGAACCTCTCGCACACCATAACCAACTATCGTTCCATTCGCGTGCTTTCTCAAATGAGGTAATACGAATTCATTATAGAGGTCTGTAGCAAACGTGTAGTCTCCTCGACTCATGAGATGCTTACGGAGATAACCATTCATTATACCTACTGCGTAATCAGCCAACTGAATTCCTGCGCTTTGAGAGCTACATTCTGTCAGTACACCGTGATACACATTTTCGTATTTCACAAAGTCACCTTCGACCATCATCCGATGACAGGCATCTTTGAGCTGCTTGACTTTATCCTGATTTAGCTCATCCATAATCACTGTGGCAAAGCCGTCGGGACGGGTATCCATCTGGATACGCTGAAATGCCTCTTGCATGTGAAATTTCAGCACCTCATTCTCCGCCTGATAGCATGGCTGGGTGTATACGCAGGTCACTGTGAATATGAACAGCAGAGAGGGCTTGTCCACCACACGGCTGAAGAACCGGCGATAGTACCCTTTGAGCTTGTCAGGAGTAAAGGATTTCAGAAAATCGGCACGGTATTTTCCTTTTGAGATTTCCCACAAATCTGACCACTTGATTTCTTCGCCAACCGGGACACCATACTTAGTATTGAGCTCCTGAATCTCTTTTTGGAACACACGATAATCGCTGGCAGATAAACGGGCATTTGCCCGTATGTAGAAGGGATGGCTGCGACGGAACGACTCAGATGATCGCTTATTATATGCACCAGCTTCATCAGTAAAAATGTAGTATGCTTCGGCCACCAGCAACGCTCCTCTCTGTTTATGCGTTTTCCAGTCTAAACTGCTCCCATTCCGGTTGCATTTCTTTAAGTGCCTGGCTATTGCGAATTTCTTGTGCCAGTGCTTTTGCAGCCGTATCTGTTTCATTAGCAATATACGGTTCTCTCTGCTCTAAAACCTTGCCGTCAAATGTCCCTAAATGGCGATGGACATAGGTAGCAAAATCTTCAGCATCCTCATTGCTGTCAAACAGCAGAACAACATCCAACAGACGCCGCGTTGCATACTGGGCTTCGTTTCCATTGTCATTTCCAATATGATGTTCCAGAAACCGCAGCAATAAATACAGAAGATCAGAAGTCACATAGTACCTTAAGCAAATGTTTGGATCGCTATAGTGGCGAGATGGAATATACTTCGCTTCAGGGCAGGGCGCGGTCATTCTATGGCCATCGAGTTCGGTTATTTGACAAGAAAAGAGCTGCGTACTGTAATGATATATTTTCAGGACACCATACTGTGTTCTTGTGTCTGTTTGCAGGTGATGATAGAACGCCCGATGTCCTTCTTTGCCGATACCATGCTCGTCTTCCTCATATTCAACGGAAATCGTGTACTGAGGAAACAGCTTGTGGTAATATCGAAAATCTTCTTCTGCCCATTCATCCGGTTTCCGCAGCAGAATCTTGACTTGTTCCAGCGGTGTCTGCAACAAACCAAACCGCTTTTTCCAAAGACGCTCCACATCGCGGATATCAGCGTTCTTGTCGATAGGCGTATTGTTGTCCATCACTCGGGTGTAGATATGGAAAGCCTGTACCATTTTCCCCTTCTTCGGAGGATCCGGCTTGTACTTTTTGTCCGTGTAACTCTCGATCAGATAGTAAGGAACATCGGTTGAGTTTTTGATAATAAACACATCTACTTCGTGACCTTCCAACCGAATTGTACGCACTTCTACTCGAGGGCGTATTTGTCCTGCAAACTCTTTTTGACTTAGAAAGTCAACTATGTTCTGTTGATTTCTTCGGTGAGGGTCATTTTCGACACCCATGATTTCAAATGTCTTATCACGAACACCCAGAATCAAATAGGTATCTCGGTCTGCCCGGTTGTTCGCAAGGCAAATGATATCATGCAGCAAAGCAGCCCTATCCTCGTGGTAGCATTCTTTGAAATCCCACCAATCATCCTCCCGCCCAGTGCAAATCAATGATTCTACTAATTCAGTTAAATCTTCGTCATAGTTTAACATCGAAGCGCCCCATTTATAAAACACAAATCAACCTACAAAGTAGTTGCTATAGGATCTAACTAATTCTCCACGGCGATAGTACTCGATATGGATTTCCTTCTGCCTATAGTTGATTTCATAATATACGCCCAATACATACCGGCACACATGCTCTGGCAAATTATGATCCCACGCCCACACATCATCAAACGAATCTTTCGTAAGGGCAATAAGCCGTTCACGGTCTTTTTGTTTCTTCGCTGACGGAGCATTGGATTTTTTCATTTCAATGGCGATCAGGTTGTCTTGGTCTACATTCTCACCTCTGCTGTGAAGGATTAAATCACAATTTATGGGGATTATTTCTTCTTGCTGCCCTCGGGTGGTTTTTCGAATGGTCTTGATACCACCCGCATTTCTGTTATACTCCACATCCGCGTAATATCCCGAATAAGAGTCATCTTCCTTGATGATATCGTGGATATGTAGCATCAGCGCACCACACAATGTCCGTTCAGCGACCTCGGTTCTAAATAAGCTATGTTCGGCCTGCAAGAACGCAAGGTTTGCTTCTTCAAACAGAGAAACCAGTTCGTCATAAGTTTTCATTACGTTCCCTCTATTTGAGACTTCAGCGAATCAAATTTTTTCTTTCGATCTATATGCTCCAATCGCATGAACGCAAGCAAACACATCTGATAGACCTCGTCATACCAATACTCCAACTGTTCATCTGATAGGTCGCCAACAGGTTTTTTATACTTTGTTCCCAATTGGTCTATATTGTTATGGCGTATATGAAAGTTATTGAATGTATAGAATAAGTCGCTGGAAAATGTTTTATCAATTCTTTCGAGGATTGTTCTCTGCGGTTCGAGCAAATTCGCAAGATCAAGCAAAGTCGTTTTCTTTTCTGCCAGATTTCCTTTCATCGAATAATGGTTATAGGAAATCAGCCTATACGACAAGCTCTCTGGAATAAATTCACCTTCAGCAACAGCTATTGCAGCAGGGTCTTTCTCCACAAAAATAGTAAGGTCATTCTGCTTCGCCTGCATATATCCGATTTTTTCAATCACCTGGCTAATTTGCTGTAGATAGAATTGAACATTGATAAGTTTTGTTGGCATATTCCCATATCCATAAGGATAACTCAGGGGAACACATTGGTATGCTATAAGTAGGTTTTCAATATATTCGCACAACGAAATTAAATGGTCAATATTGAAATTAGTCGGATCTTTTTCAAAATGAAATCCATGCAAATCATTAAATTCATCTAACGAAAGACATGTCCCTCTAAAGCAAAAAGAGATAAAATATGTGCTGAGCTCATCATAAACGGATATCCGGTTTGTGTTTGACACAGGAATGCTACGATCATATAACATTCCATAAAGTTTTTGATATTCTACCTTAATATCTATCTTTGCATCTTTTAAAATCTGCGCAAAATTTTGTCTCATGGATCCACCCGCTTTCATTCCACCGTGGCTTGTCCGTTCATGAGCACGGGGAGAAGCCAATCACGGAGCTTTGTGAGTTCGTCGTTTTCATCCTGTAAAGACTGAATTTTCTCAAACATCGGTTTTACATTCTCGTAGAATGCCTGAGATATCGGATCTGGAATCTGCGGAATATTATAACTATTCAGATTATCTTGGTTAATCTTCTTCTGAATTGAGCCTGTCATAATTTTTACAACTGGAATATGTTGCAACAGCAAATACAGAAGTTCGTTGCTGTATCCATTACATCCTTGTAGAACATGAGCGTGGTTGTTGACCCATGTTTTACCCCAAATCATCTGAACAATTGGATTGCCTTTCACGTCCATTACCGATCCGTCTTCGGCAATCAACACATACTGTCCATCAAAAATATGCCGATTGACATAGTCCATTATGCCAGTTGCACCATAATAAGGGATGCCGCCCTTCATTATATCGCGCTCGTTCTGAGACAGCGGCACACGTTTCGAATCGTAGTTCCGAGTGACACTACCAATGGAAGAGACCTGCCACCCCTTCGGAATCTCCCGCTTGAGTTGGTCATTCCAGACCATCTCACCGCCGGAGGAACAATAGGGTTTGCCGTTTTCATCCGGAAAGTCAAACTGCGTAAACCAGTAGTCGTAGAGTGTTTTGGCCATGGCTTCCAACTCCACACAAACAGAAAAATTATTTTCGATTTTTCCGTTCAGCGCAACAATCGTTTTTGCAATTTTCTCTTGTTCCGTTATATCCGGCAGGAAAATTAACATTTCCTCTGCAGAGTGAACATTGAAGTGCTGCTGAATAGCCCCCACCTTGTTATTCTGGATTTGCCGCTGACCCCAAAAATTGATATATGCAGCCAAATAGTGCGGATTAACAAGTTCTGTATTTGGGTGAACAATAACAACATCAGAGCAGTTACAACCGTCATACTCAGCTGGGACTACGCAACATGTGCCAGGAATTCCGGTTCGGACAATTACAACATCACCTTTATGCAAAATCGACTTGGAGAGGCTATTTGAAAACTCGGCAGAAACATATTTCATATCATCGCTTATGATTTTGAAAGGCTTGATATTAAGTGAGCGAAGGAATGGAATGCCTTCGTCTTCATAGTGCTTCGCCATCGTTCCAACAAATCCTACGGTCAATTCTGCAATGCTTGACAGTTTGACGAATTTACTCATATCGCACCCGCCCCAGCTGCGTCTTAATCTCGCTTTCTAAGCGGCGACTTTCTGCAAACATTTCATCTAATCGCGCAGTAAATCCGGTCATCTTCTCGGCAAATTCTTCCGGCGTCAGCTCCACATATTCGATCTTGACTTCAAAATACTGACCGGCAGAAAAGGAGAGCTTCTTTCCCTCAATATCAGCATAGCTGACAGTTACACAGAAATCGTCCTCAGCCTTTCCGGCATTAAAGGTTTTGATGATATGCGTGATCTCATCAACGCTCAACACAGTACGCTGATTTTTGCCATCGACCTTTTCTTTCGTCCCCAGTTTGGATGCATCCATCAGAATCACATTTCCGTCTTTGTTTTCTCGGTCGATGAACAAAATGGACACATTGGTACCGGTGGTGGCAAAAATGTTGGAGGGCATAGAAATAACGCCCCGAAGCATCCGTTCTTTCACCAGATGCTCCCGGATCTTCTTCTGGATACCGGAACCAGCGGTCAGGAAGCCTGTGGGAACGACCACTGCCGCTTTGCCTTTGGGGCCAAGGGAATAGATGATATGCTGCAGGAACATCAGATAAATCGCCATCTTATCCTTGTCCTTGTTGGGAATGTTCGGGACGCCCGCCCAAAAGCGTTTCTTATAATTATCGCCAGCCAATGTATCCCTGCTGTCAGAGAAGTCCATGTTAAAAGGCGGATTGCTGACAATATAGTCAAACGTGGCAAGCCCGTCGCCTTTGGCGTTTTTGTGATAAGGCCGCAACAAAGTATCGTCATGTACGACATTGGGCAGCGAGTGGACGAGATTATTGAGAATCAGGTTCAAGCGCAGGAACTCGTTGGACTTCTGGGAGATGTCCTGGGTATAGATGGTGCAGTTGCTTTCGCCGATTTCGTGGGCCAACGCCAGCACCAGTGTGCCCGAGCCTGCGGCTGGGTCATACACCGTCACATTCTTTGCGCCGTTAGGTACCATGATTTTCGCAATGATGCTGGCGATGGAATGTGGCGTATAGTATTCGGCGTACTTACCGAAATCCTTATTGTAGTCCTTGATCAGATACTCGAATATTTGAGCAAAGAAATCGTACTTCTGCTCAAACACACTATCGAAGCTGCATTCAGCAATCTTGTCGATGATAGCACGGCAGAAATCGTCCTTCTTCTCAGCCTCAATCACATGCTGGGAGATACCGCTGAACAAGCGCATCTTGGACTGGCCGCCAGTCCGGACAGAAAAGATGTCGATGTTGTATGTAGCAATATCCAGCAGTGTATCATCAAAGAGCATATGAAAATTTTCTTCATTCTTACGGTTGAACAGGTAAGAGATAAAATGAGTCTGCTTCAGTTTTGCAGTATCCGGGTCAAAACCAAGCAGGAACAGTTCATAGTCATCATCGGTCATCTGGGCGAGTTGCTTTTCGGCATCTGCCGGGGACAGCTTTGCCAGCGCAGGCTCTACTCGCTTCGCTTCGAAAAGGAACTTGTCGTTGAGGAACTTGTAAAGGAAAACCTCAGTGATGATCTTGTACTCGCTGGAGGCATTACCCAAACCAAAATTGGTACATACGGCCTTCAGACTATCGATCATCTGCTTGGTTTGTAGAGTAATATTGGAATCCATTATGATGCAAAATTCCTTTCCGTAAAGTATTCGTTGGAAATACAGGTGCCGATATACTTGATTTGCGCAGCAGAGTATTTCAGATGCTGGGCGTCAAGCTCCTGCTTAATCATCGGGAACATGCCCTGCATGAAGTAAGGCTCATTGTCCATCAAGTGACTATTGGAAAGCACTTGGGAATCCACCCGGTGCTTCAGGTGCGTAAGGACCTGATGCAGTACGACATCCCCAGCAATGGGAGGCGGCGTTTCACGCAGGCGTTTATGGGTACGCATAAATTTCACATCGCCATCGTATTTGGCAGCCAGCATCTGGTCAGCAAGATTCTTTTGCTCGGCCAGCTTGCGGATGCGCTCCAAGGCTTCGATATCCGCTGTCATTTCGTCAGCGGTCAATTCCTCGATATTCTTCTTAGCCAGCAAACGCTGCAGTTCTTCCAGTAGTGTGATGTACTCAGGGTCTTTTGGGTCGAGCGTGTGCAGAACGGCCTTGCGGGTCCGATTGAGGGTATCCTGATATTTATCAGCAATCACCAGTTCTTTCTCGGAAACCTTGCGGAAATGGAACTCAATTTCGTCCATAGCAAGGTTCAGAATAGCGCTCATATCCTGGGCTTCTTCAAGGAGCTTCTTCTGGTTAATAAGTGCAATCCTATTGCAGACCTCGCTATAAAGGGCACTGATGTTGTTCAGGTCAAATTGGTCAGCCAGTTCGTCATAGCCGAACAGTTTTGCAACATTGAACAATTCTTTATACAGTTCCAATGCACGGCGGAGCTGTATGAGATCCTGTTTATCGTCTATGGCAGAAATCTGCTGTGAGAACACCTCCGCATTTCCAGTATCATACAGGAACAGTACGTCCTTAATGTCCTGCAAGTCTGCTTCAATTGTCTCCGGGGATTTGAAGATGTTATCATACTGCTTGAACTCATCGCCCAGTTCGGCCTGAAGCTCATCGAAATATGCTTTATTGGTCTTATCAAATTCCGCACGGATATCCGCAAAATCGACCACATAACCGTATCGATAATTCTTGTAGGGCCGGTTAACCCGGGTCAAGGCCTGTAACAGATTGTGGTCTTTGATAACACGTCCCAAGTAGAGTTTCTTCAGTCGAGGAGCATCAAAGCCGGTCAGCAACATGTTGTAGACCACGAGGAAGGCAATCGTGCCTTTTTTGAAGGCATCTATGTTGTCTTTTCGGGTCTCTTTGTCGTCTGCATCATGCAAAATCAATGCCGCAGAATAGGGATAGGATTTTAACTCTTCAAAAATCGCACGCGCCTGCTCGGAAGAATCGCAGACGATCATACCACCGATGGATTCATCGTTCATGGCGATACGGCTCTTGCGGAAATCGTCCGTAATATACTCGACCAAGGCAGAAACATATTTCGGATGCGCGTACATCTCTTTCTTATCGAGAGAGCCTTTGAGCATCTCAATTTCTTCCAATGCTTTTTGCAGCTTTTTCTTATAGGTAGTTTCAATGCCTTCGCGAATCAACTTGAGAGTATATCCATCAGCAATAGAGCGATTGTAGTAATATTTGTGGATATAATTACCGAATACAGACTTGGAATCATATTTTTTGCCTGCAATCGGCTTTCCGTCATCATCGTAAATCGTACCAATCAGTGGCGTGCCAGTCAATGCGATCATAACCGCTTCTCGGTCGGAGGAAAGTAGATTGGCCAGGAAGGATCCGGTAGGTTTATAGCTGCGGTGGGCTTCATCCAAGAAATAGATGCGCTGTACATTTACTGCATAGTCGGACTGTTTCGCAATGGATTCCTTGGAGAACTTCTGAATATTGACCACCGTGATCGTAGGTTTTCCGGTGTTGTTGACTGTTCCGGTGGAATGGATGTTTTTGATGAAGTCTTCCTTGGAATTGATTTCCTCTACATGAAGTCCACGAGCACGGAACTCATTGGCTGCCTGTGTCAATAGGTCAAGACGGTCTACGATGAAATAGAATTTTGCAATCGTTCCATGCTTCTGATAGTAGTCAGTCAGATAACGGACATTGTAATAGGCAAGCGCTGTTTTACCACTGCCCTGGGTATGCCAAATGATGCCGTTTTTTACCCCGGCATTCAATTTGTTTTCGATTGCTTTAGTAGCAAAGAACTGTGGATACCGCATCAGATGTTTTTCCAGATGGGTGATACCATTTTCATCTGTCCGTTCTACATAAGCGATTGCATATTTCAAGAAAGTTAGAATACGCTCAAACGAAAAAAGCGAAGTGATAATTCTATTGGTAGGCGAAACTGGGGAACTATTTGTTACATACTCCGGGCTATACTTGATGCTACTCAGATTGTTGTCGGTCAGAATGAAATTTTCAACCGCCTCATCCTTCTCTGGCACGGAAGTCAGGAGCTTTTCGTCTTCCTCTCGGAAATGACTAAAAAACAGCTTCTCATAGCTGATGGTGGAGTAGAATGCTCCTTCCAGAGGGATGGCTTCGGTGTCATCATATTCGCTATTATTGGAGAACACCATGATCTGAGTCAAGTTGATAAACCGTCTAAACTTCTTATTCTTAACCCGCATCAACATGCGATCATATTCGGCCTTGATGCCGCCCTTGTTGTTAGGCTTTTTTACTTCGATAAAAGCCAAAGGAATACCATTGATAAGTGGAGTGATATCAGGGCGAAATTCATCAGAACCATTCTTGCAAGTCATCTCTGTGACCACATGATAAGAGTTGACTGTCCCTCCGAAATCTTCAAAATCAATCAGTTTCAAGCCGTTGTATCCATTGATGAGAACTGAATAAAACTCCCTGCCCAAATCATCGTTTTCCAGCATCGCTTTCAAAGCATTGACAATTTTCTGGACATCTGTGGTAGTCAAGGAAGTAGCATTGATCCGATTGATTGCATCACAAAGAACATCGACCAAAATGTTGGTATCGTCGTCGATGACTCCTTCATATTTTCTCAGAGAGATGTATTTATATCCCAGACGAGTGAAATGCACCAATGCAGGAATTTTGACTCGAGAGTTTTCATTGTGCGGCATTGTGCAATCCTCCTTTGTGGCAGAATTAGTTTTTTCCTTATGATTTCAACTTATAAATGCGGTTTCGATTGCCGCCCTCTGTAACAATCGTTCCCTCAACGATCATCTCGCTGAGTATCCGTCTTGCTCTTGCGTCTTTAACGCCGAGCATATCGGAAATATCTGAGCATTTTGCAGAAGCATGATCTGTAAGATATTCAAGGATGGCGATTTTTTGTGAGGCGGTTTTTGTACCTTTATCGCCATTCTTTATCGCTACTTTTTTATCGCTACTTTCTTTTTTGAGTAGCGATAATGATAGAATAATTCTGTCCGGTTCAGAGAGCTCCACGATAACTGGCTCTTTCCACCCCTGCTCACGCCAGACGCGGAAGATATTCGGGATACCGCTGCCAGCACGCTCACCAATATCAATCAGGTTGAACATCTTCAGCATGGTTCCGTTGCGGGGGTCAGAGACACCGCCGCTCTTTGCTGCGTCGATTTCGATACGGAACCCGCCGGGATTGGCCATGGTGATGCTGTCCCGCTTTTTGATGATGACCAGCCCCTGCCTGCCGTAATAATCAGCATTGACCAAACAGTTGGCCAGCGCTTCGCGCAGTGCCTGATGCACCGTAGTATCATCCACCCGAACGCCCCCGTCTATCTTAAACGGCACCTTGATGTCCTGGATCAGCTTGTTATAGACGCGGAAATAGAAGTCGTACACATTGCCGCTCCAGTCGCCAGAGGAGGAAATGATGCGGTCAGTCCAGCGGGTGTCAGCATCGTACTGCTCCTGATAATCCAAGAAGTAGGAGTTAAATTCACGGACGATATCATATTCGTTACCGAACATGAGAAGTCCTGCGGAGGTGGGATGCTTTTTCCCATCAGAGCCGATACCGACAGCACCCAGTTTCAGGAGGAAATCTTCATCCTCCAAGGCTTCCCACACATGGCCGGGGCGGGAGAGGCGCAT
>CEAB01050338.1_pt1 | contig 11478 bp, 9 predicted proteins | sample 557651 | NCBI WGS metagenome assembly CEAB01 (sample SAMEA3182046, study PRJEB8094) | gut metagenome | biome: human; feature: gut; material: Stool; isolation source: human stools | place: Canada | collected 2011-11-15
TTCAGCCATTGTTGTTCCTCCTTACAGGTCCATGTAGGCAGCCTGTGCTGCGCTGGTGACGGCGTCCCAATCCACGATGGACAGAGCGCCGGACGGGCAGCCTGCGACGCAGGCACCGCAGGCGATGCACTTGGACGACTTGCCGGTCTCCGGGTTGACGGTGGGCATGTGCCAGGGGCAGGCCTCGTGGCAGGCACCGCAGCCGATGCACTTGTCGGTATCCACAACGCGGATGCCCTGATCGTTGGTGGTGATGGCCTTCTGCGGGCAGGCGTTGCCGCAGGCAGGGTCCTCACACTGGCGGCAGGTGTCCGGGAAGTAGACAAAGCAGTTGTCGGTGCCGGACAGCAGGCCGTTGCCGGCGCCATCCAGATTGAGGCGGCGCTGGATCTTGACGCGGCTGATGTAGGAAGAGCAGACGCCGTCGTTGGTCAGGGTGCAGTTGATCTCGCAGCGCTGGCAGCCGGTGCACAGGTCTGCGTTGACGACCAGCAGGCCCTGGGGCAGCGCCCAGGTCGCCACTGCGCCGGCATCGACCTGCTGCTGCGAGCAGCCAAACAGCGACAGCATGGATGCGGAAAGGCTCAGCCCTGCAAGGCTTTTGCCCGAAATTTTCATGAATTGACGGCGGGGCATATCCGCTGTCAGGAAATCGGTTTTTGCCATAGGTTCCATTCCTCCGTGAAGTTACTCTGCGCTGAGCACTTCGGTCACATAGAAATAACTGTTGTTGACGATGTTCGTCACGGCGGTCGAGGTGATCGTTGCACCCGTCAGTGCATCCACCTCGGTCAGGTCGGCGCTGGCGGCACCGGCGTCCTCACCGGAAGTCGTCAGTTCGGCCTGTTCCAGACGGTAGGCCGCCTGTTTTTCTGCCGACCAGTCTGCAAAGGGCGATGCCTGGTCCTCGCCGTCCTGTGCGCTCTTGCTCAGGCCTGCCGCATAGAGCTTGCGGCGTGCCACAGCCTCAGCGCTGGAATCCAGCGGAGGTGCCAGCTCGTCGTCCAGCGGCTGGCCGTTCAAAGCCGAGAGCGTGAGGCCCGCCTCGTACATCTTACGGGTGGCCTCGGCCTCCGGGGAAGCATCGCTGACCCGCCAGTTGGCCGGGTCAAAATCCTCTGCGGGGGCTGCTGTTTCGCTGCTGCCTGCGGCGGCATAGCTCGTGCCGGTGGCCGGGTCGGTCACCGTGTAAGCCTTGCCTGCCAGCGCGAAGGGAGCTGCGCCCTGGTACTGGGACGTGAACTCCGGGTCTACACACTGGCCACCGAGGTTGTCGGTCTCGCCCTGCGCCAGGATGGCAACGCTCTGCACATTGCCCGTGCTGTCAAGGGTCACGCCTGCCTCTACGTCGCTCTGGAAGCCCTTCTGGGCGCCCACCACATAATAGGTGTTCTCGTCCAGCTGGTACACCGCGCGGATGCCATAGGTGGCGGCGTCGGCATCTGCCAGGGGCAGAAGGGTGCCTGCCACCGTGGTGCGGGCACTCATCAACCCATGCAGACCCAGCGCCATTGCCAGTGTGGCCGCGCCCATGGCGGCATAGCCCGGCAGCCGTCTGCGCCACAACGGCTGCGGCGCATGATTTGCCTGCTTCATTGTTTCACCTGCCTATTCTTATCGTCATGCACGGAGAGCTTCCATGCACGAAAAACAGCCGCTCAGCCTGCTGCAACAGTGCCGAACGGTATCTTCGTTATAAGAATAACATCATCCGCATAGGTTAGTCAACGTATACCCGCTTGATTTTCCAGATTTTTATGGAACCTTCACGAAATTCTTGCGTGAAATTCGTTCTTCTTTTGGATGAGCAGCCTCAATCCGTATTCTTCCGCCAGCTCCACCGACTGAACGGTGGGCATCGTCTTGCTGACGAGGGCGGGAACACCGGCGCGGATGGCCTTGCGCACCATATCCACCGGCACCCGGCCGCTGGTGTAAAGAACGCACTCCCCCAGCGGCACTCCGTCCGCCAGTGCGCAGCCGACGGCTTTGTCGAGCGCATTGTGGCGGCCCAGATCCTCGCACTGGTACAGGATGCGGCCCGCCCGCAGCAGAAAACAGCTGTGCACGGCGCGGGTGGCGCGGTAGAGCGGCAGTTCCCCGCCCATGGCTGCGGCCAGCGTCCCGACCCAGGCCTCCGGCACTTCCAACTGCGGCACCGGGGCCAGCGGGCGGAGTACCACCGGAGAGGCCACGGTCAGGTTGTCGGTGCAGCAGCTCGGCACCTCCTGCCCGGCGGCGGGGGCCGCGGCCAGCGGGTGGGTCAGGTGGACACTGACCTTGAGCCCCTCGGCGCAGACGGCCACCTGCTCGACCTCGTCGGCGGAGGCGATCCACCCTTCGGTCAGCAGGCGGCCCAGCGCCAGCTGCGGCAGAAGCTCCGGGGTGCACACCACCCGGAACGCCGTCTGCTCGTTGACGAGGAGGGCTGCGGCGTGTTCAACGGCCAGCAGCCGTTCCCCGCCCTGCGGCAGGCGGACCAGCTCGGCCCCCGGCCGGCTCCCGAAACGGTCTACGATCTTCATCCGCTCACTCCCCGATGTAGGCAAAGCGGGGTTGGACTCTGCCGTCCCGCTCCACGGTCTCGCACCACATGGCCGCCGGGCGCACCCAGAGGTCGTGGTCTCCATAGAGGGTGCGGTAGACCACCAGTTCTTCTTCGGTCTCGCTGTGGTGTGCCATGCCCAGCACTTCGTATTCCCGGCCCTTGAAATGCCGGTAGCGGCCGGGCCTGATCTCATAATGGAATTCCATCCCGTTTTCCTCCTGCTGATGTTTTTCTTATTGTATCATGATTCCGCTCCGCTGAAAAGATGCCAGAAAAATCGCCTCAAATTTTGGGCAAAACGGTCGGGAAGAGTCGTTTTCTTTTGCCGTTTTTTGTGGTATACTACTTATAAATATATAACGTTCTGAAAAAACGGATCTTTCAACCGAGGTGAGATCTTATTGAGCCGTTCCAACTGCACCCTGCGGCAGGCAAATGCCGCTTACCGGGCGCTTCGGCAGGAAACACAGGCCCTCGTCCGGCGGGCCGAAACTGCCCTCATCACCGCCATCATACTGTATAAGCTCCTCACCGAGCTTGTGTTCCTCCCCGCCATGCGGGGCATCTGGAGCCTGACGCTCCGCGTTTCGCCGGTGAACTACCTGACGAACACCAACGCGCACCAGATCTTTACGGCCCCCAGCATTCTGGGCGGCATCGCGCTCATCGCCATTCTGGTGGCGCTCTGGAACCTGTATGAATTTTCCATCGTGCTGCACGGGCTGGACCGGGCCCGCCGGGGGGAGCCTTCCGGTCTGCCCGCCCTGTTCCGGGCCTCCCTCGCGGACATCCGCCACGTGCTGCACCCGAAAAACTGGCCCATCCTGCTCTACTGTGTGCTCCTCATCCCGTTCACGGACATGTACGTCACCGCCAGCTACATCACCCAGCTGGCCGTGCCCGAATATATCCTGGGCGTCATCCGGGCAAAGCCGGGCATTCTGGCGCTGTATGGGGCAGGCATTCTGGCCGTTGTGCTGCTGACCGTCTTCTTTGCTCTGGTGCTGCCCCTGTTCATGCTGGAACGCAAATCGTTCGGCTCCGCCGTGAAAGAGAGCTGCCGCTGTGTGAAGCAGCGGTTCTGTGAAGTCCTGACTGCGCTGGCCCGGTGGAACATCGGGGTGCTGCTGCGCACCGGCCTGCTCTTTGCGCTGGCCGCTGCCCTGCTGTACGGCATCGCGGCGCTGGTGGGGCTGGAAAGCACCCGTGCCATGCTGCTGCTCTCCCGCGCACTGCAGCTGGTGGAGCTGCCCTTCTTCGGCTTTCTGCTGGACTGCCAGGTCACTGTGGCCCAGTGCACCATCCTCGGTCTGCTCTATTTCCGGATGCAGGGCTCGCCCCAGCCGGACGTGCAGCCGGGCGATAAGCCCGCCCGCCGCAGCGGCCGCCTGCTGCTGACGGCTCTTGTGGCAGGCGTCACCCTCGCGAGCTGCGTCGCCACGGTCTATCTGCTCAGCCTGCCCCAGGACGACGCCCTGCTCTCGGCGGTGGGCGGTGTGACGCCCCTTGTCACCTACCACCGCGGCGACTGCTCCATTGCCCCGGAAAACACCATCCCCGCTTTCCGGTCTGCCATCCGGAAGGGCGGCGACCGCATCGAACTGGATGTCCAGATGAGCCGGGACGGCGTGGTGGTCGTGACCCACGACACCAGCCTGAAGCGCTGCACCGGCAAAAACGCCAAGGTGTACGACCTGACCTTTGCGGAGATTGAAACGCTGGACGCGGGCCGCTGGTTCAGTGCCCGCTTTGCCGGGACGCGCATCCCCTCGTTTGAGGAAGTGCTGCAGCTCTGTCAGGGCCGCATCGACCTGAACGTGGAGATCAAGCCCAGCGCCGCCACCCCGACGCTGGAAGCCGAGACCGTCCGCCTGCTTCGGGCGTACGGTTTCGAGGGGCACTGCGTCATCACCTCGCAGAGCTATGAGACGCTGCACAAAGTCAAGGAGCTGGCCCCGGATATTCCCACCGGCTACATTCTGGCGCTGGGCGTCGGCAACTACTACGACCTGCCGGATGCCGACTTTTTCAGCGTGGAGCATACGTTCATCACCTCCGGCATGGTCAATCAGATCCACCTGCGTGGCAAGACCATCTCGGCCTGGACCATCGCCCAGGAGGACGACGCCCGCCACATGATGGAGCTGGGCGCAGACGACCTCATCACCGACAGGCCCGACCTGGTGCATGAGCTGCTGCGCCAGAACGCCGAGATGGATACCACCCTGCTCTCGCTCCGCGATGCGATCCAGGGCTGGTTCTTCCCCGCCCCGGACGAAGAAGTTTCGGACGAGGCGGAGGATGTCATCGAAGATGTCATCGAGGACCCGGAAGAGTTCCTGAATGCCGCATAATCCCCGCCAAAAGGAGGCCCGCCATGTTCCAACGAATCCGCGATCTGGTCGCCGATGTCTGCCGCTACGAAGAAACGGCCCCCATCAACAGTGCCTGTATGCGCTGCATCCTGCTCTGGTCTGCGGTGGTGCTGGTGATGCTGAACCTGAGCTACAACAGCTTTGACCGCCCCATCGTCTTTGTCTCCACCTTGTTCATCTGCCTGACGCTGTTCGGGGTATCGCTGCTGCTCTCCCATGTGCGGCACCCGAAGCGCACCGTCCTTGCGGGGGCCGTTCTCATCGTTCTGATGAGTCTGTGCTGCTTTGTCTCGAACGAAAACGACGGCTTCCAGACCCTGTGGCTCTTCCTGCTGCCCGCCATCCTGCTCATCCAGCTGGGCCTGAAGCAGGCGGTGCCGATCTGCTCGGCCTATGGGCTGTGCGCCATGGTACTGCTCTGGGGCTCCCCGGAGCGGCTGGCCAACGCCTACCCCAGGGATTACCGCATCTACTACCCGGTCTTCTACTGGGAGTTCCTGCTGGCCATGGTGGTGGCCGACCTGTTTTATAAATCCTACCGCATCCGCCGGGAGCAGACCGAGCAGGAGATGGAGGCCGAAGTGCAGGCCACCATGGGCAAGGCACAAAAGCTGATCCTCAGCTCGGTGGCCGCCATCAACCAGATGATCGACGAGAAGGACCACTACACCTCCGAGCACTCCCGCCGGGTGGCGCAGTATTCCCGCATCATTGCAAAGCATCTGGACCCCACTCTCTCCGAAGAGGAGTTGGAGCGGCTTTACCGGAGCGCCCTGCTCCACGACATCGGCAAGATCGCCGTGCCGGATGCCATCCTCAACAAATCCAGCCGCCTGACGGATGCGGAGGCCGATGTGATGCGGCAGCATACCCTGTGGGGCAAAAAAATACTGGCCGGGCTGGAATTTCTGCCCCAGGCCGACCTGGGGGCCAGCTACCACCACGAGCGGTACGACGGCACCGGCTACCCCGCCGGGCTGATGGGCGAAGACCTGCCCCGCATGGTGTGGGTCATCGCCGCAGCCGACGCACTGGACGCCATGAGCTCCAATCGCTGCTACCGCAAGCGCTGCGACCTCGACTACATCCTCTCTGAATTTGAACGGGGCCGCGGCACCCAGTTTTCGCCCGAAGTGGCCGATGCGGTCATCGACCTGCTGAAGACCGGCGGCATCCCGCTGGCCTGACCCCCGGAGGAACTGCCTATGAAACGCTCGTTTTTTCCCTTTTTGCTCCAGACCATCCGCATCCACTACCAGGACCCGGAGCTGGCACTCTATACCAAAGGGGTCATAGGGCTGCTCTGGCTGGTACAGCTGCCGGTGGCGCTGTGGTATGGAGCCCCAGCCCAGTTCTACGCCCTGCTTGGAGCCATGCTGCTGGCCATCGGCGTCGATCTGGTACCTTTCCCCCGCCAACACAGCCGCGCGGACGATTACGTTACCTCTGCCGTGATGCTCGTCTGCTGTTTTGTGCTGTTCTGGAAGGCTTCCATCGGGTATTTCAGCATCTTTTTCCTGCTCATCTACCTGTTCTGCAATGTGTTCATCCTGGGCATCGCGGGCAGTGCTCCCTTCAGTCTGCTGGGGCTGACGGGCGTCATGCTCTGCCTGCGGGGTGTCCTTGTGGCAGACCCCGCCGCCCGCTATGGAGCGGATTTTGTGCCCCGCCTGCCCTTCCTGTTCCTCTGCATTCTGGGCATCGCCTACATCATCACCTTCTTCATCCAGCGCTACTGGGTGGAAAAGCTGCAGCAGCACGTCATTCTGCAGGCGCGCATCGACGCCGAGCGGGCCAGGCTCTCGGAGATGTCGCTCAAGGTCATCACGGCCATGTACAGCGCCCTCAGCTCCAAAGTGCCGGAAGTGGACCTGCACTGCGAACAGGTGGCCGCGCTGACGCAGGAGCTTGCCCGCCGGATGGGGCTGGACGAAACGGCCTGCCGGGATGGCTACTATGCGGGCCTGCTGCATGAGGTGGGGGCCGTCGGCCTGCCGGACGCTGTGCTGCAGAACCGGCAGCTGACCGAGGAGCAGTTCCAGCTTTACCAGACCTATGTAGAGCGGGGCTATGCCATCATTTTGCAGCTTCAGATCGTAGACCGGGTGGCCGAGACGGTACGCTTCCACCGGGAGTGGTACGACGGTACCGGCTACTGCACCGGCCTGCGGGGCGAGGAGATCCCCCTGCTGGCCCGCATCCTTGCCGTGGCGGACTTCACCGACCGCCACCGCCGCTGGGACGAGACGGACGCCGAGATCGCCGCGACACTCACCGCCCGCGCCGGGACGGAGTTCGACCCGGTGTGTGTCGAAGCAATGAAAACTCTGCTGCAATGAAACGAACCCCCTCTTCCGCCGAAAACGCAGAAGAGGGGGTTCCTGTTTTGTTCAGATCCTCTGCCGGGCAGGGGCGGCGGTCACTGGCTCAGCTGCTCTTTGTGGTACTGCAGCATATAGAGCTGATAGTACCGGCCGTGGTTGGCCAGAAGCTGCTGATGGGTGCCCTGCTCCAGAATCTTGCCGTGGGAGAGGACGATGATGTTGTCCGCATGCTGGATGGTGGACAGACGATGCGCCACGATGAGCATGGTGCCAACGGTGCGCATCTTTTCCAGCGAGTCCTGGATGAGCAGCTCGGTCTCGGTGTCGATGTTGGCGGTGGCCTCGTCCAGGATCATCACGCTGGGCTTGTGGATGATGGTGCGGGCAAAGCTGAGCAGCTGGCGCTGACCGGCCGAGAAGTTGTTGCCGCGCTCGCGGACTTCCTCGTCCAGGCCGTGGTCGAGCTTTGCGATGAACTTGTCGGCGTTGACGTAGCGGCAGACCTCCAGGATCTCGTCGTCCGAAATGCCCTCTTCCCGCAGGACGATGTTGCTGCGGATGGTGCCGGAGAAGAGGAACACATCTTGCAGCATCTGGCCGAAGTGGCGGCGCAGCGAGGAAATTTTGATCTTCCGGATGTCGATGCCGTCAATCAGAATCTCACCCTTCTGGAACTCGTAGTTGCGGCAGATGAGGGACAGGATCGTGCTCTTGCCGGAGCCGGTGGAGCCGACGAAGGCCACCGTCTCGCGGGGGTCAACGTGGAAGGAGACGCCCTGCAGCACCCACTCGCCGGGGACATAGCTGAACCAGACATCGCGGAACTCGATCTCGCCCTTCACCTCGTCCAGCTCGATGGCATCGGGGGCATCCACCATCTTCGGCTGCAGGTCCATGATGGAGAAGACCTTCTCCGACGAAGCCAGCGCCGATTGCAGCCAGTTGAACTGCTCGGCCAGATTCTGGATGGGGGTAAAGAACTTGGAGATGTACATATAAAAGGTAACGACCGTGCCGCTGGAAAGGGTCTGGCCCAGAAAGCTGATATTGTTCAGGTGGCCCATGCCGCCCAGATAGAACAGGCAGAGGATGGAGCTGATGTAGAGCATATACACCAGCGGACGGAACACACTGAACACGAAGATCTGCTCCTGATTGGCCCTGGCCAGATTCTGGCTCTTTTTGCGGAAGTCCGCCATCTTCTCGTCCTCGCGGCCAAAGATCTGGGTGACCTTGATGCCGGACAGGTTCTCAGAAAGATAGGTGTTGATATCGGTGGTCGCGTTCTTGAGCTTGCGGTTGGCCCGGCGGGAGAACTTGCGGAAGATGACCGTGAAGAGCACGATGAAGGGCACAAAGCAGAGCACCATCAGGGTCAGCTCGTAGTTCAGGCAGAGCATGGCCACCAGAATGCCCAGAATGACAAAGCTGTTCTTGGTCAGCTGCACCAGCAGGTTGGTGAACATCATCGAGATGGCGTTGGTGTCGTTGGTCACACGGGTGACCAGCTTGCCCACGGGGATCTCGTTCAGCTGCTCATGGGAGAGGGACTCGATGTGGGTGAAGAGGTCCTCGCGCAGGTCGGAAATGATGCGCTGGCCCACCCGCTGCAAGATCACGGCCTGCAAATAGGTGCTGGCCATGGAAAAGACCAGCACGCCCGCATACACGGCCACCCCCGCAAAGAGGGCGTTCAGCTCAAACTCGCCGACGACCAGCTCTTCGATGGAGCCGACGATAAGGGGCGAAACGATGTCGTAGGCGATGGAGAAGAGCATCAGAAAGCCCACGAGGACGAACCGGCCCAGATAGGGCCGGGCATACCCGGCCAGGCGGCGCAGGATCTCACCGTCGTCCATGTTGCGCTCGAAGCCCATGGAGGTCTTCTTATCCTTCACGCCGACATAGGCAGCGATGAGCAGCGCGGTGATGACGCCGATGACCGCGCCCACCAGCAAAAGCGGATTCCAGCTCATGCCTCGTCACCTCCCGTTTCGTCTTCCAGCCGCTGCAGATCGACCATGCGGCGGTATTCCTCGCAGGAGGCATAGAGTGCGTCGTGGGGGCCAACGGCCTCGACGCAGCCGTCTTCGAGGAAGATGATCTTATCCAGCCGCTCCACCGTGGAAATGCGATGGGCGATGAGCAGGGTGGTCTTTCCTACCCGGCTGGCCTTCAGGTTGTCCAGAATGATCTTCTCCGTCCGGGTATCCACCGCCGAGACGGAGTCGTCCAGAATGAGGATGGGCGCATCCTTCAAAAGGGCGCGCGCAATGGAGATGCGCTGCTTCTGCCCGCCGGAAACGGTGACGCCGCGTTCGCCGAGGACGGTCTCGTAGCCGTCCTTGAAATCCACGATGTTGTCCCGCACATCGGCCAGGCTGGCGGCCCGCTCGATGTCCTCCTGGGTGGCGTCATCCACGCCGAATGCGATGTTGCGGGCGATGGTGTCTGAGAAGAGGAAGTTCTCCTGCGGCACATAGGCGCAGGCATTGCGCACCGAGTGGATGGACACGCGGTTCACATCCTGCCCATCCACGAAGAGGGTGCCGTCCGGCACATTGTAGGTGCGGAGCAGCAGGTCCACCAGCGCGGTCTTGCCCGCACCGGTCTTGCCCACGATGCCCACGCTCTCGCCGGGTTCAATTTTGAAGGAAATGTTCTTGAGCACGTCGAACTCGCCGTCCGGGTAGCGGAAGGTCAGGTCCCGGAATTCGATGGCGCCCTTCGGGTCCTTCAGGTCGGGCACACCGGGGCGGTCGGCCACGTCGATGGGGGCATCCAGCAGCTCGGTGATCCGGTTGAGGGACGCCTTGCCGCGGGAGGTCTTCTCGATGAGCATGGACACGGCCATGATGGGCCAGACGATGGCTTCGAAGTAGCCGATGTACTCCACGAGCTGGCCTGCATTGAACCGGCCGCAGTAAACCAGATAGCCGCCGTAGCCCAGGATGATGCAGATGACCGACTCGACGAAGAGGGTCACAAGGACTTCCAGCAGGGTGGCGATCTTGGTGTAGGTGACGTTGATCTCCTCGTTCTCCTTGTTCAGCTTCCGGAAGGCCAGCAGTTCTTTCAACTCCTTGACGAAAGCCTTGATGACTGCGATGCCGGAGAAGTTCTCCTGTGCAAAGTCGGAGAGATCCGAGAAGGCCTGCTGGCGTTCCTCCCAGCGCCGGGTCATCACCCGGCTCATCAGCGTACCGATGAGGAACATCATGAGGGCCGGGATGAGGGCGAGCATCGTCAGCCGGACGTCCATCCGCCACATCTTATACAGAGCCAGCAGGCCCAGCGTCAGTGCGTCGAAGAACATCAGCACACCGTCGCCGAAGCACTCCTGGATGGTGTCGAGGTCGTTGGTGTACAGGCTCATCAGGTTGCCGACCTTGTTCACCTGATAATACTGCTGCGAGAGCTTGCGGCTGTGGTCGAACATCCGCTCGCGCAGGTCTGCCGTGACCCGCACGGCCGAGCCGAAGAAGCAGACGCGCCACAAAAAGCGCCCGATGACCATCAGGACCACGATCCAGATCATGGGCCGGCAGATGTGCTGCAGCAGCACCTCTTTGGTGAAAGCCAGCGTCTCGCCGCCCACCACCACCTGCCCCAGGTTCATGCCGTTGATGACCAGGCGGTACAGCTGCGGGATGAGCAGCTGGATGTAGTCCACCGTCAGCAGCGCCGCAAGCCCCAGCAGCAGCGCCGGGGCGTACCTGAGGTAGTAGCGGTTGATATACTTGCCAAAGATCATAGGTGCAGTTTCCCCTCCTGTTCCGATTCCGAACCGATTTTGAACGACTGTGCGAAAAAAGCCACCGCATCGCATTTGATGCAGTGGCTTTTCGTCTGGAGCGGCCGACGAGGCTCGAACTCGCTACCTCCACCTTGGCAAGGTGGCGCTCTACCAGATGAGCTACGGCCGCAGATGCGGCACACTCGCGTGTACCGGTTTTTGGTGCCTCCGATCGGAATCGAACCAATGACACGGGGATTTTCAGTCCCCTGCTCTACCGACTGAGCTACAGAGGCATAAAAGCGACCCGGATCGGGCTCGAACCGACGACCCCCAGCGTGACAGGCTGGTGCTCTAACCAACTGAGCTACCGGGCCACATGGTGGAAGTTAACGGGCTCGAACCGCTGACCCTCTGCTTGTAAGGCAGATGCTCTCCCAGCTGAGCTAAACTTCCACATAAATGGAGCGGCCGACGAGGCTCGAACTCGCTACC
>CEAB01072078.1_pt1 | contig 11424 bp, 10 predicted proteins | sample 557651 | NCBI WGS metagenome assembly CEAB01 (sample SAMEA3182046, study PRJEB8094) | gut metagenome | biome: human; feature: gut; material: Stool; isolation source: human stools | place: Canada | collected 2011-11-15
ATGGGAAGAAGCCATGTCGATGCGTTCGAGCGGGCTGTGTGCTCCGGAAGACATACAGGATCAGGTAAACCTCATGAACAAATGCTACCGGGAGTTCAGGGAGAGACTTCGGGATTTTCTCGGTCTGGACAAGGCAAACGATGTGTCCTGTGTCCGGGAGCAACCCAATCATCCCCACAAGGACTGGAACGAACAGCTTTTGGCCGAACAGAACCGGGAAGAGACCATCGGACAAGAGCCGGAGAAAGAGGAAAACGCCGAGCAGGAACAGCAAACACGTTTTCGCCGATGAGAATGCAATACCCCCCAAGATGAGATAACAAAGATAAGATAATGAAAGACAAGGAACTGACACATGACGATTTTATGCAAAGGCTCGACATCCGAGATGTATTGCTCGACGCAGGTTATCAACGGAACCGTCGCTTCGGGCTGCGCCTCCCTTCATTCGTCCGCATGGACAGCGAGGGACGACGCATACGGGGCGACAAATTCGTCATAACGCAGCAGGGAAAATGCTGTTTCCAACCGCCCCGACAGAAAGAATACAATGTCGTTTCGTTCATCAAGGAACACCCGCAGCTTTTTGCGGAGTATCGCGAGGGTATGAACCCGAACCGGCTGGTGAACCTCGTGTGCAACCGGTTGCTGAATAATCCCATCGCCGATAGAGAAATGCGGATTATCCGGCCCAAGCGGAACTTGAAGCCGTTCGACACCGCAAACTACGACCTGCACAAGTTCGACCTTCAAGACCGGGAGGCACAAAAGAAGTTCTATCCCTATTTCAAGAACCGGGGTATCGACCTTTGCACGCAGTATGCTTTCCACCGCCATTTCTGTCTGGCAACGAAATACGATGCAGATGGAACGATACACACCTGTCTCGCTTTTCCACTGACCTTGCCTAAAAGTGACAGTACGGTCGTGGGCTTTGAGGAACGAGACTGTGTGCGAATAGACGGGAGCGGCAGTTACCAAGACAAGGCCGAGAAAGGCAATACGCACGAGGGACTGTGGATTGCCAGCCCTGCCCGGACGCCTCTTGCCGAGGCCAAACATATCTACTGGTTCGGGAGCGCTTACGACGCTATGGCCTATTACCAGCTTCATCAGGCGCAGCACCCAGAGCTGCAAAAGGCGGTTTTCGTCTCAACTTGCGGCGAGCCTACTGGAAAACAGATGCGGGGCGTGCTTGAACTCACCGTTCCTGCCACGCAGCATATCTGTTTCGATAACAACCGGAAATGGTGGGGTTTCGCAATGGAACTACAAAAAGAGGTATGCCGAACGGTACATTCCGCCATCGAGGAAACACCGGAGAGGAAGCCATACCTCGATTCCATAGGGGACGGTCATGATCTGGACGAAGGAGAATTGGAACTGTTGCCCAAGAGCGTGCAAGAAAGCTACGCGCGATTCGATACCGAACAAGATAAATTCATGTCGATGCGTTGGAACGAACTGTGTACCCCGGAAGACGTAAAGGAACAGGGGAATATCACGGGAAAATGCTACCGGGACTACCGGGAGAGGCTGCGGGAGTTTCTCGGCATCGACAAGGAGCACGATGTCGCCTTTATCTGTGAAGAGGCGGAATATCGCCATACGAGCTGGAACGCGCAACTTTTGGCCGTGCAGAGACGGGAAGAATCCGTCGGTCAGAGGCAGGGACGAGAGGAGAACGCCGAACAGGAACAACAAACACGTTTTCGCCGATGATGAGAGCGCAGACCATAGGGAATGGCCGGAACATCGTCCTGCGACCGCACACCGGACAATTCGTCATCGACGAGCTGCCGTTGATGGCGATTTGTGCGGCGGGGTTGGTGTACGGTGGCATAGAGGATATGCCTCTGGGGACTATGGCGACGGTCGTTTCTCTGCTCCTGCTCCTTGTACTGGCATACCGTTTTGCCTGCCTGCGTCGGATACGTTACCGGGTCGGCAGGGAGCAACTTGTCAGCGAACACGGGCTTCTCTGCCGTAAGGTCAATTACATGGAACTGTACCGTATAATAGATTTTCAGGAACACCAAAGTCTCATGCAGCAACTTTGCGGTCTGAAAACGGTAAGCATCTTCTCGACGGACCGAAGTTCGCCGAGGCTCAACCTTATCGGCATAAAGTGCAGAAACGACATTGTTTCGCTTATCCGTGAACGGGTCGAATACAACAAACGAAAAAAGGGAATATATGAAATTACGAATCATTAGTTTGAGTCTGTCCGCCGTTCTCCTCTGCCTGCTGCCGCAGTGGACAAAGGCACAGATTGCCGCTTCCAACCCTTTGGAGTGGGTGGCACTGGCCGAGGGTAACGAGGTGATAAACGGACAGATCGAGAAACAAATCAAGGGACAAACCCAGACGGCTCTGATGCAAAATACCATTGCGGCCGAGTTCAACCGCATACACCAGTGGGAAAAGCGGTACAACAGCTACCTGAAAACGGCGAACGGTTACGCTTCCTCACTGAAAGCCTGCACGTACTTGTACAATGACGGCGTGCGGATTTTCCTCACGTTGGGCAAGCTCGGCAAGGCTATCCAGGACAACCCGCAGGGGATTGGCGCCAGTATAAGCATGAACAACCTCTATATCGAAACAGCTACGGAACTGGTGTCCGTATTCACGCTTCTGAACGATGCAGTAGCCAAAGGCGGAACGGAAAACATGCTCACGGGCGCGGAACGCTCCAAAACCTTATGGGCACTGAACGACAAGCTGTCCGCTTTTAGCCGTAAGCTGCACCTGCTCTACCTGAGTATCCGGTATTATACGCTGAACGACGTGTGGAACAACATAACGGCAGGCATGATCGACCGCAGCAACGGTGAGGTAGCACGCATGGCCATGTCGCGCTGGCGCAGGGCGGCAGCCGTCGTACATTAAAAAGACATGGGACAATGAAACGAATAATCATCATAGGATTTCTGCTATTGTGTGCCGGCATTTTCAAGGTGCAGGCGCAGAATGATCCCGTGCTTGCCGGCATGATACTTCTCTACACCGACAAGGCCGAAAAGGAATTGAAGAATCAGGAGAAGGTGATGCTGATGCAGACCACGGGACATATATGGACAAAAGAGGAAGTGAAAGCCACGACTGACTTGCAACGGGAGTTCAACAATTATCTGAACTCTTTTCGCTCGATTGTCTGCTATGCGGCCCAGATTTACGGCTTTTACCACGAAATATCGAGGCTGACCGATAACATGGGGGATTTTTCAAATCTGTTGAGCCGACATAGCACCAATGCGCTGGCCGTCGCCCTCTCTGCCCGGCGGAGCAAGATCTATCGTGAAATGATATTGAACAGCGTGGAGATTGTAAACGACATCCGCACGGCCTGTCTCTCGGACAACAAAATGACCGAGAAAGAGCGTATGGAGATCGTGTTCGGCATTCGCCCGAAGCTCCAGATGATGAACAAGACACTGCAACGACTGACCAAGGCGGTGAAATACACGTCGCTGGGCGACATCTGGTGGGAAATCGACGAGGGGGCACGTCCCGTAGTTGACAAACAAGACATCGTGGAAGCCGCCCAAAGACGTTGGCGGCAGAACGGAAGAAATGTAAGACCTTAAAAAAACAAGAATATGGGATTTTGGAGTACAGTATTGAAATATGGCGGCAAGACCGTCAAAGGTGTCGGCAGTGCCACATCAGCCACCGGGAAAGCCGTCGGCAAGGCGGTATTGAATCCGGCCCAAACCCTTCGGAATACGGGCCAAGCGGTCAAGACCGCTACGGGCGGAGCTGCCGTCGGATATGTGGGCTGGGAGAAATTAACCACCGACAAGAGTGTCGCACGAATCGTCAGCGAGGCCGTGGTCGGCAAGTCCGCCACAAATGCCCTTGCCGGTACGGGCGAGAGCGTGAAAGAGCTGAAGGAAAAAGCCGGAGAGACGATTGAGGCAGCGGGCAATGCGGTGGCCGGTATCGACTCGAAACTGAATGGAGTGTCGAATTTTCTGCAAGAAACCTCCAGTGGCGGTCTGTTCAACATGCTCGGCGGTTTCTTACGCAACCTTGGCCGGGGCAACGTGTCGGGGTTGAACATCGTAGGATTGGTAGCCGCCGCATTCCTTGTATTCGGGCGTTTCGGATGGTTAGGCAAGATCGCCGGTGCACTGCTGGGCATGATGCTTATCGGCAATAATGCCGGAATCGTCCGTACTTCGAGTGCAGAGCAGGTATCGAGGGTACAGATGCCGACCATCTCCACGGAAGAACAAACCCAAAGCGGGGGTATGAGAAGATAGAAACACGAAAATATATAGAAGATGAAATATACAGAAGAAATGATCCTGCACTCCGAGAGCGGTTATTGTATGCCGTTCGAGGCTCCGCAGGGACAAGACGTAGAGCTGTCGCTCGGCTATGGCGAGCAGAAACACCCTCAAACGGGTGAAATGTTCTTTCATCACGGCATTGATTTCAATGTCCGGCATTACATGCTGTCGGCTGTGGCCGACGGTATCGTATCAGGTGTAGGAAACGACTCCACACACGGTATTTGCCAGACCATCCGATACGGTATGTACGAAGTGACCTACGGCCATCTGGCCAATGTATTCGTCCAGTTCGGACAGCGTGTGCGGGCCGGGCAGACGGTGGCCATGAGCGGGAAACTGCTGCATATCGGGGTACGCTTCAAAAGTGAGGAACTCAACCCACTGGAGTTCCTGACAATGATCTACGGCAATATCCGGGCGTTGCAGGAGGCCGGCAGGCACGATACCGACTATTTCCCCGACTCGGAGATACCGTTGAAAACCGATTATGAACGGGACAAGAGGGAAATAGAAGAACTGATGTTGCGCTTCCTGCCGCACTACATGGAGGATTTACAGCGGGGTGTGTACACGCTTCCCGAACATACGGAACAGTCGCTGCGCCACATCTTCAGCATGGGGGCTATGAAAGAGTATTTCTACGAGACCATGCCGAGTATGGCCAACCCGCTCGGATTGGGGCGCAAAGCCATACCGCTGGCCTGCAAGGTACAAAATCTGCTTATCGCTGATTTTCTGAACTACCTCGCCCTGCGGCATGAGGTGTACCTCTCCACGATGAGCGGCGCAGTAAAAAAAAACTTCATGACGAAGCCGTAGCCCATAGCGGAATCATCGACCCGCTGGCGGAACTGGACATTGACATCCAAAGTTTCGACATACCGAGAATCGTTTCCGTCTATCCCGACCGGGCCGGCATACGCTGGTGGACGAAAGCTTGGTTCAACAACCGGGAGGAAGGGGAAGCCTCGGTGGAAATCGAACGGGAACAAGCCATACGCTTCATTCAGGACAACATCGAGAAGGACGCATGGCTCGAAGAGTTTTTTCCCAAGCAGATGGAAGTTTACCATAGCGCCATCGAGCAGACGAAAGAGCAACTATTGAAGCAGATAAATATGATATAAAGATACTTGTTTATGGATGGAGGAATAAAGCAGAGCAAACGATTCGCGGAGATAGAGCGTCTTGTGGGCGACTATTTCCGCTGCCACCTCGCACCCGTCATGAGAGATACACAGACCTATCTGACCGAGAAACAAGGTGAAGAGATGAAAGAATATTCCACCTCTTTGGGCGGCATACTTAGCATGATGACCGCATCGGCACAGCCGCTCGCCGATCCGTACCAGACTCTCAAGGTGACGGGTGAGTGGAACTCCAAAACTACGGAAGATTATATCGAGATGTGCAAGGAGCGGATTTTCGGCTCGGAAGATATGCAACAGGATCTCGCTTACATGGCCGGCGAGTGGCGCGATACCGTCGTGCAGGAAATCGGTCGTGAGCGGTACGATGAACTCTCGCAACAGCTTGGCGGTGATCTCGCCTACGCCTATATGGATTACCGTGTCGAGCAGCTGATGATAGACAAGCTGGTAAAAGACCATATGCCCAAATCTTCGGCCGATTACATCATCCGTAAGGCAGGACAGTCGAGCCTGCTCGGTCTGTCGCAGACTTTGAGCCGTTCGCCGCTTGCCGAAGAGATCGAGAAACGCGGCGAGGCCGCCTATCGTCCGACCCGGATAGAGAAAAGTGCAGGCTGGTTGTTGGGAGCGTCGGCGGATACCGTCATGTTGGGCGGTGTGGGTTCATGGGGAACGTTTGCCCGGTTCGTCGGTGCGGACGCAGCTATCTCGGCCGTCGCCTCCCATTTCGGGCAGGAAGAGCCTCACATGCTCCCGGTCGAAGCGTGTATCAGCAAAGGCGTGTTTGGCAACGAACGTAACGTGTTCGACGACTTCCGTAAGGAAGCCGCCATGATACCGATCGGGGAAAATACGCTTATAGCCACGGCCAACGGGCAGTTGCAAAGAAAAATACCGGTCGTAACATTCGATTTTATGGATTGGATAAAGAAAGGAGGAAGTGGTATGCCGTTTTGGAAAGATTATACCGAAGAAGAGCGGGAACGGACGGAAAAATACAAAGATGTGCCGCTCATCGTCGCTCCCGGACAAGAGGAAGCCTACCTGCAAGGGATAGCAAAATGCAAAAACAAGGCAGACGGACAGGCAGAAACGAAAACGGAGACAGAAGAGAAAACCGAAAAGGAAGTACAGTCTGTCTCTCCTATCGTAGAGAAAATGCAGGAGGAACAAACTCGACCGGAAACGCAGTCCGTGCAGGGCAACGGAGACAGTTGGGACAGGTTGGTCCATTCGCTGGGTTTGGACGGCATCGGCAATGTAACGGGCAATCTGGGTTATATTCTGGCCATGCTACCCGACATTTTGCTGGGTGTATTCACCGGCAAGACGCAATCGCTGGGTCTGAAAGACAATCTGCTGCCGATAGCAAGTATCGTGGCGGGCATGTTCATCAAGAACCCACTGCTGAAAATGCTGCTTATCGGTCTGGGCGGGGCAAACCTGCTGAACAAGGTAGGACACGAGGCATTGGGACGGGGGCAAACAGAGGGAAACAGAGCCGATGCAAGTAAAAATGTGCAGTACAGATGCTATCCTGACGAACCGCTCAATCCGCGCATCGTGAATCCGGTCCTGCAAGGCAGTACACTGGTCGCCACGATAGACCGTGTACCCTGCACCGTCCAGCTTAGTCAGACCATAGCCGATGCCTATCGCGCCGGAGCTTTGCCGCTGAACACACTGGCGAACGCCGTACTCGCCCAAAGCGACCGTCTCCGTCAGATTGCCTCGCAGAACTATGATAACGGAGAGCGGGAAACCATCGTGCGGACACGAGGCATCCAATAGTGCTGTAACCTAAAAAAAGTTAGAGTATGAAAGAGAAATCGACCATAGAAAAGAATGCCGAGGAAAGACAGATAGCTTTGCTTTCCACGGCTTTAAGCGAAGCGTCAAACGCCGGAGGCCACTGGCTCAACGCATCGGGGAAGGGTTATCCGAGGCTTTACCCGAATGGCGTATCCGCCAGTCCGTTCAACGCATTGTTCATGGCGTTGCACTCGGACAGGAACGGGTGCAAGACCAATCTGTTCACCCTTTACAGCGAAGCCAAGGCACGCGGCACATCGGTTCGGGAACACGAGCAGGGCGTACCTTTCCTTTTCTATAACTGGAACAAGTATGTCAACCGGAACAACCCGGAAGAGATTATCAGCCGGGAGGCTTACCTTGAATTTGACATAGAACAACGAAAACAGTACAAAGGAGTACATAACCGGGAGATACGCACGCTCTTCAACATCGACCAGACAACACTACCCTATACAGACAAAGAGCTTTATGAGGCTATTCTGGAACGAAACGGGAGTGCTGTAGAAAGAGGTTACACGGAAACCGACGAACGCCGGTTGCACGTCCGCTTCAACGATTTCGTACAGAAAATGCGGGAGAATCTTGTCCCGATACGTTCGGACGGCAGCGGTATCCCCCACTACGAGACGGATCGTGATGCGGTCTATATGCCACGCCAAAGGGAGTTCGAACATTATCACGATTACGTGCAGGAAGCTCTGCGGCAAATCGTCAGCGCCACTGGACACCAACAACGTCTCGCACGGGAAGGTATGGTGATGAAAAACGGCATGGCCCCCTCGGAAGATGCCGTCAAGCAGGAACGGCTGGTCGTGGAAATCGCTTCGGGAATCAAAATGTTGGAGCTGGGACTACCGGCCCGGTTGTCAGAGGAAAGCCTCAAAACGGTGGAATACTGGCAACGGGAACTCAAGGAGAATCCCAATATGATAGACGCACTCGAAAGCGACGTGAACAATGCGCTCGAAGTGATACGCAAAGCGGAACGGGGCGAAAAAATAGAATATGCCACACTGCGGAACAGACAGCAGACCTCGAATATGCGGAAACAACTGCCCAAGCATTATTTCGTGGCCGATGAAATCCGACAGCACCCGAACAAGGACGAAAAAACCATCGTTCTTGTCATCGCTCCCTCCACAAAATCGGCGGACGTGATACTTCCTGCCGGAGCCTCTCCAGAAGTGGACAACGAGATCCCCGGCATGAACAAAGCCCGTATCGAAAGGGCTTTGCGAAAGGAAGGTATCGACAAAGTGCGCTTTTTCAATCCCGACGGCGTATGGGGCTACAGACCTGACGATACATACTTCGCCGAGAAGCAGGTAACACTGGCCCGATTGAAAAACTGGTCGCTGGAAATGCTCTCCACACTGGATGTGTCCCCTGCGGTCAGACGGACGAACGAAGTGAATTTCGACCGGGCGGAGATGATTCAGGACGACAAGAAGCGATGGGCGCTGTACATAAAGCCCGAAAACCAGAACGGTTACAGCATATACCCAGACAAGGAGGACGTGAACCGTTTCTTCTCCACACTCAAGCAGGCGATGGACAACATCAACAAGGTGCGTATGGAATTGGCGCATAAGTATTATGCCCTTGCGGAAATCCAGCCCGACCTCAAAGTGGACTTGTTCAGCACCGAAGAGCAGGACATCGACCTGAACCGCATTCAACGGGTGTCTGTATTCAAGACCAAGCAGGAAGACATTTTATGTGTAGCAACCATCGACGGGAAGAAATTACAACCCAGAAGCGTCACTACGCAGCAATGGCAGCGTATGTGGGTAGCGGAAGATAAGGTCGAGTACAAACGGAATCTGGCAGCCACGCTTTTTGCTGATGTGCTACGCAAAGGGATGACGCAGGAAGAGACCGCCGTAGAGAAGCAGGATAAAGAGGATTCAAGACAGCAAGGTGAAGAGGCGGTTTCCAAACGAACCGACACAAGCGTCCAAGAATCCGACTCTCCGAAAAATGAACTGTCCGTGAAAAATATACCCGTACAAATGTATGAACGATACGAGACAATCAAAGCAGAACAATCGGAAGCGATTATCCTTTTCAAGCATGAAGACATATATTATGCTTTCATGTACGATGCGGAAACCATCGCATACGAATTGGATTTACCTCCGGAGAAAGAACGACCGCCATACGACCCAAACAAGCTGGTACTAATGTTCGAGCACGATAATGAAGAGACAAGGAAGCATATCGCCACTCTGAAAGCATATGTGGTAGATTGCGACACAGCTATAAAAAAAGGGCAAGAAACCCATGCCGATATAACCGGCGAACAGAACGAAAACGAAGAACGTCCAACCATGAGAAGATAGAGATATGGCAAGTAAGAATCAAGAATATGCAGAGCGATATGCCGAGTATGCGATGGAACAGATGCGCCGGTACGGTATTCCGGCCTCGGTGACACTGGCACAAGGCATTCTGGAGAGCAGTAACGGGCGGAGCGAACTGGCACGCAAAGAGAACAACCACTTTGGTATCAAGGCTACGTCCGAATGGATTGCAGAAGGTGGCCGGTATGGTTTGTATTCCGACGATAAGCCCAATGAAAAGTTTTGCAGTTACGACAGCGTGGGCGATTCGTACGAACATCACTCCCGTTTCCTGAAAGAGAACAGCCGCTACTCCCGCTGTTTCGCACTTTCGCCCGACGATTACAAAGGGTGGGCGCATGAAATTGAGCGTGCAGGGTATGCCACAGGTGGCCATTACGCCGACAGTCTGCAACGTATCATCGAGCGGAACGGGCTGCAAGCATACGACCGTCAGGTAATGGAAGAGATGGAAAAACAAGGGAAGAAATTCGGGGTGGAAAACAATCCGCTTCGGGAGGCTGAAAAGACGACAGGCTATTCGTTCCCGGTGGAACGGAAAGAGTTTCTTTTCATTACCTCTCCGTTCGGTATGGGGCAAGATCCGGCGAACCCTGAAAAACAGCGAATGCATACGGGTATCGACATTCGCTGCAATGGCGACGCTGTACTGGCAACGGAAAATGGCGGAAAGGTTGTCGCGGTCAATGGCAAGTCGGTCACGGTAGAGTACGGTCGCAGGGACGGCAGCAAGGTACAGTGTACCTACATGAACACCAGTGAAATCTCTGTCAGGGTCGGCGACACGGTACAGGCTGGCCAACGTCTCGGCACAACGGGCAAAAGCGGAGAACATCTGCACTTCGGGGTCAGGTACATTCATGCGGACGGCACTCGGAGAGAGGTCGATCCGGCAGCCTATTTAGCCGAAATCTCGCAAAAAGGCAACATCAGGCAACAACTGATGCATAACGGAAATGACCTGTTGACCAAATACAAGGAGACGGAAAGCGTCAAGGAAAACATTCCGCTTTCTCCCGACGCATGGATGAAAAAGCTGCTCTCTTCGGAAGACAGCGGCATAAGTCTGTCCGGCTGCAACGATCCCATCGTGGATATGGCGATGACCGCCTTTACCTCTTTGATGCTTCTGGCCGTACAAATCGACCGAAAAGAGGAGGAAGAACAGAAGGCGGCCATATCCGAAGCTATGGACAGCAAAAGAATCGACCTGAAGCCGCTGTTACCGGGCATGAAAACCTGCAACCTCGTTATCGGGAAGAACGGCAGGGCTATCCTGCGGGCAGAAAACGGGAATGTTCAGGTATCGCGCGAACTGACTGCCGCCGAGTTGAGCCGTCTGTCAGCTACGCTGAACAACGGTTCTCTTTCCGAAGAAGCCAAGCGGTTGCGTGTTACCGGTATGTTGAATACCGTCATTCTCTCGGAGACTGCCTCGCAGAAATTCGAGCAAGGAATGTCCGAGCAGCAGGGACAAACGGAGAACCTAAAAAGATAACTTGGGAAGATATGATAAAGCGCGTGATGATACAACTGGGTTGGTATGTGTTAGGATTATCCTCTCTTTCCGTGCATATCCTATGCAGCTATATGCTGTTGGGACTGACCGGGACACTCGTCATTGCGGGTGTACAGCTGCTCATGGCTGCATGGATAATCTATATAAAGATACGTGCACCCGATTAACGGCTTCCTCCAACCGGTTCAACTTCAATAAATTCCACACTTGTCTGATGACCATGTTTCATTAAAAGACAAAGTAAGATGATTAAATGTAATGTTACGGTATGCGGC
>CEAB01020281.1_pt1 | contig 11413 bp, 11 predicted proteins | sample 557651 | NCBI WGS metagenome assembly CEAB01 (sample SAMEA3182046, study PRJEB8094) | gut metagenome | biome: human; feature: gut; material: Stool; isolation source: human stools | place: Canada | collected 2011-11-15
AAGCAGGTCATCATTCAGGGCATCCGCGAGGCAGAGCGCGGCATCGTGTACGAGGAGTTCACCTCCAAGGAGCACGAGATACTCACAGGTATCGTATCGCGCATCGAGCCGCGCACCGGAAGCGTTTCCATCCGCATAAGCTCCAACAGTGAGTACACCGAGGCGATGCTCGCTCCCAATGAGAGAATCAAGACCGAGCCCCTCACGGAGGGCGACCGCATCAAGGTCTATGTCGTCGAGGTCAGGAATTCCACCAAGGGCCCGCAGGTGCTCATTAGCCGTACCCACCCCGGTCTTGTAAAGCGCCTGTTTGAGCTTGAAGTCCCCGAAATATTCGACGGCACCGTCGAAATAAAGTCCATCGCCCGCGAGGCCGGCAGCCGCACCAAAATGGCAGTGTGGTCCGTTGACCCTGACGTCGATCCTATCGGCTCCTGCGTTGGCCCCAAGGGCGGCCGTGTCGCCAGCATCGTTGATGAGCTCGGCGGCGAGAAGATAGACATTATTAAATACAGCGAAACTCCGGAGGAGTACATTGCCGCCGCGCTTGCTCCGTCCGAGGTCATAAGCGTGACCATGCTCGAGGACGGCAAGAGCTGCCGCGTTATCGTGCCCGACAGCCAGCTTTCTCTGGCGATAGGCAAGGAAGGTCAGAATGCCCGACTTGCGGCAAGACTGACCGGATACAAAATCGACATCAAGCCCGAATCAGAGGCTTAATTGAAAGGAGGCGGCCTAAGTGCAGAAAAAAATACCGATGAGGCAGTGCCTTGGCTGCCGAGAAATGAAACCGAAGCGTGAGCTCATACGCGCGGTAAGGTCGCCCGAGGGCGAAATAAGCCTTGATTTCAAAGGCAAGCTGCCCGGCAGAGGCGCATATTTGTGCCCTGATCCGGAATGTCTCAAGAAAGCTGTCAAGGCCAAGGCGCTTGAAAGGGCGTTCTCGTCGCAGATACCCGATGAGATATACGAGCAGCTTCAAAAGCAGATGGAGGCGGAGCAATGAAGGAAAAAGCGCTTACACTGCTTGGGCTTATGCGCAGAGCGAACGCAATCGAGATAGGCGAGGAGAGTACAGGTTCGGCCGTGAGAGAGCATTCGGCAAAGCTCGTTATTGTCGCGTCGGATGCTTCGGAAAATGCGCAAAAGCGCGCTGCCGGATATATGCACGGCAGCAAAGCGGTTCTCATTACCGTTCCGTTTACAAAGAGGGAAATATCCGAGCACGTCGGCAAGCCGGGCTGTTCAATGGCTGCTGTTTGCGACATAGGCTTTGCGGATGCTTTCGTGAAGCTCTTGGCGCAGCTGTCTCCGACGGAATACGAAGAAGCGGCGCAGATAATCGGTAATCGCGCCGAGGAAGCCAAAAAACGCAGACCACGCACCACCGAGCAGCAGAAAAACAAGAGAATAGGCAAGAGGAGGAAAAATGCATGAGCATGATGAAATACAGAGTACACGAGGTAGCAAAGGATTTTAATACAACGTCCAAGGTAATAACTCAGATATTGACTGATTATGCAACTACTCCGAAAAACCATATGCAGGTTCTTGAAAACGATGAGCTTGATGTCATATTCGAGTACATGACCCAGCATAATCAGGTCGCAAGCATCGAGGATATCTTCAACGTCCCCGCACCCAAGGCTGCGGAGCCCAAAAAGACCGAGAAGAAGCCCGAGGCTCAGACTCAGGAAGCTCAGCCCGCGGCAGAGCCCGCACCGCAGAAGACCGAGAAGGAAAATAAGCCGCACGTTCCCCGCCAGGTTGCGGAAAAGCGCGTTGTCGATACCCGCGGCAGCGCAGCGGTCAATATATCCAAGTATGACGAGAAATTCGACAAGCTCGCCGGCGACAAGAGCCGCGGCCGCGACCGTGACCGCAAGGGCGGCAAGGAGAAGATCGTCAACAAGGTCAAGCAGCGTCAGCAGGGTCAGGCAGCATCCGCAAAGCGCCGTCAGGAAGAGCGCGACAAGATGCAGAAGCTCCAGCTTGAAATTGCCAAGAAGCAGCAGCTCAAGGTCATGATCCCCGATGAAATAAACGTCGGTGAGCTTGCCGCGAGAATGAAGAAGTCCGCAGGCGAGGTGATAAAGCGCCTTATAAAGCTCGGCGTGTTCGCATCTGTTTCCGACATCATTGATTACGACACCGCAGCACTTGTTGCGATGGAGTTCGGCTGCAAGGTCGAAAAGGAAGTCGTTGTATCCGTCGAGGAGCGTCTTATCGACGACCACGAGGACAGCGAAAGCGAGCTCGTCGGCAGAGCGCCCGTCGTTGTCGTTATGGGTCACGTTGACCACGGCAAGACCTCACTGCTCGACTATATCCGCCATGCAAACGTCGCATCGGGCGAGGCAGGCGGCATAACCCAACACATCGGCGCATATACCGTTGAAATCAACGGCAGCCCGATAACTTTCCTCGACACCCCGGGTCATGAGGCTTTCACCTCCATGCGTGCCCGCGGCGCAATGGTCACGGATATTGCGATACTTGTTGTCGCAGCGGACGACGGCATAATGCCGCAGACCATCGAGAGCATTAACCACGCAAAGGCAGCAGGTATCCCGCTCGTCGTTGCGATAAACAAGATGGACACCATCGGCGCCAACCCCGAGCGCATCAAGCAGCAGCTCACCGAGTACGACATCGTTCCCGAGGAGTGGGGCGGCGATACTATCATTTGCCCGATCTCCGCCAAGACCGGCGACGGCATTGACAATCTGCTTGAAAACCTCGTAGTTCTGGCTGAAGTTCAGGAGCTCAAGGCTAACCCCAACCGCGCTGCAAAGGGCGCAGTTATCGAGGCAAGACTCGACAAGGGCCGCGGTCCGATAATGACCGTCCTCGTTCAGAACGGAACTCTGAAGCTCGGCGATATCATCATTGCCGGCACTGCCGTCGGCCGTGTCCGCACAATGATAAACGACAAGGGTCAGCGCATCAGCGAGGCAGGCCCCTCCGTTCCTGTTGAGATCTCCGGTATGTCCGAGGTCCCGAGCGCGGGCGATACCTTCAACGCAGTCGATGACGAGCGCATGGCTCGTGAGCTCGTTGAGGAGCGCAAGACTCAGCAGAAGAATGCGGCCTTCGGACTCGGCAAGAAGGTCAGCCTCGAGGATCTGTTCAGCCAGATCCAGGCGGGCGAAATGAAGACCCTCAACATCATCGTCAAAGCGGACGTTCAGGGCTCTGCCGAGGCGGTCAAGGCGTCTCTTGAGAAAATCACCAATGACGAGGTTCGCGTCAAGGTCATCCACAGCGGCGTCGGCGCTATCAACGAGTCCGATGTTATGCTTGCTGCGACCTCCGGCGCTATCATAGTCGGCTTTAACGTCCGGCCGGACAATGCCGCACGCGACAGCGCGGCGAGAGCGAACGTCGATATGCGTATGTACCGCGTTATCTACGACTGCATTAACGAGATCGAAGCCGCAATGAAGGGTATGCTCGCACCGAAGTTCGAGGAGGTCATCATCGGTCATGCGGAGGTCCGCGAGACCTACAAGGTCTCCAAGGTCGGCACCGTTACCGGCTGCTACGTCCTCGACGGCAAGATCCAGCGCGGCTGCTCCGTGCGCGTGCTGCGCGATAATATCGTTATCCACGAGGGCGAGCTGGCATCGCTGCGCCGCTTCAAGGACGACGTTAAGGAAGTTGCAAGCGGCTACGAGTGCGGTATGCAGGTCGAGAAGTTCAATGATATCAAGGTCGGCGACATTATCGAGTGCTTCGTTATGGAGCAGATAAAGGTTTGATTTGTATATTCGCATGGGCGGTCATTTTGACCGCCCAAAGCGCAATAGAGGAGGAAAATTATGCCTTCAAATAAACTGGCAAGAACTAATGACGATATTCAGCTTGTTATGAGCAAGCTCCTGCGCGAGATAAAGGATCCGCGCGTAAATCAGGGCATGATCAGTGTGACGCGCGTTGAAACGACGGGCGATATGCGCTATTGCAAGGTCTGGCTCTCCGTTATGGGGCTTCAGAACGAGAAGGAATTCAAAAAGGGTCTCAAATCCGCGTCCGGCTGGATAAGAAGAGAACTCGGCAATTCCCTCAAGCTGAGAAATACCCCGGAGCCTGTTTTCGAAATCGACCACAGCATCGAATACGGCGCTCACATAAACGAGATAATTAACAGTCTTGATATAAAGCACGATGAGGAAGAAGAATGAACGTTAAAGAATGTGCCGAATGGCTCAGAGAGCATGATGATATACTCATTCTGACCCATATAAGACCCGACGGCGACACGCTCGGAAGTGCGGCGGCACTGTGCTCCGCGCTCAGAAGGCTCGGAAAAAACGCCGCGCTTTATAATAATCCGGACATAACGAAGAAATATACGAAGTACGTTGATGCGTATATAGCCCGCGATTTTGAGTATAAGCATACGGTTGCCGTAGACGTTGCGGAAACGCAGATGCTCGCTGTGGGCTTTGAGGGCAAGATCGAGCTGTGCATCGACCACCATTCTTCAAATTCGCACTATGCCGATGAGCTTCTGCTCAATTCCGCCAAGGCATCCTGCGGCGAAATCGTCCTTGAGGTAATTAAAGAACTGTGTGCCGACGTAACGCCCGAGGAGGCGAGCCTTCTTTATATGGCGGTTTCTACCGACTGCGGCTGCTTCCGCTACGCCAACGTAACAGAGGAGACCTTCTCTGCCGCAAGTGAGCTTCTGCACTACGGCGCAGATATCAAAAACCTCAACTTTGACCTGTTCAGGCAGATGTCCAAAGCGAGAATGACCCTTGAGGGCTCGATACTTTATGGTCTTAAGTATTTCTTCGGCGGTAAGGTCGTAGCCGCGACCATAACGCTTGAAACGATGAAGAAGACCGGAGCGAGCGAAAATGACTGCGACGATATTGCGGGGATCCCCGGCAAGGTCGAGGGCTGCCTCGTGAGCCTTCTCATCCGTCAGCTCGATACCGAAAAATGCAAGGTTTCCGTCCGCTCACGCGACGGCTTTGACAGCAGCGCGCTGTGTGCACGCTTCGGCGGCGGCGGTCACAAATTGGCTTCCGGCTGCACGATAGCGGCAGACCCTGACGAAACGCTGCGCCGTCTGATAGACGCAATTTCCGAGGTAATTGAATGAACGGCATCATCCTCGTTGATAAGCCGCAGGACTGGACGAGCCATGATGTCGTTGCAAAGCTGCGCGGTATTCTGCACGAGCGGCGCATCGGTCACTCCGGAACGCTCGATCCTCTTGCGACGGGGCTTCTCGTTGTGTTCGTCGGCAGGGCAACTCGCGCGGTCGAATTTGCCGAAGCTGACAGCAAGGAGTATATTGCGGGTCTGCGCCTCGGCATAGCGACCGATACGCAGGACATAAGCGGCAGTATCATTTCGCGCTGCGATGCCATACCCTCGCGGGAGACTGTGATTTGCGCCGTTAACAGCTTTGTGGGTGAGATCGACCAGATACCGCCCATGTATTCGGCGATAAAGGTCGGCGGGAAAAAGCTCTATGAACTTGCCCGCCGCGGAGAGAGCGTTGAGCGCAAAAGCCGCAAGATAAGCATCAATTCCATTGATGTTGTCGGTGAGGACGGCGATGATCTGCTGCTTAAAGTAAGCTGCTCCAAGGGCACTTATATCAGGACTCTTTGCCACGATATAGGTGAAAAGCTCGGCTGCGGAGCCTGCATGAGCAGCCTGCGCCGTACCGCGGCGGGTGTGTTTTTGATCGAAAACGCGCACGGCATCGAGGAGATTCAAGCCGCTGCCGCAAGCGGAGACTTGCAAAATTTTCTGCTGCCGCTCGACACGCTGTTTGCTCAATATCCTGTACTTACGGTTAATGAAAACCGCACAAAACGGCTTAAAACCGGTAATATTATTAACCTTAACGCCCCTGACGGTAAATACAGAGTTTACTCCGAAAGCGGCGAATTTTTGCTGCTCGGTGAAATTTCCGACGGCAAGCTCAAAACTATAAAAAACTTTTTTGAGGTCAACTGACAATGGCAAAGAAAAAAGTAATGGCGCTCGGATTCTTTGACGGCATACATATCGGCCACGCGGCGCTGATGAATATGATAATAAAAAGGGCGCAGGAGTATGACGCCGAGCCCGCGGTGCTGACCTTTGACGTGCACCCGGACAGTCTTGTTTTCAAGAAAAACGTTCCGCTTATAAACAGCGCCGACGACAGAGAGCGTATACTCAGCCGCTGCTTCGGCATAGATGATGTCGTTGTTGTCCACTTTAGCCAGAGCGTCATGCATATGGACTGGAAGGTCTTCATTGATGAACTCATTGATGACATGGATCTGTGCCATATCGTCGTGGGGCATGACTTCAAATTCGGCTACAAGGGTCTCGGTACTGCTGAAAAGCTCAAGGAATACTGCGCTCAGCAGGGTGTGGGCTGTGATATAATTCCGCCGGTGTGCAAGGACGGAGTCATCGTCAGCTCGACGCTTATCCGCGGTCTCATCGAAAGCGGAGAGATCGAAAAAGCGAACGAATACCTCGGCAGACCGCACACACTCACTGATGTCGTGCGAAGCGGATATCACCTCGGTACGCAAATGGGCACTCCGACGATCAATATGCGCTTTCCCGACGGGGTCATCATACCGCGCCACGGCGTATATGCCGCAAAAGCCTATGTTGATGGCGAGGAATATATGTCGGTCACGAATGTCGGAGTTCGCCCGACCGTGAGTGAGGACGGCGGCGTTAATGTTGAGAGCTTTCTGCTCGATTTTACAGGCAATCTTTACGGTCGCCTTGTAAGGCTTGATTTTTATAAATTCATGCGTCCCGAGCGCAAGTTTAACGACATTGACGAGCTTGCCGCGCAGATAAAGCACGACGCGGAAAGTACGCGGGAATATTTCGAGAACAAGTAAAACGGATATGAAAAAAGCGCTGTGGTCAAAAACCACAGCGCTTTTGAATTTTAAATTATCAGCCGTTAAAGACCAGACCCTTGGTGTTATCCAGAGGAGCAATGCTGATGAAGGTCTTGCCGACGCTCAGGTTAAGGGGAGTGCCGTTCTTGAGCGTGTAGTGGAAATTGTCCGCACGGTCGGCGCGCGTCCAATTGATTTCAACATACTTGCCGCCGGTGAAGAAGTAGCCGCTGCCGGAGCCGGTGAGCTCCATGGCCTGACGGCCGTAGTTATCAATGGTCTTGGTGGGGATGTTGAGGACGATGACGTTTGCAAGATCGATGGAGGTGTTATCCGTGCCGTCGATGTATTCCTCACCGCTTATGTAAGCATTGTAGCACTTCTTTTCGGCATTGTACTTAAAGTTGGTGCGGTAGCTGGAGTAGTAGACGGTGAAGTCTGCGGCTGCGGTGGTGCACTGGCTGACGGCATCTGCCGCAAAATGCAGACCGTAGGTGGTGTCGTAGCCGGAGGCGTGCTTGAGGTCATAATTGTTTGCTGCGAAGGCGGCAAGCTTTGTGCCGTCGGCAAACAGGGTGTGCTCAAGGTTCTTGCCCATGCTCAAACGAGTCTTGTCGCGGTAGTAGCTGCTTGCCTCGCCGGAACGGGAGCCGCGAACACCGTCAATGTTATTGATGCCGAGGGACTTGATATCGGAATAAGCCTGCTCGCTGCCGCCTGCGTGAACGTAGATCGCGTCATATGCCTGAGCGGCGCTGATGTAGTACGGTCTGGAGGAGCGGATGGTGCCGATGGTAATGCCGTCAACATCATTGAAAACCGCCATCATGCGGGTGATGCCGCCCTCTGCAAGAGCTTCATAAATGATGGAAGCCTTGGAAAGACCGACGGAGGGGCGTGCTTCGGGGTGGTTGTTTATCATAACGCAATACGGACGGTTGGCGCTGATATCCTCACTGACCGGCTCACCGGTGAGCGGATTGATGGGGTCTTCGGCGACATCGTGCTCGTTAAGACCGTTGCCGTTGACCGACGGTGCGTTGGGATCTTTTTCATCTTTTCCGCAGCCGGTAAACAGGCACAGTACCATCAGTACGGAAAGGACAAGTGCAATTAGTCGTTTCAAATTGAAACACCTCACATTTTGTAGATTTGCTTTTGCGCTACATTATTATACTCTTAATAGACCTTATTGTCAAACGCACTCAAATGTGGTAAACTCACAAGCAGGAGATGATCTATTATGTATGAACAGATTAAAACCGAAACTGAAAAAGCAGTCCGCGAGCTTCTTGAAAAAACAAATCTGAAGAAGGGCTCGATAGTCGTTGTCGGCTGCTCCTCGAGCGAAATTCTCGGCGAGCATATAGGCAAGGGCTCGTCTCCGGAAACCGGAGCCGTTGTAGCGGAGGCTGTTTTGAAGGTCCTCGGCGAAAACGGAATATACCTCGCCGCACAGTGCTGCGAGCATTTGAACAGAGCTCTCGTTATAGAACGCGCCGCTGCGGAAAAGTATATGCTTGAGGAGGTCTGTGTAAGACCGATGCCTAAAGCAGGCGGCTCGTTTGCGACCGCGGTTTATGACAAAATGGATGACCCCGTCATGGTCGAGCACGTCAAGGCTCATGCGGGAATTGACATCGGCTGCACGCTTATTGGAATGCATCTCAAAGACGTTGTCGTCCCGCTCAGACTTTCCGTCAAGACCATCGGCAGCGCACTCGTGAATGCCGCATACACAAGACCCAAGCTCATCGGCGGCGTGCGCGCACACTATCCCGAATAAGGCAAAATGATTGAAGGCATTGGGGCTCCAATGCCTTCAATAGAATTGTCAGGGGCTTTTTATGCCGATACCGCAGCCGCGCATCGTCTCGGAAAGCCGCACGAGGTTTTGCGGCGATATTTCCGTGAGCGGCAGGCGGAGAGCCCCGCAATCAAGCCCGATGAGCTTCATTGCAGCCTTTACGGGTATGGGATTGGTTTCGATGAAAAGGTCGGAAAACAGGCGGGAGTATTTAAAATAAAGCTGCTGCGCCTGCTCGAAATCACCGTCAAGGCAGAGCGAGCACAGCTTTGCTACCGCGGCGGGTACTACGTTTGATGCGACGGATATGACGCCGAGCGCGCCGAGAGCCATCATCGGCACGGTGTTGTCGTCGTTTCCGCTCCAGATGAACAGGTCGTTGCCGCACTCTGCTCTTGTTGCGGCGAATAAGCTGAAATCCGCAGATGCTTCCTTGACGCCGTTAATGTTCGGGTGCTTTGAAAGCTCTTTGTATGTTTGAAGCTTGATTCCGATGCTCGTTCTTGAGGGAACGTTATAGACTATCATCGGGAGATCGATCCTGTCGGCAACGTATGTAAAGTGCTTAATAAGCCCCTCTTGCGTTGCCTTGTTATAATAGGGCGTTACCATGAGTATGCCGTCGGCGTCACAGCGAAGTGCGCATTTTGCAAAGCCCAGAGCCTTTGCGGTGTCGTTGCTGCCGACGCCGGCTATTATTTTCATGCGCTTATTGTTGTATCGGCAGACAAATTCGATAAGCTCCTCATGCTCATAGCGGCTCATTGTTGCATTTTCTCCGGTCGTGCCGCACACAACGACGGCTGCCGTGCCGTTATCATACTGATAGTCGATAAGCTCCGCCATGCGGTCAAAGTCGATGCCGTTTTCCCCGAATGGCGTAACTATCGCAGTGCAGGAGCCCTTGAATATCGGAGTTTTGAACATAGTATACCTCCCATCACATTGCTGCTTAATATGCTATGCGCATATGTGCGGATATATGACATAACGGTTGAATTTGATTGCCGTTTATATTATAATGTATCGATCTGATATTTTTTACAGGGAGGGAACGATACTGAAGCTTTGTAAAACCGTGCTTGCGCAGCTTCTTGTCGCTGCCGCCCTTATCACGCTTGTGCCGAGCTCGGCAAATGCCGATGACGCGCCGAAGCCTGCGAGCTTTGACATTCCGCAGAGCGTCGAAACGATAAAGGTCGGGCTCAATTATAATACCGAGGCTCTTTACGAGCCGACGTTAAGGAATGAAAACGGCTTTAAATTCGGATATTTTGACTATCTGCGCAGATTTCATGAGCTTGGAAATACCGAGCTTACGGAGTTGACGCTGAGAGCAGACACGGGCTTTGTCCTCGAGGACGATACGCTCGTGGGGCCGTATCATGCGCTGCTCGACGGCGTGTTTGACAGCTTTAACGCGGCAAAAAGTGTGGCGTCGGGACTGTGGGGAGGTTTTCCGGCTTATATAAACGGAGAATACAGAGTCCTTGTCGGCGCGTATAAAAACTACGAAAAAGCCGCATCGGAAATAAACCGCCGCGGTTTGGACGCACAGCCCTTCACCGGCAGCGAGTATTCCGTGCTTGCCGCGCTCAGCGGAACCTCGGAGCTGCAATTTTTGTATGACGTAGGTTTGGGCACAAGGCTTGCCGTCAGCTCAGACTCCGAAACGATGTTTAACGGCCGCCCGTATCTCGGAAATTTTGAGTTTTCCCGCTGCGGTGCTGCGCTTAACGTAATAAACTATGTGGACATCGAAAGCTATGCTGCGGGAGTCCTGCCGTATGAAATGAACGCGCTGTGGCCTGCGGAGGCACTCAAGGCACAGGCATTATGCGCGAGAACGTATGCGGTAAATAATATAAATTCATATGCAAAATACGGCTTTGACCTGCGCGATGATACCTACAGTCAGGTCTATAACGGCACCTTGGGTGCGACGAGCGAAACAGACAGTGCCGTAAGTCTGACTGAGGGCAAGCTCGTGCGGTATAATTCCGCCGCGTGCAGGGTCTACTATATGTCGTCCTGCGGCGGCGCGACCGACAGCGGAGAGAATGTGTTTTCGCAGCGTCGGGCATATCTTTCGGGAGTCCGTGACCCGTATGAGTCGGAGCTCGATTTTTATAATAAAGAGTGGAAAAGTGAGCTGCTGCCCGAAAACGTGAGCTATCGTCTCAATAACCGCGGCTATGAGACGGGGCTTGTAACGCAGATAGAGCCCACGCTTTCGCCCTTCGGAAACGTCATCGCACTGAAAATAACGGACGAGGACGGCAGGGTGCTTGAGCTGGCGGGTGAATATTGCTTTCGCGCCTTGGGGCTGAGCAGCCTTCACTACACGATAAGCCAAACCGAAAACAACGACGGCGAGACCGTTTTCGTATTCGAAGGCGGCGGATGGGGGCATAACTGCGGAATGAGCCAGTGGGGCGCGTACTCAATGGCATACAACCACGCAGCCTCTGCCGAAGATATAATAGATTTTTATTTTAACGGAGCATATATAGCATGAACAAATCTGATTTTGATTTTTACCTGCCGGAACGGCTTATTGCGCAGACTCCGCTTGAAAAGCGAGACTCCTCGCGCCTATTGCATCTTGACAAGAAAACGGGCGAAATTGAACACAAGCATTTTCATGATATAACTCAGTATCTCCAAAAAGGCGACTGCCTTGTTTTAAACGATTCGCGCGTTTTGCCGGCGAGACTTATCGGCT
>CEAB01061442.1_pt1 | contig 11410 bp, 6 predicted proteins | sample 557651 | NCBI WGS metagenome assembly CEAB01 (sample SAMEA3182046, study PRJEB8094) | gut metagenome | biome: human; feature: gut; material: Stool; isolation source: human stools | place: Canada | collected 2011-11-15
GATGTGGAAAAGTTCAAGGAACAACGGAAACCTTATTTGTTGTACCAAGAATAATCATTCATAAAAAACAATTACTAATCAACCTGTAAATACTAATACCCGATCACAACAATGAGTCCACTATCCGTTATCATCACTATCGCCGTCTATTTTATAATACTATTTACAGTATCTTACATTGCCGGCAGAAAAGCAGACAATGCAGGTTTCTTTGTAGGTAACCGCAAATCATCCTGGTATGTGGTAGCCTTTGCAATGATTGGCTCCAGCATATCCGGAGTAACGTATGTCTCCGTACCCGGCATGGTCGCCGCAAGTAACTTCGGCTATCTGCAAATGGTATTGGGATTTATTGCCGGACAGTTAATTATTGCTTTTGTCCTGACGCCCCTATTCTATCGGATGAACCTGGTTTCTATTTACGAATACCTGGAGAACCGTTTCGGCATGTCCTCATACCGGACCGGAGCCTGGTTTTTCTTTATCTCCAAAATGCTCGGGGCTGCAGTACGCTTATTCCTTGTCTGCCTGACATTACAGTTGTTGGTATTTGAACCTTTCGGATTACCGTTTATTCTGAATGTGGCTATCACCGTAGCATTGGTATGGTTGTATACGTTCCGTGGCGGAGTAAAGTCGCTCATTTGGACAGACTCTTTGAAAACTTTCTGCCTCGTGGTATCGGTCGTATTATGTATCTGTTACATCGCTTCCGACCTTAATCTGTCTTTTACCGGCATGATAAGTACAATTGCCGACAGTGATATGTCCCGTATATTCTTCTTCGACGATGTCAACGGCAAACAATATTTCTTCAAGCAATTCTTTGCCGGAGCGTTTACCATGATAGCCATGACCGGATTAGACCAGGATATGATGCAGCGTAATCTCAGTTGTAAGAATTTTAAAGATTCACAAAAGAATATGATTACCAGTGTCATTTCACAGTTCTTCGTGATTCTGCTGTTCCTGATGCTGGGCGTATTGCTTTACATATTCGCCAACAGCCAGGGAATACAGGTAGACAAAAGCGACGAGCTTTTCCCCGTAATCGCTACCGGAAACTACTTCCCTGCCATTGTAGGTATCCTGTTTATTATCGGCTTGATTTCTTCCGCTTATTCGGCGGCCGGTTCCGCCTTGACGGCTCTTACAACATCTTTCACCGTAGATATTCTCGGCACCAAAGGAAAAACGGAAGAAGAGATTGTCAAGATACGGAAACGGGTACACGTAGGAATGGCCGTAATAATGGGTATCACTATTTTTATATTTAACCTTCTGAACAATACCAGTGTAATTGATGCCGTATATATTCTGGCAAGCTACACGTACGGTCCTATCTTAGGCTTATTTGCCTTCGGTATCTTTATGAAGCAACAGGTACGGGATAAATACATACCGCTGGTAGCGATCGTCTCCCCGTTCCTCTGCTTTATCCTGCAAAAGAATTCGGAAGCATGGTTCAACGGTTATCAGTTCAGCTACGAACTGCTTATATTCAATGCACTGTTCACATTCATCGGACTCTGCATATTGATAAAGAAAGACAAAAAGAACATTTAACTTAATACATCATCATGAGTGTAAGACTTCACTTTTTATTCAGCATGCTCGCCGCCGCCCTCATCCCCCAGTTGGGCGGCGCGCAAGAGCTTCCGGCAGAAACCCGCCGGGAGATAGGAGAATTTCTGGATGCCACTGCGCGGAAAGAAATATCCATAGGACGCATCACGATTGATTCCGTTGCCATAGAGAGCAACACCCTGCAGATCTTCGCGAATATGAACTGCTCCTACATTCCTTTTCGGGAAGCTAATGTGGCGGAAATTTATCAAGGAATCAGCGCTTTGTTACCGAGTGGATTTACGAAATACAAGCTACAGTTACGTACCAATAAACACAGTATTGAAGAATTGATACCGCAAGCATTGCGCTCAAAGAAAGATAAAAAATCCCTGACATTCAGTCAAAATGTAGAAAAGCCTTTAGTAAGTAAAGTCTCCAGGCCTTATACTCCTGCCAACGGGCTGCAAAACCGGCATATAGCTTTATGGCAGAGTCACGGTTTCTACTACGAACCGAAGCTCAACCGCTGGGAATGGCAGCGTGCCCGTTGTCTGCAAACAGTGGAAGACCTGTACACCCAAAGTTTCGTATTACCCTATCTCATCCCGATGCTGGAAAATGCCGGAGCCAATGTGCTGATTCCGCGCGAACGTGACTGCCAGACGGCTGAAATCATTATAGACAATGACGGTTGCCTTAATACACGCTCCGCATATGTGGAAAATACCGCAGACAAGGCATGGATGCAAGGCAACGGAAAAGGCTTTGCGCATCTTCGTTCGCAATACACAGACTTTGAAAATCCTTTCAAAGAGGGGACTTTCCGTACCATAGAAACTATCAAGAAAGGAAAAGAAAGTATTGCCGAATGGATTCCTGAGATACCTCAAAACGGACAATACGCAGTTTACGTGTCTTATCAAACCGTCCCGAACAGTAGCGATGACGCCCTTTATACCGTTTATCATAAAGGCGGGATATCTCAATTCAAAGTGAACCAAAAGATGGGAGGAGGTACCTGGATTTATTTAGGAACCTTCGGTTTCGACGCGGGAAAAAACAATACCTGTAAAGTAACCCTGAGCAACCGTTCCGCCAAAGCCGGACAAATCGTGACAGCCGATGCCGTAAAGATTGGCGGCGGTATGGGAAACATTGCCCGTCGCATCTCGGAAGAAGGAGCGACTGATAATTTGAAGAGTTCCGACAAAACCGTCAATTCATCCAACGCAACAGGAAATACAACGGCGACACATCAATCGGCTTATGTCACCGAATACCAAAAGAGCGGTTACCCCCGTTTCTGCGAAGCCGCCCGCTATTGGATGCAATGGGCGGGAATTCCGGACAGTGTGTATTCCGAAAGTCATGGTAAGAACGACTACACGGATGATTATAAAAGCCGCGGCATATGGGTGAACTACCTTGCCGGCGGTTCTGCCGCCAATCCCACAGAGAAAGGACTGAACATTCCGATAGATATGGCATTCGCTTTTCACTCGGACGCCGGAACCACACTCAACGACTCTGTCATCGGAACACTCGGCATCTACCAGACAGACGCTTACAACGGCGTATTCGCCAATGGCGCCTCACGTTATCTGTCTCATGACCTGACAGACCTTATCCAATCCAATATCGTGCGTGATATTCGGACACTGTACGAGCCTCGATGGACCCGTCGCGGCAAATGGAACCAATCGTACTATGAGGCTCGTGTGCCACGAGTACCGACAATGTTGCTCGAATTGCTCTCTCATCAGAACTTTGCCGATATGCGTTACGGTATCGACCCCCGTTTCCGATTTACCGTCAGCCGCGCCATTTACAAAGGCATGTTACAATTTCTCTGTTCGCAATACCACATGGATTATGTAGTACAACCGCTACCGGTTGACCACATGGCTTTGCGTATGATTGGCGAGAATGAAATTGAGCTGACCTGGCAACCGGTGACCGACTCTTTGGAACCGACCGCCACTGCCGAAAAATATATTGTCTATACCCGAATCGGCAACGGAGATTTTGATAATGGCATAGTGGTAGATAAGAACAGTTACCGTACCGCCCTCCCTGCCGGCGTTGTATGCAGCTATAGAGTAACCGCCCTCAACAAAGGCGGTGAGAGTTTCCCCTCTGAGATTCTTTCAGCCGGAAAAGCTTTCAACAGCAAGGGTACCGTATTAGTGGTTAACGGATTCGACCGCATCAGCGCTCCGGCAGATTTTGTAGCCCCGGCTCCGGCGGATACATTGCTGGCCGGTTTTCTGGACGAATCAGACCACGGAGTACCTTACATCAAAGATATCAGCTATATAGGAAAAATGAAAGAATACCGCCGTTCCGTTCCCTGGATGGATGATGACGCATCCGGTTTTGGCGACAGTTACAGCAACTATGAAACACAGGTTATCGCCGGAAACACATTTGACTATCCTGCCCTGCATGGAGCTGCCATATTAAAGTCCGGTTACTCTTTCGTTTCCAGCAGCGACGAAGCCGTTGAAAACGGAAAAGTCATCTTGAACGATTATAAATACACCGACCTTATCCTCGGTAAAGAATGTCAGACCAAAATAGGCAGGGGCGGAGTGAAACCGTTGGAGTTCAAAACATTCAGTAAGCCGATGCAAGACTGTATTACATCTTATTGTAACCAAGGCGGCAATATCTTTATATCAGGCGCCTATGTAGGAACCGACTTATGGGATAATCGCCTGATTCCCGCCAATGAAGAAGACAAGAAATTTGCTACGGAAGTTCTGAAATATAAGTGGCGTACAGGACAAGCCGCAACGATGGGCAAAGTAAAGTGCGTAGCTTCTCCGTTCCCGTCTCTTTCTGGAAACTATACTTATTATAATGAGTTGAATACGGATTCTTACGTTGTGGAATCTCCTGACGCCATCGAGCCCGCTACGAAAGAAGCATATACCGTAATGCGCTATTCGGAGAATAATCTGAGTGCCGGAGTGGCTTATCAAGGAAGCTATAAGACTTGTGTTTTAGGATTTCCCTTCGAGTCACTGCGCACAGCGGAAGAAAGAGATTGCCTGATGAACGCCATTCTGACGTTCTTCAGCAGTAATAGTAAGAAGTAAAAACAAATTTATAAAACCAATCATCATCTATGAATCGAAGACTATTCATCAGCGTCCTGTTTGTTTGCCTGCTGTCGTTTACGGTCCGGGCACAACAGGAAACATTCCGTTTCGCACAGTTGACGGATATTCACTTAAGCCCGAACAATCCCAATCCGACAGAGGATTTGTTACGGTCTATCGCCCAAATCAACGCAACCGACAGCCTTGATTTCGTATTGGTAACAGGTGACCTTACCGAAGAAGGTGACCGTGCGACCATGGAGAAAGTAAAATCATGCCTTGACCTGCTGAAAGTAAAATACTATGTAGCGTTGGGTAATCACGAAACCAAATGGAGCGATTCCGGTTGTACCGCTTTCGGAGAAATATTCGGCGGCGAGCGATTTGATTTCGAACACAAAGGATTCCTGTTTTTAGGTTTTAATTCCGGTCCGCTGATGCGTATGGCATACGGACACGTCGTTCCTCAGGATATACGCTGGATGACGGAAAGAATGAGCCGGTACAATACCGGTAATCCCCGAAAGAACAACCCGGTAATCCTTGTTACACACTATCCGATGACAGAAGGAGATGTGGACAACTGGTATGAGGTAACAGATGCCGTACGCCCGTATAATATACGTTTATTTATCGGCGGCCATTATCACCGCAACCGTGACTTACGCTATGACGGCATTCCGGGCATTCTGATGCGCAGCAATCTGCGTGACAAGGATGAGAAACCCGGTTATGGTATCTATGAAATAACGAAAGATTCCATTCTGGTCTATACCCAACGTATTGGAGAGCCCAAAAAGAAATGGGCTGCTTTCTCTCTGACAGACTCATACTACGACCGTAACGGGAAAGCCGATAAATATCCGGACTTCTCCGTAAACAAGGAGTATGCACAGGTGAAAGAGCAATGGTTGGTACAAACCGGAGCAGGCATTTATTGTTCGCCGGCTGTGGAAAAGGATAAAGTATTCGTTGGTGACGATATGGGATATCTGACTGCCTACGCCCTTAAAAACGGTAAGAAGTTATGGAGCTTCCAATCCGGAAAAAGAATAGTCGGAACACCTGCCGTAAGTGAGGGGATTGTCGTTTTCGGCTCTGCAGATTGTAAGATATATGGTTTGAACGCTCAAAACGGAAACTTATTATGGACGGTAAAAGCCGCCGCTCCCGTATTAGGCGCGGTAACCATAGATAACGGCATTGCCTATATCGGTGCCAGCGACCATACATTCCGTGCCGTAAACATCCACACGGGAGACGTAAAGTGGAACTTCACAGGCGTAAAAGGCTATATTGAGACCAAACCTCTGGTAACAGACAATAAAGTGATTTTCGGCGCATGGGACAACACCCTATATGCATTGGATAAGGCAGACGGCAAGGAACTATGGAAATGGACGGGCGGGCTGACCCGTATGCATTTTTCTCCGGCGGCCGTATGGCCGGTAGCCTCGGACGGAAAGGTGTTTATTACCGATCCGCAACGTGCCATGACTGCCATTGACCTGAAAACAGGTAATACCGTGTGGCGCACTTTCCAGTCTATGGTACGGGAAACGATAGGATTGTCCGAAGACGGAGAACGTATTTACAGCAAAACAATGAACGACAGTATCGTCTGTTATTCCGCCAAAGGTGACCAACCGCACGAATTATGGGCATCCAACGTCGGTTTCGGCTACGAACATGCCCCTTCCATGCAGGTAGAGAAAGAAGGCATCGTATTTGGAAGTACCAAAGAAGGGCTTATCTTCGCATTGGAAGCCAAAACAGGCAAAGTATTGTGGAAACACAAAATCGGTAACTCGCTTATAAGTACCGTGGTTCCGCTTGGTAACAACCGGGTATTGTTTACCGCCACCGGTGGAGAAACCGGACTGCTGAAATTTAAAAAATAAAAATTGAGAATTAAAAAATAACACCTTATAGATATGAAGAAGATTGATTGCTTTATTCCCTACGCAGGAAAAGAACAAGCTGAAAAGACAGTACAAGGATTGCAGGCTACAGGTCTCGTTGGAAACATCCGTTTAGTAACGACCGACTCTACCCTTGAGCCACTGCCCGGTTGTGAACTTTTATCTGTAGATATGCCCTACTGCAGTACTACCATGAGAGCCATAGCCCAAAAAGCAGATGCGGAATATACATTGCTTTACACCAAAGAGACTACTCTTGAACTGGGCATGTTCGCATTGGAACGCATGATGCACATCGCAGAAGATTCGGATGCAGGAATGGTCTATGCCGACCATTACCAGATAGCTGACGGTAAACAAACGAATGCCCCCGTCATAGACTATCAATTCGGTTCGTTGAGAGATGATTTCAACTTCGGTTCGGTGCTCCTTTTCAACACCTCTAAACTGAAAGAAGCCGCTGGCCGTCTCGTATCCGATTACGACTTTGCAGGCCTCTACGACTTACGTTTGAAATTAAGCCAAAAAGCCGACCTTGTACATATCAACGAGTATCTGTACAGCGAAGTGGAAAACGATACTCGTAAAAGCGGTGAAAAGATTTTTGATTATGTCGATCCGAAGAACCGTGACCGTCAGATTGAAATGGAAAAAGCATGTACGGAGCATCTGAAAGAAATCGGCGGTTATCTGAAACCGGAATTCAAACAGATTGAATTTTCCGCCGGTAATTTTGAATACGAGGCATCTGTTATCATCCCCGTACGTAACCGTATACGCACCATTCGCGATGCCATCCAATCCGTTTTAAGCCAAAAGACAGATTTCAAGTTCAACCTTATCATCATCGATAATCATTCCACAGACGGTACGACAGAGGCCATTGATGAATTTAAGAACGACGAGCGTCTCATCCATATTATCCCTGAACGTAACGACCTTGGCATCGGCGGTTGTTGGAATATGGGCGTACACCACCCCAAATGCGGCAAATTTGCCGTGCAACTGGACAGTGACGATGTATATGCCAATGAAAACACGCTGACTACAATGGTACGCGCTTTCTATGAACAGAATTGCGCCATGGTGGTGGGTACTTACATGATGACGGATTTCAACATGAATATGATTGCTCCGGGTATCATCGACCATAAAGAATGGACACCGGAGAACGGACGGAACAATGCTCTCCGCATCAATGGTTTGGGCGCACCGCGCGCATTCTATACTCCGGTACTGCGCGAGGTAAAAGTACCTAACACAAGCTATGGTGAAGACTATGCCCTGGGATTGAACTTCTCACGCCAGTACCAGATAGGCCGTGTTTATGATGTTGTCTATAACTGCCGCCGCTGGGACGACAATTCAGACGCCTCATTGGACATCGTTAAGATGAACGGACACAACTTATATAAAGACCGGATCCGCACTTGGGAATTGCAGGCACGCGTGGCAATGAACAAGAAAAACAAGAAATAATATATGAACCAGACAATACACAATCTTCTGACCGAGCAACTTGCTTCTTGGGAAATGGCGCGTAACAACTACGCCGCCCTTTCCGGAGTGCAAGTAAAAGAGCTGAATGTAAACGGCATTCCTTATAAGGTGCAGTTCAATCCGGCACGTATTGTGTCTTCCGGAGCCAAAGTAGATGCCAAATCCATAAAGGAGCGCAAATGTTTTCTCTGCCCTGCCAACCTGCCGGCAGAACAAAGAGGCGTTCCGTTTGAAGGGCATTATAATATATTGGTCAATCCGTTTCCTATATTTCCCCGTCACCTGACCATACCGGAAACCGCCCACGTCGACCAACGCATAGCTCTCCGTTTCGGAGATATGCTGGACCTGGCACAGCAACTGACCGATTATACAATCTTTTATAACGGGCCTAAATGCGGAGCTTCCGCTCCCGACCATGCACATTTCCAAGCCGGCAACAAAGGCTTCATGCCTATCGAGCAAGACTGGCGCGGACAAGTGGCGGGCAAAGTCGCGGACTACGGTCAGGCCACCCTCTGGTATCTGAACGACTCCCCGCGTACTACCCTTGTCATTGAGTCTGCCGACCGGAAAACAGCGCTCAAACTGTTCGATATCGTCTATCATTCTCTGGATATACAACCCGGTGAAGATGAGCCGATGATGAACGTTCTCGCCATGTACGAAGCCGGTAAATGGATTGTTTTCATCTTTCCCCGCGCCAAGCACCGTCCGGTCTGTTACACAGCCGAGGGCGATGCCAATCTGCTGAGCAGTCCCGCGTCCGTTGACTTAGGCGGTGTATTCATTACGCCTGTCGAGAAAGATTTTATCAAAATAACGGCAGAGGATATTGCGCAAATATTAAGCGAAGTATGCCTTTCACCGGCAGATTTCCAAAAAATACGTCAACGTATCAAAGAACAAATATAATATCCGTTATTCCTTAAACAAACGAGTATGAAAGAGCCCAAAGTAGAAGTTGGTATATTATTCGAGCCACAGATAGAGTTTGTCCTGTTAGCTCCTTACCGCATATCCGGCAAGGAAGTCAGCGGCAAGCAAGTTGTCACCTATGACGAAGGCAAAATCCTTTGGAACGGCCGTCAATATGACGAGTTGCTATTTGAACCCCTGCAGGAATCTGCCGCAGCATTCGAATTGCTGGATGTAACCATCGGCATAAATTTCCATTGGGAACGGAAAGAAGACCAACGCTTTCAGGGCTCCTTAAAGATTATTGTGGAAAACGGCAAACTGACGGGTATCAATGTCATCCATGTCGAAGACTATCTGACCAGTGTCATTTCCAGTGAAATGAGCGCAACGGCTTCTTTGGAGCTACTGAAAGCCCATGCAGTCATTTCGCGTAGCTGGCTGTTGGCACAGATACGGAAAAACAAAGAAATCGCAGAAGCGCAAACCGATTATTCCGCTTTCACCCAAACAGACGAAGAACTCATCCGCTGGTACGACCGTGAAGACCATACTCATTTCGACGTATGCGCAGACGACCATTGCCAGCGCTATCAGGGAATAACCCGCGCCTCTACCGATATAGTCAAACAGGCGATAGCCGCCACCCGGGGACAGGTACTTACCTCGGAGGGGAGAATCTGCGATGCCCGTTTCTCCAAATGTTGCGGCGGCGCTTTCGAAGAGTTTCAATATTGCTGGGAAGATATTAAATACCCTTATCTTGCCAAGCAACGCGACTATAAAGTTGATAGTGAAAAGTTACCCGACTTGACGCAGGAAACCGAGGCCGACCGATGGATACGTACTTCTCCCGAAGCGTTTTGCAACACCACGGATAAGAAAATCCTGTCGCAGGTACTCAACAATTACGACCAGGAGACTACGGATTTCTATCGTTGGAAAGTAGAATACACCCAAGACGAGCTCTCCGCCCTCATCCTGAAACGTTCCGGCATAGACTACGGGCAGATTATTGACCTTGTTCCTATTGCCCGCGGCACTTCCGGACGCTTGTGGAAACTGAAGATTGTCGGTACAAAGAAAACACTGACCATCGGAAAAGAATTGGAAATCCGCCGGACGCTCTCTCCTTCGCACCTTTACAGTTCCGCATTTGTCGTAGACCGCACAGAGTTGTCGGAAGCAGGTATACCCGGACGCTTTATCCTCACCGGAGCAGGCTGGGGACACGGCGTAGGACTCTGCCAGATAGGCGCTGCCGTAATGGGCGAACAAGGATATGGATATGACGCTATACTATTGCACTACTATATCGGCGCGAACATTGACAAACTATATGACTAATCTAATAACAGAAAAACAATTAATAGAATGAACAATATCAAGAAAATATCACCTTGGGCATGGGTTCCTACTTTGTATTTCGCACAAGGTATTCCCTACTTTATCGTGAACAACATCTCCGTACTGATGTTTGCCAAAATGGGCGTTCCTAATGGAGATATGGCGTTATTTACCAGTCTGTTGTATTTACCTTGGACCATCAAACCTTTCTGGAGCCCGTTTGTCGATATCATCAAAACCAAAAGATGGTGGGTTGTCTCCATGCAGATTCTGATGTCGATAGCTTTTATCTTGCTGACGTTGACCATACCGCGACCGGATGAAGCGACCATGGCGGCCGGAACCACTCCTATCAGTATGTTTACCCTCACGCTGATATTATTTATCATCACGGCATTTGCCTCCGCTACACACGACATTGCGGCGGACGGTTTCTATATGCTGGCGCTAAAATCGGGCGAACAGGCAGAGTTTGTCGGCATCCGAAGCACTTTCTACCGCCTTGCATCCATTTTCGGACAAGGAGTACTCGTAGCTATCGCCGGAGCCATCGAACTGAAATACGACAACATTCCGTTATCATGGACGATCACGATGCTGGTTACAGCCGTCATGTTCAGTGCGGTAAGTCTCTACCATCTCTTTGCGATACCCAAACCCGCTTCCGACAAGTCTGTCCTGGCACCGGGAACAGCCAGTGCAAAAGCCATTTTCAAGGAGTTCGGGCGTACATTCGCTACCTATTTCACTAAACCCGGCGTATTGCTTGCCATTATATTCATGCTTCTCTACCGTCTGCCCGAGGCATTCCTCATCAAAATGTGCATGCCGTTCCTCGTTGCCGGCAAAGAAGCGGGCGGCTTAGAGCTATCCACAGCAGAAGTAGGTATCGTATATGGTACTATCGGAGTGATATTCCTCACGTTGGGGGGTATTCTCGGCGGACTATTCGCATCACGTATAGGATTAAAGAAATCCATTTGGTGGATGGCGGCTTGTATGACGCTGCCTTGTCTGACCTTCGTTTATCTGGCTATCTGCCAACCCGAA
>CEAB01044621.1_pt1 | contig 11398 bp, 3 predicted proteins | sample 557651 | NCBI WGS metagenome assembly CEAB01 (sample SAMEA3182046, study PRJEB8094) | gut metagenome | biome: human; feature: gut; material: Stool; isolation source: human stools | place: Canada | collected 2011-11-15
TTAGCACTCTTTATCCCTGAGTGCTAAACGCAGTGTACCACCGCCTGCCAGCGTTGTCAATACCTACAGACTTAAATTATTTGTGAACAATTCATATCTTATGTATGAATGCCCCGGCGGGGCGGTTTTATCAGCCGCGGCGCCCGGATCCGCAGCATCAGCCGGCTTCCCGGACAGCGTTCCTGCCCGTCTGGCGGGGACTGCAGGGCAGGCTTTGTCTGCCGTTCAGGGATTATATAGACAAAATCCACAAAAAATCCCCGGTAAAATTTACGTAAAACCGGTAAAATCTCCGTAAAGGCACTGGATTTTAACGGGTGGAACTGCTATACTATGAAATACAGAACTCTGCGACTGCGGCTCCCGTGACCGGCAGCCGTTTTCGTTTCTGTATCAATCCGCAGAAGGAGGGTTCAAAAAAGGTGCTTTGCGCAGGACGAGCCTGCGCACAACATGAACATTCAGAATTTGAACAGAAATCAGGAGGAAATGCAAGCATGAAAAAACGCACAACGCGGTGTCTCGCGCTGCTGCTGGCCGTCGTCATGGTCCTTTCGGTCATGCCGGTCGCCATGGCGGAGGAGACAACGCAGACGCAGACTTACACCAAGGTCACAAAAGCGCCTGCAGACTGGTCTGGTACATACCTGATCGTGTCCGAGGGTGACAAACTGATTATGGACGGTTCCCTTGACAAGCTTGACGTTGAAGGGAACAAGGTCGATGTTACGATCACCGACAGCAAAATCACCGGTGATTATGCGAAATATGCGTTTACCGTTGAGCCGATGACTGGCGGCTACGCCATCAAGTCTGCAAGCGGAAAGTATATTTCGGGTAAGTCCGGAAGCAACAAGCTGAACAGTGGTTCCACACAGTCCCTCAATACGATTGAACTTACCAGCGGTAAGGTGATCGTTACCAGCGACGGAACAACACTGCAATACAACAATGCAGCAAAGAACGGCACCAGATTCCGTTACTACAAGTCGCAGAATCAGCAGCCGATCTCGCTGTACAAGATTGAAACCGCAGCCAAGCAGCAGGTCGAAACCCCGACTGCGAACGTAGCGGACGGCGCTGAGATCGAGGTTGGCACGGAGATCAAGTTCGAGTGCAAGACCGAGGGCGCGACGATCTACTACAAGACCGCAGGCACGGAGTATCAGGCATACACCGGCCCGATCTCGGCTTCGCATAACGAGACGTATACCGTCAAGGCCACGAAGGACGGCATGGAGGACAGCAAGGAGCTGGTCGTCTCTGTCGATGTCTTTGAGTGGGTCAACAAATACGTCAAGGCCGATACGATTGCGACCGGCGATCAGGTCGTGATCTACAATGCTGGCAACGGCTATGCTGTCGCTGGCGAAATGCTGGGCAGCTACTATCTCAACCCCGCCGCGGCGACGGTTGCTGAGAATGCCCTGACGGCGGACAGCTTTGATAAGCTGGTCTGGACGGTCACGAAGAACGAGGACGGTACATACTCTTTCAAGCAGGGCACAGATACCACCCTCACGATGGGCACGAACAACGGCAAGTTCAACCTGAACCTGACCGGGGACGGCGCGGTAAAGTGGGACGTTGAAACCTGCAATGCAGAAAATGCGTCCTACTATATGTCCGGCAATGGCTTGACCGGCCAGTATGGCAAGGTCTACATGGAGTACTATGCCAAGTACACCGAGTTCAGTGCCTACTGCACCAGCACGGATCGTCTGACGGAGAAGGACTTCGGCATGACGTTCTACAAGCTGACGCGGGAAAAGAACTTCATCGGCGGCCTTGTGCCTCCTCCCACCCCGACCCAGAAGGTCGCGACCCCGACGGCTTCCCCCGCTACGGGTGAAGTAGAAAAGGGCACGAATGTCACGTTCTCCTGCGCGACGGAGGGTGCGACGATCCTCATTGCCACGGACGGCACGACCTTTAACGAGGGTACCGAGGCGACGGTGAATGAAGACGTCACCTTCACAGTCAAGGCCACGAAGGCCGGCATGGACGACAGCGACGAAGCGACGTTCACCTATACGGTCAGGAAAGAAGATGGAGAGGACAAACTTGGAAAGCTAACTTCTGCTGACCAGTTGACAGACGGCTCTTATGTCATGATTGTTTCCACCGGCTACGCACCGCTGGAACTCAGCGGGAAGTGGCTGACGGTTGTACAGCCGACTGTAGCGGAGGACAAGGTGACGAAGACGGAAGGCGCGGTTTGGACGCTGAAGGTAAGCGGACAGTCTGTTACGCTGACTGATAAAAACGGCATGGCCATTGCACCTTCCGGTGGAAACAGCAATGGCATTCAGTCTGGTAATTATAGCTGGGCGTGGTCGTTCAGCGCAGAAAATCAGACCTTCAAATTTATGGGTGCCGGTGATGATACTGTTACGCTGGCCAGCAATACCAGCACGGATTCTACATACGGTGGGTTTAACAAGTTTAAAGCCTATAAGAACAACACGGTTGCAAGTCAGCAGTATCCGTGCGAGTTCACGCTCTACCGGGTCGACCCTGCATCTGCTGACCAGCCCTCCGGCGATCTGCCCAAGCCCGGCGACAAGTTCGTGATCTACAACCAGAACGCACAGGCGGTTCTGGCGGAGCAGAACGATAACACGGATAGCCCGGCAATCAACAAGGCTGCGGCTACAATCACCGAGGACGGCAAGGCGGCCATCCCGGCAAACGGCGCAGTCGTGTTCACCGTCGAGCAGAACGGCGAATACCTCCGCTTCAAGAGCGATGCGTATGGCTATCTCTGTGCCAACGGCACCGGCAACAACGCGTTCTACAGCAAGGACTTCTCCGAAGAGGGCGTTTCGACCGAAGACGCGGACTGGCTCGTCCGTATCTGCTCCGGCGGCGTGGGCGGCTATGAGCTGGAGAGCCGCACGGCGAAGTTCAGCGGCCACAGCCAGTGGCTGGAGTATTTCTCCGACTCGTTCAAGGTCTACAGCATGTACAGCAAGACCGGCGATCTTGACTATACAATCTACTCCTTCTTCTTCTATCCCGTGGCGGACGGCGTGAATGTGGACGGCGGCCTCGTCGTGCAGCCCACCATCACCTTCCCCGAAACCATGCTCCCGGCCTATGTCGGCAACGATTACGAATTTGAACTCGAGATCGACACAATCTATGAAATCGACAATCCGTGGATCGAGTACAGTGTCAAGAAGGCCGACGGAACGTACATCCCCGGCATCAGCCAGCTTCAGGGCAACACGGACGTGGAGGTTCTGGACGGCTTCACCACCGGCAAGGGCCGCGTCCATATCACGGTCTTTGATTCGGATATCGCGAAAGCAGCTGAGGCCGGCAGCACGATGACCCTGACCTTTGCGTTCAAGGATATCAAGGGCAACGAGGCCAGAGCGTCCTACACCGTCGACATCCTCGACGAGGCTGTGATCTCCAACGTGAAGCCTGCGCAGGGTGCGCAGACCGGAGCCGAAAAGCGGCCGGAGATCTCCGCGGAGATCTCGAACGCTGGCGAGAACGCCAGCGTAACGATGACTGTCAACGGCGCGGAGGTCAATGCGGCCTACGCGAACGGCAAGGTCACCTACACCCCGGCTGCCGCTATGGCGGACGGCAAGGTCACGGTAACTGTGACGGTCAAGCGTGCGGATGAAAAGGAAACCAGCAAGACCTGGTCCTTCACCATCGGCGAGGCGACCTTCCAGCGCTACTTCGGCCAGCTGCACTCCCACACGCAGTATTCCGACGGCGCTGGCTCGCTGGAAAGCGCACTGGCGTATATCAAGGCGCTGCCTGACAATGCGAACGTCGACTTCGTCGCATTCACTGACCATTCCAACTACTTTGACAAGTCTGGCGCAGCCAACCCCGAGGGCGCGCTCTACGACATGACCAAAGCAACGGAATACAGCCAGCAGACCTGGAAGTCCTATAAGGACGCGGTCGCTGCATTCAATACGGAAAATGCAGGCAGCATGGTTGCCATTGCGGGCTTTGAAATGACGTGGTCCGGCGGTCCCGGCCATATCAACACCTTCAATACCCCCGGCATCGTCTCCCGCAACAACACGACGCTCAACAACAAGACCAAGGATGCTGGCCTGCAGGCCTACTACAAGCTCCTGTCGCAGAAAGAGGGCGCCAACTCCATCAGCCAGTTCAACCATCCGGGCACGACGTTCGGCAACTTCATTGACTTCGGTTACTGGGATGCTGTTGTTGACACCCGTATGTACATGGTCGAAGTCGGCAACGGCGAAGGCCAGATCGGCGCAGGCGGCTATTATCCCAGCTACGAGCAGTACATCATGGCGCTCGACAAGGGCTGGCACGTCGCCCCGACCAACAACCAGGATAACCACAAGGGCCGCTGGGGCAACGCCAACGACGCCCGCGACGTCATCCTGACCGACGACTTTACCGAAGACGGCATCTATGCAGCGCTCAGAGCGCGCCGTATGTACGCCACCGAGGACAAGAACCTCGATCTGGACTACACGGTCAACGGCAGCATGATGGGCTCCATCATCGACGTTCCTGAGAAGCTGAACTTCGAGATCTCCTTCAACGATCCCGACCGCACCGATTCCATCGCCAAGGTCGAACTGGTCGTCAACTCCGGCAAGGTCGCCTATACCTGGGACAGTGCCGCAGATCTCGCCAAGGGCTCCGTCAGCGTGGAGCTGGCGCCTGAGTACACTTATTACTTTGTCCGCGTCACCGAGGGCGACGGCGATCTGGCCGTGACCGCTCCCGTCTGGGTCGGCGAATCGCTCAAGCTTGGCATTTCCAAGGCTGAATGCGGCACGTCTACCCCTGTCACCGACGAAGAACTGACCATCACCACCACGTTCTTCAACAGTGAGGCAAAGCCCGCTACCATCAAGTCCATCACCTATGCCATCGGCGGCGAAACCATCGGCACCGTGACGGATCCCATCGCGCTGGCTGCAAGCAGCACGCAGGATGTGGAATTCAAGTATACCCCGACCAAGGCCCGCATCATGACCGTCCGGATCACGGCTGTGATCGAGCAGGACGGCAAGGAGTACACGTTCACCAAGGACGTCACGCTCGATGTGCTTGACGCAAGCAAGCTTGTCTACATCGGCATTGACGCCTCGCACTACAACGAATACGTTGCAGGCAACTATAAGGACTCCATGGGCAACTTCGGCGAACTGGCTGCGGCCTATTCCGTGCGTACAGTCACGCTGAAGACCAGCGAGGAGCTCATCGCGGCCTGCGGCAATCCCAAGTACAAGGCCATCATCCTGACGGCTCCGTCCCGCCGTCTGGAAGCGGCCCAGAAGGATCCGAAGACCTATTCCACAGAAGAACTGAACGCCATCAAGACGTTCAACGACAACGGCGGCATGGTGATCCTCGCCGGTTGGTCTGACAACTACGAGAATTACCCCATCATCCAGAACAACCCGGACATCAAGCATATGGCCGCGACGCAAAACGAGGTTCTGGCCAAACTCGGCTCCAGCCTCCGTATCTCTGACGACGCAACGTATGACGATGAACGCTCCGCAGCCGACGGCGTCGACAAGTGGAGACTCTACTTCTCGTCCTACAACATGGAGAACCCGCTTCTGAAGGGCGTGGAATTCGATGCAGAGCATCCGTATGACAAACTCTACACCGAACGCTTCAGCCACTACGGCGGCGCGTCCATCTACGCAGTTGACGCAAGCGGCAATGCAACCTCCACGCTGCCCGCAACGGTCAGCCCGGCAGTCTACGGCCATGCAACGACCTACTCTGTGGACGTTGACAAGGACGGCCTCGGCGGCGCAGGTATCCCGAAGTACACCTTCGCGAAAAACGATGACCGCCTGATGGTCATGGCGTCTGAGCAGCTCGAGGGCAAGGGCCTCATCATCGTCTCCGGCGCAGCCTTCATGTCGAACTTCGAGGTGCAGTACCAGGTCTCCGACAGCGGCGCGGAGAAGAACTACTCCAACTACAAGATCTGCCAGAATCTCGTCTCCATGCTCAACCAGACCGAGATCACCAAGATCGCGGATGTGCAGGCAGAGACAGAGGAGGGCGTCAAGTTCACCGTGGAGGGCATCGTGACCTCCAACGCCTCCGGCTATGACAAGGATACCGCGTTCTTCGACTGCATCTATGTGCAGGACAACACCGCCGGTATCAACGCCTTCCCGGTTGCAGGCAACTTTAAGATCGGCGATAAGGTTCGTGTCACCGGTACGACGTCCTCCTATCAGGGCGAGCGTCAGCTGGCTGTGACGAAGATCGAAAAGATCGCCGACGCGGAGTCTCCGGCTCCCGTGGAAGTCACTGCCGCGCAGATCAACGACGGCTCCGTCCTCGGCAGCCTCGTCAAGATCAAGGGCACGATCACCAGAGTGGAAGAGGCTGAAGGCAAGATCCAGACCATCATGGTCAGGGATGCAGCAGGCAACGAAGCACGCGTCTTCATCGACGGCTACATCACGAAGGACAAGGAAGTCCAGAACGCCATCGTCGGCAATCTGGTCGAGGCGGTTGGCCTTGCCTCCTATGACAACACCTTCGTCCTCTCGGACGGCACGCCGGTCTACCCGCGTATCCGTATCCGCGACCGCGCGGACGTCGTCTGCACCGCAGGCGAGACGCCGGTCGAGACGTGGAGCATCACCTACGTCACCGATGGCGGCACGATCAACGGTGAATACCCGACGACCTACACCAAGGGCACTGTGACCGTTCTCCCGACCAATGTGACCAAGCCCGGCTATACCTTCCTCGGCTGGTTCACCGCCTACACCGGCGGCGTGCAGGTCAAGCAGATCGAGGCGACGGAGACCGGCGACAAGACCTTCTATGCACGTTGGCAGAAGACTGTCCTGCCGCCTCCGCCCGTCACCCCCGGCACCCCGGTCACCCCGGCCAGGCCCGCTGCCCCGGTAGGGCTCCCGTTTGCCGATGTGTCCGGCAGCGACTGGTTCTATAACGATGTCCGCTACGTCTACGAGAAGGGCATCATGGACGGCACGGGCGCCGATCGCTTCTCTCCCAACGCACCGCTGACCCGCGCCATGATCGTTACCATCCTCTACCGCATGGCGGGCAGCCCGTCCGTTTCCGGCTCGTCCGACTTTACGGATGTGGCTGCCGGCAAGTGGTTCGCCAAGGCGGTCGCATGGGCGGCAGCGAACGGCATCGTCAACGGCTACGGCGACAGCCTCTTTGGCCCGAACGACCCCGTGACCCGTGAGCAGCTTGCGGCGATCCTGTACCGCTACGCAGTCTACGGCGGCATGACGGCTGTGACGCTCGAGGAAAATCTCGGCAGCTTTGCCGACACGGTGCAGCTCTCCGCCTACGCCATTCAGGCGATGAACTGGGCGGTCGGCCAGGGTCTGATCAACGGCTCCGGCAGCAACCTTGTGCCGAAGGCACAGGCGACCCGCGCACAGGTCGCGGCGATCATCCACCGCTATCTCGAGCGCTGAGTTCCCCAACAGTACAAAGCTGCCCCGCCGGGTCTTCCGGCGGGGCAGTCCCCCATCATTCAAAAACTGCGCATCCTGAAGGAGAATCCATGAAAAACTTACAATGCAAGCTGACGCGCAAGCGCTGGCTGGAGATCGGCGTGAGCGTTCTGCTGTTTGTGCTGATCATCGCGTGGGCGCTGGTCCTGGAATACACGGAGCCTGACCGCGAGGCGACTGCCGCTCGCAAGCGGTATTTCGCCGTTGCGCGCGTCACGGACATTCTGGACGACAACGCGGAAACCCAGGACTGGACCGAGGGCCGCCGCATCGGCCAGCAGTATCTCGAGGTCGAGATCCTGAACGGCCCGTGGAAGGGCGAAACGCTTGAGGCGATCAACTATCTGACCATCTATACCAACGTCGACGCGAAGATCGGCACAAAGATCGTCGTCCGCCTCGATCTGGACGACGAGGGCGCGCCGTATATCATATCCATTCCGAATTATAACCGCGCCCCGGTGCTGCTCGGCCTGCTTGCCATATTTGCGGCGCTGCTCCTGCTGATCGGCCGGAAAAAGGGCCTTACGGCCCTGCTGGGGCTTTTGTATACGCTTGCGTGCGTCTGGTTCATTCAGGTACCCATGATCCTGCGCGGCGCGCAGCCGGTCGTGGTCACAGTTGTGCTTGTCGCGCTGACGACGGCGGCCTCGCTCCTGTTCCTGAACGGCTTCAGCCGCAAGACGCTCTGCGCCACGCTCGGCTGCATCGGCGGCGTGGCGGTGGCCGGCATTTTCGCCGCCCTGTGCGGGTCGATCTCGCCGCTCAACGGCTTCAACCTGCCGGAGGCGGAGGAACTGGTTTTGCGCGCGTCCGACCGGGGACTGAAGATCAGCGGTCTGTTCGTCAGCGGTATTCTCATCGCCTCGCTCGGCGCGGTCATGGACGTGGCCATGTCCATTTCCTCCGCCTGCTGGGAGCTGCGCGAGCTGAACCCCGATCTGCCGCGCAAGGCCCTGTTCCGCTCCGGCATGAACATCGGCCAGGACGCCATGGGCACCATGGCGAACACGCTCATCCTCGCCTTCGCCGGTTCGAGCCTCAATACGCTCCTGCTGTTCCAGATCTTTGATTATCCCATGATCCAAATCTTCAACGCTGACTCCATCGCCATCGAGATCATCCGCGGCGTGGCCGGCACCATCGGCATCATCCTGACCGTCCCCCTCGTCGCCCTCCTGAGCGCCGAGATCATGGGGCCGAAGAAAAAAGCGTAAGCTGCAAAACAGAAGCGGCATTCCCGGGCCGGGAATGCCGCTTTCTGCGTCAAAACGTCGGATCGTTATCGGTGTGCGTCCGCCTGCACGCAATATGCCTCCTGCATCTTTTGCAAGACGGCTTCCTTTTTCGGGATGGACGGGATGGCGCCGGAAGCTTCGGTGGAGAGGCTTGCTGCGGCTGCCGCGTAGCGGGCCATATAGGCAAGATCGTCCCGCGTCAGCGCCTCCGGCGCTTTCCCAAGCTCCAAAAAGCGCGATACGGCGCTGCCGCCAAAGATATCGCCTGCGCCGGTCGTGTCAATGGGATGCACCTTCGGGCAGCCGCAGGAGAAGTCTGCCTGCTTATTTTTCAGCAGACACCCCTTCGGCCCCAGCGTGACCATGACGAGCTTCGCGCCCAGCGCCAGCACGCGCTCCGCGCCCTCCTCCGGGCTGCAGTCCCAGAGGAACTGCGTCTCCTCATCGCTGATCTTGACGATATCCGCCTGCGAAAGGCCCCAGAGGATCTGTTCCCTTGCCTCCTGCTCTGTTTTCCACAGCGGGGCGCGGTAATTGGGGTCGTAGGTAACGAGCCTGCCGTGCGCGCGGGCATAGGCCGCGGCCTTCTGCGTGGCCGTGCGGGCAGGCTCGTCCGTGCAGCTGAGCGAGCCGAAGTGGAACACGCGGCTTTCTGCCAGCATGGCCGGGTCGATCTCCTCCCAGCGCAGCTGTGTGTCCGCGCCGGGCTTGCGCGCGAAGGCGAACGAGCGGTCGCCGTGCGCGTCAAAGGTCACGAACGCAAGCGTCGTGAATGTATCGGAGCTGATCAGAATGCCGCGCGTGTCGATCCCGGCGCGGCGCATCGTGCCGGTCAGCAGATGGCCAAAGGTGTCGTCGCCGACCTTGGCGAGAAACGCGGTCTTCTTTCCATACGCGCTCAGCGCGGCAAGAAAATTGCCGGGCGCGCCGCCGGGGTTGGCGGCAAGCGTGGGATAGCCGTTTTCATCCTTGGTGCGTTCTGCAAGATCGACAAGCAGCTCGCCCAGCGCGATCACATCATACATAGGTCTGTCCTCCTGTGTTTTTTGTTATTTTACCATGAAAGCAGCCTGGACTCAACCGCCGCGGGCGAAAAAATGCGCGGCGCGTTCCGCCTTTACATTTGCGTGCGTATGTGGTAAAATTCTCAAAAGTGTGTGAATCCGAGCTGAAGGAGGATGCGTCCATGCCGATGACAAACGCCGCTGAATATCTGGAGCGCACCGCCGCCCGCGTCCCGGACAAGGTCGCCTTTTCCGACGCCTCCGGCAGTCTGACCTTCGGGCAGCTGCTGCAGGACGCGCGGGCACTGGGAACCGTTCTGGCCGGGCTTCCGGGCTGCAAAAACGCGCCCGTGGCCGTGCTCACGGGGCGGACAGTGCAGAGCGTCGCGGCGCTGCAGGGCGTTTTGCAGAGTGGGAATTATTATGTTCCCATCGACGAGCAGATGCCGGAGGCGCGGATGCGCCGCATTCTCGCGCAGGTGCACGCCCGCGCGATCGTGTTCCCGGAAGCGTGCCGCCCGCAGGCGGAGCGGCTTGCGGACTGCGCGCCGCTCGTGTGTCTGGAGGAGGCGGAGAAGACCGCCCCGGACAATGCGCTTCTGCAGGCCAGGCGTGAGCAGATTATCGATCTCGACCCCGTGTACCTGCTCTTCACCTCCGGCTCGACCGGCACGCCGAAGGGCATCGTCATCTCCCACCGCGCCATTCTGGATTTTACCGACTGGCTGACGGACTTCTGCGGCTATACGGAGCATGAGGTCTTCGGCAATCAGTCGCCGTTTTACTTTGACACCTCCTGCAAGGATCTGTACCAGACGCTGAAGCTCGGCGCGACGTGCGTGATTCTGGAGAAGAAATTCTTCGCGCTGCCGCTGTTTTTGCTGCAGGCGCTCGACCGGAACGGCGTGACCGCCGTGAACTGGGCGACATCCGCGTTCCATCTGGCGGCAAGCTCCGGCGCGCTTGAAAAGTGCGTCCCGCATGCGCTGCGGAAGATCGTCGTCGGCGGCGAGGCGCTGCAGGCGCGGTACGTGAATATGTGGAAGCGCGCGATCCCGGAGGCGGAGCTTTATAATATGTACGGCCCGACGGAGACGACCGTCGACTGCGCCGCGCTGCACCTGACGCGCACGTACCGCGACGACGAGCCGATCCCCATCGGAAGGGCCTGCCGCAATATGCAGCTGCTGCTGCTAAAGGACGATCTGACCGAGGCGGCCCCCGGCGAGACGGGCGAGCTGTGCGTGCGCGGCTCCGGACTTGCGGCGGGATATTTCGCCGACGCAGAAAAGACCAATTCCGCCTTTATCCAGAACCCGCTCTGCCCCGATTACCGCGACATTCTCTACCGCACGGGTGATATGGCCGTGCAGCGCGAGGACGGGAATTTCTATTTTCTTGCCCGCCGCGACGGGCAGATCAAGCACATGGGCTACCGCATTGAGCTGGGCGAAATTGAAACGGCGCTCTACAGCGTCAAGGGCCTGCACGACGCCGTCTGCTTCTACGACGCGATGCGCGACAGGATCGTCTGCGTCTATGCGGGCGATCTGGACACGAACGCGCTGGCACGGGCGCTGCGGACGGCGCTGCCGAAATATATGCTGCCGAACGTCTATGAAAAGCTGGACGCGCTGCCGCACAACGCAAACGGCAAGCT
>CEAB01013102.1_pt1 | contig 11396 bp, 9 predicted proteins | sample 557651 | NCBI WGS metagenome assembly CEAB01 (sample SAMEA3182046, study PRJEB8094) | gut metagenome | biome: human; feature: gut; material: Stool; isolation source: human stools | place: Canada | collected 2011-11-15
GGAGGTATAATTATGGCACAGATGGAATTTCCAGTTATTGATCTTCAGGCTACAGGCAGGAGGATCAAGGAAGTGAGAGAGAAGAAAGGGATCACAGTAAAGACATTGCAGATGTTCTTGGGATTCAACGAACCCGTGTCGATCTACAAATGGCAGCGAGGCGAATGCCTGCCGACATTCGACAACATGTACGCAATGGCCTGCCTCTTCGGGGTAGGAATTGACGACCTTCTGGTGGGAAACCGCCAGGAGGTTGTTTTTTTGCACTTTCGTCTCTGGGGACGGAGGGGACAGGTACCACCGTCCCCATTAAATATTTGATTAATGGTGGTAGTGTGTTACAATTATGTTTATGTGTAAGTATAGATTTGAGCTGATCTGGGACCGGGATAATGTACGTGAAATGGGGGGATGCGGTATGAAGAATGTAAGCAAGAGGCAGTATATACTGACGCTGATAGTGAGTTTTGTGGCGATTGTGGTACTGTCGTTATGTACGATTATGACATTTTATAGGAAGTCAGTGAATGATACTCTGGCTTTGGCGGCAGAGACTGTTAAGCAGGAGCAGGAATATATGAATTCGTATCTGAATCGAGCTGTGGATGCGGTGGAAGTTACGAAGATCACTGTGGAGCATATGATGAGAGAAGGCCAGTCGGGGCAGGATATACAGAACTTTCTCACGAATGAATCAGCTTATTATCTCCAGGATATAGATGCGGCGTTCACAGGTGTATATGGCTTTATAAACGGCGAATATCTTGATGGCACAGACTGGGTTCCCAACGATGATTATGTTCCTCGGGAGCGGGCATGGTACAAGGCAGCAGTGGCGGCAGACGGCCAGCCAACCCTGGGCCAGCCGTACATCGATGCGCAGACAGGTGATATTCTGATGTCAGTCAGCCAGTTACTCTATGATGGTGTGAGCGTAATATCTCTGGATGTAACTCTGGATCAAATACAGGCTGAGACGGAAAAAATCAAATTAAATGGTCAGGGATATGCATTCGTCTGCGACAAGTCAGGCTTGGTGATAACCCATTCAGACAAGAAAGATGTAGGACAGGACTATACTCAGGGTGAAATGTCTGTACTCATGAAGGGTATAACGGACAATGACGGCGAACCATTTCAAGCGGTTGTTGATGATAAGAAGGTGACGGTTTTCAGCTGTTCCATAGTTGATGAATGGTATGTGGTCATGGTCATCACAAATGAGAAGCTGTACCACGGAATAAGGAACCTGATAGGCTACGATATAGGCATTGGAATAGTTTTATATATAATTATAGTGCTCTTCTGTACCAGATCCAAGAATAGTACGGATGCAATCATGAGCAAGCTCGATGAGACAAATAACGAACTCACAGACCTGAATAATATGGTCATGCAGGCATTTGCCAAGACGATAGATGCAAAGGACAAATACACAAAAGGCCACTCCGTGCGTGTTGCCAGATACAGTCGTGAGCTGGTGAAGCGGATGGGCGGAACGATCAGGGAGCAGGACGAGATATATCAGATAGCACTGCTTCATGATATGGGTAAGATACGTATTCCTGACAACATAATCAACAAGCCGGGAAGACTTACGGATGAAGAATTCTCCATGATAAAGCTTCATTGTGTAAATGGATACCATATTCTCAAGAATATAAATGCATTTCCGGAACTGGCGGTGGGCGCAAAGTATCACCATGAGAGGTACGATGGAACAGGATATCCAAGTGGGCTGAAGGGAGAAAATATACCAAGGTGTGCAAGGATCATAGCGGTGGCGGACAGCTATGATGCCATGACATCCAACCGAAGCTACAGATACGCCCTGCCACAGAAGATAGTGCGCGATGAGATGGAGAAGGGCAAGGGCAGTCAGTTTGATCCGGACATTGCAGAAGTCATGCTCAGTATGATTGATGAGGATGAAGACTACCACATGAGACAGGTCGAGAAGATGGTCAGCAATATCCTTGTTGTAGATGACGAGAAGATAAATATCAGACTTATAGAGAATATCTGCAAAAACGAGCCTCTCTACAAGGTCATTGCGGCTGAGAGCGGAAAGCAGGCCATAGACATAGTGGGAAATCAGCAGATAGACCTGGTATTGCTCGATATCGAGATGCCAGACATGGATGGATTCCAGACGCTGGAAGAGATACGAAAAATCACAGACGTACCGGTCATATTCGTAACAGCTTATAAGGATTATAAGCTGATAGAGAGAGCGAGACAGATGGGGGTTGAGGATTATATTACGAAGCCGTTCCTTCCAATAGTTTTCCTTGAGACCTTGTACGGAGTTATCGGCTAAATACAGATGGGGGGACACTTTGGGGAAGATAGTAAATGAGAAATCAGATGAAAAAAGTTCAAAGGCTGTACCTTGGAAGAAGATGCTCAACAATGATACGGACATGCAGCTGCTTCTATTTAATATAATTACAGGTGGAGGCACCATTGGCGGGATCATCAGCTTTATAGCGAGCCTGATCATCAAAACTCCACTTATACAAGATGTTGCCATATTGACCGCGTTGGCTGTGCTCGGCATATGCATTTACCTTGCAAATGCAAAAAAGATGGTGAGACAGAGTGCTATAGTGATCGTTTTTGTTATAACTTTGATGGCATTCCCGATGATGTTCTTCACCTCGGGCGGAGCGTACAGCGGTATGGGTTTCTGGTTTGGCTTAGGCATGATATTCTCATTCCTTTTGATAGATGGCATGTTTTGCTATGTCATGCTGGCCGTCCAGATCATAATGGTGGTTGCATGTTATATAGTCTCGTATAAATACCCAGAACTGGTGATCCCATTGGCAAATGAGAGAAGTGTGTATGTAGACATGCTCCAGAGTCTTATAATATTCGGCATAGTTATCGGATCCATAGTGAGATTCCAGAATGACGTATACAAGTGTAAACTAGAGGAGATAGAGCAGATAAATGAGGAGCTTACCAGGGCGAAGGATGATGCTGATGTGGCGAACCATGCCAAATCCGAGTTCCTTGCGCATATGTCCCATGAGATCAGGACTCCGCTAAATACCATAGTGGGGATGAATGAGATAATAATGAGGGAGACACACGAGGAACAAACCATGAAATGTGCCAGGGATATACAGAGCTCAAGTGATATCCTGGTAGATCTGGTGAGGGATGTGCTGGATTTCTCCAAGATAGAATCGGGCAGGATGGAGATAGTCAATGAGGAATATCATTTCAGCCAGCTGCTCAGCAATGTGTTGTCTGTTATGGAGTCCAGAGCAAGACAGAAGAATCTGGAGCTTGATGCCGAGGTTCAGGAGACTTTGTACAATGATCTGAAAGGCGATTCCGCCAGAATATGCCGGATCCTGATAAATCTTATTGGAAATGCTGTGAAGTATACGAAGAAAGGTTCGATCAGAGTGACCGTCCATATGGAGAATCATGGTGCAGATCCCCATAATGTGGAACTGGTCATGGCTGTTCGTGATACTGGAATCGGAATAAAAGAGGAAGATCAGGAGAGACTTTTCAAAGATTTTGAGCGGCTTGATCTGTCGAATAACCGATCTATAGAGGGGACAGGACTTGGGCTGGCCATCACATATCACCTCGTGGAAATGATGGGTGGAAGTATAACCTGCCATAGTAAGTATGGACATGGAACTACATTTGTGGTAAAAATCAGCCAGGAACGTCTGTCCGATGAGAGAATAGGCGATTTTAAGGACAGGCACAGACAGTATATGAAGGAGAGAAAGACGTATAAGAGCAAATTGTGTGCCCCGGATGTCAGGGTTCTTGTTGTGGATGACAATGTCATGAACCTGAAAGTTATCAAGATGATGCTTAAGCCTACACGTATGAAGGTTTCGACCTGTGCCAGCGGTGCCGAGTGTCTGGAGCTTATAAAAAAGTACAGGTATGATATCATCCTTATGGATCACATGATGCCTGAGATGGATGGCATGGAGACATTTCGCCGTGCTATGCTCATGCGCGACAGCCTGTGTGGCAAGAGTACATATATAGTCATGACTGCAAATGCTGTCATGGGTGCAAGAGAAATGTATCTGGCGGAAGGATTTAAGGATTATATCAGCAAGCCGGTGCAGCCGGAGGTGCTGGAAGATATCCTGATGAGATATATACCTGAGGATAAGCTGGTAGATCTGGCGGTATGTGATGAAACTCGGGAAAGCCCAACAATGGGTGCCGGAACCGTAGACGAAAAAACAGATGTTATGGGAAAACAGGATTCAGACATATCTTGTAAAGAAGTTCACATTGACCACGAGAAAGGCCTTACATACTGCGGGGGCAGTGAAGACTTTTTGAAAGAAATCATATCAATGTATGCAGCTGACGACAAGCGCACAGAGATACAGAAGGCTTATGATGAAAAAGATTGGGATAGCTACAGGATACTGATACATACGGTAAAAAGCACATCCAGAACAATCGGAGCCATGGAGCTGGGTGATGAGGCGCAGGAGCTGGAGAATGCGGTTAAAGAACTTGATGTGGATATGATCTGCAAGATGCATGAGAGTGTGTTGGCTTCTTACTCGGCTGTACTTGACTGGTGCCGTGTGACAACCGCTCAGTAGGTCCGATATTTTCACAAGACGATAGAATGTAGAACATAGTGCACATATGCAATATTGCAATATGTACAAAAACAAATTACTAATACATGAATACTTGACATTTTCCCATATAATAATACGTCATTATGATATACAATATTGTATTATTTGAAAAATGGGGGAGACCAGACAATCGTTAAGCAGACAGATCCATCAGCCATAAAGGAGAATGATGTGATATCATTTTATTCCTCGGATCCTGCTCTTTCAGGTGCGGTAAATACACATAGAGTTGTCTCGATAGAGACGGATGGTAATAATTACAGGTATATTACAAAGGGTGATGTCAATAATGTGGTGGATCGTTACGATGTGGACTCAAGAGATCTGCTTGGCAAAGTGGTGTGGTCATCACTCATACTTGGCAAGATAGTGAGGCTTGTGTCCAACCCACTTATATTTGTACCCATAATTCTTGTTCCGCTTGCCATTATACTCATAGCCAACCTCGTAAAGACTGTATCATATGCAAGAAAGATAGCAAAGGATGAGGAGGAAGCAGCCGTAAAAGAGGTGATCCAGTATATACGGGAGAAGAATCTCAGAGAAACAGGTGACACGACAGAATCCAATGAGAATTCAGAGAGAAAGTCGGAATAGTGGGTCTATAGAAAAAAAGCACACAAGATTTTGAGACCTTGTGTGCTTTTTTGATATTCGCAAAGAAAAGTGAAAATTTTGTACTCCAATTCTGAAAAACAGTGCAAAAAGTGAAAATGTTCCATTTCTTGCGGGTAAAAGCTGCTGAAGCAAGTTCTGGTATGTGTCGATAATCAAAAATTACAGTGAGTTTACCCTGCCCATGAACAGGATCATGCCAGTGCTCTGATCTTCAATCACATACACAAATGGCTTGTCCACAATAAAGTTATATGTTTCTTCACTTGGCATCATTGCTGTTTCCTTGACCATGATGTCTGTCTCTGCTGCGGCCTTGGTTCCGTTCTCATCCACGATAACCTTTGCCCTGTGATTTACAGATGAGACTGCGATTCCGTCGGCAATCTTGGAGAAGTCTGCGCTGTCTGAATATGCAGATCTTATTCCCATGTTCTGAAGAATTTCATCGAGACCGTCAATGCTCTGCTCATCTGTGAATTTTGGGAGCTGGAGTGTATCGATCTCTACGTTGTTGGCATTATCCAGAGAGTCGATGAGCTTCTGTTTTTCTTCGTTGCTTAGTTTGTCAAAGAGTTCATTTATGTCTCCGTCATCGGCGGTTGGCATGAACACCTTCATGACAACATTGTCGCCGTCGTATGGAAGAGTGATTCCTTTGATCTCACCGTTGTCCATGTATGTGAAGTGCTCACCGTAGAGATGCATCATATCAACAACGCTTTCCTTGTCGGTTCCGTAGAAGCTGCTCTGAAAAGTTTTATCCTCGGTAAAAGGAGTATCCCATTTCCCCTCGAAATAAACTGCGTTTATGAGCATCATCACGGTTCCACCAGGAATCTCCTTTAAGATTTCAGGGATCATCTTGTTAGTGTTTGTGCTGACCCAATTGTTGACATTCTGTACAACTTTGTCCGGCTGACCGTTGAAGTCTGCTTCATACACCTCACCTGAGTAGTAATCTTTGGCAGGTGTAAGGAAATCCTTTTCTATGTCAGCTGACCAGGATGTATCCTTGTTCATCCATACTGAATTTGCTGTGTTGACAAATGTATTCTGTGACCAGTCCTTTGACAGATATGCCTTCATTTCATCATTCCACTCATCAAGGTCTGTTATGCCGAGAGCATTTTCGAGCTCTTTTTTTGTTGCGCCGTCTGCACCTACATCCAGCATGGACAGTGCACTTGCAATGCTGTAAGGCGAGTAAAATATGTTCTTGTCAGCTGGAAGTGCAGAATACATATTCATAGAGAATTCATTGATTCCGTTCTTTAGCTGGTCAAATGATGTTATATCCGTTTTGACCGGAGTCACAGAGATGTTGTCAGTGAGTGAAGTGACCGACGAATCAGGTTTTGTGTGACCAGGATTATTCCCCGGTGTATTTGTGCCGCAGCCGGCAAGACCTGCGCATATACAGGCGCTGAGTAGTAATGCTGTTATTCGTTTTTTCATAGTTGAAACCTCCTTATTGTAAAGCCCATCGTATCGTCCCGATGATTTATTGTAACTGGTATATCGTTAACTCTCAATATATATACGAGTAGCAAGAGCTTTTTTGTGGACTTTTTCAACAAATTTTTATATGAGAGGTTTTTATATGAGATTCGTGAGATAGTGAACAATGAACTTGGAAAATGCACGGATTAGATATATATTAATCATAAAGGCTCAATCAGCTTTTATAATCAGTTTTCATAAGGAGGCAATACGATGGCACTTATAAAAGGAATACATCATGTGGCACTTAAGTGCTGCAGCAGCGAAGAGTATAAGAATGTAGCAGAGTTTTATGGTGATATATTGGGACTTTCAGTTGCGAGAAAATGGGATGGCGGGATTATGTTTGACACCGGAGATGGCATCATCGAGGTGTTTGATGATGGTGAGTCACCGCTTCCGCAGGGAAATATAAGACATTTTGCATTTGCCACAGAGGATGTGGATGCCTGTGTTTCGGCAGTGAGAAAGGCAGGATATGAGGTGTTTATAGAGCCAAAGGACATAGAGATCCAGTCGGATCCAAGGTTTCCGGCAAGGATCGCGTTCTGTCATGGACCGCTTGGCGAGGAGATAGAATTTTTCTGTGAGAAATGATGAAGAGTTGTAGAGACTTTCTGTTATAGAATTACATGGAGATGATAGGGTTGACAAAGGAAGAATGGTACGCCCGGCTTTTTGAGCGTCTGGGAAGGTCGAAATTTCGCAGTGGATTTCATTTGACACAGAAAGATATCGACTATATACATGAAAAGGGGCTGGATACCATAAGACAGCATGCACGGGATTTCATAGCGCAGAGGGAAGCTCCGGCATTCATACCAAATGACGGAAAGCAGACTCCCATGCGTGGACACCCGGTGTTTGTGGCACAGCATGCGACGGCTACATGCTGCCGGGAATGCATACGTAAGTGGCATACATTTGCCCCGGGAGTGGAGCTTGGCCCAAGACAGCAGGAGTATCTGGTGGATGTTATCATGACCTGGATAGAGAGGGAGCTTGAAGCAGCCGGGGATAAAGGTCGATCCGGGGATAAAATAATTTTATACCAGCGGTGTAATGACAAATAATTATATTTGTGGTAGAGTACAGTTTAGGTGGTCAAATAAAAGAAGAAAATCAGGACACACCAATAAAAAATGACTTATGAAAAGGAACCCGGAAGGGATAGTCAGGAAAGGAAAGAATCATGTCAAGTATAGTTTTCGCTAAATACATAACCCGAGAGTTTAATAGTGATGTGGCAGGGAATACTTTACATACAGATGATAAGCTGCGTGAACATATGTACTCATATGGTGCAGGGCGAGAGCGTACGGAACATGATCATACAAATATGCTGACCTGAATGATCTGAGCAAATACATAACAGATCAAATAGGTTTCGATAGACTGAGATCAGCCAGATCTATCAGCATTTATAGATTGGAATCATGATGTACAAAAAAACGTCCATCTATGTGAGTATTATATAAGTATTCATGTAGATGGGCGTTTTTGTGTTTTTGAACTCGTCTTTGTGAAGAAGAAATCTGCCAGAACTAAGAGATAAAAGAAAGGGAGAGACATGGCAGAGATTGTATGTGTCAGATCGTTAGGAGCGCCAGGGGATGCGCTCTGCGCGGTCCACAATTGTAGCAATGCAGATGAGATGAGAATTTTAGGAGGGAAGTATTATGTGTAATGTACCAACAATTGACATGACAGGAACAGGCAGAAATATTGTGAAGCTTAGACAGAATGCAGGTCTTTCTGTAAAGGATCTGCAGGATATATTTGGATTTGCCACTCCAAATGCGATATACAAGTGGCAGAAAGGTATGGCTATGCCAACCGTAGATAACCTGATCATTCTGGCCACCATCTTTGGAGTAACAGTGGATGATATCATTGCAGTAAACATCTGCTCGACAGTTGGAATCAGTGCGTAGCATAAAAATTTACATATTTATGTATATAAAGGCGGACAGCGGTAACTACGTTGCCCGCCTCTTTTATATTCTGTATGGGGTCAGGCACCTCCGTCCCCATAAGGGGTGAAAATTGGGGGTTGACTTAGAGTGAACTCCAAGTGATATATTCAATGTAACATATAGGTATTGTGTGAGTGCATATAGCTATAAATAGAAAGGTTTTCTTGAAATTAGGAAAGAGGTGGCAATATGACTATCAAAGAGGTAAGTGAAAAGTTTGATATCACCGCTGATACGCTCAGGTATTACGAGAGGGTCGGGCTTATCCCTCCTGTAGCGAGAAATGCCAGTGGCAACAGGGATTATCAGGAAAAGGATGTCGATTGGGTTGAACACACTGTATGTATGAGAAATGCTGGTGTTCCGATAGAGGCGCTTATTGAATATGTAAAACTGTTCCAGATGGGAGATGCTACATTTGGCGCGAGGCTGGATCTCCTTAAGGAGCAGTATGAGAAGCTTGAGGAGCAGAGAAAACAGATCGAAGCCACCATGGATAGATTACATTACAAGATATCCAAATATGAGGAGGCCGTGAAGACCGGCAAGCTTGTATGGGACGGGAAAATTACCGATGGCGAATGCACCATGTAAAAACAGGAGGATAAATAAAAATGTATATTGAAAATATTAATGGACCACAGGATGTAAAGAAACTGACAGTAAACGAGATGAGAACACTTGCAGACGAGATGAGACATGCACTTCTCATCAGAGCCAGCAAGCACGGCGGACATTTTGGACCGAACTTTGGTATGGTGGAGGCAACCATAGCACTTCACTATGTATTTGAATCACCAAAGGATAAGATTGTGTATGACGTGTCCCACCAGAGCTATCCTCATAAGATGCTCACAGGAAGAAAGGATGCATACCTCTATGAGGAGCACTATGATGATGTGACTGGTTACAGCAACCCGCACGAGAGCGAGCACGACTTCTTCACGGTTGGACATACCTCAACATCCATCAGTCTGGCTGCAGGTCTTGCAAAGGCAAGGGACCTTCAGGGCGCAGAGGGAAATGTGATAGCGGTGATAGGTGATGGCTCCCTGTCAGGAGGAGAGGCCCTTGAAGGACTTGATTACGCTAAAGAGCTGGATGGCAACCTCATCATAGTTGTAAATGACAACGATATGTCCATAGCCGAGAACCACGGAGGACTCTATACAAATCTCAGATTACTCAGAGACACTAATGGAACAGCAGAGTGCAATCTGTTCCGCGCCGTGGGACTTGATTATTATTACGTGCATGAAGGCAATGATGTGGCAGCCCTCATAGACACATTCCAGAAGGTAAAAGATTCAAAGAAGCCTGTTGTGGTCCACATCAGAACCCTCAAGGGAAAGGGTTATGCCCCAGCTGAGGAGCACAAGGAGCAGTGGCACTACAGCGGACCATTTGACATAGAGACAGGAAGATCGTTATTTGAAGGTGACGAGGAGGACTACTCAAGCGTGTCCTGTGATTACCTGCTTGACAAGATGAAGAAGGATCCAAAGGTCGTTGCCATCACAGCGGGAACACCGACAGTTATAGGATTTACAGAGGATAAGAGACGTGAGGCCGGAAAGCAGTTTGTCGACGTGGGAATCGCAGAGGAGACAGCGGTGGCACTTGCGTCGGGAATTGCAGCAGGCGGCGGAAAACCAGTGTTCGGTGTGTACAGCTCATTTGTGCAGAGAACATTTGACCAGATATCTCAGGATCTCTGTATCAACAACAATGCAGCCACTATAGTGACATTTGCAGGATCTGTATATGGAATGAATGATGTGACACATCTGGGATTTCAGGATATCCCTATGCTTTCAAATATCCCGAATCTTGTATATCTTGCTCCGACAACAAAGGAAGAGTATATTGCTATGCTTGACTGGAGCATAGAGCAGAATGAGCATCCTGTGGCCATCAAGCTCCCAGGCGGTGCAATGGTAAGTGGAAGCCCTGTGACGAAGAACTTTGGAGATCTGAATAAATATGAGGTGACACAGAAGGGAAGTAAGGTTGCCCTACTCGGCCTTGGAACCTTCTACAGTCTGGCAAATGCTGCAGCAGACGAGATGAAGAGCGAGCTTGGTATAGATGCCACTGTCATCAATCCTTACTATATCACAGGTCTCGATGAGGAACTTCTTGAAAGCCTCAAGGCAGACCACTCAGTTGTCGTCACCATCGAGGATGGTATACTGGACGGCGGATTCGGTGAGAAGATTGCAAGATTCTATGGCGATTCAGATATGAAGGTGCTGAATTATGGTCTTAAGAAGGAATTCCTTGACAGGTACGATGTCGAAGAGGTTCTTAAGGATAATCGTCTTGATGCAGAGATGATCGCGGAGGACGTTAAGGGACTTTTGTAAAGTGTATGATTATCTATGATATATATGTTTGTGTGAATAATTTATTAGTAGAAATATAGAACAGACATAAAATGTCCCATATAATTCTGAAATTTTTTATTTCCAGAAATTATATGGGGTATTTTATTCGAGTGTCTGATCATGATATGATGCCAAGTTCTGTCAGAATGGATATAGCACCTTCGGCGGTGTCTTTGTCAAAGCCGAGGGCTTCAAGGCCTTCAGCGTTTGCTATACTCTGCGCTGTTTTTTCAAAGAATGAGCGCCTTAATGCAATCTTAATACAG
>CEAB01033700.1_pt1 | contig 11365 bp, 9 predicted proteins | sample 557651 | NCBI WGS metagenome assembly CEAB01 (sample SAMEA3182046, study PRJEB8094) | gut metagenome | biome: human; feature: gut; material: Stool; isolation source: human stools | place: Canada | collected 2011-11-15
AGTGTATATCATGCTCGATGAGGCGGGGCAGGTCATTTACGTCGGCAAGGCGAAAAAGCTCAAAAATCGCGTCACGAGCTATTTTCGCGGCTCACATCTTCCAAAGGTCGAGGCGATGGTCGAAAAGGTGCACGACTTTAACGTCATCGTCGTAAACTCAGAATTTGAGTCGCTTGTCCTTGAAAACTCGCTCATAAAGCAGCATCAGCCGCATTATAATATTCTTTTAAAGGACGATAAGGGCTATCCGTTTATTAGAGTGGATAAAAAGGCCCCGTATCCGCGCTTTACCGTTACGAACACCGCCAAAAAAGACGGCGCTGCGTATTACGGGCCGTTTGGCGGGAGAAGCGTGACGCATGAGATCATATCGGCGGCATCAAAGGCGGTAGGGCTCAACACCTGCTCGAGACGCTTTCCGCGCGATATCGGGAACGGGAGACCCTGTCTTAATTGCCACATGGGTAACTGCCGAGGCTGGTGCACGGGAGAGCTCACGCAGGAGGAATACCGCCTTGCCGTGGAGCAGATGTGCCTTATTCTCAGCGGACATACACGCGAGCTTCTCGACGAACTGAACGAAAAAATGCTCAAGGCCGCGGACGAGCTGCAATTTGAAGTCGCTGCCGAGCTGCGCGACAGGATACGCGCTGTGCAGAGCGTTTCAAACCGCCAGCGTGTCATTGCGACGGCTTTTTCCGACACCGACGCCATCGGCTTCAGACGCGGAGCGAAAAGCTGCTTCGTTGTTCTGCATTTTAACGACGGCTCGCTCACGGGCAAGGATTTTGAGCTCGTGCCGGAGCCGCTTGAAAGCGATGCCGAGGCCATATCGGCATATATGCGGCAGTATTATGCCGCCCGCGGCATTTTGCCCAAGAGCATACTTCTGCGCGAGGAGCCGGAGGACGGCGACGCGCTCAGAGAGCTGTTTGCGCAGTCTGCCGGCAGGAAGGTGACGATCGAGATACCGCAGCGCGGTGAGCGCCTCAAGCTCGTTGAGCGCGCGGAAATGAACGCTGCCGAGGAAATACTCCGCTCCACCACGGCGCAGCAGCGGCGCACCAAGACGCTTTCGTGGCTTCAGACGGCGCTCGAGCTTCCCGAGTACCCTGCGCGTATAGAGGCATTCGACGTATCTAACCTCGGTGACAGCGGCATCGTTGCGGCGATGACGGTGCATAAGGACGGCAAGCCTTATAAAAAGGATTACCGAAAGTTCCGCATCAAGGAGCTCGACATCCGCGACGACTATGCCAGCATGACCCAAGCGGTCTACAGGCGCTTTGCCCATCTCAAAGCGGGCGACGAGGGCTTTGAAAACGCTCCGCAGCTTCTTCTCATAGACGGCGGCACCACTCATGCGGCCGCGGCGGAGAGCGCGCTGCGCGAGCTCGGACTTACGCAGGTGCCCGTTTTCGGCATGGTCAAGGACGACCGCCACCGCACCCGCGCACTCGTGACCTCCGAGGGCAAGGAAATATGCATTAACTCAAATCCGGCGGTGTTTTCGCTCATAGGCAATATTCAGGAGGAAACACACCGCTTTGCCATCGAATATCAGCGCTCGCTGCGAAACGAGAGCTTCGGCTCGGAGCTCGGCGGCATACCCGGAGTGGGCAGTGTGCGTAAAAACGAGCTGCTGCGGCATTTTAAGACGCTCAAGGCCATTAAAAGCGCGAGCTATGAGCAGCTATGCGAGGCCGTACCCAAAAACACCGCAAGGTCGGTGTACGATTTTTATCATGCAAAAGAGGAAAAACAATGAGAGTAATAAGCGGAACAAAGCGCGGGAAAAAGCTCAGAGAGCCGGATAATTACGATATTCGCCCCACGACCGACATGGTCAAAGAGTCGCTTTTCAACATAATCCAGTTTGACATCGAGGGCAGGCGGGTGCTCGACCTTTTTGCCGGCACCGGTCAGCTCGGCATCGAATGCTTAAGCCGCGGCGCTGCGGAGGTCGCCTTTGTCGATCAAAGCAGAGAAGCGGTCGCAATAGTTAAGGAAAATCTCAAAAGCTGCGGCTTTGAAGCGAGAGTCGTACAGAGCGATTCCATCGCTTTCCTCGGACGCGGCGAGAAATACGACGTCATTCTCATAGACCCCCCGTATGCAACAAATCTTGTCGATAAAGCCCTGGAAATCATCAATTCCGTTGACATATTGACGGAAGGTGGTATAATTATGTGCGAAAGTGGGCGCGAAAAGCCCATGCCGGACATGAATATGCCCTACTTTAAGTGTAAGGAATATACTTACGGCAAAGTTAAATTGACAACTTACAACAGGGAGTAAATCAACATGAGCGTTGCTATATGCCCCGGCAGCTTCGACCCCATAACTCTCGGGCATCTGAACATAATCAGACGGTCGGCGCAGATATTCGATAAGGTCATCGTGTGCATAATGTTTAATTCCACGAAAACTAACCCGATGTTTACCGTGAATGAGCGCGTCGAGATGGTGCGCAAGGTCGTTGAACGCATCCCCAATGTCGAGGTCGATACTTGGGACGGCCTGCTTGCGGAATATGCAAAGAGATTTGACAAAGCGGTAGTGGTCAAGGGGATAAGGGCGGTTTCCGATTACGAATACGAGTTCCAGATGGATCTTATAAACAAAAAGATAAACCCCTCGCTTGAAACCATGTTCCTCACGGCAAGTGAAAAATACACTTTTCTCAGCTCCTCGGTCGCGCGCGAGATGGCGTCATACGGCGCGGATCTTACGGATTTCATTCCGTGCGAGATCATTGATGCGGTAGAAAAAAAGGCAAAGTTATGGAGGAAGTAATATGAGTGACAACAATGTAGAAGTAATGGAGCTTATCGAGAATCTATATACCATGGTATCCGAAGCATGGGGCGTGCCGCTCGGTCAGGATAAGTGCATCGTTGAGCGCGAAAACGTCCTTGAGCTTCTCAACGAGATAAAGACCCGCATCCCCGTGGAGCTTGCCGAGGCAAAGCGCCTTGTGTCCGCCCGCGATGAGTTCATCGGTAACGCAAAGCGCGAGGCGGAGTCTATCCGCAAAAACGCCGAGGATAAGGCGAGAGCGATGATAGAGGAGCAGGAGGTCGTGCGCGTTGCAAAGGCTCAGAGCGCAAAGCTCGTTGCCGATGCCGAGTATAAGTCCAAGGAGCTCAGACGCGTTGCCAACGAGTATGTCGATGAGATACTCCGCCGCACGGAGGAGACCGTCGGCACGGCGCTCAAGTCCATTAACCAGTCCCGCGCAAGCTTCCGCAGCCTTGCCGGTGCAGTGCCCAATAAGGCGCCTGCCCAGCCTGAGAGCGAAACGGATACCGATACCGAGTGATATAAACAGTATAACTGAAAATATCCTGAACCCCGTTGGACACGAATAAGCAGCAAATTTGTTATTAAGAAACGGTGCAGCCTCAGATATGGGCTGCACCGTGTTTTGATATTGATGAAGAAAACTTGAGCTGTGCTCGTGCCTCCATGATTCAAATTACATGCCCGGAGACGGAACGACCGCCTCCGGGTAAATTTTGTCTGTCACCAAAATGTTCTTGCTTTTTCATGCCGTACTCTCTATAATCTAATGTAAGTGGTGCAAAGTGGTGAAAAGTGCATCGAAAAAGCGGGAACTGCGGAGGTGAGAGCGTTGACAGGCGAATACAGACACAGTATCGACAGCAAGGGGCGGCTTTTCATACCGGCTAAGCTGCGCGACGAGCTTGGCGACGTGTTCTATCTGACTCTGTCGATGGATAACTGCCTTTCGATTTACAGCTCGCAAAGCTGGAAGGAGTTTTCCGACAAGGTAAATGCGATGAGCTATATAAAGCAGCGCAAAATGCGCCCGCTCTTTGCATATGCGGCAAAATGCGAGCTTGACAGTCAGGGACGCGCACTTATCCCCGCACATCTGCGCGAGTATGCCCGCCTGAGCAAAAACGTGACCGTTGTCGGCTGCAATAACCATGCGGAGATATGGGACGAGGAGCAGTGGGCACAGCAGAGCAGGGCGGAGATCACGCCCGAGAATATTGCCGCCGTAATGGAAGAACTGGAGTTTTAATATGTCTAACGAACCTAAACATATTTCGGTGCTGCTCGAGGAATGCATCGAAAATCTGAATATAAAGCCCGACGGAATATACGTGGACGGTACGCTCGGCCTCGGAGGTCATTCCGAGCAGATATTAAAGCGTCTCACGACGGGGCGGCTTATCGGCATAGACCGCGACGAGAGCGCCATACGCCGCACCGGAGAAAGGCTCAAGGCTTATTCCGACAAGATGACGCTCGTGCACGGTAACTTCTGCGATGTTGCGCAGATCCTCGACGAACTCGGCATTGATGCCGTTGACGGCATGCTGTTCGACCTTGGCGTATCATCGCCGCAGCTTGACGAGTCCGAGCGCGGCTTTTCGTATATGAATGACGCGCCGCTCGACATGAGAATGGATAATACGAGCTCTCTGACGGCTTGGAACGTCGTAAACGATTGGGACGAAGCCGAGCTCGTGAGAATACTGCGCGATTTCGGTGAGGAGCGTTACGCACGCAGGATCGCATCGAGAATTGCCGAGCGCCGCACAGCAAAGCCCATAGAAACGACGCTTGAGCTTGTCGATATAATAAGAAGCGCAATGCCGGCAGCCGCTCTGCGTGAAAAGCAGCACCCCGCAAAGCGCAGCTTTCAGGCTATAAGGATCGCAGTAAACGATGAGCTCGGCGCGGTGGATCAGATGATGAAAACGGCGCCGGACAAGCTCAAGCCCCATGGCAGACTGTGCGTAATCAGCTTCCATTCGCTTGAGGACCGCATAGTCAAGACCGGAATTGCCGCACGCGAAAACGGCTGCACCTGTCCGCGTGAAGCACCCATATGCGTCTGCGGCTTTAAACAGACATTAAAAAGCGTACACAGAAAACCGATAGTACCGGGTGAGGATGAGCTGAACGAAAACCCGCGCGCAAGAAGTGCAAAGCTGCGCGTTGCGGAGAAAGTGTAGGCTCATTATGGCAAGACTCGGCTCACAATTCGAATACGGCGGCAAAATTAAGCGGCACGATAAGCGCGAAAAAACATCGGCAGGCTTTCGAAGGCTCGTAACGGCGACGGCACTGTTTATTCTCGCGGGAGTGAGCGCGGTGCTGCTTATATTCTCGCTGCTTGAGCGGGTGGAGCTTATACGGCAAAACGATGTGAACCTTGAGCTAAGAGCCGAGCTTCGGGAGATGCGCGAGGAAAACCGCCGTCTTGCCATTAAATACGAGTATGCCGTTAATATGACGGAGCTTGAGAAATACGCAAAAAACGAGCTGGGCATGCTGAGTATCGCTCAGATAGTGCCCGAAAAGATAGAGGTAGAAACACAGGATAAAGCGCTGAGTCTTAATAAGTGATAAGCTGCATAATTTCATTTGATGCAATATAGTATTTACCAATATATATTGCGAAGGAGCAGCCATGCGCAGATCCGTTAATAATAATTTAAGCAGCAGTATAAACAGGACCATGCTTCGCCGCACACTATTCTTAATGGCAGTGTGCGGCCTAGTTTCTTTTCTGGTGCTCGCGGCGAGACTCTATGTGCTTCAGATAAAAGACCATGATAAGTATGAGCAGCTTGCAATAAGCCAGCAGCTTCGCGAGACCGGCAGCTCGGCTCGGCGCGGGACCATATACGACTGCAACATGCACATTCTCGCAATGAGCGCAAATGTCGAAAATGTCTATCTCAGTCCGGCGGAGATAGAAATGTACAAGGAGGATCCGGAGCTTATCGCCGACGGGCTTTCCGAAATACTCGGACTTGACCGCGAGGATATCCTCAAAAAGACCGAAAACAGCGGCTCGTGGTATGTGACGCTTGCAAAAAAGGTCGAGAAGGAAACAGCCGATAAGGTGCGGGAATTTAAGAAGGAGCATTCGCTCAAGGGCGTGCGCCTTGAAAGCGACACGAAGCGATATTATCCGCACTCATCTCTTGCCTGCCATGTCATCGGCTTTGTCGGGACGGATAATTTCGGGCTTGACGGAGTGGAGGCGCAGTACGATCACGCCCTGCGCGGGAAGGCGGGCAGATATATGCGCGCAACCAATGCCTACGGCACAGACCTGCTTTTTGAGCGCTACGAGGGCTATGAGGGCGCGGAAAACGGTCTTGACCTTGTGACGACCATAGACATGACGATACAATATTATATTGAAAAGTCGCTGTATCAGGCAGTTGAGGATTATGATATCAGAAACGGCGCGGGCGCTATTGCGATGGATGTTAAGACGGGGAAGATACTCGCAATGGCGTCTATCGGCGGCTATGATCTCAACAATTTTCTCGACGTGAGCGACGAAGCGAGAAGCGCTATCGACGAGGCGCAAGATGAGGAAGAAAAAAATCAGCTTCTTGCCGATGCCCAGCGGCTTCAGTGGCGAAACAAAATGCTTTCGGACACCTATGAGCCCGGCTCAACATTCAAGATAATCACCCTGTCCATGGCTCTCGAGGAGGGCAAGGTGCACAGCTCCGACAGCTTTTTCTGCGGCGGCAGCATACAGGTGCCGGGAAGAACGAGCCCCGTCAGGTGCTGGAAAACCACAGGTCACGGCTCGCAAAGCCTCACGCAGGCGGTGCAGCACTCCTGCAATGCCGCCTTTGTCAACATCGGTATGCGCGTTGGGGCGCAGACATTTTATAAATACTGCGACGCATTCGGATTTCTCACACTCACGGGAAACAGCTCCGAGCAGCTCACAGCCAAAACAGGCATTGATCTCGGCGGCGAGAGCGGGAGCATATGGTGGAATGAGGACACGTTTTACAGCGAGAAGAATAAATCTCAGCTTGCCGCGGCGTCATTCGGGCAAACCTTTACGATAACGCCGCTTCAGCTTATCACCGCCGTGAGCGCCTGCGTTAACGGCGGATATCTCATGCAGCCGTTCGTCGTAGAAAGTTTACTGGACTCAGACGGGAAAACGGTGTATAATAATATGCCAAAAGTTGTCCGCAGGGTGATAAGCGAGGAAACGAGCAAGACCGTGTGCAATATTCTTGAGCAGGTCGTCGGCGATCCGAACGAGGGTACCGGCAGAAATGCAGCCGTTGCGGGATACCGCATAGGCGGCAAGACCGGCACTTCGGAGAAGGTCAGCTATGAGGCTCAGACGGGCAAGAAGGAATACATCGTGTCCTTCATAGGCTTTGCTCCGGCGGATGATCCGCAGATCGCGATACTCGTTCTGCTCGATTCGCCGGGCCCCGATTCGGGAGTTTATGTGTCCGGCGGTCAAATGGCAGCGCCCACGGTCGGCAAGATGTTTGCGGATATTCTGCCGTATATGGGCATTGAGCCGCAATATGACGATGAGTCGGCCCGCGCAGCCGATAAGACCGTGCCCTCTGTCAAGGGACTTTCACTTGAGGATGCAAAGGCGAAACTCTCCGAGTGCGGCTTTGCCTGCCGCGTCATAGGCGAGGGCGGGAGCGTGACAGCGCAGCTTCCGGCTGCAAATGCCGTTATCGCCGACGGCAGCACGGTCATCGTCTATGCCGACGCAAGCCCGTCTGCGGAGCTTGAAACGATGCCGCGGCTTGACGGCATGAGCTACGCCGAGGCCGCGCGGCTCTTGAGCGGATACGGACTTTTCATAAAAAGCAGCACGGCAATAACCGATGCCGCTTCCCAGCGAATACATACACAGAGCATCGACGCCGGCGCTGCCGTAAAGCACGGCACGGTCATCGAGGTAACGCTGCTTTCCGACGATGAAAGGATGCTCGGCAGATACTGAAAAAACGAGGTTAAACGAATGAAACTGTCACAGCTAACAGAAGATATAAATATTGTGCGGCTCGAAGCAGATCCCGAGCTCGAGGTGAGCGGGATAAGCTACGATTCGAGAAAGGTAAAGAGGGGTGATGCGTTCGTCGCGATCTCAGGCTTTGAAACGGACGGTTATAAATACATCCCCTCCGCCATCGCTAACGGAGCCGCCGTCATAATATGCGACAGAGCACCGCAGGAGGATATTCCGTATGTCCTCGTTGAGGACTGCCGCTATGCGCTTGCCATCATGAGCAAAAACTACTTCGGCGCGCCTGCCGAGTCGATGAAGGTCATCGGCATAACCGGCACAAACGGCAAGACCACCACGACCTATCTTTTGAAGCACCTGCTTGAGCATACGCTCGGAGCGAAGGTCGGACTTGTCGGCACGAACGGAAATATGATAGGCGATGAGTTTATCCACACGGAGCGCACGACTCCCGAGAGCTTTGAGCTCCAGCAGCTTTTTCGTGAAATGGCCGATGCGGGCTGCACGCACGTCGTGATGGAGGTGTCGTCGCACTCGCTCGTTTTAAACCGAGTTGCGGGCATCCGCTTTGCCGTCGGCGCCTTCACGAATCTCACGCAGGATCATTTGGATTTCCACCACACCATGCAGGCCTACGCCGAGGCAAAGTCAAAGCTCTTCGGCGTTTGTGATGTCGGCTGCGTTAATGTCGACGATGCGTGGTCGGGCGTCATGACGAAGGACGCAAAATGCGATCTCCTCCGATACTCGGCAGACGGTAATGACGCAGAGCTTACGGCGAAAAATATTAAATTCATGCCGAGCGCCGTGGAATTTCGTGCTCAATTCAAGGGCGAGGGTGCCGATGTCAGACTTGCAATACCCGGAAAATTCTCCGTTTATAACGCGCTTAACACAATTGCCATCGGTCTTGCGCTGGGTATAAGCCTTGCAGACTGCGCCGAGGCTATGAGCAGCGCACACGGAGTCAAGGGCAGAATGGAGGTCGTGCCGACCGACGGGGACTACACCATTCTCATTGATTACGCCCACACGCCCGACGCGCTCGAAAACGCTCTTAAAGCGCTCAAAGCCGTCACAAAGGAGCGCGTAGTCGTTCTTTTCGGCTGCGGCGGCGACCGCGACAGGACTAAGCGCCCGATAATGGGCGGCATTGCTGCGGATAATGCCGACTTCGTCATCGTCACGAGCGATAACCCCCGCACGGAGGAGCCGCAGGCGATAGTTGACGAAATACTTTGCGGTCTTGAAGGCAAAAGCACGCCGCATATTGCGATATGCGACCGAGTTGAGGCGATAAAATGGGCAATTGACAATCATAGGCCGAATGATGTAATATTGCTTGCCGGCAAAGGACATGAGGACTATCAGGTCGTAGGACACGAAAAGCATCACATGGATGAACGCGAGATAGTCGCAGAACATATAGAGATGAGGAATAAAAAATGACTCTGAAGCTTACGCTTGCACTGGTGCTTGCTTTTATTATCGCAGTGGTAGTGGGAAAATACTATATACCTTGGCTCGTGAAGATAAAAGCAGGTCAGGCAATAAAAGAAAACGGCCCTGCTTGGCATATGGGCAAATCGGGCACTCCGACGATGGGCGGCGTGATATTCATAAGCGCCTGCATAATAGTCTGCCTCACCGTGGGCTTTGAGCCCATGAGAAACGGCGACTATGCGCATATATTCGTCCTGTTGTTCGCGCTTGTTTTCGGTGCGATCGGCTTTTTGGATGACTGGGAGAAGCTGCGCAAGAAGCAGAATCTCGGTCTGAGCGCAAAGGCAAAGTTCCTGCTCCAGCTCGTGGCGGCGCTTGTTTTCGTACTTCTGCTGCGCAAGCTCGGCTACATTTCAACAAGGCTGTACATTCCGTTCTGGAACGTCGAGGTGCACATTCCGGAGGTTCTGTATTTTATCCTTGCTGCGTTTATCATCGTCGGAACGGTCAATGCCGTTAATATTACCGACGGCGTTGACGGTCTTTCAAGCGGTACCTCGCTTCCCGTGTGCCTGTTTTTCGTCGCGGTGACCTTCCTCTGGGGCGAAAAATATCTTGCGCTGGGTATATTCGCATCCGCGCTTCTCGGCGGTCTCATGGGCTTCCTTGTGTATAACTTTAACCCCGCAAAGGTCTTTATGGGCGACACGGGTTCGCTGTTTCTCGGCGGAGCTATTGCGGCGCTTGCCTTTGCATACGATATGCCGCTCATTCTTGTGACGCTCGGCATAGTTTATATAATCGAAACGCTTTCCGATATAATTCAGGTGCTTTACTATAAGGCCAGCGGCGGCAAGCGCGTTTTCAAGATGGCTCCGTTCCATCATCACCTTGAAATGGGCGGCTGGACGGGCAAAAAGTGGAAGGAAAAAGAGCTTTTTGTACTTTTCACGTCCGTCTCCCTTGTTTTTGCAATAATTTCATTCATAGGGATATATAATCGTTTCCAGCTCTGATAACGGAGGGGAAGCCTATGCGGTACGGCGGCGCCGAGCTCGAAATAAGGGAAACGAAGGATACGGCAAAGCGCGCGGGGATGGATATTTCATTCCTCGCGCTTGTCATGATACTTCTCGTTATCGGAGTCACGATGGTGCTATCTTCGAGCTTTGCCAGGGCGTATTACGACCCCGGCGGCGTGACCAAGGGCGACCCGACGTACTATTTCGTAAGGCAGTTTGTTTTTGCGGGGCTCGGAGTCGGAGCAATGCTCCTGTGCTCGCGCCTGCCGGTGGGATTTTATAAGCGGTTTTCTGTTCCCGTTCTTATAGCGGCGATAGTGCTGCTTGCGCTTGTGCCGATAATCGGCGTTAACGCAAACGGGGCAAGACGCTGGATAGGCTTCGGACTATTCACCGTGCAGCCCTCAGAGATAGCCAAGATCGGGATAATTCTGTCCTTTTCGGTGCTCATCTGCCGCAACAGGGGCAAAATGAAGAGCTTTCGCTATGGTATACTGCCGTTTGCCGCTATTCTTGCGGTTATAGTCGCTCTGCTTGTTTTGGAACCGCACTTTTCCGCGTCCGTAATTATTATCGCAATAGGCGGAGTCATGCTCTTTCTGGGCGGTGCGCGGCTTATATGGTTTATAACGGCAGCCTTGGCGGCGGGCGGCGGCATAGCCGTGCTGCTGACGCTGTTTCCGTATGCATCAACTCGCATCAGCACGTGGCGCGACCCGTTTGCATCGACCTCGGACGAGGGTTATCAGATAGTTCAGTCGCTTTATTCGATCGGCTCCGGCGGACTTACGGGGCTCGGTCTCGGACAGAGCAGGCAGAAGTACCTGTATCTGCCCGAGGAGCATAATGACTTCATATTTTCCGTAGTATGCGAGGAGCTCGGCTTTATAGGCGCGCTTCTGATACTGACGCTTTTCGCTCTGCTTATCATTCGCGGCTACCGAATTGCCATGCACGCAGCCGACAGATACAGCTTTCTTGTGTGCGCGGGAATAACGACGCTGCTTGCCGTTCAGGTGATTTTAAATGTCGCCGTCGTTACCAATCTCGTGCCGTGCACGGGAATATCGCTGCCGTTTTTCAGCTACGGCGGCACGGC